>ENA-UOTX01000135-UOTX01000135.1-compost-metagenome-genome-assembly--contig:-NODE-135-length-80612-cov-18.420674_pt1 | contig 80612 bp, 42 predicted proteins | sample MGYA00238143_ERZ746982 | MGnify/ENA primary metagenome ERZ746982 (study PRJEB28758, sample SAMN06268862) | compost metagenome | isolation source: single cell | place: USA: California, Emeryville, Joint... | reverse complement strand
ATACGCATCCCATGTTATAGATACAGTGTTATGCCCAGGTAAATCGTAATAAGTTTTTCGGGCCCATCCTCCTGGGCCAAAATTATTGTATCCTCCAATTATGGTTTGGTTGTTGCAGGAACTAACATAACTGCTAGTTGAAGCTGACCAGCCTGCAGTCGAATCAGGCGGTTGGCCCCAAACGTCCTTGATAATGTACTGGCCTATACAAAAAGAGTTATTGAGACTCCGAAGGAGGATCATTACCGTTGCCGCTCAAGACGAGAAGCGTGATCAAGACCCACAAACTTGTTATCAGATTTTTCATAAAATTGAACAAGGAGTTCAAAAAGCAATTTTGCAATTTAGTTAATCAATATAATTTAGATACTAAATTTATCTTAAGATTCTCAAATTGGGATACAAGAAAAATTTTTAAATGATATCTTTGGAACTCATAAATACACGCTTTTGAGAAGTTTTGCTTAAATAGCTACTCTTTCTAGCATAAAAAAACTCACATGATAGCATTGAGATATACATATGTTTATACACACTTAGAAGATTCTAATTTCTAACTTAACGACTGCTCACATTAAAATAAACTCCTAAGTTAATTATTCCGACTGTATGAAAATTTTTTCGATTGGAATCTGAGCTTTGGCGGTTATTTGATTATCAGCCAATGATTCGACTCCTCACAAGAGCAGGTAGACGAAGCTTCGAATCTTCTAAGGACATTTTCATGGTGTCTCGTTCATTAGAGATCTGCATCTGATAATCTTTTCTGACAACATAGAAACTACAGTGAAGAGCGCTCAGTTCGATGTTACAGCATGGATACCATGTATTTTTGTTGCTTGAAGATCGATTAATAAAGTAAGAATGCTGCAGGACATGTGAGCCAGAGAGTTTATTTTGATTAAATTAATTTAAAATAAACAAATATAGAATCTCTGTTGCCGAATATATGAAGGCAAATGATGAATATACTCGATAAATCGATACTATATTCTTCAAAGAGGATATCTTACTGAAGGAACGATAAAGAATTCGCATCTGCGTATTCTAGCCATCATTATCTGTTGGGAATCTATTTCGAAGCAGTAATCGTTATGAGTGCTCTTTTTTCTTTGATGAACCTATGATTTGATTGAGAGCTTTAATAGAGATCTTTCCAACTCTTGTGTTTTCGTTTATTCAATTTTGCTGAACTTTTTTTATTCATGAAAAGACTTTAAAACTCGATTGCTTAATAAGGATTAATTACTAATCTATACTGAATTCTTAGAAAAAAGTTCTTCTTTGCATTGATAGTAAAAGTAAAACTTACGATGACAAAGGGAAATTTTTCCAAATCATTGTTTAATTTTTGATATGCGTAATGTGTTGCAACTCTATTGCATTTTGAATTGGAAAATAAGTTAGATCTGAGCCAACGCGCTAAAATTGTTGAGGATTCTACGATCTCAATATTATGTCGCAAGCGTGCCTTATTAACTATAACAAATTGCTGGCACTGTACTTTTCTGATTTATTTCTGAATGAGGTCTTTTTTATAAATATACGTATACAGCTTTCAATTGATACTTAATAGAGCAAATTAATCTTCCTTTCATAAGCAATACCATAGCGATTCTATTAGCTGACATTGTGTGGTCCTAAAATACTAATACTTACAAGAAATTATTATCCAACATCTATTCATAATGAGCAATATACATCTTCACCCGGCCGAACTGATCCATGCTAATACCTTAATACTTTTTGATCTCATAGCAACTTCTTCTGGTTGGTCTCACTGAGCGTCTCTTCTTTCCCCAAGTGGCAATGCTCTTTGCCTTTTTGCGTAAAGATATCCGATTCATTAGAGAAAACAACCACTCTCCCGTCTAATTTAGATCGATCTTGATACCTCTAAGCAAAGCTAACATGTAATCTCTTTTGTACATTTCATGTCCTTCCGTGGAGGTAATTGCAATCAGCAGCCTTAACAACCCTGCGCTGCGTATACCTAATTGTATTATTTGGATTGAGTGTAGTATATGTGTCGAGAAGTGAAGTGGAGTCCAGTATTTGAGGCAAGATCCTATACAAATTGCATTTTATCTCTTCGTTCAACAGTTTCGGTCTTGCAGCATCTCCTCAATATCCGAGCTATCGTTTCGTATGTAAATCCTCCTCCCAAACTGCTGCAATAATCTTCAATAATGATCTTAGGGCCTAATTTCACATCTACCGGGATCCTATTTCGTTTATTTTCTGAAATTACCGAAATTGCTGCTCTTTGCGATTCGTTCTCAATAGAATTTTGTTTTTTCTTTTAATATGCAAAAGCTATCTGAGGAAAAAGAAGCTCTTCTCGAGTGGTTATTACTTATGCTCCCCCGTATATTATATTGGTTTATTTTAGTGCAATAAATTCATCTTCATACAAGAAAAGATACGGGTATGGTGGAAAAAGAAAACAGAAACATTCTCCTTGAAATTTGAAGCACTCTCTCACCTATTTTCTTCGAGCGATGTCAATATCAGGCGGAACTACTCAGTCCTTTTACGAAAAACCAGAAAAGAATGAGAAATGTAGTTGATCAATATCTTAAGTGCCGCTAATGAGGACATATAGTAGATGAAACTATGGTTCGTGCAAAGCGAGACGACAACAAAGCAGGTAATAGTCACTTCATTAAGGTTTTTATTTGAATAATCGGGTATCTCTAAGAGAAGAATAATTAATGGCTAAACGTAGCTCAATCAAAGAGGAAAAAAGGAATTACCACTTTCAGAAGGAAGCAACAACTCAGGTTAAATAAAGAAAAGCTCAATGAATTGTCATTCAAAGAATTCACCGAAAAGATCTAAATGAAAGAGTTCACAATGGCAAATTTCCCTAAAATCATTGACGATATTACTTATGAAGACATTTTCTAGCAACATTATGGTGCTATTGGTATGAGGAAAATACTCGCTGTGGACTCTCCTCCAATCCAGCTCGTTGCTCACTCCAATTGGGTTCCAAGATTGATAGAATTCATGCAAAATATAACGAGCCTCGTCTCCAGGTACGATAATCTACCAATCCCAAGAGCTTTCACTTCTCATAGCTCGAAAGCATAAGGGTACTCACAAATATAACATCCAAATCAACTGCGGAAGTTCAATCGATGAGTGAAAAAAATTTTCTCTTTTTATCAGGCCGTCAAGCTCTACAGATCCTGTTGTCACCAATCTTTTTGTCAGAAAATAGCCCGAAAACTCATGTTCAACAAAGGCAATGTGGGCCGTAGGAAATATCGCAACAGATTCAGTTCTTAATCGGGATTTAATACTGAATGCTGGAGGTTTGAATCCTTTGATTAAGTTCATAAAGAACACAGAAAACGTGCGCATTCTTAAGAATGGGACATTCGCACTATCCCAACTCTGCCGTGGAGTACCATACCCTTCATTTGAATTCGTGAAGAATGCGATCAATCTACTGGCACAGGTTCTTTCATAGAAGAGAGCGACCCTGATATGCTGGCAGACGCTGCTGGGGCTTTGTATTGCTTTTCAAGTACGAAGTTCTGTCTTCTCTTTTCAAGATCCTTTTTGTTGCAGAAAGAGACGAATCAAGTATGCAGCTCGTAGTCAGTACCGATGTTATTCCTGCCCTTATTAAGGGTTTGTATCATCCTCACCTGCCAGTGCTAATTGCCTGTTTAAGAACTCTCGGAAACCTCTTAGGGAAGAATGATAAGCAATGCAGTGTATTCATATCAATTTGCTCCTAAAACCTAAGTTGTGCTAGATGGTAATGGAACATCCAGGCATCCTGAACGAAACTAAATTAAGAGATTTAATGCTTTTTCAATTTTTTGAAATCGTACGTGTGGGTTTTGCTTGATATTCTTAATAGAAAAATATCTCTATTTCTACAATTCATCGTAAATAAAGAGAAAAACGATCCTAAACTGAGAATTCAATTGAAGATGAGAGGTATATTTAGCTGCAATCTCTGAGAATCTTGTCCTTGAAGGGAGATTCGATAGGAAATGTGAAAATAGAGGAGCTGTAAAGTATGTTTCAAGGTAATTTGGATAAATGCTTGGAAACCTCTTGAACTACCGTATTTCATTTTGGAAGATTTATTCCGGTTTTGGAAATGCCAATTTAGCAAAATTTATAAATTTAGTCGGGTTTGAGAAGTTTTGGTTTTTGGCCTGAATTCAAAGTTTTCTTTATAATTTGAAAACTTCCCCTCTAAGTTTGTTGCTATAAACATTATCTATTAGAGAATTACCAATTTAAAGGCTTTATCAGTATCCGTGAAATGTGATACATTAAACCCAAAACAGAGTCGAGGAGGTAGACTCGATATTTAGGACTCGCATCAAATTTATCTAAAAGAGATCCTGCTTAAATAAAGGTGTTTTACGCTTTGTATAGAAGAAATATTAAATTAATGCTTCAATGAAGATGATTAAACCTTTAAACTTAAACTAAACTAAGCACTTTTTGTTAGTTCAATAAGCTAACTATCGGCAAGTTTCCTTGAATCCTGACAGCTAACAACCTTGTTAGACGTTTAAGAAGCTTAGGAGTGAGCTTTTTAAAAGGTCTTTTAGAAATATCTTTGGAAAATACATAACAATTCCCCGATTTGGCTTGAAATATCTTCAGTCAACTGAGCAGGAGGCAGACTCTTCGATAAATGTGCACCAATAGTCTCGTTTCAAAGTATTTCCACCTTGAAATATTAATAGAGCACTCTGATAGAGAAAACATGTAGTAAAGAGTAACTCAAGACCAAGCAACTTCAAAAATGTCAGGAGCGCTGCGCTGAGAAAGAGGATAGCAGCCACCAGAGCTAAGTGAGGCTATTGGATCATCACGCGGGATTAGGTATGAGGGTAGGGTGATACATTTAATAATTAATTAAATTCCGGCAAAGTTCTTTAACTTGAATTAATTGTAAAGTATGATATTATATTTTCACTTCTTCTGCAAAAAAGTGACAGCTACAAGCTGTAATTCGGAAAGAAAATGCATAGCAAATGAGCCATTAGAGTCTCCGCTTATCGAAAATAAACAATCCAAAAAAACCACAAAAAAAAATAGCGTAAAGTTTTGAAAAACCTATTAAGTTGGCTCTAATAAGAGAAATTCTACCTCTCATTGGTGAGAGATAGGAATCAATTCTTTTGAAAGTGTTATTTCAAAACAAAACTCTCAGACATAAAAGTTCAGCGTGGAGGGAAATTATTAATGAATGAGTCTGCCGATTAATAAATTTTAAGATCCCGAGTCTCCTATTAAATGGAATTAAAAGACTGCAAGCAGACCTGGAGAATCACACTTTCTGAATTATCAATCGAAAGGATATCAGCAGGATCACACAGCGGAAAGGCTATTCCTATCATATTTGAAAATTATTTTTTGAAAAATTGACTATTGCTGTTAAAAATAGACTCAATTGGATAAAGGGAATGCCAGCTTTATGCTTGAGTCTTTTTTTTTTATAATTTTTAAATTAGATTTTCCTAACTATGAGCAAAACCAGATTTATTTCATTGCTTGTTCTTTCAGCACTCTTAACGTGCTGCATGAGTAAATTCCTTCATAAGATAAGATCTAATTCATAAAAACCTGCTAGGTAATTACGAAATTCACGATGTCTGGGGTGAGCCGCCTCAATTCTACACTGGAGAGTGGAAGGGCACAAGCTCTACTTCAGATTGCAATAAGCAAACGATCATGGGGGGATATAAGGTGTTTGGTATAGGGGCATCAGTCTCTAAAAGATATTCTGGCTTGCCAGGCCACACCTCTGTTAATATCCAATGGGATGCATATATTATCGACTCTTGGGATGGGGGGTCAAGCACCGATGATTACGAGGTCACAGTGGACGGAGATCAGAAATATTATTTCAAGTACAATATGGACGATTACTCAAAGACCAGCTACTGTGGCAATTCCGACTATTCTGACTATACCTACACCGCGTCGATAACTTTTGAACATAACTCCACAGACCTCCTATTAGCTTTCAATTCTGGTCTTGACGAGTATCCTGATAATGAAGCTTTCGGGTTTAAGAATCTCAAGATCACAGTCTATGTGATTTGCGCACCAGAATGCAAAACATGCTTCGGGAATTCAAATACAGAATGCTACACTTGCAATTCTGACTATTATTTATGGGGCAACACATGCGTCAGTAGCTGCCCAGCGAGAACTTACTCGTCAGATAAAGTCTGTAAAGGTAAGTTTTCTTCTTTATATTTTTTATTTATGATTTTATTTTTTTTTAGACTGCGATAAAACTTGCTATAATTGCAATGGACCAGAGAGTACGAATTGCATTGAATGCTCAGGGAAGTATTTGAACCTGCCTCCAAAAGGATCTTGCTCAGAAAAGTGTCCTGAAGGTTATTATCCAGTTGATAGTCCTACTTGGAAATGCCTTCAATGCTGGCAAGCAAGTTTCTCACCATACTCTTGTGCCACTTGTAAAGGGGGTGAGAGTAACAACTGCATAACTTGCAATCCCGGAGCGTATCTTCACGAAGGTCAGTGTATCTATCCTTGCCCAGATGGGTATTATGCTGATTCAGAAACCAAAAAGTGTGTGCAATGCCATCAGAGTGGAAAATCTCCATATAGCTGTCAGACTTGTACTGGAGGTGGAAATGATCAATGCACCAGTTGTATGAAAACCTACTATCTTTATAAAGGGCAATGCCTTTCGATATGTGATGAAGGATTTTGGGCAGATCTGGATTCGAAATGCCAACCTTGCTGGGCGAATACTAAGGGGAATCCCTACGGTTGCAAAACGTGTAGTGGAGGAGGAACTTCAGATTGCCAGTCTTGTGACAAAACTTATTACTTGCACCCGCTTACAGGTGGAGAGTGTCTGGATTCATGTCCCGTCCATTTTTGGAGCGATACTACATCAAACACATGTCAACCATGTCATAGTAGTACCACAGGACCAGAATACACATGCTACTCTTGCACGGGAGGTAAATCCAATAATTGCTTGTCCTGCGACTCTGGATATTTCCTCTATGAATCAATGTGCTTAGATACTTGTCCAGATGGATTCTGGGGAGATACTGTGTCGAATACTTGCAGGCCTTGCTGGTCGAGTAAAGATTCTCCTTACAGTTGCGTGACCTGTAATGCACAATCAAGTGACAGCTGTCTGAAATGTGATAGCCCATACTTTTTGTATCCTAATACAATCGGTCAATGCTTATTGGCCTGTCCTGATGGATTTTGGGCAAACAAGGAGACAAGAACCTGTGATTCTTGTTGGATAAGCAAATTAGGTAGCCCATACTCTTGCAAAACTTGCTTGAGTGGTGCATCGAGTAGTCAGTGTACTGCCTGTTCTGAGGGAGCATTTCTCTACCCAAACACTGGAGGTGAATGTGTCTCTCCTTGCCCAGATGGTTTTTGGGGAGATTCCTACTCAAATACCTGCCAACCTTGCTGGGACAGTAATGTTCAACCTTACACTTGTGCCAAGTGCACAGGACCGCAGAGCACCAACTGCGAGTCTTGTAAACCAGATACGTTCCTTCACCAAGGTCAATGCATTACCTCTTGTCCAGAAGGCTACTGGGGCGATACGTCATCCTGGGAATGCAAACCCTGCTGGTCCAGCACCACCTCTCCCGTCACCTGTAAAACTTGCAATGCAGGAGGAAGCTCGAATTGCTTAAGTTGTAATGTTGGCGCGTTCCAATACCCTATGGACTCTGGAAGTTGTTTAGATGTCTGCCCAGATGGGTTTTATGCAGATAATTCTGACTGGAAATGCAAAGCTTGTTATTCGACAGGAGTAATTGGAAAGAGTGCTTGTCTTACTTGTTTTGGTCCACTGGCAACAAACTGTAAGACTTGCTCAGCACCAGCTACCTTCTATTCACCTGTGGATAACTCTTGCGTAACCACATGTCCTGATGGATATTATGCTGATAATTCAGATTATCCCGAAAATCAATGTAGAAAATGCTATCAGTATAATCCACCATTGAATCTTGATGGTACTTGTGCCACATGTGATGGACCCTCCTCAAATCGATGTCTCTCTTGTAATTCTTCGCAATTTCTAGATTCTACAACAAATACATGCGTAAATACCTGTCCAGCAGGATGGTGGGGTGATTTAACCTCGAATACCTGCAAACCTTGCTATCAAGCCCCCTTAACTACAGATTTTGTCCAAAGTTGCTCTATGTGTGTTGGACCCAGTTCAACGGACTGTACTGGTTGCCCTGCAGGCTCTTTCCTCTATTCGGTCAATGGGTCGTGCCTGCTAAACTGCCCATCGATTGGATTCTGGGAAGACTCTTCATCACATACCTGTAAAGCTTGCTATCAATATACTGCAGCCTCTCCCACCGACAATACTTGTGTCAGTTGTAGTGGTAGCAATCCAAATAACTGTCTCTCCTGTAATTCAACGACCTTCTTGGATCAAACAACGAATACCTGCACATTCAATTGTCCGATAGGCTACTATGGAGACACTGCTACTAATATTTGTAAGCCTTGTTACTCATCAGACAAAGATCTCATGAAGACTTGTAAAACATGCTCTGGACCAAATGAAAATAATTGTTTGAGTTGCAGTTATCCGAATTTTTACTATGCCATAAATAACACTTGTCTCGCGAGTTGCCCAGATGGATGGTATTCTAATTCTGTACTCAATTCATGCATTCAATGCTATCAAAACGTTCCTCCTTCCACGTGGGGAACATGTGCCACTTGCTCAGGAACTACATACAATAACTGCGATTCTTGCCTCAGTTCCGATTACTTCTATGACCTTGCCTCACATACCTGTGTGACTTCATGTCCTGCTGGCCGATATGCGAACACATTAACAAAACAGTGCCACTCTTGCTATCAAGCAAACTCAAAAGCAGCAACAAATCAGCAATCTTGTTCCACCTGCAAAGGACCTCTCTCCACAGATTGTCTGAGTTGCCAGAAAGGACATTATTATTATGCTCAAGGATCACAGTGCCTTCTCACTTGTCCCACAGGGTTCTATCCAAATAGTGTCACCTTTACTTGCGATTTGTGCTATGTCTCCACTGCCAGCAGCAAAAGCAACAACAATAATGAAAATCAACAGGCATTGAGCTGTGCATCTTGTACTGGTCAAAACTATGACGAATGCACAGGTTGTTTTCCAGGTTCATATTTGGATAACTCAACAAGGACTTGTGTAAGCATTTGTCCAAATGGCACTTATGGTGATAATCAAACATCGATTTGTCGGCCCTGCTATAACGCTCAAAACAATGGCGGTAGCATCGATCACAGTCAGTTTAGCTGTGCAACTTGTTACGGTCCTTTACCAACTCAGTGTACCAGTTGTGCATCTACCTTAGCACTACTCACCACATCTGGATCATGCACTGATACTTGTCCTTGTGAGAGTGGATATTACTATAACTCTTCATTGGGTCAATGCGGAGTATGTTCTAAAAGATGCAATTTCTGCACAGGACCCTCAGATTCTGATTGTGTCTTCGACAGCAGTGCTACTCTTGAATGCTTTATTGGCGGTTTCACGACCGAAAATAGTCCACGAACTCAAGCAGCTGCTTCAGTTGCTGCAGGAGGATCATATGCGACGGCAACTATCGCCCTGACCACAAACATATTGTCAGGAGGAATCACAATGGGAGCTTCTACAGTGCTCTCAGCTCTGGAGCTTCTTGGAATATACCAATATATTAATGTGAACTATCCTTCAAATATGGTGATCTTTTTCCAATTAGTGTTTGCAGGAAATCCTCTCGATTTTCCAAACCTCTTTACAATAATCTGGGATCCAAGTGATCAACTCCTGAATGTCGACTCCAATGTCCAAGGAGATAATAAATTCCACTTCTATTCAGTCAGTAGGATCTTCTTGGCAAATTCAGGAGGGGACGTGACTTTATTAATTTGTTTAACAGGGATAATTCCATTCTTCTTGTCCATATATTACCTGCTAAAGGGGAGATGCAATGCAGAACATAAGATCCAGAGATTGATGACAGGATTGAAGAACTTCCTCATGTGGAACTTCATTCTGAGCACTTTCATGGGATCATTCGTATCAACTCTTTTGTCTATCTGCCTTCAGTATCGCTATGCGAACTCACCACAAGTGGCAGATAGTTTCGAGAAATTTTCGATCTTCGTCTGTGTTGTGGTTGCGATTGGCTATGTTGCTTTTATGCTACTAGCAGGGTATGTCACTTTCTCAAAGGAGTTCTCTACTAAGAAACCCGTTGTCTATGAAAGTGTCAAAGTTCTCGCAAACGAAGAGGAGTCAGCTCCACACCATCAAAACGAAAATCTCAAAAACAAATACTTCGCATTTGCTCTTTGCACTCGAAACTTCCTGCTTGTTCCAGCTATTGCTTTGTTCTCCGATGCTCCAATTGCACAGTGCTCGTTGGCTATTGTCATAAACCTAGCTTTCTTTGTAACAGTATCAGTTTGGAAGTTCTTTGCATCAAAAACGAAAAGAGTCATTATGAGAATCTGCGAAGGTTTCAATACCATCATTCCTATTCTCTTTTTGGTGTTTGGAATAAACGATTTGAGAGATCCATCGAATCCATTGCTAAGTGATCAAGCAAAACAAACAATAGGGTGGATTGTAATCGTTCTGATCAGTCTGACCATGGTCCTGAGCTTGTTGTATACTGTCAATGAGACTTGGTTTATTTTATGGCAGTTCGCACCTCTGCTATTCAAATATATTAAGAAAGCTTGTAAGAGAAAGCCAAGAACGGCTAATACTGCCTTACCATCAACTATTCCGTCAGCTAACGTCTCGATGAATGCTAGTTCGGCTTCGTTAAAGCCTATTAAAATTCAAGATGCCGAAGTAGCTGATCTTGGAAAAGTTGAGCATACCTTTTTGCCAGATGCTAAAGGCAGTCAGGACGAGGAAGAAAGTCTAAATAACAAACAAAAAAGTGCAATTTCTGATTTAACTTCGATTAACGTAGATAATTCTGGTTTCGGCTCTTCCTCTCTGCTTCAGTTTGATCCTCAGCTCTCTACCGACCGTAAGTTGCTGTCTCAGCCAGAAACGCCTAATAAAGCAGAGAAAGATAATCTACCATCATCTGATTCGACCTCGTATTCGAACAAAAAGCAGAAAACGATCGTCAAAGCGTAAATATAATCCAATTTACCTCTTTTATTAAAATATGAAACTTGATATGTTTTTTTTTTGCTTGCTTATAATAATATATAATCATACTATTCAACCGTCTAACTCTTCCTTTATAATTTGAAACCATTCAGATCATCTCGAATGATATGAGGTTCAGGATTTAGCATTATATAACATTCAAAACAACTTATTCGAAACTACATGGATTATAGATATTAGTTGATATAGCCTGTAAAGTAGTTAGCAGACAGTTGACACTTGAAAGTTATTAAATTAGCCCGAAATTTTGATGCAGACCATTCTTTGTTTTTAACCAGTACATCTAGCACAAATCTCAAGGGACTATAGCAAAATATTTCTTTGATTTAGGAAGATACTTAATCATATTTTGCAGTCAATGTTCTGAGTGCGATCTTTCCCACAGGTAGGTGATGCCTTATATCTCAGCAAAACAAAGCAAAAAAAGTAATTGATATCAGTTCTACCTTCATCAACAAATTAATTTATCTTTCCAAAAGCTTATTGTATTCATTTTATATTCCAAGAATTTCCAGTGTAATAGATTCAAGATGATAATAGGTAAATTGTTTAAGCATCATTCGATGTTTCACAGATTTCTTCATAATTAAATTACTTTATTTTCTCATGTGTTGAGATAGCGCTTCGAAAGTTGCTCCAAACTCATAGAGTCAAGACTTTTACTCTTTAAACGACTTTTAAACAAATTTTCAGTTTTTCAATAACACAATACTCTGTTTCAATAATCAGTTACTTTTTGTCAGGAAATACCTGTACATTTTGAATTTCATTGAGATTACAATCTAAATCAGAGAATTAAGTTTTTACCAGCACAGCAGAGTTATTTCCTTTAAAACGAAGAAGTTCAAATAAATTTTTTTCGATTATTAAAAATTTGTTTTATTGATATTTCAATTGATAAGTTAGAAAATATTACTATTTTGTAACATATTCATATAGTTTTGTATCTTGTATTATCAATAAGTAATGCTAGTAAATTAGCTACCAGGGATTACAGTGATTAGATTCCATTTCTTTTAATTCGTTTGAAGTTTTGAACCCTATTATTGATGAAAGACCTGTGGAATGAAACTACTTTCTAATAGTAATCGGAAACGAAACCAACTAATTAGAAAGCCTCCCATAAAAAGGATAGTAGTATCTGTCAATACTACATGGTTAAATGAGTTTTTTCACGAAGATTGACTTTATCCTATTGTTTATTGTGTGATTGTCAAGAAACAGGACAGACACATATTTCCAAAAATTCTGCATTTACAAGAATAGGGATTGATATGTTTTTATTTTTCATTGCAATATCTAATAGTCTCATACTCGTAGAGAGATATGAATTCCACATAAATTTACTAAAATCCACATCTTTCTAGCAACTATGTACCACTGATCGCAAACCCACGTTTAGATTCATTCGTCAACAAAATTTGTTGATGGAGAGAAGAGCAATGATACTTTTTCAAGATTAGTAAGTGTCTCTTAAATACATTCAAGTATACAATATGACGGGACATTTATTAACAACAATTTCCGTTGCAGAGTTATTCTGAAAATTGAGACTAGTCAACCTCTAGGCACATATCTTTTCTCAGGCAAAAGCGGTTGAACATTGTTTTACATTCTTTAGTTTCCCACAAAACGATTTCGAGTGGGAAGATTTACGATAATATTTGGGAAATTATATCAGCCAGCAAATTTCTTTCAATGTGTTGTATCATGGATTGGAAATTCGTGAGCGATTAATTAATCAAATAACGAAACTCAATTAATACTTTCTGTCAAATGACGAGGACGATGCTTCTGGCGATACTACTTTTCGCTATGAGTACTTTAGTTACTTCCTCTCTAAACCCTAGGACCTTTCCTTGTCTTGTTGAGGGCTGCGAAGAGTGCAGTTCTATGTGGAGATGCAGTAGATGTAGCAGAAATATCCCAAACTGGAATATTAGCCTTGGTTGCCCGAGCACAGCTAGCTGCTCAGTCTCAAACTGCAGATTGTGTGCTTCAAATTCAACAAGCACCTGTCAAGAATGCAACTCAGGATATACTTTACTCCAAAATAATTGCATTGTCTCAAGCTCAGGCTCAAGCAAGTCAAATTATCAGAAAAATTCATTTATTAGGGATCCCAACATGCCTTCCAATTGCCTTAATTACTCCAGAAATCTTTGTTATGAATGCCAACGCGGATATGTAATCACTTCGGACTATCAATGCGCACTGGGAAGTTTGACCGATGTTCCCGCTCCGCAGAATTGCAGTCAATACACTACAAAAGGAGAATGCCGTGTCTGCAACGCGCCTTTCATACTGAATGAGAATTCGACTTGTGTTACTCTAGGGCAATGCAAATCTGATATGGGTTATCAGGACGGAATATTCTGCCAAAGTATCAATTTTACCATTGAACAAAAATAACTTAATCTTTTAACTTCTTCTGCAGGAATGCCAACCTTCAGCTTGAAGCCTTCCGCGGATTTGAGTTTACTGAGAGATAGTCTTACTCAAAGCGTACCTATGTCCATTCAAGTTGAAATGTTAAACCCAGGAATTTTCCTTGACAGTTCTTTTCAATTTGACTGGACGGTATGGGGAATAAGGAACCAAACAAAAACTGCTATTGATTCCGGCAACAATAACTCGACGATGCAACTTGATCTTACAATTTCGAGGACAAGTCTAACAATGGCTAACAGTACTTCCAAAAGTGTAGAACAGTACGAGTGGATAAGATTTGACGTTTTTGTGTACTGCAAAGATTCAGATGTAACTTGTCAAAAGAATTTTTCACCAGCTTCGAGAAATTCGACTCTTCGGATTGCTCTCAACATGAGACCTTCTTCTGGAGATTTTATTGTTTTTCCTCGGGTTACTCAACCGAAAAAGATTATAAACGTGACGGTTGCTAATTGGGTGTCTGGAGTCCCTCAGAGTCTTCCATTTGACTATCTTCACTACGCCTTAATAGTAAGTTTATTTCTTCATTTTTCCTTACAAAACTTTTTTCTTAGTTCGGAGAGCTCAACGCAAACATATCGAATTTACATGAGGTTTACAACTTGTCTGGACCAACAGACAGCCAAGTTCAAAGCCTGAGGGTGCCTGAGACAACTGATAAGCAAATTGTCTTGAATTTGATTATTTGGGACGCTTTAGGCTTAACTACGGTCGTGACGCAATATGTCACTATTTCTAACAATTCCATCATTTCTGCCTTTGAGGATACTATGCTTTTGAACAATAATTACAGCGATCCTGAACATCATCAAAATCTCCTACAAGCAACAAGAGTTACTTTGGAAAATCTAACCGACGCAACTGAGTTAGCATACCTTAATTTCAATGAGAAACTCACTGCGATTCAGCTTATCGTTTCGTCAACTTTCAGCGTGGAAGCTTCACTATTTCCCGTGCTTTCTGAAAGTAATAACTGGTATGGATCCAGCCCAGTAGCTAATGCTCAGTCAAATTGCTCTCTTCCATGCCAAAACAACGGAAGTTGCACGAAACTTTGGGGCTCGGCTTTTTGCAAATGTGAGAGTGGTTTTTCAGGTTATTTTTGCCAATATCCAGAAGATATCGCCACGATGTTGCAAACACTGATCTACTCAGGCCTGAGTGAAATCACCGACGACAACAGCATTTCATTTCATGACTTTGCTCAAGGGCTTGCGATCATGAACCCCTTGCCTGACTTAATATCCGGAGATATTTCAGAGCTGCTTATAAAGGCGAATAAAATATATTCGTCATCCTGTGAATTAGATGATCTTATGCAGCTCGGATGTTCGCTTAAATGGAGTATTTTAACCTATGCTTCAGAATTTCTTAGAAACGTGGGCCAGGACTTTGCAAAAATAGCCAGAGAAATCATTCCTGCGCTTGGAAATTGCGATAAGACGCTCAAAAGTGTCATGAAAAAAATAGCTAAAATTCAAGCAGATCAAAGTGAAGATCTGGATGATGTGAAAGAACTCTCTGGAGCTAATATGAGATACGCAGTAAAAACGATAGATTCAGAAAAACAGTCAAATATCTCATTCTCGGACCCAGCAAGTAATATCAAAGTCGCTGTTCCTCCCGCAGTACTCAGCAATACTTCGCTCTCGACGCTTCGAGTAATTTACACTTCCACGAACGACAATCCATTCCTCTTCTCAAATCAAACTGTGAGTGCAAGCATCATCTCGCCTATCGTTACTCTCAGCTTCGTGGATAATTCTTCAGAAGAAGTCCCTGTTTCTCACCTGGCAGACCCGATCTTACTCACATTTCCTATTCCTCGATCCTCACAACTCCACCAGGCAGTGTCATACGTGACCTCAAACCCAACTCTCTTTCGTTCGAACTTAACTGAAATATTTGCCAATCACACTGGCTGTCGATATTGGGATACCGAGGCAGGAGAATGGTCTGGAGCTGGTTTGACACTCGTATCAATAAGCCTAACATCTTTTACTTGTGCATCAACCCATGCAACCGATTTTGTCGGTGTTTTCTTTGATGATGGGTTAGACACCTTCGGTCTTGATGATCCCGATCATCCTAAACCAATGAGTGCTTGGGAAAAGCTGCGAAACACGCCTTTGTTTACAAATTGGGGATTTATTCTTGTTTTGGCGTTGATAGTGAGCTATTTCGTGATACTAGCAGTGTTAATAGTGGCTGACAATAAAAAAGTCCCTCAGTTGCAGCGGCAGCAGATATTGGATGATATCAAGGACAAGAAATCAATTTTGAAAAAAAGAAAGTTTGAACCACCAGAAAATTCACGAAGACTTGCTTACGATCTGTCAGCGATGCCTCGAGTAAGACGACACTCAGGATCAAGAGAGACAGTCCCTGCAGCAATGGATGCGACCGCTGCAAATCAACCAGACTCTCAGAATCCAAATGACTCAAATCAAAATTTACCACAGAGACAAAATAGTAATACAGAATCGGTTAACAACCCAGCTAGTCAACAAACAGGGAATCAAAATAGTAATACGTCTATGGAGCTGAATCATTCAGTCAGCGGGTTAATTGATGCGAGACAGAGAGATGCTTTACGCAATAATTTCGTTGACCAGGCACAAGTGCAATTAGAAGAATCAAATTTGAGTAACAACCCTACCAACCCTACCGGAACACTCCCAGAGGTTATCATTCGGATTAATCGAGAAAAGCCTGCCCGTCCTCTAACATTCTGTCAGTATTGGGGTGAGGATTTGTTAGAGCATCACGCTACATTTAATTGCATCGTTAAGACATCTCGTATTTCGCCCAGGCACGCCAGGGTCACGCTACTATATTTTACTTTTGTTTGCAATTTTACGTTTTGCGCTATGCTTTACCCAAAATCGGGACTGGGGGTAGACACTCTGTCTGACGTAAAACGTGGATTTGGAATAGGTCTACAGACCGGATTCATTGCTGCTTTATGTTCATGTGTTCCCGCATTTATAGTCTCTATTATACTCAAGGCCCCGAAGCGCGCGATTGGTCGTTTAAAGCATGCGAGTGTGGAAGAGTTTAACATAGAGCTCAAAAGAATCGCTCATTGGATGAAGTTTAGATATGGTTTGGCTTATGGATTATTAGCAGCGGTTTCTACGGCGTGCTTTGTGTATATATTGTTGTTTTGCGCAGCAAAAAGCTCAGAGCAATCCACTTGGTTGACAGCGTGTGTTATGAGCTTGGTTATAGATCAGTTTTGTTTTGAACTTCTGCCTGGACTGGTTGGAGGGTTGTTGTATCAGAGTGTTATTAAATGCAGATCTTGCAAAGCCTTACTTAAGGTAGAAGTGTTGATAGTTACCATTCGGTGCTATAAAACCTTAAATGGGTACTAAAGGAGGATATTTTTTCTATTTTAATTTTTCATCGCTTTATTGGAATATATATGTTTCGACATCTTTTACACTTTAATCCATGGGTATATATCTGAGAAATTTTCATATTTTTTATCTTCCAACACATGACTGACTATATCAAATATACATTGAAACTCTTAGTAAAAGAGATCTGAAAGGTTATTTGTGAAAATGAGAGAAGAAAAGCAACTGGTGATATTTAGAGAAGAGATTTTGCAAAAGAAAACCATGGATGGAAAGATCAAAGAGTGAATGCAAATTCATATTAAGGTACTTTAACAGTTGGCTGTAGTATTTTGTGTGCCAAGATTAGTATTGAATTATTATCGTAGTTATTACTTCATCTTAAGTTGAGTTTATAATCAAATTTTGAAATTTCATCAATTCTCAAATTTATTCAGAAGTTAATGGATTTTGATCTGCTCTGAAGTTTAAATTTTCAAAAATTAAAGCAAATTCTTTTGGATAGTGAGTAGACACATCTTGTAGCGGGTAATTTTGCTAACATCAGTATTGAAAGATATACCGCAAATCAGTTGGTCAAAGGTAGAAGAACGAAAAAATCTTTTTCATTAATGCAGAATTAAAGAAAACTCCGTAAAATTCTTAATTATTTAAATAAGATCATTTCAAATGTTTACTTATATCAACATGAAATTGCATTTTATATAGAAAGAATCCAGAAATGTTTATATCCAATATGATTACGGAGCAACTAGGGATATTCTTAGTTCTTGCCTCTTATCATAATGTTTGAAATTGATTTTTTTGTAATAGGAGTTGCCACAGGGCTGAGAAATAGGTTAGATATATTAGTCTGGAATATTGGAAATTCATTTAGCATTTCGAGTCCCTTCATATATCGATTTCAGCCTCATATATATAGGTTATAATGAATATGATATGTTAGGTCAATTCTTCTATTATTCGACACTAAAAAATAATAATAAATATGAATATATTTTTTTAATCTTTCAGAGGAGGATTTTGTAATTTACTATGAATAGTCAAATTTTTTTTGTGCTTGGATCTCTTTGATCCTACGATCTCGTGACTCCTCTCGTTGTAATGTGTAAAAAATATAAAACATTTATTGCTGGGTGTAAAATGAGTATCTTGGTAATCGAGCCATCTTCCAATTTAGGTATTCTAACTAATTTGATAAATTGCGGCATTACTCTGAAAAAAACTTTATTTGGCAATTAAGATGAATTAGTGAATGAGCTATCTCGAACTGCTCATTTTGCAAAGAACTTCAAAAATGATTTCTTACAGAAAATCTTCTAATAAAGTTTTATGTCAAAAAAATTGTAGTTGAGCGCATAACCCAACAAATTCTCTTAAGTAAAGTATTTACACGAAAATTGTTAAATTGTCGAATACAACCTATTAGTAATAACAATTATAATTAACTAATTGGGAAAAAAACTGATTTATTCTGAAAAGATCACATAAATGCGGAGAGATTAGCAAAAGGCGAGTGGTCACTAGAAAGTCTATTGATGGATGTCAGTTGAGTCAAAGTTATTCCTTGTTGACTTAAAGAGTAATTATCCATGTTAAGAAATCACTTTTGAGATCTGATTTCTACTAACAGATACATAAAATTTGACTAAATCCAACTATATTTTTCTTTCAAATTAAGGAGGGGAGGTAACAGAAAGCACCTTGCGAAACAGTGTACATGAGTGATATTTGCAAGCAAAAACCTTCAAAAATATCACTAGGATAGAAAGGGACAGAGCCGTTAGACTTTTTGAATCAACCTCTGAACAATTTGATATTAGATCTCATTAATTAAAGTTGTAATTTATATTGAAAATATATCTGAAAAAGAAAATTAACAAATTTTTCTTCAGTTCTTCAAAGCGTATTTTTGAGTGACCATGTTTGACTCCTATAAAGCCAAACCCGAAATGTCAATGATGAATTCTTAGATCTTAATAACAACTGTTCAAGGTATTTTGCAGTCACCTATTTCAAAAATAAATAGGGTAAGGTAGTTTAAAGAGTATTTTCGGTATATCAATTGAATCTCAAATTTATTTTGTAATGCATGTAAAAGAAGATAGAACAAATCATTCAAAAATCTTTCACAATGCTAACCTTGAAATATATTAACGTCATCAATTATTATTTCCATTAGTGAGGATATTAATATATAATCATGTTTTCCAAAGACTGGATTCTTGAGTAAGTAGCTGCTAAAAGAGTACTCGTTACTCATTGAAACTTTGAATTCACATTAAAGTAGTTAAGCAATGAGCGAGAAATGACACATGGACTAAGCCTTACTAAATTTTATTTTGGAATAGAGAATTTCAAAATTAAAGTAGAGTGTAGAATATGATAGTAAAAAATGGCTAAATATCTGATCACATAAAGGAATATTCTTGCTAAATAACGCTTTTGAAATATATCTTCTTTGCTATTGAATCCGAAAGGAGATAAACTGAAAGAGCAAGCAGTTTCTGTTGAATTTAGGTTAATAAAAATATCTTTAACATTTACTTTCTAGATTGGATCTATTGTGTGAGATGGGGTCCAAGCGGTGATTTGCTTGAGACTGCTTCAGAGGATAAGACAGTGGCGCTATTGGATTTCAAGACTGGGAGAAAACTTTATACTGGGAAGACCTCAGATGGAAGTAACTTTTCATTGCTAATCAATAAGAACAATTCTCATCATCCCTAGATGACGCCAAATCCGTTCGCTTCATTTGAGAAAAACGCAAACTTAATCATCAAATCAAATGAAAGCCACAAAGAAATTTGATATAATAAATATTGGCTAGGATTATTAGTTTGGAGTTATTACCGCGAGCAAATCCTATTCTCCAATAGCTTACCGAATTGTTTATTTATTTTAATTTGTCATTCTTCAGCTGAGAGGGGGGGGGAAAATATATATACTTATATGATGGTAAAGCGTTAAATTTGAAAAAATGATGAATCGTAATAGATGTAGTTCAATACAAAACTATTTGTGGATATTTCTTGTAAGATAATGAGCTTGATATTCACGCTAGCATGCTTAATAGGTTCACAAAGAAAATTTTGTGTATGTGCTGATTGTCAAAGAGTATAAGTCTCTTTATAGTATTCCTCGCTCCCTTTGATGGTAATAAGAGCAGATCGATTGCTTTTTTAAATAATTTCACATGACTGAAGAAAAGAACTCTTTCATTCTTGAAAGCCTTTAACATTTCACTCAATATAAGATTCTTAATTTGTTGGTGAAGAACAGCATCAGCTATAAACATATATCAAAGTGAATATATCCAATTGTGAATAGAGTTATGTATTCCATAATTCAGTATAAAAATCAGCTGAAATTATCGTGAGTGTGACTTATTTCAATTCGTCTTTTCGCCATTCGTATTGAATTGGAGGAGAGCAGTTTCATAAGCTCGAAGTACTTTTTGAAAAGCTTTCTTGGCGTCAGGGTGCTTGTTCTTGTCTGGGTGCAGCACCATAGCATATCTTTTAAACTCAGCTCTCAGGGATTCATAAGAAAGTTTTCGCCTAAAAGTCTAATAAGGACAAAAAAGAGCGACTATTATTACATATAATCGCCTAATATTTCCTCAGGCAAAAGCAGCAAGCTATATACTTGCATAGCTTGCTCTTGCGTGCACTTTATTTTACATCCTTGAGAAGCTACGAACTCCGAAGCTTGTTCCATAGCCGCCTGCTGTATCTCCTGTTCAATCTTTTCATAGTACCGTGCTAGCGCTTGCTTGTCAACAACAGGCGGAGAAGGTTGCGGCTTCGAATCAGTTTGCGTACTATTTTCTCCCACAGTTTTTTTCATTGCCTGAGCAAACAATTCTTGTTGGCCTTTTTCGAGTTCTAATTCACGTAATCTATTCTCTTCCGCAAGTTTTTGTTTAGTCATTATTTTCTCATCCTTGAGGCATTGACTGCACCATCGTTTCTTAGCACTAATAAGAAGTTGAAATGCTGCCAACGTTGTATATGCTTACTTTCTACTCGATATACTCCATGTATGTTTTCTTTCGCACTCGAAGGTGACTGTCTCATCATAAAATTTGCTCAGGACTTTTCCTTTGTAAAAAGCGGCATATGCTCTCAAAGCATCCAGTTTCTCTTCGCATTTAGGGCACCATTTCTCCTTCGCTTCTTCGAGAGTAAGTTGAAATGAATGTCCAAATTTGCATCTATATCGAAAAGATTAGTTAACTGAAATAATAGTGAGCTCTGTTACATAAATTCGATTGATGTGTTAATACTCTCGCAATATTCACTGAAGCAGATTCCTTTGCGAGAGGTAGCGATTTCAATCGCTTGATTTATCAATGAAGCACTGGGATGATTCCAAGAGGAGAAGGAGCTATCAGAAGGTGGCTTGTAACTCGGTGTTTGGTTGAGATTGATTTCATTGCACAGCGATTCTAATTTTTTGAGTAAATTACTGGATTCTTGAGGCAACTTGATGTCTTGGTCATCGGTGCTTCGCGATGACGTTCTCTCTAAGAAATTCTTTTGGAAAGAAATCTCCAAAGGATTTCTTAGAGATTCTGAGTCGACATAATCTCACTGAAGAAAGGCAACTTTTGAGCTTTGGACAGGTTCATCGCTGTTTTTCATCTTTTTGTGAGGATTCCTTCCGGGTAAGGAAGAGTAATTCATCTTAGAGGTCATAAGCGTTTTAAGTGTATAGAGAGTTCGAAAATGGGTGTTATGGTTGTTTTGTTAAAAAATCAAATTGATTTTATAAGCTTTAATACACAATCCGTCCAATCACCAACAAATTTGAGCTTCTGGTCGGGAAAGCCGTTTGAGACACCTACCAGAAATTCAAAAGCTTTCTGAAATTGAAACACGTAGCAGCTACTTTCCAGATTGATCGAGAAGATGAAAGAAAATTCCAGCCTCTTTAACTTACAAAAAGATTTTATACTGCATTTTCTGGATATCAGTCCTTCTTTTTTTTTCCCCTGCCTCTTTGGTGAGAGAATCGAAGTTCGAAATGTTGCTCTAAGCTAAAAGCTTTTATTGTTTCTTTCTAAGTGGCATTGATTGTCGTATTTCAGCCTAGAGAGAATTTCGCGAGAAGTCGAAACTGTTAAAAGAGAAAGGCACTGATTCTAATTGTCTTGCTAAGCACATAAAAAATTTTCATAAACTTAGATAGAGCCGAAGCTCAAACCATTATTATGAAGAAACTAAATATAAATTTCACGAAAAAATCGGGATGCTTTGTAATTTTACAAATAGGAAGAGATTCTGCCAGAAAAACTTACAAATTTTGTATTTCCACTAATACGTAAGGTTGTAAACTCTCATTGAGCCGTCCTGGAGTCCTGTTATCATTCTCTTACCATCCTGGCTCAATGCCACTGTGCAGACACGTTCTGATGAGAAAATTAAACGTAAGCATTTCCAGAATTAGAAATTTTATTACCTTGATCGTGGCCTTCAAGTTCGAATAAGAGCTCTTTAGTATTATAATTGTAAATTTTGATCGAAGGGTCTATCGAAATCGCTGCGATTACTCCGACTTCAGCGGCGTGTGAATATCCATAAATCACATCAACGCTGTCAGGACGGGTCGTCATTTCCCTCTTGAAATTAAAATCTTGTAAGTCAAAGACCTTGATTGTCCCTCCTTCGGTACCGGAAACTATTGAGGTTTCATCATCGCTCCATCCAATAAATGAGGGCCAATCTGTTTGCAAGGTGAAAATTTGATTCAAAAAGTGGTGTTTTACAGATCTCAGAGTAAAGGCACTCTGTTTTAAGCGTGTCGATCCTTGTTATGTGGACGCTCCAGTCATTTGCACAAGAAACAAATCTTTTGCTGTCTCTTGCCCAAGCAACACTTCGAATTGCGTCTACATTTCATATATTAGCTTACTGCTTCAGAAAGAAATCTACCTCCATGGAGCTCCGAAAAATGAAACAGGACTGCTTTCGTTTGTACGTCAATTACTTTTATTGCACCTTCATTGGATCCTGTGAGAAGTAACCTTCCGTTGGATGACCAATCGACGGCATTAACGTCAGCTGTAATGAGAGGAAGTGTTCGATCAATTAATGAAAAACGAAGGATTTTCTCTACATTGAAAGAGCTGAGCTACAGTCCAAACGGTTTGCTGCTCATGGAGTGAATATACCATTAGAGAGCAATCTTGAGAGCCAGTGGCGATGAATTTTCCATCATGTGACCAAGAAACACATTTAATAGCGCCTAGGGAGGAAGTTCAAGTACCCTGGTCTGCGAATCAAGGGTTACCTTGATGGCCTTTATCAACGGTGGCGGTGGTGCTCATATCTTGCATATTATAGACACGAAGTGTCCCTTTTGCACTGCCAGCGGCAACGTATTGTTTATTTTTCGACCAACTGAGAGCAGTTACAGCGTCTTTGAGGAGGGGAAAAAAATTTATTTATGTTGGTGATTTTAAAACCCTAATTACCATCGAAGCCTCCATTCCATGTGTATGAAGTAGTTTTTTTCCGAACATTGTAAAGGAACAGCTTGCAATCCTTAGAAGCTGAAATCAGATTCTCAGAGTCCGGAGCCCAACTTAGTGTCAAAATGTGACCTTGATGGTAAAATACAAAAATTAAAATTTAGCCCAATTACACCAAATTACTTTTATGCTGCTCGATGATAATCGTTAGAAGTTTCTTTGAGTACTCGTATATTCTAATCAAGCAATCTTCTGAGCCAGAGGCGAGGTATTTTCCATCATTCGACCAAGCAACACTCGTAATTGCTCCTAGCGCCTGATTAATTTATGATGTTAGCTGCCTGTAGATTAAAACGATTACCTCATCAAAACTACAAATAACTTCTTTTTTCACAATATCCAACACTTTTAGAGAGAGATCAGTCGATCCCACCGCAACTGAGGTACTTGCTCGGGACCAAGCCACAGCCTTCGCTTCTCCTAAAATCATAGTGTTAGCCATTGTTAGAGTTAACTCATTTGGTACCTTCAAAGACCTCAAATGTATGATAAACAGTCTTGCTATCAACGTCTATGATTTTAACTGTTTTATCGGCTGAGACTGAAGCCAGATATCTTCCATTTTTTGCCCAAGCAATTTCATTAATGTCATCTTATATCAATCATTGCCAGTCTAAAAAAAGGTAATCTTTCTTTACCTGTGTGGAGTTCTTTAAATGTATGCACTAACTTCTTATTATAATAGTCGACAATTTTAATCGCTGTATGTGAGGCTGAAGCGATCTGAATTCCATCTGGAGACCAAGCTACTGAACTCACACTCCCTAACAGTAAAGACAGGTTATTTAGAACTGACTTGCAAAACCCTTTCTTACCAACATAAAGTTCGTCGAAAGAATGATGGAGTTTGTTCATTTGAAAATTAAAAACTTTTAGAGATCCATCATCTGAACCTGAAGCGATGTTACTTCCTTCAGGCGACCATGCGACACATAAAACTGGATCTATTGAATTATAGACATTATAGTTTAAGCAACAAATTGAATTATCGCTCACCTCGATGAACATAGCCGACGTCTTCAACGCATTCGTTTGTTTCAGTGTCCATAATTCTAACTGAGTGATCCAAAGACCCTGTAACAATGTGCTTTCCGTTGGGAGACCAGGAAGTTGAAACAATAGGCCCACTGAAAACGTAGACTTTTTGGATTAATTTCTCTATTGGCTTAGCCTATATTTAGACATCAATTAGTACTTGATATGGACAGCGATATCAAAAGTACTTCAGTATAACGTTGCTTCGGATTGGATCTGCGTTTAGGTTCGACATCTAAGAGCTCTTCGGGTTCAAAATCGATTTCTGAAAGCGAAACAAAAGTTAAAAGCCTGAATAAAGTGCTGGTAGGAAAGGAATTCGCTTACCTCCGTGATCACCAGGCGAGAAGAGACTCTGGCGAGGATCTTCTGAGTAACTGAATTTTGGTAATTTGAGTTGAGATGTCATTAGCATCTGGTCTTCTACAATTTAACATAATTAATCTAGCGCAAGACATTGTCACTTACGCTCAGACAACGTTTTCTCAAATTTTGGTGAGGCAGTTGGTGGATCCGAATTCGTCTTCTTCATTTCCTTCATAAAACCAAAGAAATTGAGATTTTCAAACCTTCCCATCGCTTTCTTTCCAAAATCGCTGAGTCCTTCCCCAACATTATCAAGAAAATTTGAAAACCCACTTTTCGGCTGTTGCTCCTGTTTCGTTTCTTGTTTTTCCCCTTGTTTCTGCTGTTTCTTTTGTTGCTGCTTCTTTTGACTTTTGATGAGTTCCTCCTTGCTCATCAAAACAAACTTTGTATTTGCTCTCGACCTAGGTCCGACTAAACTATTCTTTACGATAACAATCCCATCGTCACTCTCTTTCGATTCATCTTGATCATCTGGTGTCTCTGGAGCTTTCCGCTTCGATTGGACTTCTTGAGTCATCATCGTTGTTTCATTGCTTTTGCTTAACTGTTTCTCTGGACTTGACAAAGTATAATTCCCTTCACCTTTAGAACTTACACATTCCTCTGTCTTAGAGAGACGCTCAGTCATTTCTTTCAAATGAGTCTCGTATGTGATGCTCTCATCATCCCAGATCCTACTTTTCTTTCCTCTCGAGTCATTCAACGCGTCTCGTTGATTACTATAACCTTCAGTGTTTTTCCTGTGAAAGCTGGGCTTGGCATGCACCACATCTAGCTTCTCTCCAATATCCGTTCCACTGTGCTTCTTTTGAAAAAATATTGAAGGTTTGGATCGCGTTGTGCTCCGATTAAGGATTGACTCTTCTTTGGATGGCTTGCGATCGCTCTCGTCTCCCAGGGTAGGTTCGCTTTTTTCACTCTCCAATATCGAATAGTTGAGATTTTCAGTTTGCCATATTAACTCATACGCTGAAGGACGGTCATGGGACCACCTACTGGTCATCTTCAATAGCGCGTTGACTATTTTCTCATAAGGATACCAAACCGATAATTCCTCCTGTATCTTCGATTGCATAAAGTTGAAATCTTCATCTATTAGTGCACAATTCAACTCTCCGAGCCTTTCTTGTTCAATTCCACAAAATTCAAGGATAACTATGCCCAAAGAATAAATATCCGCTTTAAAACTGCTAATTTTGTCTCTGGATAGCGCATCTAACGACATCATCGCTTCAGGAGCTTCGTAAATTGAGCTTGGCACGCGTTTTTTGGATGGACCAGACTTCTGGTCTTTTTTTGCGAGGGAGTTATTCTTTCGAAAAGTTAAGTGCCCGCTCCAGTCTGCAAGAAGATACGTTTGTGTTTCTTCCGAGAAAAAGATGTTCTCAGGTTTAAGATGGTTATGCGCAATCGTTTGGCACTTCTTCGCGTGATCCAAGGCGCTGACTGCGTCTCGGATTAACCTGACAACATCCCTGATTTCAGGCCGTTGAGTTCGATTATTGATAAGATTACGAAGTGATCGTAAATAAGGCATTGTGTAGTAAGCCTCTCGAGTTTCTTTGTTGGAATCAAACGAGTAGATTGGCATGATGTTTGGGTGTGAAAGGTCACGTTGTATTGCAATTTCATTGAGAAATATCTCGTATAGTTCAGTAAATTCTGCCTTAAGGCGTTTTAATGCGCATGTTTTATTATTGCTCCGAAGGACGCCCTTATACACTGTGGATAGCGTTCCTTTTCCAATCTCTTGGAGATCTTTGTATTCTGTCTTTATCTTATTCTCCATCCTGCTAAGATTTCAGAATTTTAATTTGACAATAGTTTTGAATGCAATCATCCTCAGAACTAATATTTTGAAAAATAGCTGCATGGCTGCAACGCATTTGAGGTCTATCACCCTTGGTAAGGATCTCTAGGGAATGCTGCTTCAATAAAAGAGCATTGGGACCATCGATTGTTTAATTAAATATAACTATCCTCCGTATTCATACGGAGGTCAGTTTCAAAAAGTTATGGTTAAAATAGCTCGTTATTGCCTTTTGCAGTGAAGGATGAGCCTTGAGGATGATATAGACGTTATGCCTTTCTTTTTCATTTTCAGAAAAATTAGCACATGCTTAAGAATTCAGATCTTAACAAACTTTTAATTCGAATTATTGCTGTTGTAGCTTGTGAGGTTAATGAATGACAATTTCAGAAGACATCTCGGCATTCCACGAGAGGAGAAAGTGGAAGATGTAGTGGACGAAGATCTCGTCAGATTGAAATCGCTTTTTAGTGGAATGAGCGACTCTTTTCAGAGTTAAATTTCTACTCTCTGCATCTTCAATAATATATTCACAGGCAATTTATTGAGAGAATTGAAAAGAAAGGAGACGCTCAAAGCAAGCTCTCAAGAGAAACATGGAACAAATTTCCCATCATTCAACTTTGAAAAGAGACAAATGGAAGACGAAATAAACCACATCGATCTCATGAGGAATCAATTTAACATCCATATCTCTAACCTTGCTAAGAAAGTAAGTTATTTCTTTGAGGTTTACAGAGCCAACTGTACTTTGTAAATTCAGCTTCAAATCCTTGATGTCTCAGAAGTTGTTGATAAAAAAATAGATCCGCTGCTATCAGCATTAGAATATACAGTTGTGTCGCTCATAAAGAGGTAAGCTCTATTCGAAATCAAATCTTAAAAGTGATTTGAGCAGCGAACGATCATTCGAAAAGCTTAGGAAAGATATCAGCAGCTACTTTGAAGGCACGAAACTAAAGCTGATGGAAACTTTAAAAGACAGTGTTAAAGTGAAACTGCCTACGCCAAACCGTGAGCAAGAGGATATCTATAGCACTAGTCATCCGCTCATTTCAATGGACGTTCCGATAAAGGCGCTTGAGTATTCATTGGATCTCTTGGATCAGCAAATTTCAATGAAATTTAATCTCGTTGATGAGAGATTACAAAATCAAATGAAATTAAACCATGAGCTTGAAGAAAAGCTTGCCCAGGTACCTGAATACTTCGAATCAAAAATGCTAACTTGCTTTCTTATGAAATTCAGCTGAAACAACAGCCATCTACACGGACTCATGAAGCTAAAGGTTGCTTGTCTTGAACTTTTTTTGTCATTCTCATACATTCAATCAATCATACTAGATTTGGGAGGAAGCTATCGAAAGAACGTTTCAAGCCCGGTTAAAGCTTGTGCTGAGGACTGTTTAGCGATAAATTTCCAAAACGCAATAAATTTACAGAGTCTCTCAAGCGAAATCCAAGCCACAGCTTCTCTGATCGCTAGAGCTTCACAACGGTGTCGAATGGATTGTCAGGTTATTCAACAATTATGCTATAACGCAAACACAGATAATTCCAAGATCAAAAACAATGCTAGCCTTTATGCTTCCCCTCAACGAGAAAGTAGAATCTTAGAGGAACCCCAACCCGGTGACGCAGAGTAAGACAATATTTCTTAATACGAAATAAGCTTTTGTTGCGTTAAAGGGGTCTTTCTAAATCAAAGTTAATCGATGAGAAAAAAGCTGGACGGATTTCTTCCATCTCACCGAATCGCCAGTCTCCAATGACGGACAGAGTATCTGCAGCCTTGAAAGAGTTTTTGGAGTCTGCAAATAATTTGGGGATGTTAATCGATTCAACCCAAACTTCAATAAATCGAATAGTTGCTAAAAACTTTGACAACAGTAACCTGAAAACTATTCGTAAAAGGCTTCACAAGCTCGTAACACTATTTCTCTCTGAATTCATTGAATTTATAATTCCCTAAATTGCGATAGGACGCACTAATTTTTGATGTCAATGAACGCAAAAAAAGTCGAGACCTATCAACCGAGAGCGACCCAAAAAATCAATTAAATGACACCTTGAATCTTCGCAATCGCAGCGAATCACCAGTTACGAAATTTTCGGAGTTTGCCACTACAAAGAAAAATTTGGAGGCGCATTTAAGCCAATTCCGTTCAGAATTGCCACTCAGAGAGATCAACTATGAAGCTGCAGCACCAAAAAGTCATTCCAGCAACTTGAATAAAACATCAACCGAAAGACAAGATCAGGCGAAGATTCAAAATTTCCAGGCCAACGAAGAGATATCCAGGCTGAAAGAAGTAATCGACAGCCTTTCTGAGGAACTGTCAGAAGCGAAGATGGCTTTAACTCGAGCGAAGGAAGAGAATAAAATGTTAAAGAAATTAAAAAAACTCAATGAGAACGAGCATAATCTTGATCAAGAAAACTTACAAGTCCTCGTTCAGAAATGGGAGGAGGATAAGATCAAACTTACCGCTATAATAAAGAAACTTGAGAGAAAACTGCACAAGGAGAGAGCAAAGAATCAGGAACTCTTGGAATTGCTGGAGAACAACGAAACAGAATTTCTTCAACAAACAGCAAACTTGCATTCAACCAAAGCAAAGAAGCACTCGAAGAAGAAAGACAGTCCTTCGCAACAGAAGATTTATTCTCAGATCAAAGAAATTGATGAGAAAATAAAGTTGAAGAAACAAGAATTTGACCGGTTGAATAATTTGTCCCTTTCGGAGGAAACAGATGAGATCGGTGAAATAAATGATGAAGATAATGAACAACAGGATTTCGATGAACCACGTCCATTGCACCTAAAAGTAATGCCCTAAATAACGTACAGATTAAAATACTGCCTCATAGACTCCAAAGCAATGCACTTCTTTGTCAGATCAGTTCCAAGAAGAAATTGAAAAGCTGCTCGAACTTGAAAACAAGCAGCAAGGACTAAGCGAGCTCTTTTTGAATTCAGGGAAGACCCAACAACACGATAAGAAGCAAATTAAAAAAGCTTTGCGGCATATATCATCTGTTAAAAGCGAGATAATCGACAACTTGAGAAGTAATAGAATGCTTGTGAAATTATAGCACATATATTCTCTTTCTAAGGAATCGTATCTGATAAAATTTCGTCATCCATTACGGAAGAGGAGACAGAAAGTTTGAGACAGCACTACAAAATAATTGAAGAAGAAAATGAGGCACTGAAACGTAGCATTTCCATTCGTAATACGCTCCCTTAACTAATAAAAAACTTTAGATCTCATATCTAAAACTACTGAAGAAACTGAGCATCTCAAGAGAAAGGTGAAACATGCAGCCAAAATACGAGAAGAGTTATTGGAAGCGATTAACCAGCTCAAACTTCAAAATGAAAGTTTAGTCGAAAAGCACCAAGAAGAAATTCAACTTTACGAACAGCAATTTCTTGAATTAGCAGAACAAGCGAAAATTCTCAAAGGAAGTCAAGTAAATTTGATCCAATCTTTAAAGTAACATTCTAATTCACAAATATCAGCAAGACAAAGTTCTCTCAATCATCGTTGCAAAAATAAACCAAATATGGAAAACACTGGGAGAAGTTCCACAGAGCATCCCCCTCGAAAATAAATTGGAATTGATTCGTGCGAGAGTAGCTGAATATCAGACTCAAGCACAGGAAAACGAACCGGTCAACACAATGGCCTCGATAGAATCCTTGATTCCTCTTGATAAAAATAAATCAGGACAAAGATTTACTGACGCTGTCTTAAGCCGGGTATGCTATCTGATATCTATGTGACTGTGAAATCTTCCAATAGAATGAAAATGAAGGGGCCAGATCTCATAAACTGGTTGACAAAGATAATGGATCGGCTTTAAGAGATCAATTGAAGGAGTTAGCTGACGAAAATAGCAGACTGAGATCAAAAATAGGAGAGCTTGAAGCTGAAATGAAAGCTCTAGAAGACGAAAATCAGGTTCTTTCAGAAGAAATATCAAAAGAAAGGGCTGGACTGATTCCTTTCTTAGAAGCCAAAGACGCTCAACATAAAGAACTCGAAAGCAGCTTTAATCAGAGTTTACTTGATTTAAACGCAGAAATTATCAAAAAAGACGAAGGAATTAAAAACCTCATCACGAATAAGGGAGCTCTTGAAGTACGAATCAATGAATTGGAACTCGCAATAAAAGCGCTTGAACACGAAAATCAACAAGCTCAGAAAGAAATATCAGAGAAAAAATGCGAAAACCTCCAACTGGCTGAGGAGTTAGCAAGCTACAAAGAAAACCTGAGAATTTGTGAGCAGGAAAAATCTCGACTCATCTGTGACAAGGCTGAAATACAGAAACTCGCTGAAAGCAATACTAAAGGGCATGACGCACAGGCTGAAGAACTGAAAAAATTGAAAGCAGAAATTCAGCAATCTCTCCTCACCAAAGCAGACCTTGAAGAGAAGGTGCAAAGTTTAGAAGATAGCCTGAATGAACAAAACCTAATCTTGCAGAAACAAGAAGAAATCGTTTTGCAACAAAAGGAGCAGATGGATTTAAGAGAAAAGACGATAAATGCGCAGATGATTGAAATTTCGTCCTCTGAGAAAATAATTCGCGACAAAGGACAACGGATAGAAGAACTCACGACAAGTTTGAATGCTGCGTTATCCCAGTTGGATCAAACAAAGCAAGAATTACTTGTCAAGATCGAAACAATAAATGGCAATGAAGAGCGAATAAATAAAATGGTCGCCAATAGAAAACAGCAGACTGAGATCTTTGAAACCGAAATCAAGTTATTAAAAGATCAGATTATAGAGCTCGAAAAACACAAAGCCTTGGCTGAAAAACAAGAAGAATATTATCTGGAACAGATTTCACAATTGGAAGAGTCGAATAAAACTCAAAGGGCGCAGCAGGAATTGCAGTTGACTGAAGAGCGTCTGAAGAGCCAGCAAAATGCTGAAGAAAGCAGCAATATGCTCTCCGAAAAAGTAAAGGCACAAGAAAACGAAATCAAGAAGATGTCCGCTGCTTTTTCGAACTCTGAGACAGAAAGAGAGCTTCTGAAAAAACGAGTCAATGAATTAGAGTCTGAATGCGAGGCACTCCGCCAAGACAAAGAGAGCGAGCAAAAAAATATTGATTCCAAATCAGAGCAGCAGCTCTTGGCCCAAGTGACCGAACTAAGTCAAGAAAAGGAGGAGCTAGAAGCAACCGTTGAAAAGTTCAAGCTTGAAAGAAAGGCATTATCGCTCCTGTTCCCAAGTCAGGATGAGGACGAATTTGAGGAAGCGACTGATAAATCAAAAGTTTCAGGCTCCAAAAAGGAGAATCTTCTGGAAGACGCTTATAAATTTGTTGCAGATACTAGAAATGATATGTTAGCTTCGAACGCAAGGATTGAACAATCACAAGCCCAAATAAATGAATTAAAAGCCGAAATTGATGAACTAAAAGCCTACCAAAATCAATTAGAATCGACAAATGATGCAATGAAAAATCAAATTAAAGAAGAGCAAAATGACCTTTTTGAACGCATTAATGCTACGAACAAGCAGATTGATCAATTAGCACTAGAACTCGCTCGTGTGATTGAGTCAAGTGGCCTCAAGGTCGAGATGAAAGTTGAATCTGCTGATGTAACTACTAGCACTGGGATCGACAACCAGGGTCCATCGACTGAATTACAAGAGACTGAAATCCAATCCCTTAAAAAGAATATTGAAGAATCGGGAGCTGGTCAAGCTGTTCTCTTATCTCAAGAAATTGAAAAGCTATCAAAGAAATTAGCAGCTATTACTTTCGATCTTAGTAAATTGGAAGGCCTTATCAACCCGAAGGAAGCCCTACAGCAGCGTTCTACACCCTCTAATGAAGCTCTCAATATTGAGTTGTTCTGTCTCCTCGAAGAAGAGGCAGAGCTTCGAGATCAAATGATTCATGGTAGGAGCTCTGAGGTTGATGTTTGCATTAAAGCGATCCGGAACTTGAGAGAAAAGTTAAAGAAAGCTCAGGATATGCTGACTGATGAAGTTAATTCAAGGAAACAACTAGAAAAAGAATTGGAGGGAGTCCAAGAGAAGATTTCGAGGATTGAGAAAGAAAAACTTGAAAGATTAGCTAATTGGAAGGCTCTTTCTAGAAGACTTGAGTCTGGACTTGGTATTATGCAAAGCTTATCGACAGAAAGGCTCGGGCGAGGTACTATTGAAGAGGGGGCAGTTGAAATGATTGATGAGTTGGCTCTTCAAGAGCTGATTGTCTCAAGAATCGAAAACATGGGAGAAATCTTCGAAAATTTTGAACATCAGTTCCAGAATAAATTTTCCAAGCTGAGAGAAGCAACAAAAACTCCTGAGCGAACCCAGAGGGAATCACATGAGGAAGAAGACTTGATAGACAGTGCTGTCCGATCAGTTCCCGAGGACGAAGTAAATAGTCTTTTCGTCATGCTAGTTATTACATCCCGATATTTTTAATAAATAGAAATTAGAAAGCGATTTTGATTATAAGAGTACCGGCCGAGACGTTACTGAGCCATTGCCAGTATTTTCTAGCGAGCTGAGGATGCTACGAGTAGAAGTCAGAGAACTTCAACTGGAAAATGAAAGACTGAGAGAAGAGAATGAGAGCTTGCTCAACCAAATAAGTCCTTCTGCAACTCTACGATTGCGTGAGAATAACAAGGTAACTGATTCGCATTCATTTCCTAAATCTTCAATTATCAAATTTCTTATAGGATGTGCTCTCGCCAAAAGATTCAGCGACGACTCAAAACCCTTGGCTTGAGCAAATTCATGTCAAGCAAACGTTTTTAAAGTTCATGGACAGCTTAATTGATGCGTAAAAAATTGCATTTTTTCCCCAATTGAGCTAACATTTGTATTCTTTCATTCTATAGCAAAAAAGACGCAATGCAGCTTCTTCTTCTGTTGTTTTCTTTTCTGAGCGTGCAAGAAGAAGAAAAAACGAGCTTCTTAGAAGATATGAAATCAAAGACCAAGAAAAGTGCTGTCGCCAAAATTTTAGTAGGCTGATTTACGTTTATCTTGATTAGTTCCAACTAAACTATAGATTTAACTCCTATTAATATTTCCTTATAGATAATTTTTCCTTAGCTAAATGTTGTCACTTTGTTTTTCAGTTTAACTTCAATACATATGTTAACATAACTAATAAATTCGGATCGAGGAGAAAGACAAATTTGTTTATATTTATAGTGATCGGTAAATTGTCTGTAACATTTTTCCAAAACAAACAATAAAAAAAGTTTTTTCTAAGTTCGACGCATCAGACTATGTATTTACTTACTTAATTACTTTTTGTTTCTCAAACCTCAACCTGCTCAAAAATGATTCTCAAAAATTTTCGCAATCTTTTCCATCGTAATTGGTTTGTGCATAACCGCATCAGCCCCGGAGCTCCTACAGAGTTTAATTTTCTCGGTGCTGATATATGCCGTGCAGATGACAATTGGTATCTGCGGGATCTCTCCTGCGTTCATTCTTTTCTTGAGCTCTCTTGTCGCATCTAACCCATCCATCACTGGCATGTTCACATCCATCAGAATCAATCTAAAGCCTTGAAGAGAAGGATCGCTGCTGAGTCGTTGGCATGAGGATAGAACACAGTCAATAGCCTCTTTTCCATTGAAAGCCGATTTATACGTTTTATTGAGCGATTTGAGGATCGTCTCTAACGATATGACGTTGAAAGCATCATCATCAACAATAAGTATTTCAGGGTCCTCATCTTGATTGAATTTCGTCACGAAAGAAAAAACCTGCTGCTTTTGTTCTGGTTTATCAAAGAAATGGCAGCTCGGAGACGTATTAATGTAATGATCGGTTTGAGTTTTCTCAGCTGGCACTATCAAGCTCACGTCGTCATGAACAACAACAGGCCTTGACAATTCGATCGTGTCTCTTGGAGGCTTATCTTTGGCTTCTTGCTCCGTAAGAAGAAGATGCCCTTCAGAGGCAGGGAAATCTTTCATCGTTTGTAAATCAGATCGGGCAGGGCTGCTATCTTGGACTTTCGATCGTTTCTTTGACCGAGATTTGTATTTTAACTCTGTTTCTATTAGATGTTTCCCATCTAAAATACATTTCATTTTAAAATCACGGATGATGAAGGTAAACGAAGCCCCCTCATCCGGTGCGCTCTCTATTTTGAATCCGCATCCACCTCGAGGTCCCAAAATGAGTGAGAGATTGGACGCAATTAATAGCCCAATTCCCGCTCCTGCCGTTTGCTTAGAAATCAGCCTCCCACTGTAAGGGTTCGAAATATGGTGTTTGAGTTTCTCTATCTCACTTGAACTCATACCCACCCCAGTGTCTTTCACTGTGAAACAAAGGCCCTCGGTTACCTCTTTCACTATAATTTTTATGCTGCCCTTGCGAGTGAACTTGAGTGAATTCCCAACCAAGTTAATGATAATTTGTTTTAGCCGATCCTCATCTGTAAAGACTGTTTCTGGGATAGGCTCATCAATTTCATATGAAAATTGGATGTTTTTCTTCTCAGCTTGTCGTTTAAAAAGCGCGTGAATATGGCCACAGATACGCTTTATATTCACTGAGCCGATCCTGATCTGGATTGTGTTAAGACACAACTGAGAGTAGTCAAGGAAATCATCTATCAGACTTAGAAGGAGCAATCCACTATATTTTGCAGGCAATAGATAATTCTCTTTTATTCTCGATGTTACTTCCTTTTGTTCGATCGCGCATGCAATCATATTTAAGTTCGTATTCAAGGGAGTTCTTAGTTCATGGGAAAAGGTTGCCAGAAGTTGGTCTTTGAAGGCTTGAGCGCCTTCTAAATTGGCTAATCTGTCTCTCATCGTCGTATCTCTGAGGATAAGAGCATAGACGAGTTCCTGAGATTCAAGCTTTATATGAGAGGCCTTAACTTCGATTGATCGGATTGACTTATCTTTTTCGTCTCGGAACTTGCAATCGTAAATAAATGGCTTGCTCAGCTTGAATAATAACTCAGCTTCGTCAACTTGTGTGTAGCTGGATACAAGATCTTGCAGTGTATTAAATGGTTTTACCATCAAATTCTGTAGTTTGGAAGATAATGGTTGTGTCGGAGCCATCGTGTTCTTAATAGTAGGCAGTTAGGTCAGAACCCGAAAGAAATTTTACCTGATTAGCGTCATTATTACCAGTATTTGGCGTTTCCGTCGGCTCTTCTCGAGGAGGTCGTGGCTTGAGATCGTAGAACAGAGCCAGCAGATCTTTCGAGTTCCCACCAACCTTGAATTTATTTTCAACGTATTCATTCTGAAAAGTAATGCTGCCTTTGGTATCGAGGAGCATCACGCTTGACGGAAGAAATTTAAGGATTTCCTTGAACGCTAATACTTTCTTCACGCCTGAGTCCAAATTGTTTAAATAGTTACTGCGCACCTTGTTCCTTAGGTATGTGGACATTATACCTAGAAAAATCGATAGTAGCAACGTCGCCAGCGAGAGTTTTGATATTTCGGTGAATGCTACGTAAGCAATTACAGTTGGTGCGATGATAGCGAGGTATCTGATGTAATATGATCTGAAAATCAACTCAATGATGATACATTTTGATGCAGCATACAAGGTCAATTCAAAATTTGCGTTTATCCTCGGGTTTTCTGGATCAAAATTGCTTTTGAGATAAAGAATGTAAATGAGAGTTTGGCCTGCAGTGCAACATAGGCCAAACAATGTGGCATAAAACGTTGGTGTTAAGCGTTTAACCGGCCTCCAGCTAAAAACGATTGCAAGCATACTCAAGCCTTGCAAGATGATGCCAATGTAACAAAGAATTTCAATAGGTAAATAGCTGACACCGATTTTTGTAGCATAGAGCCCTATTGTGGTTGATATGATTGCTATATCTACAGTCGAGAGAGTCAGTATAAGAAGGATCGTGGCTCTTTGATTCTCTTTGAGGTTGTTCCATTGTCCAATTTTGGAGGCTCCTTTAGTCTTGTTGGTAGAGCAATGGCTTAGCAAATTGAGAAGCCAGTACCAGTTCAACATAAATCAATTTAATAAGAAATATTTAATTGCTGAAATTTCATTGTAAAAAGAAATAACTTTAAAACTTCATGTTTTTGCTCTATAATACAAATTTTCAGATTCCTCCCTGAAATAGAATCTATAATACAGAAAAGTTGTTGCCACTGGCGAGAGTTCTAACATTCAAAAGTTTTTTGCAAAGAATCCCTTCGACTGCTGAAGGGATGCGTTGCTTTAGGTGTATCATTGCATAATTTTGAAGAGTTTTTAGTATTCATTTATCTCAGTTGTTAAGATATGCTAATCAGTAATATCCACAATAAACGCTTAAGTCGATCTGCGGCTACTGCTATTAACTACTATCGCTTGAATCAGAAGAAGATGATGAGGAAGTGCTTGACGAGGAATAGGAGGAACTATCACTGTTTCCCTTGATCTTTTTTCTCACTTCAGAGAGGGCTTCATCAGGAGACGTCCTCATGCCCATCAAGTCATCATACATCACAAATTTGTCTTTTTTGTTCAATTCGACTGCTCTTTGGTGGAGGTCTGGATGAAGCTCTTTCAATTTTTCCAGGAATTTGCAAGCCAGTTTCTTTCTGCCTCTTCTCATGCTCTTCCAAACTCGATCAAAGTTGATTCTACTCATGAAATTATGAGTAATCGCCATTGTAGAGTCAATATTGATAACGGCATGCCACCAACCACCAGGGATGAATACCATTTCGCCTGCAATAAATCTATATCAGTATATACGTCGTAGAATTTATCAATTCACCTGGGTATTGAATAAATTCTATTTCACGAAGCCATTTTCCTTCCTTTTGTTTAATTTTTGGGAGAATTTGGGTAAAATAATGAATTGCCTCATCATCTTGAGCTAAAGATGTGGTGTTAGCTCACCTCCTCATTGAAGATATTAAATTACCTCCGGTCATAAACTCCTTGCCTTTAACAACGCTCTTGGGAATATCTTCTGGGAATAGAATCCATCTAATTGCGAATAATATGGAAACTTCATTCTTTTTTTAATCACCATTTTTACCTCTTATGGCCTTGCAAGCTCGTATTCCAAGCGCTAGTCATGATGGGGTCTATGTGGATAGTCGTTCCGGATCTTTCCGGTCCAATCAAGAACCATTTATAAGGAGGACGTTTCTCTTCTCCGACCTAAACAAAAGTAAGCATTCTAGCAAATGCAAAGACAAATAGTAACAATTTTGAAGAGATCGTCTGGGAAGAATTTCGGAATCGAATAATGCTCTTTCCACTCTTTAACTTCCTCATTATTGTCGGATAAACTCTCGAATAAATAGAGAGGAGAGTCGTCTTTTTGGTAGATCAGATATTCCATAAAATATTTGAATTTGATCTTTATTTTGTTTCCATCATCGTCCTCTCCGATCTTAAACCTCACATTCTTATACTTTTGATACAAATTCTAATTCATTTCCGAAAATAATCTTTTTAGATAACGCGAGCCTGAAGAAAATCTTGCCTCGAACGTCCAGTAAGACTCTGATCCCCAAACTTGGACGATATTCTTTATGATCACTGGCTTATTCGTTTTCTCATACTTCTCAAAAAATTCTTCAACCGTGAGGTCTTCTGCGTTTAATCTCTCTATTTGATCGGGACATTCTTCCAACAGCTTTTGACCCCATTCCTCGTCCGCGAAATGCCCTCTGTCCCAGTCCTCAGGTTTGAGATCTGAAGACAGACAATAAATCTTAGGAATTTATTGAGGTTGGTACCTGTGCGGTGCTTCTTTTTCGCGTCATTAATCTTTTCTTTTACTTTATCCGACATATCATCTTCCAAAAAACGAGGTGCAGTCAAGCCTAGTTTCTTCACTAAAGATCTTGATTTCTCAGATCTTGGATTTTTCTTTGTATCTTTAGTCTCCATGATTCTCTTTGATAATTTATCTTATTTTGGATCTATATAAATGCGAATTGTTTTAAAAAATACGCGTTCTCATTAATGGCCAAAATTAAGAGTGCAATGGCCTCAGGCTCGCTCTTCATCACTCGTAAGTATTTCTTAGCTCGATGCTACAATTTTTCATAAGGTGGATAGTACAAGAAATTGTTTTTGTTAAGAATATTATGAGAATAATTGAATTGGCAAAACAGTTATATATATGCCGATAAGGTCATAATTCCATTTAAAAAAAGTGTCTCACATAGATATTTTATCGAAGTAATGCCTTGCCTAAGTTATTTCAGCAGCTTCCATCGAGAAGAAGCAACCGATAATTTCTCATAGAATAGTAAAATATTTGCAGACAGTTTCAATCTTTTATACTGAAGTTAAGTATTGTTGCTCAGCATGCATAGGAAAGCTTCTTTTTGCTGAGTGATTTAATTGATAGATTGTGCTTCTTGAGGTTGTATCTAGATGGCAAGGATTAGTTCACGAGATCCTCGATAATTTTTAATTACATCAAATAAAACTCGTTTTTTCTTCTGACAAATGAGTCTGGATCGAAGCTGGTGATGAGCTGAGAGGTGGACATAGGGCTTTTTTTGGCAGATTCTCCTTCTAAGAGGATATTTGTTAGCGGCTGGTGAAATAGTAGAGACTATTACCTCGGTTCACTGGAGTTTGAGTCCCAGCTGGCTCTTTCTTTGGGGTTTCTTCAACCTTGGTTGGGAGGACCTGCGACTTGGTAACATCCTTTTCAGCATTTAATGCGGATGTTGAGAGGCTAGCTGAGTGTCCTTTGGGGTTGGTGACCTCTCTTTGCCTAAGCATTTCTTCTCTTCTTTTGAGCTCTTCCAATTCTTTAACGATTCGCTGGGTGGTAGTTGCATTAAGTAAATTTTAATAAAGGTTGTATGTTACCTTTTGTCGTTGAATGTCTGTCGCTTGTTTCGTTTGAGCTGCTTGAACCGATTGTTGCTTCGTATTCTGCCTGGAGTCAGTTCTTTTAATCGATGTGCCTGAATCCCAACGGCCTCTCTCTTCTTTGACAGGGCTTGCAGCTGGTTTTTTCCTTTTCTGCTCAGGGCTTCTCAACTGATAGCCAGATGTGTTATAGATTCTTGTAGCACTGTGGTCCGTGCGTTTAGTCGTCTTAGAACGAGCAATCATATTTTTGACACTGTCAATCATCTCTTGAATGGATGAGGTCTGAATCAGAGCTCTAATATGAACTTTATAAGTGATTATACGACGAATTTGTTTTACTGTGGGAATGAGATATGAGTGTTTGAGCTTCTATCTCTGCTGGTGCTTGGTCGATGGCTTCTATAAAATATGCAGCTGTCTGTGGTCATAAACCTCGATGATAGACTCTCATAAGGTTGGGCGCTGTGTGGTCTCTCTAAGATAGTCGAAACTTTTGTAGTCGTTATTTCAGGAGGACTTGAGACTTCTTCTTTCTGATTATTGGTTTCTGCAACGATCTGGCTGGTTTCGAGTAAGAGTGTATTATTTGCAGTCACTTCTTGCACATCGGGAACCTTTTGCTCGTCTTGTTCAGTTGGTTTTTCATTAGGAATCGTGGCCGTTGGCTGCGAGCTCGTCTCTTCCTGAACTTCCTGAACTTCTTGACCTTCTTGACCTTCTTGAACCTCTTGAATTTTGGAGGTTTCTTTAATTTTTTCCTCATGGGGGATGGTACTTTTCTCTGTCGGTTCTGCGACCAGAGACTCGTTCAAAATTGTTTCTGGAGCCTGCACGGCAGGAACTTCAGTCTTTGCTTCTGAGATAATTCGTTGTGGATTCCCTCGAACAAAGTTTGTTATTAAATTCGGTCTTCTTTCCTCCTGGTATTGCTTGAAAGACTGAAGAATCGATATTTGGTTTTCCCAATCAAATGTATCAATTGACAAGCTGAACGCTTTCTCTGCGGTTTTTCTCACTTCTTCTTCAACAGCTTTTTTGGATAGGACGAGTATCGCCATCAATGCTCCTTGTGAAATAAAGAAGTTTCTGATTCTTTCTAGCTCTTTGCTCTCTCCAGGGATATAGAGTTTCTTTGTGTTCAGATTACCAATGTTTTCCAGGCAGCGTAAGGCCGCAAGTCTGAGCTCAAGTGGCGTGATCTTACACTCGTTCTCATCGCATGAGAGTAAGGCAAGGTTGACGAGGTCATGAATGATTTTATTGCAAAGAACTTTCTTCTTTATCATGACGTCCTTAATCAGGTTATTGATCGTCTCAATCTTTTTATTTGAAAATTGTAAGTGGAATGAATACTTAAGAATTATAGCTTACCGTTGCTAGTTTTATCTCAGTTTTGACCTCTCTGTTACTAAGCAGCTTAGATATATTCAGAATATTTCTCTGCTCAGCGAGAATAAAGACGGCAGGAGTAGCTGAAATCGCTACCAACGCGTGACAAGCGAGTTCAACGTCCTTGGGGTTGAGATGCTCCCAGTTAATCAAAGTTGAGATGACTACGTTGACTTGCATACTGATAAATTGTGTATCAAGCATGCTTCTAAAGTGCACAGGAGATTGGAGACTCTTTACAATGCTTTCAAGTGAAAGACTTTGTCTCCTTGCTTGATTGAGGCTCCTTGGTTCGACCGATGCCGACTGAACTCTTACAGGAGAGGAAATTTCACTCTCAATTACCGATGCTTTGACATCTGGTTGGGAGATGAAATTTATGATCTGAGTTGAAGGATCAAGCTCAGCGATAGGATAAGGGCTCTTAGCGAAAGGAGTTCTAACGTTCACAGGTCTTCGACTATACGCAGAACCATGTTCGCAGTAAATGAGCTCGAAATCGTTGGGTCGGCCGTCCTGTCGGGGTGGGTTTTTTGGAGGAAAGACTGGATCGACGGCGATTTCAAACATATCATCGACCATTTTGGGCAACAGGTCAGCGATAAACTGGTTAGGAACACCGAGGTACGGATTGGTATTAATCTATGAAGTGTAAGTCAATATTTTTGGGTAAAGAGATCTATATTTACCTCAATAAGCCAGGTTCTCAAATCTTCATCAATAAGGAAATCGTACCCAAAGAGTTCGAAAACATTTTTCCTGTTTTTTGGATTCATATGTTTCTTCCAGGCAAGGTAGGAATCGATGATCAAATCTTTAAATCTGGGGATTAAATGAGTGTTGATATCGACATTATGGTCGGGATATTGTTCTCTAAGATAATCCTCGAGGACTTGGAAGCTGAGAGTGTTGCCTTCTTCGAACGCTCCGTAGTTATTTCCGTGCTTTTGAAGACAGTTGTTTGTCAAATGGGTGTAGTTGTTCTTGTCTTGGGTATCATAAGTCGATGAAGATGTCCTCATATAGCCGTGCTTGTAGAAGAAAACCTCGTTTTTGTTAGTAATCAGCACCCACACTCTAATATCGAACTTTCGCTTGTTATAAAGAAGAGGTTTTTCGATATATTTTTGCACGACCCACTGAGAGTTAGAGGGCTTTAGAGCCAAGAACGTTAGCATACCCTGCAGCGTGCGAAAAACTTCGATTCCTCTACCTTCATACCAAGTTAGTGAAACTCTTAGCGATTAGAGGCAAATTTACCTTGATTTAAATTTTCTGGCTTGACTAACCACATATTTTCCAGGCAATGCTTCGCAGGAAGGCTTTCTTTATGGAAAGACTTTCTCGCAAGGTCTTTGACTCTGTTGACAAAAGTGCTAAATTCAGTGTCTTCATTCCCGGCGGTGAGTATAAATGAGGTTGGAGTGGTGTCCCAAATACCATATCGTGCAGAGCCTAATTAGAGAGTGGTAAAACTAAAATTTATAAGAAAAAACTTACGAGATTCTTCATTAGCTGTGTAGTAATGTTTGAGGGTTTTGATGAGTCCGGTCTTGGTGCACATGCCTGTATGATCTGGAAAGTGATTGAACATCTAGAAACGTTTTAACGCGCTCTTTTTGTGAATTTAAGCACTACCTGTATGAAATGTTTGTTTTTGCGTTGCACTTCATCGAGTTTGGCATATCCCTAATTTGATTATTGATGAGGTGAAAAAAGATAGTAGTTACTGAAAATCCGTAGTTGCAGGGCCGCCAGATGAAATTGGCGTGATTTACAGCGTCTTTGGTGTTCTCAGGGATCTTAATGGAAATAAGAGGAGGACAAAAATTGGATAAATACTTGCTCCCAATTTCCTCGTCTAAGTAATGCGTCTCGGATGACTTCTGGGTTGTTACCAGAGTAAACAACAAATTTATTCATGCGAAGAGTTTAGTGCTTATTTTTTGCAGATAGTTAACTGATTGTCAATAAATTATGTTAATTTTATTGATAAGCTCTATTGTTTTAAACAAAAAGATAACTTATTAATACACAACAGAACACTATTCTGAATCCAATAACGCTGGGTTATTTATTTTGAGAAAGTTGTCTGAGTGTAGTCCATTGGGATTCAGATCATGGAATCTTTAATAATATTTTCCTTTTGTTTCTTAGGGTGAGTTTTTATTCGATCTTATCGAGTACCATCCAAAAAAGCCCACTATCTATGCAATCACAAATTTCATCTTTTACAAAATGTTAATTGCAAATGGACGCTAGTAGGGTGATTAATTTGACCTTTTACAAAGTTATTTTGGTTATGTGTCGTCGATATCAATAAATGAATGATATTTTTCTCATCTTTTCCCAGTCTTTTCAATGTAATTACGTAAATTTCTCTTAAAGCTCAAGCTCACAGTACAAAATAAGCTGAAATTTTATAAAAATTTGAGGTACGATAACAATTCTTGCTTTCAAATCGCTAGAATTTTTCATTTCATGTATTATTTCATCTTAAGGCCCCTGTCAGTCTAACTGACCTCTTCGAAAACACTATAAAACCATTGCCGATCAAGATTATTTCATACTCCCTATTTTTTCTTAAGTTTATTAGCTTGAAAAAATTTACAAAAATTTCTGATCACGTTAATGAACCAGCTTCAGATCAAAAATCAACAGACCCAATCAAGCTAAATTATTGAGGTTCACAATTTACGAGTTTATTTAGAGATAATAATTCTTTAAACAAGAGAAAAACTCGCAATTTGTAGAAATGGGAGCTCAAAATAGCAAAGAAAAAACCACCAAAAAGAGACACACCATCAACCCAATCGAGTATCAATTGAAGTTAACCACACTCGAAAAGTACATCAACTATCAAGCTGAGAAAGTCCGCGACGATGAGCTGAGACCCTTAGAGCAGAAACTCGTGAGCGAAATGAAAGCTCCATCTAGAAATCCCCAATTGGAACTGACCATCGCAGCCAGAATCGTTCACGAAACTCACAGACTCCAGCACTTCAATGCCGCAGTTGAGGCCTGCAAAGAACTATCGAAACATCTTATCGAAGTCGAGATGATGCAAGACGGACTCGAAAAAATCCCTCCTAACGTCCTCCTTGCACTTGAGAAAATCCTTTTTGTTATTGACACTGAGAGCGGAACAACTCTCGCTAATCATGGAATGGAGCTTAAGAAACATTTAGGGGAATTATTTGGTCCGAATGTGATCGAGGATCTCGATAAGTTCCAAAGGCTAGGTGCTGTGGAGAACATTAGACCTTATTTCGAAAAGAACTATACCTTAGACGAAGTAAACGATTACTTGTTTAGATTCTCAAAGGCAAAAGGAGTTCAACTCTCCACCAGCACTCCAACTTTCGGTGCCAATAATATAGGAGGCGGAGGAGGAATGCAGATGAGTCAAAATGCTTTTCAGTCTCAGCCTCAGCCATACAACTCAATGCAATATAGTTTCCCGAACCAGTACCAAAACCCTCAGCAAACAATGCCTTTTTCCTATGAGAATAAGCAGAACAATGATCCTTACAGCAACCAACCTAATTTGGATCCTTACAACAATCAACAAAATTTTGCTCCTAATCAATATAACCCACAAGCGTACCCCACATTTGGGTTGCAGCAGCAGCTCCAATTGAACTCGTTGCAAAACCTGAATAAACCACAGCAATTCGTAACCGAAAAGAAGCCTATTGAAGAGCCTTCTGAAAATCTATTCGCACCAGCCCAGCTGGGAGGCATGCTGGCAAATGATGCTGAAAATTTGAAGTTTGTCCCTGAACAAGCCGATCTCTTCCAGCAGTTGACTCGGTCGACGGCAAAAATGCTCTCGATTAACCCTGCTCTCGAGGTCCTCAAGAAACAACAGTCGAACATAGGGAAAGTCGTCGTGGATCTTAAATATACTCTGCCTAAGATAAATGAAGATGAGGAGGAACCAGGCTTCACTGATCCTTCTAAGGAAATTATGCATAATAAAGAGCAGCCCGATTTCCACCCTCCATTGAATCAGATCGACACTAAGCTAGATGATGTGAAGCCCATGCTCACTTCAGTCGCGATTCGACCTTCCCTCAATCACTTCTATGATCCGAATCAAATCAACTGGTTGGATCATAAAAGGAACGAGCTCAGGCGGCTCGGCAAGAATTTCATCGATGATGATTTTGCGCCTTACAATAAATCGTCACTGGCTCACAACCCTGATAGGTTTATGCCCGATAGAAAATTCGTTTGGGTGAGATTAGACAAAACTTTCAATCCAAAGGCTACTCTCTTTGATAGAGTTTCACCGGATGTTATTAAGCAAGGAAGCCTAGGGGTTTGCTATCTCCTAAGCGGACTTGCTGCGCTTGCAGAAAACCCTCCATTCCTTAAAAGGCTAATCTATCCGAAGGAGATCTGCCCGGAGAATATCTACGCGGTCACTCTTTGTGATTCTGGAGAATGGAAGACCGTTATCATTGATGATTTCGCTCCTTGCTATGACTACAGCAAGCAGCCTGCGTTCTCGCGCAATGTTGATGAAGATAATGGTATTTGGGTTTCTCTCATCGAGAAAGCGTATGCAAAGATATTTAAGAGCTACGAGGCCATCGTATCCGGGTCTCCCACCTTCGCTCTGAATTCGCTGACAGGAGCGCCGACTGATTACTTCGACTTGGAAGGCAGCTCAATCACCGACTCTTCTCAAAAGGAAGAGGCAGTGTGGGAGTACCTCCATCTGATGCTAATGAACGGATTCTTAACTGTGGCTTCCACCACCGACGAAACGATGAATAAGAGTAAACTGCGTCTCAGTCAAAAAGGCATTGTCAAAGAGCACGCGTACACTGTACTCGGAATCGCTGAGGTAAGAGCTCCTTCAGGAACCCCCGACCGCATTATCAAACTGCGCAACCCTTGGGCACGGATGGAATGGAAAGGAGACTGGTCTGATGACTCTCCGCTCTGGACTCCAGAAGCAAAAGCTCAAGTTGGAGGGTTGGAAAAGAAAAATGATGGAATTTTCTGGATGAATGTCAAGGATTTCCTGAAATGCTTCTCTGATATCTCCACATGCAAATTCAACCCATCATACCATTACAGCTTCATCAAAATAGAAAAGCGAGCGCAGACCGTACAGAAAAATCTGGCTCTTGTTAAATTCAGAGTCAAAAAAAGCATGGCAGCTTACCTTACGATTTTCCAAAAAGAACGAAGACACTTTCAGAGTGGTAAAGACTACGAATATTCGTTCTTGCGAGCGAATCTCGTGAAATTAGCTCCGAATAATTCCAGTAAATTGGAAGTCATCGAACATATTAATGCAGATTTCCAAGCGAAGCAAGCGCTGACTTTCGAACACACTCTCAAAGAAGGAGAGTATCTGCTGATGGTTGAGGTTTTCTGGAATCAGGAGTATTACAATGACTTCGTTATCGGAGCCTATGCTGAAGATAAGATCGTGTTTGAAGATTTCAGCAGCTACAAATCACAGTTCCCATACCTCATGGAGCAGATATGTTATAACTTCTTGATGGCGAACCTCAAGACGGAAAACGGTAAGGCCATCAGGGCCTATGAGTACAAAGGATGTCCAGATGTCAAGAGGTATAATACGTTCAAATTAGAAGGTATGTGGTTCTGCTACTTTGAAAACAATTCGAAGAATTCGACGGTGGAGGAGACCTTTAAAATCGAGGTAGATCGGCATGACATTATTGAAGTCGTGATGCCAGTGAATCACTCTCAAGGATTGACCTTTGAGTTTAAACTTGCGCCTGGAGATAGAAAGTTGATAGCGATCAAAATTAAGAGTGGAGATGCTCTGAAGCTAATGTTTAAAACTGCGTTTAAGGTTAAGACTGTTCAAGGTTAGTCTGATTATTGTTTTCAGCTTTGTCTGTTTGTAAGATTGACTGTATGAGATTCTGAAGTTTGAATTTGACTGCGTAACGCTGATGAACTTTGATTAATTCAACTGATGAGCTTTGATTAATACAATTTCTCGAGAAAAAAAATTAATTGTGTTGGCATGGTAGATAGACTTAATAGATTAGTAAATCGTGAATTCATATCGATTGGAGATCAGTGGCAGTAGGTTCGAAATTGGTTTGTGCATGATTTCAGGTAAGAGATATTCCATCACACTTTGGGTAGTTAATAAATAATACTATTAAAAATTATTTCTACCGACTTTTTAAGATCAATTAGTAATAATTGATTGTCTTTGTAATCTTTCTTGCAGGCAGCTACTATACACAATGTTGCAAAAAACGTGTGCTGTGCCATTAAAGGTCAATGTAGGATCATCAAAAGAAACTCTTATGTTCCTGAGTCTGATATCAAATCGCAGCATATAGATAATATGAGCTGTGTTCTTATTGCTTACACTATTAGAAGAACTTAGGATCTAAAATTACGTTTAGAAAATACTGTAAATTTCACTTAGAAACAGCTTGACGAGAAAAAAACTCTATCGCTCACATCTAACACAATACTATTAAAAAAGAAAAGAAATCTATTATTCATAGCGAATCGTACTGGGTTTTATTGCAAGTGGGCATATAGAATAGCATTAATTGTCTTCCTGAAACTTATTGCTACTTCAGCAATATTTATTCACCAGTCGCGAAGCAAATTCATTTAGAAACTTGAAAAAAAAGGTACCAACTCGAAATTAAAAACCTTTATCGGAGATGAATGAATTAAATAACCCCAAGCGACGCAAGCCGAATCTCGCAGACGATGATTCAGATTCTCATCAACTCAAGAAACGAAAAACTCTTGAAAGAGCTGGCCATGACTGGGTAAACACAACCAATCGTAGTAGCCTAAACATTTGACCTAATTCAGTCAGGAATAGATGAAGAAGCGGAAGACAAGCATCATTCGCCCGGCTTGAATGCTAGAAAACCCGGAACTCGCCCTCCGAGCAGTAAGTTCTCAGCCCCTACAGTTAATAATGCGTGCATTCATCAGAGCAAAAGTCATATCGAAGGAATGATGATGAAGAGGAAGAAGAAGAAATTCAGCAGCCACCAAGTGAAGACGAGATGACCGACACCAATGAAGACGATTGTTTCATCTGTGCAGGTGACTTAACCCTCATTCCTCTTTCCTGATGAAATAACTTACAATACCCGCGGTCAGACGGAGGCGAAATTTTATGTTGCGATAACTGCTTCAGATCGTTCCACTTAGATTGTATTCAAGAGAATAATCCACCTGAGGGCGATTGGGTTTGTCCATACTGCGTGAAACTAGAGTCTAAGAATATTCTCCTCTGTGCTGAAAGCAAAAAGCCAATCGAAAATGACGAATCAAAAATAAAACTCAAGTGCACCAAATGCTTACGATTGTATTGCTGATTTTTCCCAGTCTCCTCTGACCGTTATTTATCATCAGCATGAAACGAGAATGTGTTTCGGTTCCGTTGGTGTTGCTTCTCGAGCATCCTCATAATAAACATTTTCTATTGAATCCTTCTCTGGTGAAAGAATATGCGCAACGTGCAATTAAAGAGAAAAATGAGAGCTCAGTGATCGCTGAAATCAGAAAAGTCACAGATTATTTGTATCATATGTGTACGGAGTGTCTCACCACCTTTACACTTCAGAAAATAAAATTCTTTTGTCAGGTATCAGCAAGCAGAGCTTTTTTCAAAATGTCTCATTGTATCATTATATAGTGTCCTAAACCATCAGGAATGGAAGGTGGTGCATCCCAGAAGTTCTATTTTGTAACTCTCAAACGTACTTTCTTCTTTTTGCGACATGATTAATATTTATCTGTCTCTATAAAGGGTGTTCGGACATTCATTCTTTGTGGCTCCCAGAAGAAATCGTGCAAAAAATCGACTCTAAATTATTGCAGAAATTTTTAAAGGCGCTGGAAGGGCAATTTCAAGAAGCGCAGTTGACAGAAGAAAACGAAAGCGAGGTGGTTGAGGATGAAGTTCTTGAATCATTTAGAATAGAGCGAGTGCTTGCGATAAAGAAATCCTTAGCTTTTACTAACAAATCTTTTCAAACGATATCCGAGGAACTATTGGGCACCACTACAAACGTGAACAATCCTGTTTCAAGTTACAATAATTATAAATTCCTGGTTAAATGGGAAGAATTGGACTATACGCGCTGCAGTTGGGAGGATCAGTTTATTGCCACCAAGTTCCCTGAAAAGCTGCGAAGATATTTAGATCGCAAAATAAACCCGAATTATCCTCATTTGAGCAACCAAAACAAAGGATTGAAGAAACTTTCAACGCTTTCCTCTCGTTCAGGAGTGCCTCAAAAGATTGAAAAGCAGCCCGATTTTATTCAAGGAACGCTTGCTGATTACCAAGTAGAGGGGCTTTCGTGGCTGATGAATTGCCATCACACTGGAACCAACGCTGTCCTAGCAGATGAAACTGGCTTAGGGAAACGAGTGCAAGCTCTCAGTTTTCTGAAGTATCTAAGTGTTGAAGCTGGAGTGAATGGGCCTTTCTTAATAGTTGTCCCTACGCCAGCAATCAGTGAATGGCATAAGGAAGTGTTAAAATGGGTTCCAAATCTAGATGTCGTTGTTTATGACGGTGACAAAGACTCGCGGAATTATATTCTGAAGCTGGAGTTTCTGAAACAGAGCAAGTCAAAGAAATCCAGAAAGCCGCATGTTCCAAGACCCAAATTCCACATTGCGATTACTTCTTATACCAATGCTAACCAAGATTTTGCCAAATTGAAGCGTGTTGAATGGGAGGCAGTTTTCATCGATGAAGCGCTTCGACTGAAAAACGCAGACCCAAAAATCTTCAAAGTCTGCACGGATTTCGCGACGAAATTCCGACTGATGCTTACAAAAATTCCAACCCAGCACAGCTACGACGAACTGATTGGGTTAATCAAAGTTAATTGTCCTCAGAAAAAGGAGCTAATTGATAAACTCGAGCAATTTATGGATGCTTTGCGTGCTAAAGGGATAATCCCTGACACTGAGTTGCAGAAGGATAAAGAACTTGATCCTGACCGCGAAAACGCTTTGAAGGGCTTTCATGAAACACTCAAGCTGTTCGTGTTAAAAAGATCCGCTAAAGAAGTGAAAGCCGTCGCCCCTGATGTAGTTGAAACGGTATTCAGATTGCCCCTTACTGATGCGCAGAAAGGTGCCTATAGAAATATTTTAGTAAAGAACTTCAAGTTGCTAGCAAACGCTGAGAGCTCCATGGCAAAAATAGCCACTAAGCCACGCAAACCAGGCGAGATCGTCACTCCAAGACAATACCTCAACAATCTGCTTCTAAATCTGAGTCTCGTATGTGCACATCCGGAAATTTGCTATGGGAAATCGAACTATCTCTTCAGTTCCTTAGAAGACTTCGAATCTTCTTTACAAGTCACTTCAAATAAACTGCGCTTCCTCGATCGAGTTTTTCCTAAGCTGGCAGCGAAAGGCGGCAAGATAATTATTTTTACTCAATTTAGTGCGATGCTCGATCTCATCGAGAACTATCTTCTCAAAAAGAATTGTAAGTATCACCGGTTAGATGTAACAACCAAACAGAGCGAGCAAGATAAAATTATCGATAATTTCAACCAAGGGCCATCAGCTAAGGTTCTCATCCTGCAAGCCAAGGTCGGTGGCCAGGGAATAAACTTATCTTCTTCAGACAGCCTTATTTTCGTAGATAGTACTTACTATCCCTACCGAAGTATCAGAAATTTCTGCGGAAATTATCAAATCGGCGAGAAAAAGAACATCGCGGTCTATCGATTCGTCAGCAAGCTCTCCGTTGAGGAAAAAATTGTTGAAAATGCCATCAAGAGGCTAATGATAGGTGAGCAGTTCGTTCAATTATTCGAAGCAGGTCCCAAACTGAGCAATGCTGCTTTGGATGTTATTCTGCGACATGGAGCTAAAGAGTTATTGGAAACATCAGCTGATAAAATGCAGCAGGAAGATGAGTATCTTGAAGAGAAACTCACTAGAATCCTTAGCCAAGATGTGAAAGCCGATGAGAAAACTATTCCAGTAAAGAGTCCAGACTTTAATGATGTGTATCTGAGTGGAATTGATTTTGTCGACATTAAGACGGTGACTCTCCTCGAAACGACAAAGTCAGAAGATACGAAAGATAACAAATTTTGGGAATCACTCTTAGCTAATGATTATGCTTCACATGCTACACATTCCAAGAGCATGGAGGTGGAACCTGTAAAGGCAACAACTCAAAGGAGATACATAAAATTCAATTTGAATAAGACACTAACATCCGTTATCGAGAACCCTGACCCCTTGGATTCGAACGATGAAGGAGCAGATATGAACGGCAAAGAAAATGGAAATGCGACAGGGATGAATGGAGTTAACCCCGAAGCTAGCAAGCAGCACGAAAATATTGAAGAAAGTAAAGACGAGCTGCCTGAGACTCTGCAAGCGGTGTTTGATAGCTTCGTGGAAGAATTTAACAGGATTCAGGCGCTTGAGCTTCAAGAAGAGCAGTTAGCAGAGATAACCTTGGGATTGAATGAAGTTCAAAGGCTTAAGTTCCTTGAGTTTGTTTTGAAATTCGGCATGTATTTCTTAAACACCGAAGCCTTTTACAACGCGTAAATTATTTCGTACCAAAAACGTTCTGAAATATTTCGCTGTGATAGGTATTGCGAGTACTTAGAGCCAGTGACAAGCCTGCTGACGAAACCGAGTCAAGAAGATTTTAGAAATTATTTGAAAGGATTCATCGGAGCACTACTTGCTGAAGATACCAGCAAAAATAATATTTCGAAATACTACTTTTTTACTGCAGATGTAATACTTCTATAATCGTTTTCTTTTATCCTCACGTGTTTTGGGATTATAGCGAAAAGCGATTCTGAAAAGAGTGTTTGGATTGCTCCTGATCCTCAGGAAGATTAAATCACACCTAAAGACACCAGAAACCTTCAAGATAAAATCACAGAGTAACTATCTCTTGCAGATCGTTTAAGTTTCTGAATCAATTATCATTTCATAGAGTACACAACTTTGCTAGAAAATAAACCTGCTGGATCAACATGGAGTAGCCAAGATGACTTCCAACTCCTAAAAGGATTGATTAACACTGGTTTTGGCTCTTGGCGACTACTAGCCCAAGATCCTGAGGTCTGGAGCTATGAAGGCCATAATTTCAAGACACTCTCTGATATAAAGAAGCAGAATTTTATCAAAGTCACAGGGATCAAAGACACTGAACAAATCTCCAGCGAATCGATGACAAAGTAATATCGCATTATTTATTTATTTTTATTCATTTGTTTTTTGAAATTAAAGTTATTTGGAGGAGTATTTCTGTATGAGGGTCAACAAAATCATCGAGTGCCTTATTGAGGAAGAAAATCGAAGTCAATACGTACATTCAAAATGAAAAGGAAAAATGATTCTTGACAATGTTAGAAATCTGTAAGATTTTACTAAGTTTTTATGAGCATAAGTCAATCATAAACCTTTCAAAAAACCAAAAAAAAAAAGCTAAGCTTTCTTCCTTTAAAAACTTTTGCATGAGGGGAATATTGCTATTGAAACGAATGGGAAAAAACATTATTGCTAATAAGCAAGCTAATTTAATAGTATTTGCGATTCAATTCGAGATCACGACGGATTGCTGTGGTAGGCTTTGTGCCAACACCGATGTGGAGGAGTGTAGGACCTTCTGGGTATTTAGTTTTTTTCCTAATTATAAAAGCTTAAAACAGGCAAAATCGAATGATGGTATTACACAAAGCGATTTCTGCTGAGTTTTTTGGTTTGCTTCTGTTTGCTTTTTGAGTGTTCAGGGAGATGGGAAACCGTTTGCAAAGTTTCGTGAGAAATCCTTGAGCCCCTCGAGCTTCTGCTCTGTGATCTATATATTTATAATGGTTAAGGTGAGATTAAAAAAATAGTAATGAGTAGACTTGGCTTGAAGCTCGTTTTGGATCAGCTTACTGTGGACTTTTTCTTTGATATCTTTTACGAATTTCCTAGAAAATGATGAGAGAATAAGCTTTTTTGATGTGGTGAGGAAAAATACCAAATGTTATCTCCTGGCTTTTTGGAGCTTTTGGGAGTTTTCCCAGCGATGCTGCTCTTGATCTCGGGAGATAGTTCATCCCTTCTTAGGTGACTCCTTTGAGTTAAATTGTTGCTTTTTGACTCAGATGCAAGCTGTTCGAGATTTCCACTGGACATGAGAGGCCGTTCTCTCACCATAGGTGTCTGTCGACTTATATTAAATCTATCCGGACTCGTGATCTGCATTGAATAGCGAGAAGCATTGAAAGTATCCGTTTCTTTCCTGAAAGGAGTTTTTTCGACCAACCGATTTTCCCTTTTAAAACCTAATCCAGCATTCTCATACTCAAGTCTCGAATTTTCCAACTCTTTTGAAAAGTTGAGACTTATCTCTCTCAGTTCTTCCCGCATTCTCCTACTGTCCTCTCTGAGCACTCATCAACCTTACAAATATCACCAAGATATTTTACCTTAGCTTTTGCATCTCGTTCTCAAAGACACCTTTTATTTTTTCTCGTCTTTCATAGCTGCTCATCCCAACATCTCTATTCACCAAAGGTTTTTCATTAAGAGGCGATTTTATTTGAGACTTTGCTAGGACTCTCACAGGGCTCTGGTTTTCTGATATTTCTAGACGTAACCTTTCAAATTTGATAAATCATCATAACTATTACCAGCAGTTTCATTATAATAAATCGCTCTGCTTTTTTGTCGTCTTCTAATCTCATCAAGCTCTTGATCAAAAGCTCCTCTTGTATTAGGTGAAGAGAATGCAGTCTGACCTCTCTGTTCTCTTTCCAAAGAAATACCTTCAAATTTGTTTGGGTTTGCCTGCGAAATATCCCTAGTCTCTCTTTGTCGATCTCCTTCGTGTTCTTTTTCTGCCCCGCTAGTTTTTGAATAATAACTCCTGACATCAAATTCGCCTACTCTGACAGGACTCTTTGGTTGCAGATCACCTTCATTAAACTCTTTCGACTGTGACCTGTTACGCTCAATAGACCTCTGTAGCCTTTCGTGAGCGAGTTGTAAATTTGTTTCTTCTTCGAAGGCTTTTCTGATAAGTTCTTTCTCAAGCGGATGGGTTTGATTTTGGGAATCTGGTTGAACTATTGATGATGCTCTGCTTACTTTTCCTCTCTCAAATGAACTTTCGAACCTTGAGGCGTGCTTATCTTGAACAATAGCTTCGTGTTCCCAATTTCTTCTCTCTTCTAGAGCCTTGGTTATATTGAAGTCAGACCTGCGACGGATGGCATCAATCTCTTTTCTTAGATCTCGGAAATCTTGTTTTAGTGATTCCTCTTTGATTGTGTAGCTAGGTTCTTCGCTGTATTGGGTTTTTCTTGTCGGATCATTATGCTGGAAACTCCGGTAGGCCATAGACAGCGCGTTTGTTAGTGAATAATCCGTCAGATTAGATGGTCGGAATGCAGGTGCATGGGTTGGATCTCTGGAAGGGTCTCCTACTGAAGAATTGATTTCTCATTAAAAGACAAGGAGCTAAAGTATTACTTGCAGATCTATCGTGTCGGATGATATCTGAGGTGTTAAACCCGAAGCGAGAACTTTGATTCATGTTTACGTTAGAAATTTGTTTGAAAAATATTTTTTAACTTAAATTTTCGCAAACTTGAAAAATGCTTGCTTCCAAACCGCCATTCGTAGGGTCTATAAATATTAGAGTAAATCATACCTTTGGACTCTTCATATGATGATTGAGCCGGATATCTCTTTCAAAATACAACCTAAAAAGACTCATACAAATCGCTGATCAGTACATTGGTAATGGAGCTGGAAAATACTTTTGCACAAGAAAGATTCTATCGTAGATGTTTTGAAACCTGATACTTACTCAATCATCGATTTGAGAAAAGAACAGCAATTTCTAATTTTTTTGTTGTTGTTTTCAATTAAACTTGCCTTTAGGAATCGGCTTTGGAATCACAAACATCTAAACAATTATCGAATATTTTTCCCACTTGATAAATATAAAATGATCTCCTCGACGAAAATGATAAATGCTGATTCCAAAAGCGAAGGAATGATAGTATATCCATAGTTTTCTTCTTCTCAGTATGAAACCTTGCAAACTAGCATGACGCGCAGTACGATTACTACGGAAAAAGACTAGCAACAGTCTCAACTGATGGTAATCAACAGAATTCTCTAGCCTATCAAACTAGTTATGATCAGGGGTGATACAGATTTTTGACGTATCAAAAGGAGACATTTCAAAAGGCGAGAATGTACCAAAGCTTTGGCGACATCAAGGGTAATTGAGTAAAAATATCTTCAGAAATTCTCAGATCACTCAGACATAGCAGCTCGATTTGGATGGTGGCTTGGGCTCATCCAAAATTTGGAAGCATCTTTGCAACCTGCAGCTTCGACAGAAGGGTATAGGAACGTGTTCTTACTGAGTTATAAAAACTAATATCTCATTCCAGGTCATTGTTTGGAAAGAGGTGAGACTAAACGAATGGATAGAAGTTGCGTCTTTCGAGCATCAGGGTTCTGTGAATACTATTATGTGGGCACCCAGTGAAATAGGATTAAAGCTTGCTGCGGGCTCAGCAGATGGCTGTGTATCAATTCTCTCAAGAAAAAGTAAAATACAAAGAGAGAATTTCGGAATAAGAGTGATAATAGCTGATGAAAGTTGGGAAAAACCATATAAATTTCAAGCACATGACTTAGGAATAAGTTCGGTGGGATGGGCACCATATTACACTCCTGACGACTTTGATGGGGAAACTAATATTGAACAGCTTAACCTGCTTCCCAAACTTGTGACTGCGAGCTGTGATAAGACTGTGAAAATATGGGAATATAGAGCAAGTAGATTTTTTACTCGGGTTTTCCTATAGTAAAAATTGCTTTTTTTTGCATACAGATGATACGAATCCATTCACAAAAGTTGCGTGCTTAGAAGATCACACGGATTGGGTCAGAGACGTTTTATTTTGTCCGAGCATCGGTGCAGAATATGATGTCCTTGTTAGCGGTTCTGAGGTAACGAAGTGCAACAATCGATTGAATGTTGATTCAAATTTGAAAGGATGGATTATTGATTTTCTATAAAAATCAGAAGATTGGGAGTAATAAATTTGAAAAAGTATTTACAAAAAAACACGATGGGCCTGTATGGAGGCTTTCCTGGTCGTTTGGAGGAAATATGCTCGCAGTGAGCTTTGAAAATGGAGAAGGAAACAATGTTGTCGACGTTTATCAGGTATGATTATATTTAATCGCCTGAAATGAACCAGTTTCTTATGCCTAGGAAAATGAAAAGGGAGAATGGGAAGTTTTTTCGAGGATAGAAGATGATACGTTAGTGTCGACTCGCTAAGACAAATTCATTAGAGGGCTCTTATTAAGCTAGAAATGGCATCACGATTACAGCTCTTGAAAATATAGTAAATTTTTATTAGGCTCGAGACTTTGCGATATTTTAGTCACATTTATTCGGCTTGAAATTTCGCAAAATTCTTTCGCGAAAAGCTGGAAATGATGAACAGTTTTTTAGTTATTTCTCTTTTATTGAGCTATGTAAGAAATGAAAAAAAATTTTCTTATTGATACTTTGTTTTAGAAGGAGTAATAGCTCATAATAGCTCATAATCAGCAGGCTAAGAATGCACTGTTGTTAGCAGTTATGTTTTGAGTCAAAAAGTTCTCAAATTTGAATTCTTCTCGTGAAATGCTGTTTTGAGGCTTTTTATGCCGCGAGAGCTCTAAAAGACTCTCTCCTTTACTTGGCTTTTCTTTACCCCTCATCCTTAGCCTAACGGGATCTAAAACGTGGAGAATTATCAATAATTGCTGAATATTATGCACTTAATGCCGGAATTAATTTTGAATTTAAATCAGCAAACGCAGTTTTAAAGGAAGAGCATATTACATTTCTGCATTCATTAAGACTAATGAGATCAAACAGGATTATAGCTGAGGTTCGAAAAATCATATATTTTAATGATTACACTGGATGATGTGAGTTGGCAAATGTGTACTCGCAAAGTTTTTAGTTTCGAATATTTTATAAAAATGTTATGAAAAAGGCACTTCTGAGTTCTACCTAGTTGTTTGGGCTAGGGATTTAAGTCCTCTGCAATAGAAAGCAAAGAATTTGAATCAATACATGGGCAAAAGAAAACCAACTCATTCCCCTCCTTTTTGCTTCCCTTTGGAGAGTAGGTCTTGAATTTAATTTTATTGCAGTGCAAATTAAGAGAAGAGCCGATTTCTGGTACCCATAGATGTGTCATTCACATTTTAGAAAAAACTATGAGAAAAGATAAGCCCTGTCTATGAACTTCAAAGGGTTGCCATATTAGCCCTGAATATTCCAACTCAGCCTATCTTGAGAAATAATACAGAATTTCCAAATACCCTACTGCTTGCTGAGGGGCAAGGGATTGTTGTTATTGATAAAATTATTCAAGACTCTTAAAATTAAAAATCGGTCTGTTTGACAATTTTTCTGCGTTAATAGCTGTCAGAAAGGCATCTGTGGTTTGAATCTCTGTGGAAAATGTAGCTTTCAAAAAAAATGCAAGTAATGCGTGAAAAGATACCTACAGTGTATCATAATCTGGTTAGAAGATTTTTTTTTTTTGCTGGTGATATAAATTAAACATTCCTCGTTCTAAATCGCGGCTCCCTCTCTCATTTTGGTAATAGTGTTCGTGAAAGTCTCGAGCCCTCGATCTGATTGGTCCAACGAACATGAGATGATTAAAATTGAAAAAGGCTGTTAGCTTCAATTAAACGAAAGTACATGTGTTTTTTATTAAATTTCATGATCAAATAAATCGGATTTATAAACGCAGATCAGAGCCAGCAGATTTTTTTTCGCAATTTAAAAGGCAAACGCCTCCATTTAACTAAAATAACAATTGAAAATTTTAAAGAGACTTTATGAAACTTCTCAGATCTCTCTTCTTTGTTACTACCCTCGTTGCCATTGTGAACGCATATGGTGTAATCACATTGAGTCGAAACAATGAACTGGGTCTCTCGGTTCTCAACGTCGACCAAACAAATGTGCGCTATCAATTTGGGATAGATGTTCCTGTCGATGTCATTACAGGCAGCGTCTTTATGATCACTTTTCCTTTTCAAGTAGGAACGATATCTCAGAGTGGCTGCGTCGTAGCAACTGGAAACACAAAAATAGGAACACAATTCGATCCAGCAGCTGGATTTGATTCCTCTTCAGCTACCACTCAGTACTCTGTGACGCAATGCTTTTCATCAAGTACCATGGACCAAATTGTCCAAATCCAAGTTGCAGAAGTTATTCCTGCCGGAACATCTCTGAATATTTCAATAACGATTCCGAATGCTGCGCCAACTTCTCTCACGTACAGTTATATTTCCTTTGAAATCACGTCATACAATGGTACCGACCGATATGTCTACGCAAGTCAACAAAATTTGGTCGCTATAGCCTACCAGAGCGTTCCTACTGCTTTGACTGGGACTCTCACAGCCACAATGAACGCCAGAAATAAATATGAAAATGCCATCGATTACCTACTAAAATCCTCATTTGTCACCATTGAAAGTGTTTTTGCGAATAAAGTCGTTACTTTTTATGATGATCTCGTACTGTACCAACTCGTCGCAGACCAAATCACGCATTATCAAACGTTGTACCCTGATGATGCCGACTTTGACGCTCAGGTAGCGCCTCTGGTAACATCAGACTTGACTTCAGGGCAATGTGGTTTCGAAGGCACATTAAAACTCTTGTTTACTACCGGAACTACAGCGCTTCGAAGCTTGATGATGGTTGATATAACCCTTCCTGAAGGTTGGACCGCCTCCAACTCTACATATTGCTATGTTTGTTCCGACAACGGCGAACAGTTTCTGAAGCAGACGGAATGCAAACTCATTGGAACTCAATACCTCTACTTGCTGGTCAGAGACGAGATTCCAGCGAGCTCGTCGATCTGTCTGGCAGTGACTCACATCAAGAATCCTCTTTACGTTGTCTCGACTCCTCAGTCCGTGATGGTGAGAATTTTGGACACTGATTTCCATACTGTTGTATACGCCAAATCCTTTGGAAGTCTCACAACCACAGCTCCAACCTTGAAATCATTCACAATGGTGCAGGGCAATCGGATTGCCGATGTTATCTTCCGAAACGCGTATCAATATGTCGGTTTCCAGATTTCTTCTTATGCTGGAATCTCAGCTTCAAGTCTTATTCGAGTTACGACGAGTCCTTCATCGTCCAGAGGGTTCATAAAAGGTACTTGTGTCGTTACCAAAACCTTCGTGCCAAAAAACTCGAATCCTGTTGCTTGTATAGTAACTGCTAGCGGAACAATAGAGCTAACTAACTACGCTGCCATTGCTGCTGATACAGTCGTTGAATTCAGGGTGTTACTTCGTACAGAAGATGCTGCGTCTCAGTCATTTACAGCTTCTATTTACTCGTACAACTCTGATGGGACCGTGAGGTCAGCCGCAGATGCTTCATCCACCTCATCCTTCACTTATCAAAGCCAAGATTTCACGCTGAGCGTGCTCACTGGTGACAGCTGCGGAGATTTTCTCGATAGTTCCCTTGAATCTAACCGCCTTTGTTTTCAAGCGACCGGACTCACAACGGGAGCGAGCTCTAGCCTGAAAATAAACACGCATCCCTTCGTTACTCCCATTGGTTTTTCACCTGTCTGTCATACAGGAAGTGGCTGGGGTACTCAGACCACCGGTACTTGCTCTATTACTGCCGGCGACGCAAGTTTCTTTATCGGGGCATCCCCTTCACAAGTTCCGACAGTCATACAGATTGACTCAGATGACGACGACGCGGGTTATTATAGCATCGATGGACTTTATTACGACAATCTTCAAGGAGGGACGAATCTTAACACGATGATGCTCGAGTTCGTTGCGATCTATACTGTCTCGTCAACAACAAAGTACGCATATGTCAGAACCGATATCAATCCTCCCACACCTGAGTGGCTTTCCCTCTCAGCATACGCCATTAACATAGCCAACGACACTGATATTAAAGCTTCGGTATTGGTCGTTGAAGCGGAGGTTTATGCTCCTTATATTCCGTTAAATGTAGGGATAAATCCTAGTCTCGTCATCTATTTCAACCCAGCCAAATTTTCTTTCACAAACTTCGCAGATTATAATGCTGGAGAGTATGCATCATACCCGATTACGTTTAGCTATTCCTCTTTCGGAGAGCCGAAATGCAAATTGGTCAAAGGAGATACAAATGGTCCCAATTACCACAGCTGGCACAGGATAACCGTAAACGGTCTGGTCAATTTTGATTATGTTCAAATCTATCTGCCTTTCGAGCAGGCGACGTTCGCTAACAATGATATAATCGTCGAAGCACGCGGGTACGATGATCTTTATTCTACTTCATTCCCTTATTCGATGGTGAACATGAGCTATCCATCCGCTCCTGCGACGAGCGTGGCAACCTTGAGTGCTGGTAGTTTTGATTTTACCACTGAAACCTACACTCTCGGAGCGAATACGTGGGAAATAGATTTTAATTATGACACCACAGGAGTTCCTTCGACTGATTTTTCCGGTTCTTCTACTCCAGAGATTCCAGCTGCTTTCGTGGGTTATTTTCCTTGGATTGTTCAAAACGCAGATGTTGATGAGTACTCAATATACAGCGAATACCTCAGTGAAGTCATATTCATTAATTATACAACGACTGCTGGAACCATAACATCCCAATCGTTGCTTGTTATGCTCCAAGATGTTGAAGTGGCCGCCGACGAGAGCTCGGATTTTGATATTGTGAACCTGATGCTTCCCAATAGCACAAGCATTCCAGCGTATTGGATATATCTTACCTGCACAGATGGTTCGACGATTGGAAAACGCCAAGAAGCTCAACAGACCGACCTGCTTACAGCTGGTATATATATCTATCACTCTCTTGTAATTTGATTCATTCCTTTACTAGGCGAATTTTGGGATATCCTTATCGTGAATCCTTTGCCAGAGCTTTCAGACTACTACTACGAGAGTTTCTATTTCTTCCATTTCGATCCAAACGCCTACTACATTGTGAGAATTTTCTCTCCGATTGATATCAAAGAGAATTATGGTATCGTATTAACTCTACCAACGGATGAATATCCCGGGGATCAGCAGGCCCAAACTTTCACTTGCTATCTAGTTTTAAGAGATTCAGAGACATGTAACAGCTCTCATTATTCACATTGTCTGAGTTAATAATTATTTTCATAGATGGTCTCTATGATGAATTTGACCTCTCGACACTCAACTACTACCCAGGAGCCTCATCGAAGAGCTACGGCAATGCTATTTCCATAACCTGCTCTGCTCAAAGCGCCTCATCAATATATGCTGTGATCCCACAAGCAATTCCTATGGAAGGTCTGTTTGAGGTGCATATCATTGGAATCCAAAATCCGACTGATGATGAAGTAACCGAAGGTAATTCGGATCGTCAGCACCTTAAAATTCATTCTTTTACTTAGCAACCCTCACCGTAGCGATTGTGGATGATTCAATGGTGACACTCGCACAAGGTGAAGCTTGGGTTGAATTTACAACTTATGAATCAAGTTATGATTCAAATTACATCGACGACTGGTGGAATTGGCTTGATGCCGACAACGATTTCGACAACATCTTCATCAATGGGTACGGAAGGCTGGCGTTTGAACTCTGGACTGACTATATTTTCTGGGGAAACGAGGAGATATTCATTTCTATGGGAAACAATTTTCACTCAGCAAATTCTGCCAACGATAAAATGGATTGTGAGGTTGACGTCCTTGATGATTGGAATGCATACATTTATCCGATGTACTTTGACTGGTATTCTTACGATTCGGATGAGGACTATTGGGATGAATCCGATGAGGAAAGGCGAAGAAGAGTCCTCCAAGATGAGGATACCTCCGACGATAGTGAATATGACTCTGAAGAAGATTATTACAGTGATGGGAGCTATAGCGACTCAGAGTACTATGACTATTACGAAGAAGATGAAGAAGATGAGGTCGTCTATCCAAAACCAGGTTTAAAAACCTGCACGTATGATACCACAAGGAAAGGATTTTCGATTAAGTTCCTTACCCCCACCTACAAGAGAGGACATATTTTAATCAATCTTTCCAGCGTTCTCTACCCAACTACTTTTGGCGGAGACATTACTCTAAATATTCTACAAGGAAATAAAGCATTGATTACGGAACTCACTTACGATGGCACGTGGCTTGATCCCGAAACAAGTAATAACTAAATGATAGTTCCTAGTTTGAACTAACAAATTTTTTTAAAAAATCATAGCTGGTACTATATTAAGCAGCGGCGTCACAATGTCCGTTTTCCCTAATACGATTTTCGATCTCGGAATCTACACTTTCACATTCCAGATCCCTGACGAGTTTACGGTTGGAGGTAAAATCTGGCTTCGCTACCCTCCAGACTTCATGATAAGCGATACTCCTCAATGTACCATCAACTCATCTCCAGTGCTGTGTTCGTACTCCACGGAGACAGACAGCATCGAAATCTTTGGAATCAGCAGTCCAATTTCAGCCAATACTAATATCGTTTTGGTGATTCATGGATTCCAGAATCCAAGTTCCTCAACCAATAAATTCAGTATTCAACTCTCTGCCCAGGAATACATCGCCGACGACATTTATTACTACCACCAAGCCGGAGTCTCAAGTTTTGGCACGAATCCAGCTGACAAAATTCTGATCTATTCAATAACTCCTTCTTCTAATACGACTGGTACTCTCATCAACCTTGCCTTTGAATTCACAGTCAGCGCTGCTACCAGCAGCGGAGATATCCTCTATATCTTACTCGACAACTTCCCTAAAATTTCAAGCAGTCTAACGACTTGCTCGATTTCGGATGGCACCACAGATACCGACCTCACCTGCGATACTAAATCTAAATTTATTACCGTTGACTTGGGAACTCTCACACTCACGACGACTAATACTTACACGCTTAGCATCGGGCCACTAAGATCACCTTATAACCCAGGACAAATGGGTCGAGTGACTTTCACGCTGGTCAATAGCGGCGAAACGACCGTGAAACAGAAAAGCTATGCTTCATACTATGGTTACACCATGCCTGTGTTTCGTTCCGAGAAAAAATACTTGAGAATATGGCAAGATGGAGTCGAAGCTTTGAGTTATCCGTACTACATCGGTACGAGATCTCACCCCTTCTATTTCAATACATCTGACGGGCTGAACTATGGAGATACACTTACTATCCAAATTACCAGCACCGGAATTTCGGGACTTCAGATAGCTCCTTCCATTCTTACTCTAGCCCTTGGAGGAGAAGTACAAGGCTTTACTATCGGCGTGGAGAGTGGCACTGGATCTGGAGAGTTATCATTCACTATCACTTCTTCTTCAGGCAATATATACGAAACTCCACCTTCAATTGAAATAGTCTTAACCAACGTGCCCACAATCATCAACACGCCTACTTTACTCAATGTAACTGCTGGAGCGAATTCTTTCTTCTATCAAATCTCATGCGATTACCCTCCGTTAACTGATATTACGTTGCAGTTGGCAAGCTCTGATACGTCAGCTATTACAATTGTCTATCCTCCAGATAGCACTAGTAATACCCTAACATTCACGAGTACAAGTTATACAGCAAATATTCAAATTGCCGCAACGGACTCAGCCTCCACGTCTGATACTTATACCATCGAATTAACCATTGGAGGAACAAATGCTGATTCATATTATCTCGATGATACAAAGATAGCAATACAACTGAACGATACAATCGCAGATTTAACAGCTTCTTATAATGTAACCTCTGTCAAATCAACTCAAGTTAGTTTCAACGTCACGACAAGCTGGTCTTGTGTGCTGTTTTATCAAGCGACTCCTTCTACTCAAACTACCTCGACAGGCGCGCAGGTCCTGGCTCTTCTGAATTCCAAAAATGCTCTCACATACAACGACTTATCCACTTATTCCAGCTACGGATTATTCAACATCTTTAGTGATGTGACAAACGCAAGCTATACAATTACTGGTTTAAGTCCAGAAACTGACTATAAAATAACCTTCTTCCCTTATCATTTGGATGGAACTTTCCTCACTTCGAAGACTTTCACAGTCAAGACAACAGGTAAAATATCCTTGCTGTTAAGAATGTATCAAAATTATTTCAAAAATAGAGACCGAAAGGCCTTACATATTGGCATTTGGATCACCTGCGGCGAATATGTCAAACGAAACCTACAATTACTTTGCATGCTCACTCTGTTCGTACTTATCAATCCCGGTATCTAGGTAATAAATCACTATTATCTGAGAGTAGCTGATTTTAATGTTTTTCACACGTTAGATTGACTAGTCCGAACAGACCATTATGCGATATGGCTAGTTACCTAGCCCAAAAGGCGACCAGAAGACTTCTTTCTGATGAAGGAACCGCTCTCTCTAACCTGGAAATTGACAAATCTTTGAGCGACTCCACTACTCAGATTCTGGCTGCACAGGCAACGACAATTCAGCAGTTACTTGGAGTTGATCCATCGCAGTTGTCCATGATCGATCCAACTCACTTGGCGAACACCATTACCTATGCGAATGAGCTTGAGGATCTTTCAATGGTCCAATTCACCACTAACATTAACTTCTACGTTCTTTCGAATAAAAGCTCGAATGTTAATGACGTGGCGAGCCTGGTGTCTCGCATAGACAATAACGCGAAGCTTGCCTATTTCTACTCTGTAATGGGCATTACTGATAGATACTATCTAAAACAGACAGGACGTATGGGAGGATCCAACGCAATATCAACGATTATCCCATCCTTCAATAAGAAAGGAGTCTTATTGAGAGGGCAGAACTATTTTGTACTTCAAGCTGAATTGAATCTCGAAGGAATGATCTATGCGGTTGCGCTCCCGATCAACTCCACGACTCCTACAGCGGCTCAGATAGCTCAAGGATTGGACAGCAAAGGGGCCGCTGCACTCGCAGCTGGTTATAATACATCAACCTACTCATCTGATGGAAATCTAAATCCAGTGAGAGTGACTCTTGCGAATCTGACTGCAGGTACTTCATACGATGTGTACTATGTCCCCGCATTGCAAATCCCTGGGGATATTAAGATCGGATCGAATGTATTTAGAACGCAAGGAAAAATCGCTGCGAACTCCAGTGGTTCGTCTACAACTTCCTCTTTGAGATTGAGTAATTACTCTTCTTATCATTCATCAGAGTTAATTCTAATTTTTTATTCGTCTAGGCTGCTTCGGAGGGCTCATTACGCTTATTACGCTCTTAATGCTGACTGTACTGTAAGCTTATGGATGCACTTGACTACACAGGGAGATTCTCAAAAAAGGGGATGAGAGGAACTTAGAAAGACGCCTACCATATTATTAAATTTTTTGTAAAACATATTTTCAGTATGAATAAGACCATATTTAGCCCATTTCAAATCCACGGAATCAATGCTAGGTTATATTAAGTTGATATATTTGAAATTATCAAATGGAAAAAAATCTTAAAGGGCTGAAGATGAAAAAATGTTTCGAATTAAATATGATATTGATGCAAAACACGAATATTATCATTGGTAAACAGGAAAAAGTTATTCTAAGGCTAATTACGATTATGCGCTCGCAACAATCATCTAAATACAAAAATTTTAGTTAATTTTATTTTTTTATCAAATAAGAATTCCAAACGATAATTATGTTTAATAGTCGAGATCGACTGAATTTTTGTAAAGAATCAAATTGGGTCTGTGAATACCCTAGAACATTCAATAAATAATTATTAATTCCCAATCAACAGAACTTTAGGGACATGAAAATGTACTCAAACAAAGTTGTTAAGAGTCGACTTTCATAATTTACAAGATTTTCATAATTTTTTGATATTGTCCTTTCATAATGTATAATGTAAATTATTCTTGCTCTCTTGAACCTCACTGATATGAATCATTAACTGCTGCCCTTTTTCTCTTTGAAGGGGTTATAGTTCAAAACTTTCCAAGAAATTGAGTTATGGTGTGCATATCTGCTGCTTTTCCTCTTCAGCCAACTGCGAACAGAGATGCTATTTGCCCTAAACAAGAGCTAGCAGTGGAAATTAGTCAAAAAGAAGTTTTCGATCTGAAATCTCAGAACTTGGAATCAAAATGCAGATTTGTAGGCAACTTATTTTCAATTTATCTTCGTTTTTTTGGTTTTTTTTTATTACGACGATTTTCAATTCTTGAATTTCATTTCAAATAATAGGAACTATAAATTCTAATACGATATATTGATCTGTCTCGCCGTAAATCCAACACTCATACTCTATTAATTTTGCTTGATTCACTTGAATTTTTGAATCATTGCAATATCTAGTTTTCTTTCAAATGAGAATCAGAGTTCTGATAGTGTAATGTCTGACAAAGAAAAAAAAAATTCACTTGTTCTGTTTGCTCCTCCTTGAGAGGAAATTCTATTGAGTTGTTATTCGATAAAATCATCAACTAATCGACATGGCAATTAAGAGAATTAAGTTATTAATTTCTATTAACACCAAAATCTAGCTGAAGCCTATAATCGATTCAAATAATGAGTGATAAGCCAACAAAAACTTGCAAATTCATTTTCCCTGACCTGGGCAAGTTCGTCGTGATGGATGTGCAAAAGAAGATCGTGCTTGAGGATATGAAGATCTCCTTTGCGAAGATTCTAAGCTTGAATCTTTTTGCAAAAAAACTCAGTTATTATTTCGAGACCACTCCACTGGATCATACTCGCACGCTTGACTACATCCTCACAATGAGAGAAATAGCTGAATCCAGGGATCCACAACTTCAGATAACGATAAAAATCGAAGAGATGGGCGCATAAGGTCAGCCATACCTATATTCTTGGAAACATCTCTTTTTTCGTTTATTCATTGATTTTTCAAGCCTTGGCAGTTAAGAGCTCATCACATGAGACTTATTCATTCGTTGTTTTCATTATATTTCTCAATATACCTTGTATTAATATTGCTTTTATAGATTGATAGTGGTATATTGCTCTAGTCGTCGCGAATTGATGGTCAATTAAACAGTATTCTTGCTATTTTAGGAAAGGGTCTTGATTATGGAGCGAATTATGTTAGAACAGCCTCGCTTTTCTTTAGGCTACTTTCAGAAAGGAAGAATTCCTCTTTTTTTTTTTGGAAATGAACGAGTCAAACCAAACAGAAAGAAATTCGTGTCTATTTCAGAAAGAGAAAGAGTGGCGAAATATCAAATCCACTGCTGATTTTTCATTAATATTCACTCATTTTGAAATTTCATTGTGTCTCATATCTAAAGGTACTAAAGACCCCGCCAGGTTTATTACTCGAGTAAAGTTGTCGAAGGTTAGGACACCTCAAATGCGCGAATAAATTGGGAAATCATTTGTATTACTGCAAAATTGTAAAAATTGGCTTTCTTATATAATCAAATTCAAGACTACTAGAATAAGTAGCAGCGAAAATTCGGAACCATTGTGATTCTGAAAACATCTCGCGGATACGCTAGAGGAAAGTTAGGTAGATACATTTCAATAACTTACTCGATTTCGTTTAAAATCCACACATATGTCTTGTTTAAAAAGATGAAATTTGTAACTTTTGCTTACATTTACATACTTATGATGATGAAAAACCAATGCCGACTCGAAAAATCAATATTTAACAACGAAGAAAAACCACTAAATTTTTCCAAATGTCTCAAGGATTGAGTAAGTCTGTTTGCAATTTTGAGGACATGGAAGCATAATTAATAATAATAACAGGCGAATCAAGCAACTACACCTTCTATCCGATCAATACAAATAACCATTCCAGTAGACTTTTCTTTGAACCTTCTTTCTTCTCATAATGAGCTTCAGATGTATTGCTCTTCAGAGAAGCAGCTTCTTGAGTATGCAAGTTTGATGGCTCTTTTCTCAAGTTGTGAGAACTTAACTGCATGAAACTTTTTAGGCCATCATTCCTCTGTAATTTAAAGGTTTTTGAACTCGCAGTAATCACCTAAGAACAATTTTTCAGCATCAAATATTCTGAGATAATATCTCACCCCACACAATAGTATAGCAAATAGGAATCCAAAACGCAGTTTCATGGTTAGTTTCACTCAAAGTGTAAATTGATAATTATAGTCTTTCAATTTTTCTTTCTGTTTAAAAGAAAGACTTTAGAATTCGGCTCGTCGTTTTTTATCAATCTCGAAAACGAAATTCTCAAAAATTGATCTTTCCAACTATTCATTTGGCCGTTTACTCAAAATCCCGGAACGGATACTTTTTCTTGAGGCTGTAGCAAGAGAGTTTTAAACGAAATGGAAAGTTATTTTAATAAAAACTGATTCGTTGCTCGTAATAATGGTATTTGCAGTGTAATATCTTATGTGTTTGTAACTGAGGACCAGAAACGACTCTCTCTTTTGGAAGTAAAAGGAGATCTTTCTTCCCTTACTGAAGAAGTAGGAAAATATTGTCCCTGACCCATAGGCAGACTGATTCTATTATACACATTGAAAACTGATTAAATTGATTTCTCTATACCTGATCATCACTAATATAATTTTGAGAATAACTTACATTTTCAATTTCAATGCATTTTGTTCATTTCACGCCTTTTGTATATTTAACTCTGGTAACCATCACCAGTAGTAGAGCAGTAGGAGAGAAAAAATTCAAAAAATCTTCTCGTTAATCGATAAAAGAGCCTGACTGCTATTCTGAAAGTCAGTTTGAGTCCATTTCTACACAAATTTCAATAATTTTTTCTATCCTCTAATAGAGTGAGAATCTCTTTAGAAAAGGAGAAGGATGACAGACAGGTTTTGGAATGGTATTTGCATCGAGGAGTATAGAAATCATTCTTTAAGAGATAATTAGAATTACTTCAATGTTTTCGCTTCTTAGAACCTGAATACTACTTTAAAACTTCGTCATGCTAGAATTTTTCTTCGAATCTGTTCGGCATTACTTATATTCTCTGAGAAATAGCAAGCAAAGGTCCTTCAAAGAAAAAAGGCCAAGCATATTTGATTTTGAGGCAAGCTATTGAGAAAACTTTTAAAGGAGTAAGATCAGGCTATACAGGAAAAAATAACTCATTCCTATGAAAAATCCAATTATTTAGGCTAAGGAAGATTAATGCTAAGCTTTTGTGATAATTGCAAAATTCGAGATTTGAGGCAATTATGATTAAATTCTATAATAATTATATTAATTTGAAAAAACAAAATATAGAGCTTGAATATTTTAAAGGTATCGAAAAGATATAAAACTGGCATGTAAGTAGTGGTAATCACGGCTTCAAGAGCTTTTATACTATTCACGCAGCAGCAAAAAATTTTCGATTCAAACTTTCTTTGTATTGAGAATCGAAAATCTTTCAATTTTTGAAATATTTTTAGTATTGGTAAAATATCGTAATGATACAACTAGGGTGTACCTAAAAGGATCATTTTCTTCGAATAAAATCATTGTTTGTACTCTATATGTATTGGTTAGACGAGTTATCCAATTTCAGATGAAAATGGCTGTTCTTTGGGTATCCTATTTCAAATGAAAGAATAATTAACATAAAAATTCTGGGAATTGGTGCAGTTCTAAAGAAATTCAAGATCGCTCATCAAATATCGAAATGGGAAAAGTATGAACTATTAATAATGGATTCGAAATAAATTAACATTGAAATTGACTCCGAAATAGTATCAAAATCGCCATAATCTAATTGAATCAGGGCAAATAGATAAGCAACAAGCACTTTAAATAACCAATCTGAAAATAACATACAGAATGAAATAGCAAATTACTGCTCTTAAATAATTCACTTATCCATGAAGCTTATGACTGGTTTTTGTCATTAGTGATTCATAGTGAAGGGCAAAAACAATTTACTGTATCATATTACTAGAGGGAACCAATTTGGGCATGACTATTTCTAAGCTAGCAACAAACTAATTGCCTAGAATTGAAGGAAGAATGAATGAGATTTTAGAATATTATTGGTTTATGGGAATCTATGCCCCCAATTCCTCAACGTATTAAGAACTTCTACCTTTCATTTTCAAGAGTACGTTCAAAAATAATTAATTTACCTCTGCCGAAAATCACATTTTTCGTTAGATTCCTTGCGAATTCCTTTATCAACTAAGAGAGAAATCATTTTTTCGCAAGCATCCAATCTCATGTGCCATTGAAATTTTGCGATTTGAATTTCAGCAAGTATAGTATTGGTTCTATTGACAAAAAATATTTCATTTTCTTTTAAAAAAATTCTGTGAATAACCGGATATTAGTCCCAGAGTGGAAGCATATTATTGGTGGAATGCCACTATCGAATCACAAGTTTTTTGCTAGCTCACATAAAGTTTGCTTCATCATCATTAATGAAGTCCCCAAAATACGTTGCGGTTATGACAATTATCATGCGACGAAAATATGGTTACAATTTCGATTGAACGATATATCAACAAGGGCTCAACAATTGTATGCATCCGTTGAGTGAGATTATCAGCTTTAAATCCAACTCAAAACTGTGAAAAATCTCGAAGTTGAGCTAGTATGTTGTTTGCCAGAAACGGACAGCAATTATCTTCAATCTACAGCCAATCGCGTTGCATCACGGAAGCATTTGATACAATTCTCAAAATTTTCATACCTTAAGCCACGAAAAAGTATCCAATTGCAATTGAAAATAAAAAATATTTGATATAGAGCAAACAAATGGATTTCGAAAGTGACTCAACCAATATAACAACTTCGCTCAAATACCTCAAAGACAACCTTGAGCAAGTTTACATGAAACTGAGTAAACGAAATCCTCAGAGAGAAGCCAGTGATTTTATTCAAATTGCAAGCAATGTAAACTAGCATTCTATTTTTTCATCATTACCACCTCATTCGTGCAGCCGAAGCTGGACAATCTCGACGCTCAATCAGGCCAAGTTGGAAGCAATCTTCAAAACTCTTTTGAAGTCCTCAAGAAAATGCTGCAATACGTGGAAACAAAAAAGGAAGCTATCGAAAGAGATGATAATTCCGATTTTCTTTCGGAGTTAAGCTCTTCACCCAATATCGAATTTGTAATAATTTTTGAAGGGTGCTATTGTGACTGACAAATTTTAGGAATTGAAGTTGCTTAAGGAGACGATAGACGAGCAAAAATATTCAATTGCGGAAACTAAAAAGCTAAAAGAATCCCTCCAAAACGTTTGGAACAGCAACTAAATCCAAATTGCTTGGGGTTTTATGGCATTGAGGATATACATTTTCCATTACTTTTGCGATAGATGTGTTTAGTTTTTGAGTAATTTGATTAGAGGCCATTGAAAGATGTTGGTTTTCATTTTAAATATAAGAATTTGGAGTTCGTTATCTGCGGTCTTGATGAGAGTTTTATACAGACTAATCGAATCGGAGACATATTTTACTCTTCTAGTGATCATATTCAATTTTCCTACGCGATTGATTTTGTACACATATAGGGTGAATATACTCGATGTAAGATATTAATTCATTTCCATTGGCTTGTAGTAAGCAATGAATTTGTTTAGAATTCTCTGAAATCTTCACATCGACGGCGTGTAGACGAATTTCAGTGGAAAGCTACAATACTATATTGAAAAATCGCCTATTTTCATCAATGTACGTACAGAATCAAATCAGAAATAACGAAAAACAGAGCTGACTTCTCGAAATTGTGCGTGTATTTAATGGGATGATGTTTATTGTTCAGTGCTCATTTTTGTTGTTTTTTTGGGTCTTTGTTATATATTTTTCGATATCTTATTCCCAATTTATTTTGCTAGCTCATAGTGATTTAGTTTAGTGAATCTTTTAGTATTTTTTTATGATAACTCGTTTCGAGTATAATTAACTTCAACTATATCACTCAAAAGCAAAAGATGTTTTTATGAATCACACTTCCGATGAGTAATGATTACTATTGATTTGAATAGTTAGAAAATAGTAAAAACAAATGTTATTTACTAGCCTATATTCTGAACAAGTCTCGAAAAAACTATCTTAAATTGGAACCACCCTTATCGAATGAAGCTATTTTGCTTCTATTTTCAATGAGCATGTCTTCAGTGCTATAGAGCTCTCGTATTTAGAATAGACTTGAATAGAGATTTACTATACAGCACTGCTTTAGTCCGAATAATGACAGAATCAATTTGATCTGAAAAAAATTTGGAATAATAATAATTAATAATTTGAAATGTCCACATTGGTTATTATTCATTTTCCAATTGAAATATTCTCTTGATGAATTGAATTCTGGTATTTATGGTGGATTGAATGTAATAATTGCGTTTCCTCAATATATGTATTGGGTAAATACAGCCTTTTAAGTCCAAACTGATGTAATAGGTTTTCATCGAATCTTCAAAATTCTATTCTTTATCCAACTCTTGTAGTAATGTTTGATTTTTCCAATCGAGTAGAGGTAAAATATGAATTGAAATCGAAAAAGCAAAAACTTTGTGAGAATCACACCAATGACATTGAATAGAATCCATAATTACATAAAATAAAATGAGATAAAAAATGTTTTTCAGAAGAACAAAATTGCAGTATAATGTTTTAGCTATATAACAGGCATAATCAAATTCAATATTCAATTTAAGTTCCGTACTATTTCAAATGGGATCAAAATTAATTAAAACAACTCTTGTTTCAATAAGGTAATTAGGCAAAAAATTTGAGAAAATGAAAAATTGAAAGTCCCTTCTCAAGCAGGTTGAGGGAAAAATATGCTTTATCCATAATAATCTTATCCATCAGAGCAATACTAAAATATCATTTCTAGACGGTGTTGCAACCTTTCTGGCTAATATATATTTAGCTAAAGTTTTGTATTGAATCATTCATTTCATTTAACATTTGCAAGTAAGGTTCCAAACACACTCCCTAAATGGCAATATATGAGGGGATATTTTGTAGAATCCGTGAAATTTCAAACTTAATTTCAGTTTTTTAAAAATGATGGAAACTGATATTAGTGTAGCGTCTATCAAAATTGAATTAATCTCGCACATCATGTATTCGTAAATCATCCACCTGGTGCTCTAATGAAATGCCCTTCTATTGACAGCGAATTTGAGAAAATATCTATCTCAATAGAACCAGCAGCAAAATACTTGAAATAATTTTACAACTGCTTTTTAATATAGAAAATAAATTGCAAGCTAAAATCAAAGCGCATTAGACCAGATGGCAGAAGTTGATTCATATGTTTCAATCAAATCTACTGATATGCCGGATGATATGCTCAGAGATGCCATCACTGCAGCAGTTCAGGCCCTCGAGCTCAAAGAAGACGATAAACCATGGGAAAATCAAATCGCCAGTCACATAAAGAAAGAATTTGATAAAACTTATCGCCCTTCATGGCACTGCATTGTTGGACAAAATTTTGGATCTTATTTTACGCATGAGAACACCAATTTTGTGTATTTTATGATTGATGACATTTGTATACTTCTTTGGCGGTCTGCATAACTTACTCCAGTAAGTTCATGAAAAATCGATAAATACACTAGCTCGCACTCAAAATATAAGCCGCTCTTTCTTAACTCTGAAGCTGGAAGTGATGACTCCTTGAATACGTTTTAGATAGCAGAATTGAGTTGTTACTTCTATTGAATCCCAGTTAACTGAAAATTGAATACATAATTCGAGCAAGAAGGGTATACTTTTCAAGATTGAAAGCAAGAAAATACTTCAGTAGGCAACATAATCATTCAATTTCGGTAAATTGGTACAGCTTTTCGTATTGTCACAAATGTAAGTGTCAATCTAACTTGCTGAAGATTGGCTATTAGGAAATTTTTGTAAAACTACATCATCTAATTGGGACGAACTATTCGCAACTATCGAAAACGCTCATATCTTAGTTGGAATAATATCCACGTTCAACCTTCATCCGCAGGGAGAATTTTTGAGAAATTTATCCAAGGAAACTCTTGAGCTATTCGAGCTCGAAAAACTACCTGTCCCAACAGTTGTAGATAACTCAGTTTGTGAAAAGTGAGTCTTAGAGGAGAGAAGAATTTCATAATTTCTGGAGCTCTCGAACAAAAGAAAATAGATCTCTTCAATCCAAGCAGCTAACCTCCTCCTATTCGTAAAGACAAATTGATTAGGTTGTCTCCAACTCTTGTAATTCTTAACAACTACTATCTTTTAAAAGAAGTCCCACACAAATTTCGGTATTGAACCTTTTTACAGAAATAAGGTGCAAGCAAATAAGAACTCCAAGTTGATCTTGAGTTTGATAAGAAAAAAAAAATCGGAGTGAGTAATACAATCGGTACCTTGACAATAAAAAATATTTCAGCGTCATTTGCATTGAGAACCAGCGCTTTCATCACTCAAAATGATTTCACACTATCCGAAACCAAAAACTGCCACTGAGGGAGAACTCAGAGAAATCCTTTTCAATGATTCTGCCGTTTTACACAGGTACCGAACGTCATTTACTTGGACTAGCGACCTAAAGAGCCTACTTGTGGTCAATAAAGCCTCCTTTCGCTTGAAAATCCCTTTTACTCATAAATTCTGCTCTCAAAAGTTCCAAACTCTTGCCTTGGATTACATAGATACGTCATCAGTTAACTACCTCAATGAGCCAATACAGCAGTTGAAAAATGGCCTCACTCAAATCGAAAAGCAAACGCAAAATAAACTAATTTTCATGGTTTGTATGGCGATCCTCGTTTCCCTTTTATCGCTGGGGACGCTTGTATTTTGTATCGTCAGATTATTTCAGCCGCATCCACATCATGCAAACTCAGAAGAAAGACATGTATACCATTTCTACTTCGTCGGTCTTTTAGCTCCTTTCATTTTTATACCTGCTGCTTGGAGAATCTTTCAATCAAGAAAAGAAAAGCTGTTGACCAAGTGGTTGCCTTCACAGTTGGAAAAACTCGTTAATAATTGCTATCAAAGTTTCAACATGAATGGGATTGACTTAGAGAAAGAAAATGAAGCGAATCGATTGAACCTATCGAGCTCGCTTCCTCGACTGCTTGTTAGTGAATATTGGCCTAAACGTGAAAGCTTGCAATTGTAGATATTAAATTGTTATTCTTTGGAAGACGGAAGTGTTCATATGTCGCAAATAATTCTAGATGTTTTACGTTTATGTTATGAACTAGTCTGTCAGGAGGAAAGTCAACTCTCAAATATGTCAGATAGTCTATTTTTATACAGTAAATCTTATGAAAAACTACGGCTAAAACCAACCAGTTTTATAGCATGACAGGGTCAGAAACAGTTGATTGTTTAACTGTCAATTTGATAGTAGAACTTGCCTTGGGGGAGTACAAAAACAGAAAAGAATACCTTTCAGTTTTGCTTTTGATAATAGCACGTTTCCATGAGCATTAAAAGTCGCATTGCATAACTTTTTTTACATCTTTAAAAACAAAAAATGAGGTCTCTAATAATAATTGCTGAACAATGAAATGAAAAGAATAAGAATGCCTACAGCAATGTTGAGGTTGCAATGAGTTTGAGTTCTCTTTCAAATGGTAAAAAGAGGAATCGACTCTTAATCCTGAAAGAGAGTTATCGAACAGAGATATTAAATTCTACCAAATTTTATCAAAAAATCAAATAAAATATTTTCTGCTCATAATGGGAGCAAGATCTTCAACGCCTTCTGAAACAACCGAAAAGAAGGAAACTAAAGAACTTCCAAAATGGCTCACAGATGACACAAATTTTTTGCCGATCGACAAAGCAAAACAAATCGAACCAAATACTGCGAAAATCTCTATACTATCATATAACATTCTAGCTGATACCTACTGTGATGGAAATTACTTTCGTTCAAGTGATCCAATGTCTCTAGATTTTGGGCAGCGAGCTCCAAAAATTGTAAACACATCTGTCGCGTTGTCCATAAAAATTCCTTCATGCAGATCAACAAAATTAAAGAATTGGATGCGGATATTATTTGCTTACAGGCAAAATTTCCTCGTTGCACTCTCTAACTTTTGACAGGAAGTGGACAACTATACCAAATTTTACAAGAAGGAGTTAGAAGATTTGGGTTACGAACTCTATTTCAAAAGACGAAAAGCCAGACCCGATGGTTGTCTTATCGGAGTGAAAATTGACAGGTAGGCTCACAATTCTCAATATGTTTGATCATCAATTCTATTAACCTCTAGAGAGTTGAAGGTGTTGAGCCAAGAATACTTGGACATGGATATTGAGCATAGGTATTCGATTGAGGGTGAATTTAATCGAGATAACCTGGCTATATACCTTCGAATTCAAGACGTAAATCAAGGCAGTTGATTTCCTGTGTGATATCATAGGTTTAGTGCAAAAATGGCCAAAGAGTATTGAATGTTTTGAACACTCACTTTTTTTGGGACCCGAAAGTGGATCATGTGAAATACTTCCAGATGTTCCTGATGCTACGAATGGTGAGTTTTGTCTATTGTGCAAAATTCATGAACTGTGATCTCAGGTGAATAAGTTGGTGAAACCCGATGAGGCAGTAGTTTTCTGTGGAGATTTGAATTGCCTGCCAACCTCAAATGCAGTGAGGATGATATTAACTCAAAAAGGACCGAAAGAAAAGTTTGTCGAGATGCTTAAGCCTGAAAAATTCAAATATTATCAAGAAATTTATGAAGACTTTCTTGTGCTAAAATCCCCTTTTAAATGGGATGGAGCCTACCAAACTTATAAAAACATTATTGGCCAACCCTCCAAGGACTCAGGTTTCCCTGATTATACAAACTACACGGACAAGTGGAGAGGGACGATTGACCATATATTTTATACACCTAACACGTAACTTTTCACTTTCAGGCGGTTTCTCTTCACTTTTTTCATTCAAACAGGCTAACACCCCTTAAAATTCTGAGGATTCCCACCCCTGAGGAGATCAAGAACAAAGGCTTGCCTAATCTTCGACATCCATCTGATCATTTGCCGATCATGTCAATTTTCGAATACAATACCAAAATATGATTTTCTTGATAGCTACGGTTTTCCTTTCATCATCCATTCATGAAATGCATAAACTATAAGCAAATAATCAAGAAGATATTTCAATAATACCTATTAAAGTTTGAACATTAATTGCTGGTTTTAAATTTCAAATGAGTAAGGTCTTCCAAATTTTGCATGTAAACAGTGATAAACCTAAATTCCATGAGCTCCAAATGAGATCTACATGGCAATGCTTGAAATGCACAGCCATTAGCTAAAAGCAACGACAAAATTATGCACTCTCTACAATTATTGACACAACTTTCTCTTTCTCATTAAAGTGGAAGAAAAGGAATTGAATTACGTATCTATTAGTTTTTGCTATTTACAGCTCCTAAAGCAGGAGGTAGGTTATCCCTCCGAATAGGAGAATTACAAACATAATCAATATTAGATTAAGATCGCGGTTATCGAATAAATCGCTCTGAGATCTCTGATATCGCTTTGCCTCTTTGATTGCTTGACTGAAGACTTGAAGCAGACTCATATTGGGATTAATTTGTGATAAAACTTTAGGATCGAGGTATGAGACAGACTCTTTCTTTTGGAGCCTATTGCCATAATTGGTCAATTAATTGTTTAAATATAATCTTCAATTTACTTCGAGGTTGAAGAGACTTCAGTCTTCGATTCGCTCTTTAATTTCTCCGATATTTTCTTTTTTGTAAGCATTGGCTTTTCTTCTTTAGCGTTTAACTGCTGTAATACACTGATCCTGTCGTCTGTAAAAAAGTTAATTTTCAATGATAATCAAGTAAGTTGTTACTGAGGATGCGGATGGCCCCCAGAACTCGGTTCTCAGCGCTTTGATACTCTTCTCGGAAATTTGGGTTTTTCAAATCAATTCTTGAAAAGAAAGAAATTTTATTTTCTGAAGATTCAAAATGAGTTATTTACCCGATTGTAGTTGCAATTTCTTTCTGATAGTCTTTTAGAGATCTTGGATCATGTATTGATGAGAACTCTTCTAATCTTTTTTTCAGAGTCTATTTCATTGTTAAAGAGGAGAGAAAAACGATTTTGATTACCAAAGCTCTTCCAAGCCTTTTTTGAAGGTCTTCAAGGGTGAGGTCCTCTAACTTGAAATCACTTGCTTGTTTGTTTTCTCTAGTAGAAATTTCAACCTCTGGATCAGTCTTTGCTGCCTCTTGAGATGTGTATTGCTTAAAAGATCCTCCTGTGTTCTTTCTGCTTCTCGGTGAATTTGGTTTTGTCGATCCGTCGGAATGACAGTCATCGGAGCCTTGACTATTTTGAGAATTAATTCTAGCATCTAATTCCAATTTCTCTTTTTCTGCAGCAACTTTTTTTGCTAATTCCTCAGCTCTTTTTTCTTCCGCAACTAAAGTTTCTAACCGCACATTCAATCTTGCTAGTTCTTTCTGAACGTCGGAATTCTCTGGCTCAATAGTCAAGGCGATTTTCAAATTCTCCACTGCGCTTCTATACTCTGCTGAAGTAGCATTTGCGTTGGAAGTCAAAGCTTTAGCTCTTCTATAGAGAGCTTTCGTATTGTTTGGATCCAGTTTGAGTACTTCATCGCAAGCAGCCTTGCTATTTTTGAAGTCTTGAAGACGCAGGTAACAAATAGCGAGATTTAGATAAATGCTCGTTTTCAGATTCCTCGATGTTTCAATTTCTTCTGGGATATCTCCTTCGTAGTCAGTGTAAATCAAATTCTCATCAGAGATGCCTATTAAATGGCATAGGAATAAAGCATTAGCAAAGAGAAAATCATTGTTACCCTCATTCTTCCAACGAGGATTGATGCTTGAAATAAATCGAAAGATAGAAAGTGCCTAGTGTGATAAAATTAGGCTTAATTATTGGTAAACCGCAACCTCTTCATAGATCCTGGCTGCCTTCTCGTAATTTTGCGAGCTGAATTCCTTATTTCCTCTAAGTTTAAGCAGTTCTGAGGCTACGAATCTCTGATAGAATCCCTGCTGTCGAACAGAATTGTATTTATCTTTGTTGTAGAGACCTGCTTTGATAAAGAGAGGCTGGGATTCGAATTTTTTTCTCTTCTCAAGCATTTGAGTAGCTTTGTTTGATGATTGTTGATACATTTTTTCTCTTTTGAAAAGTTACTGTAGAATTCAAGATATTGAATAGTGTTTTAGTTGAACGAATTAAATTTTAACTCCTGCTGCAGATGATAACGCCAATTAAAGCCAATCAGTTCTTTGAATTTCAAAATTATTCAGTATAATAAATTTGGCTCGCGCTTCAAAGTTTGTTTCCTCCAAAGTCCATACAGCATTTATCGAAAGATCATTTCTGAACCAACCTTCTCGGCATTCCTCACATTTTTTATGAGAGCAGTATTCTTGCGTTTAATTCCAAATTCAAGAGAATAAAGACTTTGAAGCTGCAGATTGAATATTGGTTTGAAGTTAAAAAAAAAGCGGGAAAGAAGCATTTTAGCTAGTGAGATTTTATAATATTACGAGATTTTATTGCTATCAGAAGTTTGTAGCACCTTTCTCCTAATCATTTAGAGATGGTTTCATTTTTGTTGTTTGTTGAACTTAGACTAACGCTTTTAAACATTTTCTTGTCGTTGATGGGCGGGTCTTTGCGTTTTGGATTTGGTGAGAAAGAAAAAAAGAGAATATCACTCAAATTCTTCTTTTGCAATTTCCGAATTTGCGTAATTAAATTTAGATCGGAATTTAAGTTAAGGTTGAGAACATCCTAAAGAGAACATGGAAAATTAACTTCTTGAATCACCAACTCAATAATCAAGGTGCTGCAAGTCACGCCATCAGAGAGAAGTTCACACGTTTCTAGTCTTGAAAATTCATTTTCAAATATGCAGTAACACAAGTAACATAGGAACTTCAACAATAATATATACGATTTATTTACTATAGTTTCCTCAATACAACAAAAACTTACCTCTAAATTTATGACATGAAATAAATTTTTTACAGAGTACGATCCAACTCAGACGCTCCCAGCTTGAGAGTTCCAAATTTATCGGTATTTTGGTTTTCTACAGATTTTCTCTTGCATTTTTGTTACGCTAAATTTTCATCGATCAATTTTGTATCGTCAAACTTATCCGACTTCTCTGCCTCCACTGAAGCAGTGTAAGTAAAATCTTTTAGAAATCAAACAGTTGATAAGCTCCTCATGAACGAACAGATGGCTTACCTTTATAAGAATCTAACGATTTCGTGTTCAAGAGCCAGTCTTGCACATTTTCGATCGGACTTTCTGCAAACTCCTAATATCACATTGAATTAACTGAGTGGTTCACTAAATTACCGGACTGAAGTTCGAGACATCAAGTTCCCCATTTAACTTTGGAACAAAAGGTGGTAGGATTTCTTTTCTAAGTAGCGCATCCCATTTTGTTCCATAGAACCACGGGTGATTTTTCACTTCTTTTGCCCCATTGGCTCCGAGCCTTTTCGCTGGGTCTTTTTCTAATAGCCTCGTCAACAGATCTTTGACTGACGGTGAAAAAGTGGACGGATATCTTGGATATCCGAAGACAATCTTATCGAACAGTTCGTTTTCAAAGACTTCTGAGCA
>ENA-UOTX01000134-UOTX01000134.1-compost-metagenome-genome-assembly--contig:-NODE-134-length-81305-cov-18.253410_pt1 | contig 81305 bp, 50 predicted proteins | sample MGYA00238143_ERZ746982 | MGnify/ENA primary metagenome ERZ746982 (study PRJEB28758, sample SAMN06268862) | compost metagenome | isolation source: single cell | place: USA: California, Emeryville, Joint... | reverse complement strand
TCACAAAAACGGTAAAGTACGGCTTTTGAACTATCACAGCGCAACCTCGTCTATAAGATTCCCAGCATCTTTTGCATGAATCCCAGCATTTTTTGCATTTTCCATCAGAAGGCTCATGAGCTTCGGCCTTGGCATTACTACTGCTATTCACAGTATCAACCTTATAATGATATACCTCCTCTTCTTCCTTCTTTTGCTGATCAAACTTAAGAACTTCCAAAGAGTTTACAGCTTCAGGAGAAGTTAATAGCTCTTTGTCGTCTTGGAGTTCCGTTTTATCAAGAACTTGTGTACTATTTGCTGATTCGTCATGATAAATCGTTTGCTTCGATGTCTGCTCATTCATCAATTCCTCAATTGACTCTCTTTTTTTATCAGCAACCAAAAGGGTTCCCTTTTCTTCAGGTCTGGCCGCTGGGAGCTGTGGTTTGCTATCGTGATTTTCTTCTAATATTTCGGGTGCAATAACGGAAAGCACATTTGCTCGTCGTGACATTCTCAATTCAATCAGTTTCTTTCTAGAGCCGCCAGCGTCTCTGAGCTGCTCGAATTCGTAGTATATAACTGCAAGGATCAGGTTCATCAGGAAGAAGTAACCGAAAACAATAATTAATCCAAAGAACAACGCAACCACCAACGAATTATTAGCTTTCCAAAATATATAAACCTGGTCGGTCCATCCCTCTCCAGTGAAAGCCATAAATATATTCAAAGTCGCATTAGGAAAGTTATTATAGTTCATTATCCCCCAATACCAGTAATAGCTGTCGAACTCAGATTGGTTTCTTGGCAAAAAAGGAGACACTTCACTTGGATTTCCGCAGTAACTACTCAAACAGAATCAATATTCTTGCATAAACTATTTTGATCTTACCCTACCCCGCACTGATCGCTGGTGCGACAGGTAGTATCTTTCATTGATACAACAGGCCAACTTCCTGATATAGGCTCTGGAGTCAATCGGCAACGTCTTTCATCTACTCCGCCAAGGTATTGGATTCCGAAACTTGCCATGATGATCATGAGCATCGAACTCGAAATACAAACTCTACCGAGGGCTGGAAGAGCTTTGTAGGTGCACTGAGCCAACAATTTCAGTTCCTTGTTGTAGTACATGATACGAAATATACGGAAGGTGCTAAGGAGCCTCGCGAAGGTGCTGAACTCTGCAAATGTGGCAATAGCAATGCTGCAAATTTGTTTAGACCAAATTAAACCGGTATTTTTACCTATCTAACATCAGCACAAAGTCGATCGCATTCAATGGTTGCCTGAGATATGAATTTTTCTGCGTGACAAAACCCATTGCGATGATCTTGAGCAAGAATTCGAGAAAAAATATGCATGCATAGATCATATCCATGATATTAACGTCCTCTCCAAGATATTTTTCTCTTGCAGGGTCCAAGCGCCATGAATGATCTGACAATACCAAGGACAGTGAATTCACTACTGATACGACCAAGATGAATTTCTGAAATAGACTATGATACAAATGAAACCGAATGCTGCGTAGAAAAATTACGATGAGAAGACAATTCTTGCTGCTAAGACTCTGAGTTTATTGTTTGGTCCCAGAAACCGAAGCGATTTTCGAGCGAACTAGTAATAAAGGCTTAAGCTGACAGAAAATAGGACAAGGTACTTTGTAATATTGACCTTCAATGAAGAAATTGTAGTCCTGTCAAGCAAGTTAGGAATGAAGTTGATAGATGATTACCTCTCGGAGAGCATTGATGATTGCAAGGTCGGGAATACTGGCGCTTAATGATTTCGAAGCGGTATTTCTATGAGAATGAATGCCATTAACAGGTTCATTATGATTCATTAGTTGTAATTTAATTTAGTTGTCACAATAAAAAAATTTAGCCAGCTGAACTTTGCTCAGCCAAAGATTACTATCTTGAATACTTGGCAAATTGGTTTATTTATAATAAAGAAGAAATGAATTAATACGTGTTCAAGAGTTAGTTAACGGTTAGGATCTCAAAGAAACTTGTGATGAAGTGAATGGAACTATGCTAGCGCCTTTGATCGATTTATTTATGATTGATAAAGAATTCCATTTTGCTGCCCATGAGAACAATGTGAAAAACCAATTAAAACTTTTGTATGGAATTTCGTCTTATACATGTTTCAGGCACTTTAAGAATGCTTTTCGACTCCAGACACATCTCAGACAACCTAATAGCAGCGATGAACTGTTTGCAAAAAAACGTTTTCTGGTTATTGAAGTTTCTTTCGGATAGTGATTTAAAAAATTAACTAAGAACTAATTGTTAAAAAAAAAAATCAGGTGTTGCTCTTTAAAACAATTCGTTTGGATTAAATATTAGAGAGTGGCTGAGTTTGGAAAATTTTCAAGGCGTTTTAGAATCAATATGATAACATTTGCAGTTTAAGGTTCATATGTAACTCTTTAGAGAACTTAGTTATTTTTTATTGGGACTATTTTTGCAATTAACGTATTTCACAGATTCTTGCCTCAAGAGCACGTAATAAAATTTATAAAATTATTTTAGGAATGCTATCAACTTCACTTAAGATCAAGAAACAAAATAAAATATGCCTAAACCCACAGAGAAGAATTTCATAAATTTTGATCAAAAGAAGAAGAAGCATACGGTCTTTAAATTTTCAAATGGAGTTAAACATGAACAAAAACGAACATCATTGGTTCTAAACAGTTTATATTGATCTCAAAAGCTATAAAGAAGATTGATTGACAAATTTTAAGTGATTCATAGTTGAAAATACGTAACTCACTCCAGAGCTAAGTTAAGAGGTTCTCTACGAGATGCCCTAAGTAGTCAGTTAAATTTTAAAATATATTCTTTCTAATCTAATATCATTTTCCAGCCTTTTTTGTTCCATAAGACTTCTCATGTAAGGCAATGAACCGTCTGATTTCCTCGTCGTCGCAGTACTGAGCTGGTGTCCTTTGTGCAAGGTTGAAAATATGTGGGTCAGCATTCCACTCGACCTAGTAAACACAAAAGTGAATTAAGATTTATTCAAAACAGTTTTAAATTTCTTACCAAGAGCCGCACAATCATCGACCTGCCTCGTTTCGCAGCAAGGTGCAGAGGTGTGTTACCGTCATTGTTAACAGCGTTAATATTAGCAGAATGGGCTCTGATTTAAAGAGATTAAGTAAGGCTTAGATCAATTTTTTCAAGTATTTACAAAAGAGCTCTGCAAACATCAGGAGAGCATCGAAGCACAGCTACATGCAATGGCGTCATTCCTTTCTTGTCCTTAAGATTTACGTCACACCCTCGTTCGATGAGTGCTGCAGCCATATGCTCCTTCACTGTTCACGTAATTTTTATTTTGAGATTAGAGAGGATCATGAGAGAAAAGGATTACTGTTGAAAAGCGCGTGATGAAGAGCCGTCATGTTGTCAGCATCCCGTTCATTTAAATTGTATTTCTGTGTGAGAATTTGCATGAAAGCTTCTTCGTCATTCCAAATTATCGAATCGATTAGCCTCAAGCTGTTTGGCTTTGTCATCAACGGGGTCTTGCTTGAAAGTCTATGCGCTTCCATGTCTCTCTCGAGCTTTCTCATCATCTCTGGGTCCTGAAAGAGAATTTCGTATCAATACCAGCCTCACACAAAATTTTTTATTACTTCGATCGACAGCAATTTGTCCCGATGCTGTGATTGGGTCAGACTATCCCCATTCCCTTGAATCGACGTCTCACATCCATATTCTTTAAGAATTCTCGCGTGCTCTAGCTTATTGAGTCTCACTGCAAGCTGTCCGGCTGTATCTCCTTGCTAATAGAATAACAATTCACAAAAGGTAGACAATGAATAATCGTTACAGCGTTTCTTTGGTTGATATACACTTCCAAACCGAGCAAAACCTTATTCTCAAGAAGGTACTTGATCATATCTACCGTCTTTGACAGCACTGCAAAGTGATAGAGCGTGAATCCTTCGAAATGAGACCCCTTGAGATTATGTACTTGGTTCACGTTAACTTTATTCTCCATCAGCATTTGGAAAGCCTTGAGTAATTTCGAAAAGTTTTAGAAACGCAGAAAATTTAAGCAGCAAGTACCTCGACATTCCCATAAACAACGCACTCAGCTGTGGCTGAGATACCCTCAGCGTCTGGTCTTCAATGCATGTAAATAAAAGAAAGAAATTAAAAAATGAAATTACTTATCTGGTTCGAATCCATAGTACTTTAGATCTATGAAGAGCGAATGAGCTGAGAACCTAGTCTGAGCGCCTCGAAGCTTGTAATACTGCTCGTTCCAAGAAACAAGATCCACATCAGGATTAAATATCTGCACGCCTGCTTTCCTCTTCAGCTCTCTCATAGATTCATCCAAATCGTCCGCTTGAGTATCCGGGATGCAAGACTTTATTTCATCGAGCACTCTGTCTAAATCTTCGTTCTTTCTATAATATTTGAAACTTTTGTCTGGTCTATCGCTGATATTATGCAAGTCTCCTCGCTTGAGCACGTCCCAGTATTGCAGAATGAAAGTGAAGTAGCTTCTGAAAAGCTCATGCTGTCTTTCGAATTCCTGTTGTACCAGCTCGTTTGTGATATTCGCCATTTTTTTCATCACGCGCTTCGTTGGGTCCTCCGTTTCTTGAAAGTCATCCTCTTTATTATCATCGTTGAGTTTTAGGATGGTAAAATCAAAAAAGACGGGCAGCTGGAACTTCAATACGTCCATCAGCAGCTCTTGATGGAGAATTCCGCATTTTACAGGAATGCGAGAGATTGGAGCCGCGGTCTTTTCGACGATTATCAGTTTGTTGATGTTCATGCGCAGTGGCTCATCAGGTAAATCTTTCAAGTTGCTCCATCGCAACACTCTCAAACTTTTTGAGTTCGTAGCAGTATTTGTGAGGATATTTGCATTTCTCTTGTTCACTTCAGTGTTGCCCAGTATCAGCGTCCTCAGCCGACTATTCACAGCCAAAGCGTCAGCAAGAGCAACACAGCCTTCATCATTGAAATAGACGTCGAATAAATCAAGCGTTTCAAGGTATTTGTTTCCCTATTCAGTGATGAACGTATTAAATTTGCCCTAAACAAAAAACAAATTACTCTTAAGGCTTTTGCTAGCTTTGTGACTCCAAAATTATCCAGCGGATTGAACGCAAGTGACAGGTACTTTAAGTGCATGTTAGTTGTCAGGCTTTTTGCGATGGCTTCGGATCCGGCCAGTCCGATATTGTTATTCGAAAGCGAAAGCATGATTAAACACTTGTTTGTATCCAAAAATGAACTTATTCTTATCGCTCCTTTCTCTCCCAAGGAATTGTTATCCAAGATCAATATTCTGAGAGTCGTGCTTATTAATGAGTTCGCTATCTTGGAATTCTGTGCTATGATGTTCTCCTGAAACACGTCTGCGAGTATCGAGAAACCCTCAGGTTGGATGTTATTATACTCCATCTCCAAAGAGTAAAGCCCTTTTGTTGAGTTTCGTACTCCCTTCCATTTACTATTCGATAAAAATTTCTTTATCTCGATCATTGAGCTGTCTTCTAATTTGTTTCTAAAAAACACTACTGTATTAACCTAGATAAGAAGGCAGCGCTTAAGAAACTCAATGAAAGAAGGGTGAGTTACTTTGTAATCACTTGTTAGGACAAGGTTGAAGAAGATGCTGTTGACTTGCTCCTTCGTGATCGGGAACTCACCTCCTGCTATGAAAATTTCACAGGGTAAATCAGGATAGATGAGGTTAAAAGGCAGCGATTGCATTGTGGCTTTGAAGTCTGAGGTAGGGTGCAGTTGGAGCTTTTTGAGGTTTGTAAAAGCCCGGAAGAGTTTGAAAAATGAAGGGTGAGCAGAGGCTTTTTCCCAAGCGATACGAGCGAGAGCTTTCACAAAATCTCTCGTTTTGTCGACTTTACCAAAGAAGCAAGGCGTTAGCAGGATTTCGACCTCTTTATGTTGTTGGTTTATTAGTTTAACTGAGTGCTTGTCGATTAGGTGTCCAATTGTCCCCACCTCCAATCGCTTGACCATCTCTTGGCTCTCGCTTCTGGAAATACTAAATAGTTTTCGAACCTATATATGCAAATAATAAGCCATATAAAATTACTTCGAGATGTACCGTCGCTGAGTCATCTGTATCAGTATTAATAGGGACATCCCAGTACGGAAGCATTCTTAGCAGAATTTCGAGATTATACAGGCCAAATTGAGTTTGCTGAGGAGACTGGCCATTATCCATACCCGTTTTCTGTAATACCGTCTCTTTTCCAGGAGAGTTTTTCAAGTTTTGCTTCATCACTTTCATGGGTTTATTCAAAATTTGGTTGCCAGCATTCGCGCCGGATTTGATCTGAAGTTCTCTTTTGAAAGAAAACCAGATACCTGAAAGCTCTTTCAGATTGTGAGCTAATTCAACTGCTTTCTCTATGCTGTAAGTGCAATTTCTCAGCAATAGCATGTATTTGTCTTCAGGAAGCGTCTTGTTATATTCATGGAAACTCTCAACGATTGAAATAAGATTATCAAGCTGCGTTTCAGTCTTTCTTATAAGACCCTGAGCTTGTATTGTGTCAACACCGAGAATGCTTCGAGCTCGTTTTGAGGCGATTGTCTCATCAGAAAGACCTATATATGCACATTAGTTACTTACTTCAAGTCATAACCGAAGAGAATTACGCGTTCTGAGAGGTGCCGTCCAAATCAGAAGGATAGCAAACTCATCCTCAGCCAGAATTGCGAAATTAATCCCTTCGAGAGCTCGAGAGAGGAACTTATCCTTCAGTATCGTATGAAAGAACGCTTCTCGGTTTTTATATTGGTAAATCTGCTCAGGTTCCTGGTCCATTTCTGCTTGAAACTCTTCTTCGTTGAAAGGCTCGTTCTGATCATACACCTGATTATTTCTAAGCTGACTATGAAGGTCGTAGGGTTGGCTTTTGGGTTGGTAGGGGTCATACTCCTCATTTTGGGCGTAAATCGTTGGAGGTTGGTTCTCAAACTCTGATCTTACGGTCTGCAGATTATCAGCTCCTCGATAGGTATCGGGGTTTCTGTAATTCGATTGATAGCCCTTGTAACGAGAATCAATTTCTCCCTGATTTACTAAGCTGCTGTCTTTGGTTCTTTGCGATGGTTGGAAGGACCCTGCGTAGTTATTGTAATGTGACGGTTCCCCTGACTGCATGTAATTGCCTTGGTAGTCATGAGCCTGGGAATCGTCGTATCCGCCTTGCATGTATTGAGGTTGCATGTTCTGATACCCCTGATTGCTTTGATAATCATCTCGATATTGCTGCTGCCCGCCTCCTTGGTAATAATACTCTCCTGAAGATGGAGTGCGACTATAGATATCTGGATCTTTTTTAGAGTAATCTTGGTACATAAGTTTGGGATCATGCTGGTAGTTCATTGCGAAATCGATAAATAAAAAATATTGAATTAAATTCTATCTGAAACCGAAATATTTTTTCATTTAAGTGAGATTCTGCTCAATTATGAAGATAGACAGTTTGGAAAACTGTAGTGTTAATTGCATGCGCTCATCCCTGAGAATCTGGAGCGTGGAGCTATTTTATAGAAGAATATTACTTACAATGTAATTTACTTGACTCAGATGTTGAGATGGGGTGTGTTAACTTATATTTCAGATTTTTATGATAATTTATTCTTTTGCTCAACTAAGCAGTTAGCGAGCATATCAGGGTGAAAAGTCAAAAGAATGTGGTAGGGTACGAGTGATGGGCTTCGTTGGATTAAATCTTCGCTTGGCTGCCAATAAACCTTGAAGAATAATTTGTTTCGGTTGCATTCTGTACCCTGATTCAAATTTATCAGAGTAATGTGCTTCGGGAGGTCTCGTCCTATTCTTCCTTTCTTCGAAATTTCCTGCAAAACCTCCTTATCCGACAATTCAAAGTTTGGTCTTTTGGTAAAATGGCCAATTTTCTCTCCATATTTTGTTTCCAATTTAAATTGATGAGTTATCTTGATTTTGGTATTGATGGAAGGACCATAATCTGGGGCCTTTCCGGATTTTTCTCCTGCTTTTGAAATGTTCCCGTTTTTTTGGATTTTTTCATCGGTCTGTCTGAGCTGCAGAGTTTCGGTAGTATTTTTTAACGATATAGAGCTTGGCGAATTTCCCCTTGACATCGTCTTCTTTATTTGAGAAGCAAGGTTAGGAAGATTGTTGCTTGTGCTTGTGTAAGAATCTGATAGTCCAACTATTACCTTTTCATTTTTCTCTTTATCTATTTTCCCCTTGGTATTTTCACCAGAATCTATAATTTCTAGCATGCTTTCCAGAAATGATCTCGTTGATGATGATGGTGATACTTGACATGGCTCAGCTTCCTCTCCTTGGTTGAGATCCTCTGGATTACCATTTATTTCCTTAGATCCATGTGTTGGGATTACTGCATTATTCGGAGACTCACCAACGAGATTCTCACTTAAAGACAGGTCCTGTGAGTTCATTTTTTCGAATAATCTCTTATTTGTATTGCCAGTATCAGAGATCTTGTTTCCGGAAGGGTCTATATGATCTGAGTTTTTATTGTTCAAATCTATTTGAGAATTGCTAAGCTCATCTTGAACGCTTTGGACTTTAAGCTCATCAGCATTTTGAGATAGCATTGACTTGATGGGACTGTCTATTATGTCTTCAAAATCTCCCCAGTCTGAATCACTGTCCCTCTGTGAAGATGATATTTCAGAGACAAAACTAATCTCATCGAAGTTAGCTTCCTCGGTTCTTCCTATGCTTTGCGACTTAGAAATGCTGCTATTACTATCGATAAAGGGAAATTGAGGTGTATCGTAACCTTCTCCATATTGTGATTGAGGTAACTCCTGTGTGTCCTTTTCTATTTCAATTCTAATTTCATTCACTGTGGTAGCATGAGTCTTTTTTGAATCCGCTGGAATTTCTGGCGTGAAATTCTTGTCTTCCTCTGAAAAGTTATCTTTCTTCTCCAATTCACCCTCAGTCTCCTTTCTTAAGTCTTGCTCTTTGGAAATCTGGCCAGAAAGTTGCTCAACAACAGCTACAGAGTCTTCTTCAGGAGGCAAACCTTTTACAGCTCTTCGTCTAGGAAGAAGCAGATTATCACCAGCCTTTGAGCAATACCAATTGTCATTGAGCCCACTTTTGATGCCTCTAGGGCCTCGCGCGTCAGCATCTCCAAACGATATCCCATCACTTTTTTGTGCTGTCAGCTTTTCTGATAATTCACCAATTGAATCTTGTAACTCCTTCTTTTTTCTTCCACGCCGTTTCGCTGACTCTGATAGTCTCCACCTCTTATAATGAGATTTTTGCTCCTTTACTGGTAGATTTTCCTCTAATTCATGCGGAATAAGTTTCGTAGTAGATTTTACTGCTGTCATAGCAACTCTATTCGCTTGGCTCTTCTTCTTCCTTTTTAGTTTAGATGCTTGCTCCTTTTTCTGCTCCTCCTCCTTACGTTTCTTTCTGTATTCCTTAATTATGTGCACAAGATGGTCCAAATTGTCATGAGGCTCCCATGTAGTGTCAGAGTATCCTCTCCATTTGACTCTATAGTGCAATTTCTGTTTCATCACCTTCTCATTCAATATGCTTTCAACTTCCCAGACTACATTCCCATCTAAGTCCATCTTACAATAATTGTCAACTTTCTCTCCCTTGCTCATTTATTTAAGATTTGATATGTTCAAATAATTAACAATCATTTTTGCATACTAATTGTTAGAAAACCACCACGTTTGAACTGAAATTTAGTTAAATCCAGTCGATCACTCTCATAGAAAATTAACATTCAAGAACATCCGCTGAAAGCTTTAGCAATGTAAAATGATAGTTACAAACATGAATTTATTTATTCATCTAGTATTCCATTCAAATAACCAAAACCTGTTACTTGAACTATCTGTTAAATAAAAAAAAAATAGAATCGGGAAACTTAATTTGGTTCCTCCAAAATGTTTATCGATTCAATTGTAATTTTTTCTGTTTTGCTTTGTAGAGTATTTTTTAACTGAAACGGTCCAATCGTTGTTGCTTTATCATTAAGCGGCTGATATGTGTCTGTTCCAGCATCATTTGACGCTTTATCAACTTCGTTCTTGTCCAGCAGATCAACAATTCTTTCTGCAAGATGCCACATTTTTTTCGTTTTCGCTGTTTGCTGAGTAATTTCCTGCGTTAATCTAGAATTCTTTCGGGCGAGTCTCATCTTTTTCATATTGTTTCTAATACGAATTGGGTTTAAATGACGCTTTTTCGATTCATTTCCACCAGCTCCACCACCTATCTCGGTGCTGATTAACTCTTCTAAGACAGAAACGGGTAGAAAAGCCAGCTCTTTGTTATAATAGCTAACTAAATCATTTTCGTTTGCATCGCTGTTAGATTTTATATAGAACTTCACAGGACTTTTGGGCTCTTCTTTTTCAGCAATAGTTTGTTTAAAGCTCGTATAATATGAGTCACGCCTACTGATATCGTTGCTGTAAAGTTTCACAGGAATTGCCTTAGCGTTCTCGCGATCTGTAACTGCGACAATATCTTCCCCTTCAGGTTCCAACTCAAAAATGGTTTCTTGTTTTTTAAGACAATCATCTTTTTTAAAATTAAAAACCAGCTCTTTAGTAATAGATTTCCTTGGGACAGGACTCATAGCAGACAAATCGCTGTTCGATTTTCCTTTCTCGCTGCCTTCAACATCATTATTAGTGTTTCCGGTTTTCGCTCCCTTAGGAAACAGACTCGCTATTTTGATCTTCCTTTTAGCTTTCATTAATTTCTCCATAATTTTAATCCTCGTTTCTACCTTGCTATCAGTCGAAAATTTTTTCTCATCCTCTGACTGCGGGTCCTTTTTTTCTTCCTCAGCCGCTTCTTCTCCAGCGTAGATTGACCGATAGAGATGCTTGAGGTCTTTGGCGACTCCATTATAAATTTTCTTGCTGCGGTTCAAAATTTCTGTGATGTCATTGTTTGTTTTCTCAATCATTTCGATTCTCTCGTTCATAAAATGGATCTCTCGCTGGGCATCGTTGAGGTTCTCGTTGTCTGCTCTTTGTCGCTCTTTATACTGTTCAACGCGGTCAGACTCAGCTTTGTTCGTGAACGCTTGCTGGAAGTGGTTTCCGAGAATAACGATTGGTAGTGCAAGCAGTAACATACCCGAGATAGCTGTTAGAAATCCGATCACCTTCCCGATGGTCGTCTGTGGCACTCGGTCTCCGTAGCCGGTGGTAGACATCGTGACAATTGCCCACCACATGCTCTCTAATACGTTTTGAATCAACTTTTCAGGGTTAGCTATCTGATCAAAAGTGCTGCCGTATTCTGCATAATATAAGGCCATAGCAAACATAACATTGACAACAAAAACGAAATAGATAATGAATCCTGAAGAAACGATCGAAGCCTTTATACCAATGAGGAAAGTTTCTGTTCCTGCCATATATCTTCCGACTTTTAGCACCCTTACCAGTCTGAAAAATCTGATGATACGCAGAGGTCTTAGTCTATTGATAGACGAGTTGTCGCTCTCTAAGAAAAGATTGACGTAGAAAGGAAGCAAACTCACCATATCGATAAGATTCAAGGGTCTGATGAGGTATTTCCATCTCTTTATGCCGAAAGCAGTGCAAGACCACCATCTCAACAGCAGCTCCACTGTGAAGGCCATTGAGACAATCCACTCGAGGGTGTAAAGAGCATTCGAGGAATTCATATCATTATTATTAAAACTGTCTATCATCGCTTGAACAATTGTGAATAGAATGCATGAAAGCAGGAAGAAGAAGAGAACTTTGGCCGCGCGGGAACTGGTAGGGTCCTCCAGGATCAGATAGAGCATTTTTTGCCATTTGAGAACCTTTTTGTAAAGTTCGGAATCTTCGAGTTTTTGTATGCAGGTTGGAACTCTTTTTTTGGGTTTGTTCTTTGGCGAAAATGCCGATTTTGGAGAAAAAGGATTTAGTTTGCCAGCGGTAAGACTGCGAAGCTTGCGAAAGCTAGTCTGAAAAGACATTTTATGAGGGCTGCTGTCATTAGAGGCAAACGAGTTATTTAACGAGCTCTTTCGAGAGAAATCATCTGAATTGCTCTGTTGAAGTCGACGTTTAACGAACAAATTGAAGATAGATTTGCGATGCTGTGGTGTCGGCTCCATTACGCTTGTAGACTCTTAATAGTAATATTAAAATTTTCACAATATACGAACTAACTAATCAGATGTAAATGACAAAATTGCGTTAATAGAAGACGCTTGAAAAATTTAAAGCGTGATGATTTTTGATTTAAGGTCGAATCGAATAGTACAGAAAAATTACAGTCTATGAGAACGAATAAGCTTTATTTGTTTCATTTGATGTGCTTGCTTATTTGAAGCAGTCCTCAACGTCATTGGATTGCATAACGCTCATTAAATCCAGAGTTTTTTGGTTTAATTAATTTTTAAAGAGAACTAAACTAATGTAAGAAATTTTCTCCTGTAAGGAGTATCGCTTATTTTTTAGACACATTTTAGGCTACCTAACCTTGAACCTTACCTAGCTGTGCTCGGTAATAACAAAATTCCCTATATTTCACTGTAACTGGCAAAGGAAAACTAAAAAGCATCAATATATCTGAACATTTTTTAGGAGTTGCTCATCTAGAGCTCAAGAGTATAGATTTAACAATTGAATTCGACTCTTTCCATTAACTACTTACCCTCGGTAAAAAGCCCACTGAACATTTTCACGCTATGTGGGTTTGCTGTGTCCTTGCAAGTAAAAAGAAATCTGGCAAATTCTGAATGCTCATAAAAAAGTGAACCATAGTTGTCGAATAATGGATCCCACAAACATGAAAAAGCATTTCTGTCACTCCTTTTCCACATTAGTGGCTTCTCAAATGAAAATAGATCCATGTAGACTGACTTTGTTTAATATAGTTCCTGTGGAAGTAGTGTGCACAGCGAGAATTGAATGAATCATCGAATATTCCAAAACAAAAATGATGAAATTTTTTTTTAGATCAAACATGAGTTCTGTTATTGGGATGGGAGCCACACTCCCCTATTCACAAATTTGGTACCAAGCTGAAAAACCAGAATGCCTGTTTTTCTTTGTGCTTACAACTGCTTTAAAGAAAATTTACGAGGTTACATACAAGGTTAAGTTCTTGCTAATTTCTTTACAACGGAGCAGGTGTTCTTAGTCCAGTATTAGAAATTAAAGATATTTAGAAAGATAATACGTAAATTTCGTGGAAAAAATATCTAAACTGAGTTATGAAATTCGATAAAACCCTTGCTTTCGGTCTTGGTGGCGGGATCGTCGCTGCTGCAACAGCTTTCTGGTTGGGGTGGGCTCTTGGATCACAGAAACAAACCCAAGGAGCAACTACAAGTGATGATTCTAAGAAAACCCTCCCAACTTCAACTGTCAAAGAAACCCAAACTACTGAATCCAAGAAACCTACACCAGGTTCAACCCGCGTTCTTGCTATCTCCATGGGTGGAACTTCTTGCCGTTTCGCTATTTGCGAGAGAAAGAAAGACCAGGATGGGCAGATCACAATCGATATCATCAAAAAAGAGGTCGTGAAAACAGAAGACCCCAAAAAATTAATCGAGGACCTCACAAATTTCACGACTAACGAGGTTGTGAGCGAAGTTGGCATCGCTTCTTTTGGACCGATATGTCTTGATAAAACATCAGAATACTATGGAAATATCCTTCCAACCCCAAAAGGGCTATTTAACAACTTCCCTCTTCTTAACCAGGTACAGACTCTCGCTGCACAAAAGAACGCTTTTATCGATACTGATGTTAACGCTGCCGCTCTCGCCGAATTTAGAAGAGGTAACGCTTCCTACCAATTGCTGAACTAGAGTTTTTATAATATCAACTTAGGAAATCACGGTGCGAAAGAATCTTTGGTGTACATAACGGTGGGCACTGGTATTGGCGTCGGAGTGGTCACTCACGGAAAACCTGTTCACGGATTAACCCATCCAGAAGGCGGTCATATCATGTATTGAGAGAATTTTTATAGGCGGCTAATAATTCTTCTAAAGCGTAGAGAGAGATGAAAAGGATGCTGATTTTGAAGGCGTGTGCCCTTTCCACAAAAACTGTGTAGAGGTAAATTGGACCGTGAATTTATTCTATGCTGATGATCTCATATAGTCATTTGCAACAAACGTTGCAATTGCAAAAAAAGCCGGACTCAAGTCAGTCCATGATCTACCCGAGCTTGGTAAAGATCATGATGTTTGGAGAAGAGAGGCGTTCTACTTGGCTCAAGTTTGCTTAAATGCAACTCTTTTGATCAGCCCTGAGGTCATTATCATTGGTGGCGGAGTCATCAAGCAAGAAGGACTTCTTCAAAGAGTCAGAGAATATTTCTTGGAATTGCTCGCGAAGTACGTTACACACAGACTCTTCGACAGTAAATAGATGTTGTTTTGACTTTGATGTTTTAATTATACAATAATAGATACGAACGTGGAAGCATACATCAAACTGCCTGCTTTGGGTGATGATGTTGAGATCATTGGTGCAACTCTATTATCAGAGTCTGCATAAAAGCCTTGGTATATACTAGCATATGGCAACTAGCATTGTACTAAACTACTCATCTGATAGTGGATAATGATAACGTAAACAAACTTATTTACATTGGTGAGTAGAAAAACGAAAGCAAATAATAGTGTATTCACTTAGTTTGCTAAGAGTTAGGAATGATTAGATCGTTTTTGTGAACTAGATCTGCATCGTGAGAGGCTGTATTGAGTGTATTGCAGCATGACCTTTTTCTCCGAAATTGCCATTAGTATTACTCCGTGTGAGCAATAAAGAGTATATTGATTAGATGAATGCAACGATTAATTGAATTTCATGATCTTTTGATTGGTAGATAGCCAAACTTCAGTTACCTAGGTTACAATGCTGAGAGATGTCATAAATGCTTTTTTGCAATTGTAGCAGTGGTATTGATGCTAATTCTGGCTGTAGATGATATTCTTTGGAAGGTGTTCCTGCAACTATGGAGGAAAATTTACCAAAGGACCAAAATATCGATGAAAGAGTTGTTTTTGGATTGTATGAAGTTCTAGAAATGGACTTTACGTACACTTTAATCAACATGACCGAAGATTCAACAGAACGAAGAAGACAGCTTCTTTGAGGAAAAGTAACACCATGGGAGCTAAAAAACTCTTGCGTCCGCGAGGCAAAACTCACTCCTTGCTCGATAATATTTTTTTGAGGTCTTCCAATAAATGAAACTCTAAACATATTCGGACTAGCTGTACGTATATACCTCAAGGCAAACTTGAGGCTGTGAACACAGAAAGTATGTATTGATTTCATGAATTAAGCACTAATTGAAATTTCCTAAATGCCCAACAACATGGAGAAACATTTATTTAATTTTCACAGTAAATCTTTCATATGGTGAATCATTTCTGATCGAATTTAAATAAATCGGAAGGTTATTTTGGAGTTGTTCATACCGGAATTTAGAATCCTGGGTTTATATATAAAAATTGAATTCCGGCAAATGAACAAGCAAGCAACCGGTTTCAAGTCTCTCTCAGAGTTACTGAATTTTAATGGGGACTTTGAGGAGTTCAACTATCGGGTCAAACTCTCTGACACCATTATTGCAAAAATTGACGACTCTAATCGTCTCGAGTATACGCAATTTCTACCGCTAGCCTCTAATTTTCCGACGACAGATTTTGGTTAAAACTAATCGATCCAAGGCTTTCACGCGAAATCGATGAACTTTTGAGTTCGTTGATCAGATCACCCAATGTATTGCTCTCTGATAATAGCAAATAATAGCAGTTTTTCTGACTTCGTCTCAACAGCTGAAAGAGTTGCTCGACGGTCAATTCAAAAAAAAGTCCATGATTAAGGCCCATCTTCAAGACGCAGCATCTATGATAAACCAAAGATGGAAGAAACTACGTCGAAGAAGCGATCCTCTTCTGGGAATTGATGAAAAAGCGGTCTCAGAGTATTTAAAAATATCGTGGAAAAAAAAAATTTAACATAACACATAGAATAGAACTCTCAGTCTATTGCTTCTTTTTACTCTTTCCAGAATTTGAATACCATCTCGGCTGGAGTCGAATTGCTGCTTTGCTGTATCTGGTGTCTGGAACCACAAAAGATACTATTAAGCTGCTATACTTTGTTCTGAGCACTGTGTTTCCTAAGGTAGATTTCGACGACATCGTAGAATTCTAATAATTGTTTTGTCATTTAGAATTATTATAATGCAAACACTAGCATTGATGTACGTTCATTAGAGCTTATCAAGTTTGGGGTGATAATCAGAAATAACTTTCCAGAAGTTATTAGAGCTGTGATTGTTGAGAAAGATATGCTCGAATGGAATCAACCTTTTTCTTATGTACTTTTTTTGTTGCATAGAGCTGACTCTTTTAATATGTTTACGACTATAGGACTTTATCGGATTTGAAATGCTGATCGATGTGTTTATACATCAGCATTACTGCTCTCTTTTCGCAGATATCGAGAAATATGATCTGGTGCTCAAGATCTGGGACCAAGTTTTCGTCCATGGGTTTGACCTTGTGCATGGGTATTGAGTTTAAATTGAGAGAGACCCGACTTTTAATTTTTTCATTTGAAAGGATGGCTTTTGGATTATTCGAGCGTTATATCGAGAAAATTTTGAAAAAATTAGAAGGCTCCTTTCTCAAATTGAATATACTACCTATCTCTTCAGAAAGAATGGCAATTGCTTTATTGGAGATAAAGGAAGAGATAGTCATGAAGAAAAAATTCTCAAAAGCTCTAAAGAAAGCTTTTTACCAAGCAACTGGTTTCAAGAATCAAGTAATTTTGAACGGTATTGTTTCCCTTCACTTTTTTGGGCAGCTTTCGAGAGAGACAAAGAGAGCAAATGAAGAGGCCAGAGAAATCGCAAAACAAGCGATTAAAGACCGTCTAAATTATATCTCGACCCTCAGGGGGTTCCTTATCTCAGAGGGTTTTTTGAATACTCCAAGAGGTGTGAATGAGATACTAATGACCGTAGATGCCCTGCCAGATGTAATTTGCTTGATTATTTTCAAATGTTCCTTATATGTGTTGCCCGGTTATCTAGGGTGTACCTCTAACCTATGGGTTCCTGCTCAAGCACTGGAAGCCGAAATTTCGTCTATCTCCAATGAACGCAGCCAGACTGTTGCTGATTGCAGACCAAGAAGGCGATGGATTTGTAAAAAGACTATCAAAATAACATTTGCAAATGAGCAAATTAACCTTCATAGATTACCAAAAAAGATCTAAAAATTCTTGTAATTCTCACTTGCAGCAGCGGAATCAAAGAAAGGATTGACCTCTTATGGCAGATATTTTTTCCTGGAAGGTAACTCGCACAGAACTGCTCAAAAATTACGAAACATGCGTTAGACATCAAATCACGATTGAAGATGCCATATTTTTTCTCAAAGAGATCGAAAAAGCATTGGATGAAAAAAATTCTTGGGTGAGGGCGAACGCGCGCAACATTGCACTGAAATTGAACGAGGCCACAATGGATTCAACGCAAAGTTCGAATTCCCTGACGACACAAACTTTCAGTTTATCTGCAGGCATTACAAGCAACGACATTATAAATTTTCTTAAACAAGAAGCTTTGACATATACAATTGCAAGCTCTTTCAACGTATCTTTTGAGCTGTTAGGTGCCTACTAATCCCTTTATGCTTATTCCGCAATTTAGATCATTGAAGGGAAAAAAGAGAACAAAGAGCTTTCGCAAGGGATTAAAGCTGAATTTGAAACCCTTGAAACTTTAGGCAAGAAGAGAAACTTAGCGTCAACCAAATTAAATCCAGCTTTTGAAGCAGATTTTACAAATGAGATAAAGAATCCTCATAGAGGGACCAGCTTAAGCTTATCTCTGGAGAGGCCAAACAGTACATGTGGATCGAACAAAGATATAGAGACAAGATGCAAATCTCTCAGCCTGAATGAGGATCCACTGTTTTCCTTCAGAAATAGCCTCTCATTAAAGAAGCCACTCTCTAACAGTGAAACCGATAAAATTGGATCTGAGAACGTCGATGACGAGGATCCTGAAACAGGGATAACGGAAGAAAAATACCGGGAGATTAAAGTATTTGCTGAGTTAAGACCAACAGTATGTTCGAAATTAGAACCTCAAAAGGTCAGAAATGTGTTGGCTGAGGGAAACACATCAACAAGAAAAGTATCATTTCAATTCAATACTAACTCTGCTACAAGCTCAAGTCTGAAAACTAAAGCAAATGCAGAGATCAAAAATCTGAAAACTGTTATTCCAGTTGACAAATTTGATTTAAGAAAGGGATTCACGAAGGAGAAATTATCAAGTTTATCATTTTCAAAAGAAAGTGTATATTCTGGCTATTCTTCGACCAAAGGTGAGTCCCCAGAATATAACTCTTTGGAGAATAATAAACTTGGAAAATATTTCTTTTGCGGGCGTCTTTCCACTGAGTTGGCAAACGAACTGATAGATAAAGCTCAAAGCTATGATCCAGATGTTGCCTTCATCGAGCGCAACGTGAAGGTCCAAAATTCTCTTTTCAAGCAGCAGCTGGAGACTACTACTGTCAATGGAAAGAAAAAAATATTTTCTTAACCAATCCGTTATCAACGTAAGGTGCTTTTTTATAAAATTAATTCGAGAGTTTTTCAAATTACAATCCTTCACAAAATTCACCTTTCTTCAAAAAGCACTGAATCTGGTGGAAAAGTGTGCATGTGTGTATATATGTATGTAGATGTGTATAAACACGGTAGTCAGACAAGCAGTATAAAGTTTAACAAAAACAGCTATTATTGGGCGACTGTACGAAAAATAAGTTAGTGTTAAACGCAACATGAAAGGATCAAAACGAAGAGCAGCACATTATTTCCTTTAGTCAATTAAATATACACGCTTCCTAGCCGTGTAATGCCACAATTGCCCTTCACACCACGACAATAATCTGAATAAACATCCAATTGGTCCTGCTCATTATTTAGTCTTTTCTGGACGACGTAAGCACATGTTAAGAATTGGCTCTATATCATCTGCTAAGCAAGTATATTGAAATCAAGAACAATTTTCCTTTCTTGAAATTTCTTGAATTGATGACACACAAACATTTATTCAATCCAACAGTTGTATACAGATTTAACTGACTATCTAAGCACTACAATCATAACAAATCCAAAAATACATACAGAAAAATCCCCCTTCTAAGAGTTTTCAACCTCAGTATGCCTATGAGAAAAAATTGAGTTAGATTACTGCAGTTTGATTTTAATGTATTTACCCGCATTTAACACATTCGTAGAAAATTGTTTGACCTTCATCGGCACTTCGAGTCTGCATGGTATAGTAGTACATTTGTTTCGAGTCGCATTTTTTGCAAGGCATATTGATTTTCGCTCTTTCAGCAACTTCTTTATTCTGAGTTTTCTCATTCTGCTTCACACCTTTCTTCTTGTCGTTGTATTTTTCCAGCCATAACTTCTTCGTCGTGAACACCTTCTCTGTCACCATTTCTTCCGCTTTATAATCTGTCATTAGAGTTAAAAAGGAAGTTTCAATGAGTGTTTTAGACCTAAAATGGATAATTTGAATCCGCATTTATTGCATTCAAAGTAGTCAGAGTATTTTGGAACACCCAATAACTCGCCGCATTGTGAACAAAAGTCAGCAGATGTTTGAGGCCTTGTCATGTTTTGCAAGGAGTCTGGGCTTTGGCCCATCATGTCCGAAACAATATCCATTTAAATAAAATAACCTTTAATAGGATGTTGGTTTTATAGCTTTATAAATTATTAATTTCATTAAGTAACTCCAGAAGATTAATATGAGAAAAAATTCTTCTACCACCCCTGGCGTCGAAATTATTAAGGGTTGAATCTCTTATTGCCTCTTCTGTCTAACACTTATACCTCAATTTTCGTAACTAGATAAGCTCTATTGGATATCCGACCGCCAGCCGCCCAGAAATCAACCTGACGCATTTTTCTTCTGTATCGATAGCGTAACTGAGAATAATGTCCGATTCGCTAATTATTAAATAGGATCTCGTCTATCAACCTTTCTTTGCTGATTTCGGACCTCTAGACATCGGTAAAACTTACCGATTCGTCACAGAGCTCGAGAAACTGCTTCAAGACCCCAAATTTCTCAAATACAAAATTTTTCACTACTGTTCTCTGGATAATGCAAAGAGAGCAAATGCGGCCTGCTTGATGGGAGCTTTCTCCGTAAATCCCCACAAACAACGCGAGTTTACAGATTGCTTAGATCCTTATCCTTGGAAAATCTGCGGATGAAGCTTGGGCGCCATTCCTCGATGTTTCTCCTCCTTTTGCTGACTATCGTGACGCTTCGTACGGCACGTGTACATACAAGTGCACGGTAATTTTCCAGATAATGCTTTGAGTCTGACGTTTTTTTGGACCTGCTCCCTCAAGATCTTAGATTGCTTAAGAGGTCTCGAGTATGCGATTAAGCTGAAATGGTTTGATCTAAAGACATTCAATCTTCGAGACTACGAGTACTATGAGTCAGTTGAGAATGGAGACTTGAATTGGATTATTCCGGGCAAATTTGTGGCATTTTCGACACCTCATGACAAATCGAGAGATGAGTCAGGAGTATATCTAACCGAAATTTCTTTGGGAAATAAGTCTTGTAAAACAGTATAGGATGTTTACGCCAGAAGATTATATTCCAATCTTCAAGAAGTTCGGTGTGACGAGAGTAGTCCGTCTTAATAAGAAGGAATATGATAGAGAAAAGTTCATCAAGAACGGTATCAAACACACTGAGCTTTATTTCATTGATGGTTCGACTCCAAGCGATGTAAGAAAATTGACCTTCTCAGCCCATCTGAGTTTTTTCTCCAGGAAATTATAGAGGAATTCTTGAGAGTGGCTGAGGAAGAGAAAGGAGCAATCGCCGTCCACTGCAAGGTACTAAATCATTATTGAGGACGCCGTTACTTAGCTTCTATCAATATGGTAGGCTGGGCTGGGCAGAACTGGTTCATTGATCGCATGCTACGCTATGAAGCATTACAAGTTTAGAGCGGCTGACTTCATTGGATATATTCGACTGATGAGACCTGGTAGCGTGCTCGGCCCTCAACAGCAATTCTTGAATGTATAGATAATATGCTATTGGGAATTCCCTGATCCGTTGTGATAGGACAAAGAAGCCTATTTCCTCAAGATTGCTGACAAATCTCCAATTTATCAAGCAATAGCACCTTTCATCAGTGACTACCAAAGGGAGAGCCTTTCCAAACCGAAAATATCTGAGAGCAAACCAGTATATGAAATGTCACCACAAGAGAAGGCCATCTCAATCAATGGAGATCTCGGTCAAGGAGAGGGACTTGTTGACGCGAAAAGGTAGAAATTTCACTCGCTTTTTTTGTATCTCTGATACACTAATTGTAGGAACCGAGAATCCAAAGGCGCTTCACCGCTTACTAAGGTTTCAGCTTAATTTTGTTTCTTAAACTAAATGCTCTTATTTCAAAAAGGAGAATGGTGCCACTCACAAGAGAATGCCGAGTGGAGATATTAAAAACAGCCCAAATAAGAATGGCACAACAAAGAAGTAGGAATGAAGAGGGCAGAGCTACTAATATTGATTTGAAAATTTACTTACTTTTTAAAAAATTTTTTGAGGCAGGCTTTTAGGCGATAAATAGGTGTTACTTCTCATTCACTCACTCAGTATCAAAAAAATATTTGAAGCTTATTGTGATTCTGTCATACTTACATGATTTAAAGAAAAGCATCATCGAAGAACTTTGTAACTGCCTGATCAATTGATTACTTTATGTTTTGGAATGAATGGAGGAAATTGCCTACTATGAAGCAGAATTCACTAAAGTAGAGAGCATGAATGAAAAAAATTGAAGTTGTGCAGATTTTCAATTTCTGATTTTATGTGAAGGCATATATGCTCTTCTCAAAATTTCACAAGTAATAAGAAGTAAGAGTTCATTGATTGATCAGACTACTGTACTGTTAACTCTCTCGAGTCTACTTAGATTGTCCAGAACATTGCAATTATTTCACAAATATCAAATTTGCAATATCTAGTTGTAGTCCTCTTGAATTCGAAAGGAAAAGCAACATCTTTTGTAGTTTTTCCTGGGAAGCTTCATTGTTCGTGCCTACTGGATCTAGTTACTGTTCTATAATATCATTCTTTAAGCCATTTGCTCAATTTTTGACTCTGTTGTGAACTCTCAGTTGTGGTCGTCAACATATGACACTTCATGAATGAAGGAACATTAACTCGTAGTCGAGGAACTCATGAAAGTAGAGATTTATTGTAGAAACTTTACGAGAGACATTGAACATTCAGCGCATAATTATTAGCTGATCCCACTCTACCCTTAATCGAGCGTCGGTCATAACGCATCCATCGCATTTTATGGGACTAGTAGTCCACATCCACGACCAGGAGTAAAAATAATTGATTAAGGAAAATTTGGATTGTGTGATTACGATATCAACAAAGCAAATATTGTTGATCATCTGAATATTATTGTAGCTTTTTGCTTTTATGAAGCTAATGAGAGGGCTATCATCTTACTATGAAGATGTGCGTATAGTAACAGCTGTTCCTGCCATATTGAGCTATTAGGTTCTAACACTGTTTAGCACAACAAGCAGCTTTTTAACGTTTCTACCTTTGGATAGATCTTTCCAACTTTAATATTTTCGAAAAAGACCTTTACTATTGGTCAGCACACAGGTATCAAAGGTTGAGACTTTCAAAATCGTTAAGAAGCTCTCAAGAAATTTTCTAATCGACTGATTCCTGTTTTTATCACTACCTAGAATTTTCAAATTTTTCCAGATGCTAGAGAATGTCAGTATTTAATTCCGAAGCATTCACTTTTTCATAATTTTTTTTCATTTCATGACAACTCTCATTCATGACTATCACAGCCAGATTATTGAACAAAAGCTGACTGATTTTTCCTACGCGAAATCAAATTTGGGTCCTTTTCACTTCAATTCAGCTCAGAATTATCGTCCTGAGAGGAATATTGACACATATGGGTCTCTCTTGGATGATAATTATGGCAGCTTTGAAACAATTGCTCGAGATATTGAGAAATTTAGATACGGATATCCTAGTCATCGTCCTATAGTTGCTCCCAATCAGCCTTTTTTCAATACGTTTTCTTTTATTGAAAAGAATGAGTTTTTCAGTACACACAAACCAAACTCAAACAAGACAGCAGCGAGACATATGAGGCAAACATCTGAAAAAAACTCTCCAAGCGATGTTATCGAAGATCAAAAAGAAGAGCACTACAATCTCCCTCCAGGACTCTGGGAACCACCTTCACCATCATCAACTGCAACCACTCGTCAATCAAACTCGAATGGTCACTTGTCTAAACAGTCAGATGAATATTTGAATCAGGAAGGAATGTTTGTTCCAATTGCAATTCAGTGGGTTTTCGGTGCAACTAACTCCTCCTGCTCGACTGATGATAATCTCATTTTCGATCCAACAGAATTTTTCTCTAAGAAACCAATTGATAGTGTCATTACTGAAGCGAAAATTGAGCTAGAACAGCAATCTGTTCACCTCAAAGAATTCTTTGGAAAACCACTCCAAATACACCAGCAGGATTCCACAAAGCATCAAATCTTAGAATCCAACCGCATGGAATTGGGAGATAGAGGCCAGCGACCTCAGTTTGATCTGCTAGGTGAACTACAAAATAAACAGAATATCTCGCCTGCATCTATGAAGCTGGAACCAAAGAAACCAGAGAAGCTTCAAAATCGTTTACTTTACACAATACCTGAAGAACCTGAAAAAGCTCCTCTCAAAAAGGAACCTATCCAGAATGTTCCTCGGACTGAAGAGCATAAATATTCTAAAGATTCACTAGAAAAAGCAAAAATAACCAAACTGCCAACTTACAGTCTGACTGATGAGAGTGATAAGCAAACTTCAAAAGAAAATGTTAGAAATCAGCCAAAGGAGCTAAAACCTAGAAAAATCACTAGTGATAATGAAGTAACAGAACACCATTCTAATACTCAACATCAAACCGAAGAGGAAACCAAATCAAAAATAAAAGAAACGAAATTAATGGATGATTTTATTATAGTAGGGAAAGGAAAGACCATCCACAAAAAAACACTCAAAGAAACAAAAATGAATGACAATAACTCGTTGACTTCTAATAATAAATTCGATCTTCTCTCAGGTCTACAGCCAAAGAGTAGTCATAAAGAACCTGAAAACAAAGAATCCTCAGCAACAAAGCTCTCGAAGAGCGGTCAGTCTGAAAAATCCCAAAAATCCAAGAAGTCAAAGAAAAAGAATAAAAAGAGCCAATCGAGAATTCAAGATATTGTTACGACAGTGGGAATCAATAAAGACCTCAAAGAGATCAATCATGTTCTTGAGAAAACTGCAGATGATATCATACTTGACAAAGAAAGTAGCAGCGAGAGCCTTGGCCAAAAAAAGGTACAAGAGACACTATGTAATGCTCAAACCGCTGAAGAACAAAACAGGAATATTGAAAAGACTGATGGAGAACCTCTCGAATTGAAAATTCCTTCTGAAAAGAAAAAGATAGATGAACTCAATGAAGAAGAGAAGACAAAAGAATTGCCTCCTATGGATTCCATTGTGAAAAGTGCAAGCCAGAATGATACAACACAGGCAACTTCAAAGAAGAAAAAGAAAAAGAAATCAAAGAAAGCTAAAGAAAAGGTGGGCGAAGTAGGTACTCAATTAGTCGATAACTTGGAGATAAAAGAAGTCAAACCAGAACGTCAAGAAATAAATGTCCCAAAAACCGAAGGGGGCTGCCTCGAAAAGTTTAACAAAATAGCATTCTCCAGTTTAGAGATGTTTTCGCTTACAGGCTGTGAGTACTACACGAATGCCCAGGTCGGAGATGTTGTGCCACAGAAAATGGTTGAGAGCACAAAAACAATTCAGATAGAGCAAAAGCCAAACAACACCAAAGCGAATGCTCAAAGCAATTCCCAGACAATAAGCAATCCAAGCAATAAACTAAATATGCTTACAGATGCAAGAGCAAAACTTGAGGAGAAACTAAAGAAAAACGTAGGAAAGAAGAAAGGCAAAAAACAGAAAAAATCACCTCAAGTTCCAACTAAGGTACTGGAATATGAAAACGATCTCCTCACTAATGAAGCGCATGTGATGGTTGAAGGAGTTCATTTCGTCACTCGAAATATAGTTTCAATGTGGTGAAAATTGATACGATGATGTGCGAATCATTCAATAAATAACTGTAGAGAGCAATAGCTATTAATGTGCATACATATATATATTAGATGTATAGATTGATATGCTTCAAAGAACTGCTAAAATGTCAAAATTGCTATAACAATAACAAAGAGTCAAAACTGTCTCATCAAATTAGGTTTATTTTGGAATAAAATGGTCTATCTTTACTTTTTGGGATCTTTTTTAGGTCTGTCTTCCAGAATGATGAATTCCACAAACAAATTTTTGCTAGTAATCAATGAGTAAATAAATTAGTATACTATAATGTCACTACCGCTTTTCGGTGGGTCTGCTTTCCGTGATTGGAGTAGATTTTGATTCAAAAGTTTGAACTCTTGCTGCAATCTTTGGATCTCTTGTTTATTCTATATGAAGATTAGTCATTTTGCAACTTAGTATTGAATTGGTACTATAAATCTGTCTTTTTCTAGGCTGCTAATTTGGTTGCTGAGGTCAAAGAGAACTTGATTCATCGCTGCAAGCTCTTTGAGGATATTTTCGAAATGTTGTGGGATCTCAGGTATATTTTTTGAAGAATTAACAGTAGAAAATGAACGCTTGGACTGAGTTTCAGAGTCGCTTTGATTAGAACAGGTTTGAGGTTCCATTCGAAGTGGTGTATTATTATCGAAATAATCTTTGATAAGTATATTCTCTGAAAACGATTTGGATGTAGGAGATTTGAAGTCACTCTTTTGCTTTGGATCAAGGTTCTTGTTTTCTTTCTCTGTGGAAAGTCTTAGCGAACAAAAAGAGGCGTCGTTAGAACAAAGAGAGAGCTTCTCCTCACACTTGTGGAAGCTTTTAGATGAATTTGTATGGACCATGGTATAAATTCGCTGAAAAAGTGCCGAAAAAGTTAGGATTCATTGAATAAGTGGGTTAATACATAATTTTCAACTTGCTGAGGTCGAAATTTCCATATATTCTTCCTTTGTTTGTCGATACTGATCATTTTCATTCTTGAGTTCTAAACAGTTTAAACTAGTCATACAAATATATTAATTTCGAGATATTCAGTACCGATAATCTGCGAATATATTATTTCAAGAAGTTTCAATTTTCGTAATAGCAATCAGCATACTCTTCCATTATTTGGGGGAATTAGCTTTTACATGTTTTACGATTCCGATTGGAATATATTTCCATTGTTCCTAACACGCTTTGTTTTCGTCTCGAAAGTTTCGGTTTGTTATTTTTCGAAGCAACAAAATAATGCAACCAGAGCGAAAAAGTAAAGAGACTATAACTGTAAAATTTTACTATTTAAGATACTTCCATGAATCCAAAGGATACTTTTTTTATAAATTTTTTAGTTTTCCTTTGATATCTCTGGGACCAATTGAATACTAGGCTAAGAATATTTTGTAGTGTAATCTTATATTATCTCTGATTTCAGACGAAAAACAATTAGAATGAGATGTATTCAATTTACCAACATAATTTTTCTAACCGATTTTTTTGTTGTGAGCTCTAAGTAATCGAAAGAATTACTGATTTCTAAAAACCGCTAAATTTCCTAATTACTATTTTCAGAATCCCTCTGAGAAAAACATTCGCTGCTTGCTAGAAGAGCTCTATTGGACGCCATTGAGAGTCCGAGAGAACATATACCCGTTGATTTGCAATAATACTAGTACTAGTAAGAATTAACTGAAGTCATAGCATATTCAATAGCATCATTGAAAGATGTGAATGCATCATAAGGATTGCCGGCAGCTCAATTTCGTGGCTCTATTGGAATAACGCTCTCACTTTTTCCAATATTCTTGTCTTTACTATCCCATTGACGCTATTTTTATCTTGAATTGAGTTTCGATTTATGTATTTAATTTAGGTAGAGTACCATACACTCTCATCTGTTCGAAAATAAAACAGAAATACTCTGATTCAACAACCTGAACTCTATCTGAAAATAATGATAAAGCGAGAGTCTGGATTCGTTATACCGACCGTCATCACCACAAGCGACGAAAACAGAGCCTCCGTTATCCAAAAAAGGAGGCTGCTAGACGAAATAAACTGTCAAGTCTCTGAAAAAATGCTTGAAACCACAAAGATCAACATTCAAAATCCCGAGCACGCAAAGGTTAGCACTTCTTTATGAGCGAGGCTCTGTAACAAGCAATGCTTCTAGATTGTCACAAACATTCTTAAAAAGAAACCAGCCGCAAGATTTGACATTGAGCTTCAATACCTCAACGAGGCATTTGAAAATATCCAGTTTTTCGAGAATATCAAAACCGAGCTGAGTCCTGAAGACGTAATGCATTTACTGAAACGACTGACAGTCGAGGAATTTACTGCAGGCCAATCTGTTTTCAATCTAGGTAACTTCTTCATTATTATTGCGATGAAATAATGTGCAATTGCAGGTGACTGGGGTGATAAGTTCTATATAATTATTCAAGGAGCTGTGTATATTCTGCTGAAGAAAAATGCTGAGCCCAAAGAGGCCGCAACACCAAGGAATCCAGGATCTCCTTCTAAATCAAAAGCAACTTTTAATTTCATGCATCAGCCGAAAATAGAACCATCAATCTCATTACAATCGCAAAAGTCTTTAGGAGAGATCATCGAAAGGAACTTTTTGGAGGAATTTCCTCATCTAACTGAAGAAGACAAATTAAAAGCAATCAAGAACGAGTATCCCGGATTTTTCATAGGAAGAATCATGGAAACTGGCGCAGCTTTTGGTGAAATCGCTTTGCAAAATAAAGTTCGAAGGTATGATAAAATCAATTGATCCCAAGACATATCTAATATTCTGGATTGTAAAGGACGGCGGCAGTCGTTTGCAAAGAGAACACAATATTTGGCGTACTTACAAGGGAAGATTATAATCGCTTGCTTTGTAAAACAATCGAGTTGAGAAACTCTTATTAATCTTTTTGATTGGTTATAGACAAGGTGATTAAAAATCGAGACCGAGATAATTTAGAATTTCTCAGAACGTTCAATATATTCTCTACTCTCTCAAGGACCAGGCTCCAGGAGATATTTCTTCAACTTCAGAGGAAAACTTTTACGAAGAACCATGTTTTTTATAAAGAGGGGCAAGAACCGGAGAGCGTCTATTTTGTTATATCTGGAGAAGTGGAGGTATGTGATTCCTTGTTTAAATAGTTACAATTATTGGATAATTCCATCTAGCTTTCGAAAAAGATTCCCGTGAACCAACCTGAGGACACTGAGAACGAGACATCTCGACGCCCGTTAACTGCAAGCAAAAGAATAAACCATGCTATGTATCGGAATCCAGTTGAAAACAAAAAGACAGCTCGGGTAATCATGTTTTTAGGGGTTTTTAGTTAAGAGGGAATTTCATTTCGAAATAGTTTGCGTTGATACCCAAAGGCCATTATTTCGGCTTGGAAGAATATTTCACAAAAACTCGTAGGACGAGCACTGCGATCGTTTCATCGTGCTCTTGTGAGGTTTATTTGATACCTTTAAAGGTAAAATTATCTCGATTTTCATGAAGTCATGCCTTTTGATGCATCAGATTTTTAGGAAGATTGTCAACGATAGAAACATGATCAAGGTTGCTGAGCAAAATCTGCAAAAACGAGACTGGATGATTCAGAAAGTCGCAAAAGATATCGCTGTCGTGGACACGCTCATTTCTAAAAAGCCGAGCAAAAAGATAATAGAGCCATCCACTGAGCAAAGTTCAATAGAATTACCTTCAGAAAGAGCATCAGAGGTGAAAGCAACGAAGAAAAATGACGACGAACCACATCCGTTGAATCGATTGACCCTTCGGATAACTGTGCCTGATAATCTGCGTGCCACATACGGTCCTACGAATAACTGGGTCGATATCAAACCAAAAAATATATCATTAGGTACAGGAAAAAGGCCAACCTCCAGACCAACCACTCCGATGCCGGAAGTCCCTAACAGAAATCTCATTGAATACTTTGTAAATCAAGAAAGAAAGATTTTGACTGCTCAGAAGAAAAAGAAATTTGCACCTTTGCGTGGATTGAGTAATCTTAGAGGAACCGCGAGTAGTCCAATGCTACTGAAATCGGATGACTATGCTATGAGTCGCCTTGAGACCTCAGGGTCAAAAATACAAGCAAGAGAATCTATGGAAGGTGGCGGGCATTACACGTTCAGGCCAGTTAGTGCACTTAGTGGTAAAGGAGGGTTTAGATCTTTTACTGATGCTTCACCCTCAAAGCGCGAGGAGATTTATATCGCAGATAAAGGCATAGTCTCGCAGCCCCTCGATAAAAGTTTTACTCATAAACAAAGGGCCTATGTCCCTGCGACGGCAATGTCCGATAGTAAAGTTTTCAAAGAGGGACAAATGAAAAAAATAGACGGATTCAGATCTCTTTTCGTAAAACTAAAGCTCGATAAAGTGTTTGGAGAGGGGAAAGATTTAGTAGATTCGATGTTTTCGGGCTCAAAGATAAGATCTACCAACAATACACAGAACCAAGAACTCTCCTTTGCAATCAAGAGCTTTGCAAAAGATAGCACGATTATTAATAAATCTACAATAGGGAGTCCTACTCTACTCGATAATTCAATGAACGAAACTTTGAAGCAGCCCTCAGCTGCAAGAGCAAAACTTCAAAGAATAATCGCAAAGCAAAGCACAAGCAAAACCACAAGATAATTAAATATATGTTGAGCGTATTAGTGATAAAATAAATTGTTTTTCAATGTTTGTAGAACTCAAAAGTTACATAATAAGATTCGTGTTTTTTGACTACACATAAATTGATCCCATTCATTTTATTTTTGCATTGAGATTTTATTCTCATTCATTGTCCATGAACATGAGGAATACCTAACTCAACTCATAAAAAATTGGCGAAATTTTTGAAATGAATTTGTTAAATTTGCAGAAATGTTAACTTACAAGAAATGCCTCAATAAACTGATTTCTTAAAGAGCTTGTTCTTACAAATTCTATAACCAATTCGAATTAGCGTCAATTAGAATACCAAATTTTCATCACCAACAAGCTGCCAACATGCTATTACAAATGTAATTGATGACGATATTCTCTCAAGGCACGATTATTACTGAACTAGGCCGATTTAAAATTTTCTGTTTGATGTGTTTCTTAGGGTTTAATAGCATATGTATCGATTTTATTTATTTTTTTACGCGAAAAGTAGTCTGTCAATGAAATTGTCTGATCCAATAGAAATTTTGTTTCTCTGCCTAAAGCTATCAATAGAAAAGTAAATGCATGGAATGAGCTTGCTTTGGCTCATGATTTCAAGGCGTAAGAGCATCCATTACTCAAAATAAGGCTTTGAGTTTACTCTTAACTCTAACTCCCAGTTTGTCTTCATCCAAGGCCTTAACTTCTTCATAGAACTGCTTGAAATCAAATTGCTGCTTGCTTGCATTCTCGAACTTGAACACGTTATCCAGGTCAATGCAATCCAACAACTGGTCAAGGTGCAACCAATATCCATGAGATTCTTCTGGCTTGCATTTTCCATCGTTAATGAAGCTCACGACTTCAATCACATACTCTCTCATCAAGCTTGAGAACACCTTATCAATGTTCTTTCTTAGATCTTTGTTAACGATATTGAGGAAATCACTTCCAATCTTCGGGTGCACACGTCTCAAATTCACGATCCTGTCGTACATGCAATTGAAATAGACTTCAAACACATCGTACTCTCCGGTAATGTATTTCACTATCGCCTCAAACTCTCGGGTCTTTGTGTAGTACGCCCACTCTTCGAGACCGAAAATATCCTCCTTTTCTGCAATTTTTTCCTTCAGCGAGGAAATCATAATGAGAAGTTTTTTCACGAGGACAAAAGCAGCGTATTCGGAAAGTCCGAGTCCTTTCGCAATGCAATCTTCTGCAACGGAAGCAAGGAACACGTACTTGTTTCTTTCATGGAGAATTCGGTTGGAATTGCGCTTCACAAGTCGGATTCGAGCCTCACGGAGACTTTCTTCTTTGGAAATGGTCTCATTCTCGGACTCTTCCTCCCTTTTCGAGTCTATGGTTTTCGTTGGGCTTTCTTCTTGCTTCACTTCTTCATCGGGGTCTTCCTTTGGTTTATAAACTGGGCCTTCGTATTTGTTGGCTTCTTTCTTTCCTTTCACGACTTCTCGAGTGAATTCATTAATTTCTTGCTTTTTCGAGTAGTCTTGGAGATTTTGAACGACTTTATTGTTGTTAATGTAGAACTTGCTCATGTTGTGCATGAGATTTGTGTCTCCGGTTTTTAAAGTGTCCTCCAACTCCTTCTTTACTTTTTCCTCTCGGTAGAAGTTTATTTTGTGTTTGAAGAGTTCATCCCATCCGATTCTCTCTTCTGGATTCACAGTGAGCATTTTTCGGATCACGTCTTCGCAGAGAGGAGAAATGTTGTTAATTTTACGAGGGAATTCGAGCTTCTTTGTCTTGACGTTCTTAGTCAGCTCAACGAGATTGCTAGCGACGAAAGGCGGTCTTCCAAATAAAAGCTCGTAAAGAACTGTCCCAATGGACCATATATCGGCTTTGTTGTTGTAAACACCGCCATCGAGGACCTCTGGAGCCATGTTTAAAGGCGACCCAAGCATGGTGGCAGCCATGCCGTCCTTGCCAAGCAGCTTGGAAAATCCGAAATCTGCTATCTTGATAATACCGTCGTGCTTTAAGATGTTTGCGAGCTTGAAGTCTCTGTGCATGATATTGTTCTTGGTAAGTGTCTTGAAGGCGTTGAGAATCTGGGCGAAGAACTCAACGGCTTCGTCTTCCGTGAGGTACTTTTTCTTTTTTAAGTAATCTCCGAGATCACCCTCATTGCAATATTCCAGGATCAGATAGAAGTTATTTGCAGTCTTCTTGATGTCATAAAGCTTGATGATGTTGATGTTGTCACAAGCACGAAGGACCTTAATTTCGTTTTCGAGCAGCTCGAGGAACTTTCCTGTAAGGAGACTTCTATTCACAACTTTAACCGCGATATCTTTGGAGTTGACTTTGTTATAGCCTTTATAGACTTTTCCGAACTGACCCGCTCCGATTTCTCTCTCCATAATGTAGTTGTCGACTTGTTTCGGCATCTTGCTTAGACAACAGGGTTTTTCCAATGAAACGATTTTAAAAGGATTATATTAATTTAATTCGAGCAGTGCTTTCGTGTACACCTTGCTATGACTTATAAAATAATTTTGAGCTTCTAATCAGCCAAAATTCTGTCTTGACCACCTGTGTCTAAATTGAGGTAAAGAACGGGAAAATTGCAAATAAGTCGGTCACCTTAGTAAAACATGATCGAACAATCTATAGGTGAAGAGGAGAATCCAGTCTTTGAGGCGTTACGATGGGATTTATTTCTTATTACTAATTTTTTGAGGGAAATTTTGATTGAGTTCTCAAAAGTTTATTGCAGATGAAAGGTGGCAGAGATACATGAGACAATAAACCAAAAAAATCACAATATCGAAAACATTTTCAACATACAATTAGCTGTAATCTGAATCGAGCTGTGCTTCTCTCCGCTCTATTGTGCTGTACTCTGATCACGGCTTTCTTCAAGATCAATAGTTCCCGCTGAAATAGATTATGAAGAGTTAATTGGTTCAGTCATATTATAGAGAGTAAGGCTACCTTTTTCCTCATCTTCTTCGCCAATCGCTTCAGAAATCGATTTAATATGCGAGAAATCATAAACTCCAGTTGTGTTGTTGGTCTCGATACCTAGACAAGAAAGTCAGTTGATTAGGTTTATTTATCAGAGCAGCTGCATACCGAGAGAAACCAAATAATTAATTCTGCTCATGTGATCGGTAAGCTTCTCAAACTCCAGAGTATTGAAAAGGATTACTGTATTTCCAGTCAATCCCTCGATGATTCTCTTTCTAAGTATCGCTTGGCCTCGAGGATGTTGCAGATCAATCGTAAGATCCCGATTTGTCAAAACTTGAAGCACGGCTTTCCTAATTTCAGACAACATAATCGAATTCAAAGTCCAGTCTGAGTTCTAAATACTTGGAAGGAATGACAACATCCGTCTTTAAGCCTTGGAATTCAGCACCTTCTTGACATTCGATCTTCATCACTTTCAAATACGAAGCAATCTACAGATAAATTCAAACGAATGTGAGAAAAATATTTGCTTACCAAAGCGCTGGCTCTCTCAACGTTTCTTGGCTTAAATTCGGGTTCATAGGAAAATTTCTTAACTGTTTCGTAATATTCGGGCTTATCTGGATAGACTGTTTTGAAAAACGTTTGGAGAAGGCCAAAATCTCCTACCTTTCCATCTCCTTTGACTCTGGAAAACAAAGTATCTAACAATTCTTTCTCATTTTTGAGTTCCAGGATCGGGAGGTATTGTATTAAAGCAAGAGTAGTGTCCAATCTTTCAGTTTTGCTCAATTCAACGAATTTGGCTACTTCATCCTTCACAAGCGCACTGTCAAATCCGACTCTGAATCCTGCGTCAAAGATAGACCTTAAATTCTCTCTATAGTTGTATGGCGCATGAAACACTCTTTGGAAGATTTTGTCAAACAATTCGTCATGCCTTAGGCTAACTTTAGAGAAAGCTTGTAGTATTCTAGCCTGTTCATCAGATCTGAGGTAATTAAAGTTGGCCCCTAAATCCGCGATTATCAGATTATAGAGAGAAAGGTTTCGATAGCCAATGCTTGAGAATTTTTCCAAAATGGCTAAAATATCAGAAATGCTGAATCTCTTGTTGAAATGTGTGTAACTTTTGGTAATCTCTTTAAAAAACTGACTATAAGCGTTATAGTTCGTTCTCACAAACTCCCACGAGAACGAATCGATAATTCTCAGATAGTCTTGAGAGTTTCCGAAACCAATATATTCTTTAAATGCCTTGAGAAGCGTATCCTTGTTTTCTGCAACATATGTTGGTGGGAAGCTAAGTAAGGTGGCAAGAGCAGGGAGGACAGTTTTGACATTAGCATCATGAAGTTTCCCTTCAATTTTAGAAAACAATTCCTTGAGTTCCTTCTCAATCGCTGGCTCAGTCACTGCCTTTGGGTTCTTTTTAACTAAAGCAGTCAGTAACTTCAAGCGGGTGTTAGGATCCTTAGAGAGATCTCGGAAATGGTCGCAAGCTTGTCTGATAGCGCCCTCAGCGAGGAGGTTGTTATCAATCATGTACTCAACGAATATATAATCAGAAGGTTGGAAACCATTTTCAAGAATTTTATCGAAGGCTTTTTTAAGGAGAGCATTCAGTGGTCCAATTTTGAGGTGTTGTGCGTCTGCTCTCAGTGCGAGGGGATATAAGCCTTGGAATTTGATTTCGTTAGCAATTTTATCGAAATGCTTCACGAGTATTGAGAAATATGCGACTGCGTTGGCGACGTTTCGAGCTCCTTCTGTAAAGAAATTTTCATTTTGTTTTGCCACCTTCAGCAACTTTCGCACGGAAATTGCATCTTCTTTGACGATTTGCAACGCTTGCACAAAGAAATAAAGCTTTTCTGCTGTGAGTTCCTCCATGAAAATATACACTTCGATGAGTGCACTCACATGCTGCTCATCCAGTTGATCTTTGTTTTTTTCGAAAAATTCAAGAGCTCTATCCATGGTGCCATATGTGGCCATTGAGGAGAGATTGTAAAAGAAGTCATAATCACTGATTTGCTTGTACTTGGCTTCTAGATCGTGAATCGCCTTATGAAAGTAAATTTGTCACTCATTGGGTTCGAAGAGGCTTCAAATTACCTTTAGGATGAGATCACGAGTCTTATTATTTTTTATGTAGGAAGCTGAGAGCCAAACGCCTTTTCTATACAGATCTGAGCTCGAAGTAATTTTTTCGAGCAACTGCTGCTCCAACTCATCGTATTTATGGTTCTGAATGTAGGTTAGTATCGCATAGAGAGACGTCAACGACTTTGGATCCATTTTCTCGAGAGGAATTGACTTAAGAACCTATCCGCAAAGGCTGCGTTGAAAAAAAAATTACTCCAAAGACAAATTTACCTTGTCAAGCATTGGTGTCACATCAACTCTCTGTGCGACCAGCAGCTCATAAAGAGTTCCATAGAAAGCAACCTCAGGGCTTTGAGTGATTTTCGTCACCACAGCCTGAAGAGTAGGTTCATGATGGATTTTTAGCTCATAGAGCGTTTCTAATATCTTTTGCATGTTTGTATATCTTCCCATGAAATCATCATGAGTGATTCTATTCGCAACTTCGTCCATCAGAGTCTTCCATTTTTCTTCAGCAAATCTCCGTGATTTCTTAAGTTCCGATACCGCAAAGAAGAACTCAAGCAGGAAATATGATTTGATACTCGAGTTGCTGTGCTGAATCGTCAGCAAAACCATTTCTTTGATTTCATTGAGGAGATCAGTGGGATACTCCTTAGGCAAGTATTTGTACGCCTGCACAATGTACAATACACCTTTTTCACTGCAAGTGTCGAACGATTCTTTCAACTGAGGACGTAGGGTATAGAGCATATAAGGTATTCTATATCTTGGCGGACTGAACTGCAAGTTAAGTGTTGCTATGAGTTTGAAAATATGGGCTTTTTGGTCCGTATCGAACTCGTTCATCATGTTGCTTAGATTTCTGAGTAAGAGGTCAATGAGCATGTATTCCTTATGGCCCAAAGCATTGCTGTTGCGAGAGAGAGCCTGCAAGAGCTGAATGGCTGATAACGCTGTCAGAGCCTTGCTGTCGTTGCGGATTTCATTGACAAGTTCATTAACAACGTCTCCACGGTATCTATTGAGAAATGAGAGATCATAATACAAATTCACAAGGTTTCTGAAATTGAAGGTCTTTGATTTAACATATTGGTTAATTTTTTCCAACAGCGCGGAAAGACGTTCTTCTTTGAAGTCGATGTGGAGTTTGTTCGATCTGAATTTTCGTATTGAGAAGAGCAAATCAAGACTTTCTGCAAGAAAATGAGTGAATTGGATGATATTAAATGAGAGATACCATAGTCATTAAGGCGCTCGATACTTTCTTGGGCTTTTGCAACAAGGCTCCTAAATTGCTCGTTTCTGACTAGTTCTTGAAGCTCGGCTGTGGCTGGGCCTTTCATTAGTCGAGCAAATATTCTGAGAGTGAGTACAATGTGCTCGTTCTTGAAGTGCGGGAGGTTTTGAGAGACAACGTTAACAAGAGCTTGATGATCGGCAGCATTGGATATACTCGCCACAAGATTCTCATAATTAGCGACCTTCTCATGCGTCGATTTCTCTGAAAAAGAGCGGGATGGAATATGATCATGCAGACTAACAGAGACTTGAACATGCTGTTTGAAATTGCAATGAAGACTTTCGCTATGGTTAATGTTTACCTGTTTTACCGGAAAAGAGGAGTTGATAAGTATGCTTGAATAGCGCGATGCATTTTTCCGAAGGCCAGAGCCAAGTTTTTTCAGAAAAGAGCCCTGCATTGTAGTTTCGCAAGTTGCGTACAGTTATTATTTAAGATTTGAGTTCAGATAATTTATCAAGAGTATCCTTGAAAACTTTTGAGGTGGCAATTCGACCGACATAAATTCAAGAATAGGCCACTTGAGGTTGGAATCTACTCTATCAAGGAGGAATCATTTTGAGAGTGCTTATTATTGGAAAGTATCTAGCGGAAATAATATTTTGAGTTTTCGGCAAGAAATAGCTATAACTGCTAAATTCTTCTTCTTTCTTTTTCTCTCTCTTTCTTTCGCAAGTGTTCTGCTCGTAATAGATAATTAGAAATTTTAGTATGCAGATTTTAATAGCAGAGCATGAGAAAATATATATATAGTGGAGAGTCAACCGGCTCTCTTTTGAATATATGCTGGCTATGAAGCTATTTCTTGGAGAAATTTGGTTCTAGAATATTCTAATCAAAATCAAAACTTCGATAACTTTTCATAGAAAATTTGCTCAATTTTGAATTTTACATATATCAGATCAAGGGCAGGACCTAAGTTTGATTTTAAGATACTGAAATTACTGAAATCACTAGATAAAACTTGATCATTCTTCTACGAGTCAAAGTCCTCCTCTGTGATTGAAACGACTATTAAGATATCCTAAAGAAATGGAAAAAATCCCATTTGATTGAATTTTTTCATAAAGTAACATTATCTCTGGGATGATAGCTAATAGGTTTCCGTAACTCCTCAGCGCGAATCCCTTGTGGGCGACGTTAATTTTATCTCAGTTCGGCTTTTTCGCTTTCATGTTGAATTCGTGAGCGTTTTCCCTTAATTTGATTTTAAGTTGATAAATAATTTTGAAATGGCCACTGGCAGCCAAGATAATCACCCAATTCAAGATGCCCACGCATTGACACCAGACCGGACTCGCATGTATCGGTTGATCGATACAAAAATCAAAATATGCTGCAAGGGCAGGATCACAGGAGGGTAAAAATTGTTAAACAATCTACATTCATCAAAATTTCGAGTCTCTTTGTCCGATTACTTTTTTTTTGAAGCATTCTTTCTTTTCAACTAATTTCACGAAATGTAGGTCCGAACTTAATATTATCTTCATTACTTTACTGCTAACAAATGTGCCAACGATACTCTTTTTTATTTTTACAACCACTGTAAACAAAGATCGTTTGAAATGTGGATAATAATTTTCTGCACGCGCTCAAGTATTTCATGGATGAATGGAACCAACCGGTGTTCTTAATCATAGGAGTTGTTCTCTTGGCCGCTGTCAATCTGTTCATGTTTTTGACTTTATTCACGGAGCCAGGCATCCTTCCAAAGCTCGTAAAACCAGTAGCAGTCTTCTCTTTTTTGATAAAAGCAATTTCCAGACCAAGAACATTGGTACAGATAAGGACCTCCAGGAAATCCCTTTTAAGAAGATTGAAGGGAAAATCTATAATGATTTTACCTTCAATGGACATGTGCAGAGAATGAAATTCTGTTACACCTGTAATTGATCACATGTGGCCTCTCTGTGAATTGTTGAATTATGCAGGTCGAGTGTTTCGTCCACCAAGAACATCACACTGCCATATCTGCGATAATTGTGTTGAAAGGTTTGATCATCACTGTCCCTGGCTTGGCTGCTGCGTGGGAAAACGAAACTACAAGTGATTAACAGCTTTTTTGACGAATTCTAATGTTAAAATTGCAGATTCTTTTATTGTTACGTGCTGCTGCTCGTTATTTTGGATATTTATTGCTTTACGATCAGTATCATTCAAATCTGCCTGGCTGCCAAGAACGACCCAGATTCCAATGCTGCCAAAAGTTATCCTTACAGCATAATTTGTGCTTGCTACTGTTTTTTGGTAAGAGCATCTCTTTTGTTTTGTTATTTAATTCATTTTTCACCCGACAATATAGTTTAGCTTCTTTGTGGTTGGATTATACGGTTATCACACAATGCTGATATTTATCAACCAAACAACGTACGAGAACCTGAAAAACACCTGGAAGCACCTACCTGGAAACCCTTTTGCATTGTATTTTCAATTTGATTGGATTAATAATTTATGACTGATCAAAGTCGTCGGAATTTATGCAGAAATCTTTGCAGGTTTCTACATATGCGAGTCCGTAGAAGCATGTTGAGCTTGCGAAAATTCGCAATTGTGCATTGGGAAATGGTATCGTTTTCGATTCTCTATGGTCTTGCAATCTTGACTAGGAAATGCCTGAGAAGCAACATGAATATCTTCAAGAGGAGAAAGGCCCACGTATTACAGAAGATATCGATGTTAGAGTCAAAGAGGCAGAGATAATCACAAATAATAACAAAAATCCCGTTGAAGGGGAGATAGTTATTGAAAGAATGCCATCTGAAGGTAATAAATTAAAAAATGAATTTCATCATTGGAATTGTTGTTATAGATATTGATGAGGTCGTCGACACTCCAAACAGAAAAAAAATTACTCAAAGCATACAGGTAACTTAATTCGCTCTGAGAAAATTAGGATTTAATTTCAATTAGATTGGTCTTCATATGCATGATAAACAGCCACAACTTCGAAATGAGACAAACGAGTCTAGGAGTTCCTGCTGAAAAGATTCCTTTCTTAAAAAAAGCATATTTCAATAGGAAATAAATTGGACACGGTGATTGTAGCGTTTATTTGAGCTTTCGATATTAATTTTATCGATTCGTGCTATTTTTGTAAATGGTTGTTTTGGTTGGCCATTCAGCAATATACTATAGTATTGTCAAAGGATTTTTGTTACGAGAGTGACCTTCTGGAATAGACCTAAGAATAAAATTGGATCGTTTAATTTGGATATCAGGGCTTGGCTCTTCTTTCTAAAAGTAGAACCTTTTTGGTTCTAGCAACTTTCTTCTTCGGTTTTTCATTATTTCACTCGAAATTATCCTAAGATTGTTTATATATGAGATTTGTTTTCGTATTAAGAGGAAATAATAATGGATCTACAGAAAATAGAAATATGGATGGATCATATTCTAACCATCATATGGTAGAAATTGCATTAATGTCCTTGACTAAATCATTTGTTTGTAGACCCTTTCCCCTATGATATCTGAATATCTGTCAATATTATGAAATTATAGCTACTACTGTCCAGGAGTAGTATGCATGCAACTTACTGTTCCGGCTTTCACCCACTGTTTTCTTGGGCCAACTAACCCACAGAGGCATTCCACAAAGTCTGATTTGGGATCCTCAAGATATCTTTTCTTCACGAAATATGTCGCATAATCTGTAAGTTCCTCTAGAGGAAGGATTCCCATAATATCTCGCATTATGACACCTCTACCGCAGTCTTTTTTGAAACATTTCCAATCGAGTTGTCTATTCCGACAGAGATTAATCAAATATGATTTAATACAACTGAAGCAATATTCGTGTCCGCAATCCAGAATCCATTGGTTACGAATAGAATGCGTATTACAAAGAGAACATCTTTTACTCTCAGGATTAAGGAGTTTGTGGGTATTTAGAATCTTCGTTTTGGCGTCGTGAATGCTATCTGCTGAGCCAATGAATTCGATAACGAACGATCCCTTGGAGATTTTTGGGTAGATATAAACCTCAGGGAACTGCCGCTGGAAGTATGTAATTCCTTTGCTGAAGAACATTGAGGCGTCAATGCTATCTGCTGAAAGACTATCCGTGATCATCGTATCCTTCTCCTCATCTAATATTTCACGCAAACTATATACAGCTGCTGCTATGTTGTCTTTTTTTCCATAGATTTGTAGAGTTCGGGTGGTTCTCTTTGCGCTGATGAACACTCCGTTATTCTGAGCGATTTCTCGAAGATGAGTTTTCTCATATTCTTTAGTAAAGATAAGCGGATAGAGTCTATGTTCAGAAAGACAAGTAACCTCCTCGCCTTTTGCAATGTTGCTAAGCTCGCTCTTGATTGCTGATATCGTGCTTGCGACCTCTCGAATGTTAGTGACAGGCGTCAGCGGTTCTATTCGGATCTTCACGAAGGAAGAAGATTCAAGTTGCTTTGGATGAGGAAGATAAATAGCGACCTTGTCTGAATGTATACGGTTCAAAGATTTTGCACATTCTTCAAAGTCCTTCTTAAATACCAGATATCTATCTCTAAATAAGCAGAGATCCGAGCGATCAATCAGAGGAGTACAATGGATCAACTTCTTAACGGTTTCTTTTTTATTAGTGAGTTTACAGCTCATCTGATGTCCATCCGTGCGTTCGATGAATTTCATTGCATCTTGACAATCAACGAAATCGAACTTGAAAATCATCTTTGTTCTCGTAGAAAACTCTTCAACGAATTCTCCTCTATATTGATCAGCTTCCGCTTTTAAAAAGGCAAAGATTTCCCTTTTTTCTTTTTCTTGGTCTTGAGCAAGCGCATACTCCCTTCGGTATACTGAACAAAATTCATAGTCTTCTTCTTTGAGAATTTTCTTCAATATAGCGTCGTCCACAGCTAGATCGAGGTTGCTCAAACGGACGCGGTTTCTTGCGCTTACTGCAAAGACTTTAGAATCGCATATGGTGGCTCCATCTAATTTTTTCGCTAGATTTTGGGCTTTTTTTTCTTCATCGAGGAAAATTGCAGCCTCACCTTTGGAAATTCCAGTGCATACAACAGCCTTACATCTAAAGCGGATCGTCTTCTCCTTTTGATAGCTAAACTCTTGAGGCTTAAACTGCAATTTCCTTCTTCCAACTATGATTCCTTGTTCAAGCAGGCCTTCAACATCCTTTCTGTTCTTACATACAACCGTCACAGTTTTTTGATTCGTATCTCCATCATAGTCAGGCATGATCTGCTGCAGTTTTGTTCCGCACGTTTTCTGAATAGCTTGGCAAATCTCATCTGTTGAGATATCATTATCAATGTCAGAAATAACGAGGGTGAGTGTCTGGTCATCAACAAGTAAATCTTTGATTTTGGCTTTAGTGCCAATGACTGCTCTAGCATTTCTTTTGACCTCTAGCTCGAAGACTTCGGCTTTCAAGTTCTCCTGTATGTCATTTATGTACCGAGAGATCTCTTGTTTTACCTCAGCATAAAGCGCTGGGATCCAAAATGTCATAATCCCTTGACGATGGTCCCACTTATAGAGGAATTTATTACTTTTCCTTCCTTTGTTTTGCTCAATTAGCCGTTTTTCTAATTCCTTGAGAGCTGAAGTTCCTAAACCGTCCACCTTCAAAGACTTGATGCTTTTGTCCTGTATAATCTTCATGATAGGTCGAACACGTTCCAAGTATCTAGAAAAGCGTACATAGTATTTCAACCTCTCTTCTGAAATATTCGTCACCGAGTATACGATCAATTGTTCGAACTCTTGAGCCTCCGAAAAAACAATCCATTTTGTATTAGCTTCCTTCATATGCAAAAGAGAATTCTGGTGGATGTAAACGTTATCAAGTCTGTCCTCCTCTCGGACGAGGAAATAGCCAAGAGATGGGTTATCTGAATAGTAGCACAAATTCAATAGATGAGTCGAGAAGAGACATTCTAAAATGGTGCTAACAAAATCATTGTCTTTCGGTTGCTGATGGTTTATTCGAAGGTCCTTCTGGAATAGTCTCACGAATTCATGATAGAGTTCTGCAGCTGCTTTGAAAGTATTATAAATGAGGTAGTTGCTGGTACACCAATCTTTTGCAGGATCACTTACTCGTTCTCCAAAACCTTTCATCTTTCTAGGCTTGTGAAGTTTCAGAAACTCCTCAAGCAGAAAAAGATAAAAGAAGTGATCACCATCTGCGCCTTTATATACTTCCTCATCGTACAGCTCATTCCACAATTTTTCCTGTGTTTTCTTCAGCTCATTGAAATTTTCACCCCATGAAAACAGACCTGACCCAAACTTAATCATTGCCACTATTTTTGCTACTTCGTGGAACACTCCGTGCTCAACGGCCATGAAAAGAGGCCTGCTAAGGAAAGGCTCAATCGGCAACGAACTCATTTGGATTCCAGTGTCAGTCAAATCTCCCGTCCTAGGGTTTATTGCTTTATAGCTGCTGAGATTCTGCTCGGCGTTTGAAATATTTCCTTCAGGTATCGGGTCCAGAAGCTCGAAGTTTGCTATGTTTTTGATCCCCAGTCTCTTCAGATTCAGTATTGGAAGCTCAATATTGCTTTTCAAGAAGTCTGCTTCTCGTGCTTCTTTTAGCTTGTTGTAGAAATCCAACGAATACAATCGGAAGCAAATTCCAGGTCGCGTTCTACCGGCTCTTCCTGCTCTTTGCTTTGCAGAAGATTTCGAGATTTTCACAAATTTTAATTCGTTAAGGTTTCTGAGTGGATTGTAGAAGGACTCTCTGTCAATCCCAGTATCAATTACGATTGATAAGTCAGGAAAAGTGAGCGAGGTCTCGGCGATTTTCGTTGCCAGAATAATTTTCGTTATTTTTTCTGGTGATTCAGGTTCGAAAATTTGATTGTATTTCACGAGCTGCATTTTGGAATGAAACTTCAGAATTCTCATCTTATGCATTGTACCTCTCCCTGCGCTGTCTTCTTTGTATTCCTTAACAAGCAATTCTTTAAGCCTCTCCAGATCTCTTATGGATGTAACAAACACGAGCATATGTCCTGTGTAAACGTTGATATCAATACTAACGTTTGGGTTGCTTCTATAGTATTTTGTGCGATCAGCAAGTATCCTCTTCTTGTCTTGCAACAGTTTCACGATCAAGTTTTTTATGTCAATAATGTTTATGTTCAAATTCGAATTGAGTGGCTCGTATTTTATCGTAATTGGGTGCTGTCTCCCCGATATTTTGAGTTCGGCAGCATCGTTGAGATATTTTGCGAATTTGCTGACATCGATGCTTGCCGATGTCACAATGACTTTGAGATTGTGTTCGATTTTCTTTTTGGAAATTTTCTCCATAAGCACTCCAAGAATGCTATCAGATGAGATCGTTCGCTCATGCGCTTCATCAACGACAACTACTGAATATTGTTTAAGCTCTGGATCATCGCTAAGAAGTTCGAGGAACTCGTTATCGGTCATGAGAATCACTCTAGTTTGTTCTGAAACGCACTTGTCGTTTTTTTTCCATCCTATGATATATCCAACATCGCTCCCAATACTTATATCAAGTTCATCACAAATTCGTTCTGCAAGTGCATGTGCTGCAATTTTCCTTGGTTGAACAATCACAGCTTTTCCTAAGTCCTTTCTCGACCTCAGGTACTGGAGAGTGTAAATCGGTATTTGTGTGCTTTTTCCACAACCCGTTTCGCCACTCAGAACCAGAAAGGATTTCTTTGGATTGTCATTTTCCAGGAAGTCAATCAAGTCGATCTTTTTGGCGTAGATGGGGAGAATTTTCAGAGCACAATCAGCCTCGAGTTTTAGATCTGTGAGAATATCGCTCTTCCGCTCTTTGAAATAGGCTAGGACCTGCAATACGATCTTGCTGACACTGATTATGTAATTTTCCATTATCATCTCGATCTGATCGATTCTATCTCTCACAGCTTCAATCTGCTCATTCGTATGAATTCGATTCTCTGCGATATTCCCTTCTGCTCCTGAATTCTCTTTTAGACCTATGACTTTCTTTTTGAGACTGCGTTTTTCTTCAGCGAGCTTGTTGAGAGTGATTCGATAATCTAAAATGTCTCGAAGCGTCAAACCAGTAAAGTTCCAGGAGTTCAAATACTCATCTTTGCTGAAACTCCCTGTAATCAGGAACATAGTAAGTTCGGACAAATCGAACAAATTTTACTCTTGTTGTAGAGAGTGGTTACTAGATCTGTGAAATGAATTCGTTCGCAACTATCATCGCACTTTGATTCGCCTTGGCAAAGGAGTGATCCGTGAAGAAACTGGCATTTTTCATCATAGCATTTTGCATTTTTGAAGCAAATGAGTCGCCCTTCTTGTAGCTCGCGCTCAATTTCATCATCCGACGGTAGAATATTGAATTTTTGACGACTCTATCAATATTAATCAAATAAGAATATTCATGACATTTGCTACCTGCTTTTCAGGATATTCATATGTCGGATTCTTGATTCGATAAACCTTTTGGTAGGAATGTTCATTGTAGTTCTTGGACTTCTGCTGCTTATTCTCCCATTCCTCTTCTTCTTGTGAATTCTTGCTTTTGTTGGCAAAATTTCTGCCGTTTTCGCCCTTGTGCTGATGATATTCTTGTTTGGACTCCCAATTATTATGAGATTCCTTGTCGAATTCTGCTTCTTTTCTGATATATTCCGTTTTTAAGTGATTTGGAGTTCTGTCGCGCTTTTGATGATCATAATGCTTTGATAAACTTGAATTGTTGAGCTTTTCCTGGGTAGCAGGCTCAGCTTGATACCCTTGTGGCAAACTCTGACTTTGCTTTGGAGAAGGTTTCTGGAGCTGTTGGTTTTGATTGGATAGTGATGCACAAAGATTATTCAAATAAACGAATTGATCGTTGACGTTACTTTGTCCAATATTTGGCTGATTGATATTTGTTTGGTTTAGGTTTGCTTGATTGAGAATTGCTTGATTTGATTCTCCTTGAGGTTGAGGTTGAAGCAGTTTGGCAAACAGCTGAGGATTCTGTATAAATAAATTCCTGAATTCGAGAACGCTGAGTTTCTGGAGATCTGAGGTGTTAGTTTGAGAATACGTGTTATTCTGCTGTTGCTGCTGATAATTTTGATTCGGGTTTTGCTGCTGGAAACTTTGATTTTGAGGCTGTTTTAGCATGCTGCTGTTAGGGATATCTTTCTCTATATGCTGATTACTCTGATTCAGGTGTTCAATTAGCAGATGAAGGCTTTTAGACGTAGAACGTGAATCATCAGAAGTTTGATCTTTTGATATACTGCTGATTTCATCCAATGATGAGTTTCCTTGAGGTTTAGGATGAAGCAGATTAGCAAACGGCTGAGATTTCTGTTGAAATAAATTCCAGAGAGCAATAAGTGGCTGAGAATCTAAGGTGCTAGCTTGAGAATACGTGTTATTCTGCGGTTGCTGCTGGAAACTTTGATTTTGAGGCTGCTTTAACATACTGCTGTTAGAGATATCTTTCTCTCTATACTGGTAGCTCTGATTCAGAAGTTCGCTTGGCAGATGAAAGCTTTCAGACATAGAAACCGAATCATTAGGAGTTTGATCTTTTGAGAAACTGCGAATCTCTTCCAATGGTGAAACTTCTTTTTTCGACTGCTCTTGAGGATTGTTCAGCAGCCGACGCCTTCGTACTTGATTTGGTTTTTGAGGTTCCTCCGATAAGGTGTCACTGCCTTTTATTTTGATATTATTTGCATATATTTTGGATTGAGTGGCTTGAATTCTTTCGTCATTAGCCTGATTAGAAGAGGGATGGAGTCTATTACTGGTAGAATTTTGTATCGGTATGGTATTTTGGGATCTTTGAGAGGAACTCCTTTCATTTTGATAATTCTGCTGCAAACGTGAGTTACTCTCGAAAACTTGAGGACTATTAAGGTCCTTTTTTCGAACACTACTGTTCATCTACAGAAGATGGTCGCAAAATTCAGAGGTAGATATGATAGCTATGGAACGAAGTCTTAATGCGAATGGTTTGGATTTTTAAAAATTTTTATTGTGTTTGTCGAATCGCTTCTCTTAGAATGAGAATTAATTTGATTTTGCCACATTTTTAAAAAATTAACAAGGTGCGAAATAGAATTTTCACCATTCATTTTTTGAAAGCTGTTTCATTACTAGAGAGTATTGGTTGGTTATTCGGATATACTGAATATAAACATTATGATTTTTGTTAGTATTTTTTTTTTGAAATGATCAATTTCAAAATTTGAGATCTCTCTAGTAGTTCGTATACGCGTTTTATAGTTTTGGAATTCTTATTTTGGCTTGGATATATTGAAAGTATCGGCATAAGCATGAGTCGCAATAAGAGAGGGGGCCGCAGCCGCCATTAATTGCTGCAACCAGACAATCTAAGTTTTCGTTTCTGATGAATTAGACAAGAGCATATTTATAGATCACATTGACGCTATTAGTGTCGAGACATGAGGGCAAGATATCAGAATTGGATACAAGTGATCCGAAGCTAATTCTTCAAAACTCAAATGACTCCTAAGCATCCTAATTTAAGATTGCTAGATTAACTTAGTCTCTCACTCACAAAAAAAGGGAGACCTATCTCTTAAAAGAGAAAAATGATTTTGGACTGAAAGCTGCTAAATTCACACGTGCCATATTTATGCTCACTACAACGAATTCTACATTAAACATTAAACTCTTGTGAGAGAGTAGTAATCTCAACAAGGATTAGCAACCAGAGTGTTTTTTTTTGTTGGGCTCCGTTGCCGCTAAGGAGCTGCTGGTGAACTTTGTATTTCATTTGGAGGATAAGACTGAAGCACAAGCAGAACACATAGTTTTCGTGCTCCTTGACAGGGATAAAATTTGAGGAGTGTAGTTGAAGTAAACCAAGCTAAGTAACATGAAAGATCTGGGTGGATGTTATTGCATCTACTCAAGCAAAGTAATGGACCTCGCGTTTAACGGGAAAAGGGTGATGAATGCCAGGGCGATTCTATCCGAAGCACCTCCAAAAATCTGAATTGGCAAATAATGATAGAGAGAGAGAAAGCTGAGACTCTTCCATATCTATTTCAGATACGCACAGAATGTCTGTTGATGATTGTTTATTTCTGCGGCATAACTTTTCGAGCAAAACTGAGTGTATGGATTCAGTCTTCCATGTTGCTTCTCTGTCCAAATGATTCATAACGCATTTCACTCTGGTTCTTACCAGGTTTATTTTTAGATATTAATTTTCACAATCTTGGAGAAATTCAAATATTAAGATAGTTCTTTAACAAAGGTAGGATACCGGAGAAATAATTCTTTATCTCATTTGATATTTTGTTGACAAGCAAGAAGAGATATGTATGGCCAACCTGATAAACTAGCGTCTCAGTTCCGTCGAGTTGAGCAAAAATATCAGAGTAAAACTTATTTATGATGGCATGCTTTACGATCTATTCAAATAGCTTCCCTCAGAAAGCTCACTGATCAAAAACCTCAAGCGTCAAGCGTTCACAAAAGCAGAGACATCTCTAATCTTAAAAAATTAGTCAAGGATAAAGCTCAAGCTGATGCTAATCTTAGAGAATTTGCTCTGAGGAAGGACAAATTCTCGTCTGGGTTATCGGATGCGAAGCAAAGGATGAGTCCCTCGAAAAACTCCTTTATGTCACCCCAGAAAGCAATGAATAACCCGCTAATCCATGAAATTACTGGGATCATCCAAACAAATTATATCCAATTGCAAAATGATCTCTTCTCTATTGAGCAAATGTAACTCAATATCACTTGAAATTAGTGATACTAATCAAATGATTCAGCGAGCAATTGGACAAAGAGGTTCATGATAGAATTGGCCGGATTTTTGAATTCTCTTTCCAGGAAGTTGAAAAATCTCTAAACTCCATTACTTCATTTGACAGTAACACATCTATAATTACGATGGAAACTGAAGTAAACATTTAAAGCGCGGTCTCTGGGCATAGAGAACTTGATACAGAATTTCACTGAAATTAGTAAACAGAACGAATTGGTGCTTTCCGCTGGGGCGCTATCTACTGATGCCTTAAAAAAGAAAATCCAGGAGCATTTTCTTTTGATTGATGATAACTTCACAGCCGTTTCGAAAGAAAGCAAGTTCTTAAGCGAAAATATGGAACAGGTTGCATTCTTAACCATTTCTAATATAATTCTGACCCTTCGATAGATTAAAGGGTTGCTCACGCAAGTTGTTACTGATCTTAGAAGTAAACTTTTGAGAATTATATTCTGTTATAGCAAATGCACAATAGCCCCAAGCTCCTTGAAGAATGAGAATATGTTAATTCAGATACGGAAAAGCTTTGCTATGATGGATCAGATACTTAATGAGTCATTTCTAATTGATCAAAAAAGAGAACAATTTCTTGATTCATCAAAACAAGAAATCGCAACTTCTGCAGCGAAATTCACCGAATTGAGCCAAGAAATTTCGACCGCTTTTTCAAAATTAAAAACAAATTTGACGATTTCCGCACAAAAAATTGCAGCTATTCAGTAAAATTTTCGCTCGTTTCCTTTCTCAGTGAGCGCTAGGAATATGGATAGAGAATTTGTGGCAAGTCGATCAGATGGCTTTAAATCTCCAAATGGGCTCCTGTCCTTTTATAAATCAACTCATCTGCTGGCCTCTCCTGATCTTTTTGGTGAAAGCGAGTAATGATAAAAGACAGCTCCACTCCATTCTCACAAAATTTTTTCTTTCAGGTTGCATTCCAATGGAAAAAGTAAGGCGCTCAATTCCGTCCTATCCGATCGCTCCCCCGAAAGACTGGATTCATTGCAGACGCCACCAAGCCACTATCCAAATAAGTTCTCTCAAAAACGATTCTTCCAAGAGTCAACCACGGAAGCCTATGATGCCAAAGAAATGAATAAATTGAAGGACCAGGTTAAGCGATTAGAGCAAGAAAAACTTGAGCTTGTTTCAGCATTCGAGAAGAAAATTGGGTTACTTAAATCGAGCTGCAAGAACTTTATCTTGGCAGCCTCCAAAGTTGCGAACTTGTGTCCAAAGAAAAGCACATTGGAAAACTACGCGATGAAGGTCTTCGAAAACGATAAAGTTATTTTAGAGAATTTCATCGACCGATTCGTAAGTATTTTCTATAAAAACTCAACCTCAGCCTCTCAATATCAGGATGACTTAAGTACGACGCATATCGCCCACTCTTCACCGAAGAGGAAAGTTCAAGAGCCCCTGGATTCCGAGAAGAATACACCAACTCGACAAACTTCCAAAGTAAAAGAAGTGTTTTCTCATCATCATCAAGTTGTATAGGCTCGCGGTACAAATGAGGATGCACGTGATCAGAGTCGACTTAGAATTCTAGAAAATGAGAATTATTATCTGAGAGATGGAAGACTCGGGGCTTCCAGAGAGAATTTCACACAAGGGAGCCTGAATATGACTTCTGATAACGATTCCAGTCAATTACAACAGAAATATCATAAAGTTCTTGAGGAATTAAACAATTTATGGAAGGAGAATATGGTACTCAAGGAAAAATTGCCTAATTCAGAAGGAAGTGCCTATGACGAAAGAGTGAACAAAATCATCCAAGAGAATCAAGAGCTGCGAACAGACCACGAAAAACTCATTAAAATATCTCAAAAGATTGAGAAAAAAGCAGAAGATCGAAAGCAGAGTTTAAAAAAGCTGTTTGAACTCTTGACACAAAAAGAAAGAGAGCTCGAGTCTATGAAAGCTGGAAATCTCAAGGAAAAAGTCGCTGAAAAGATACAGAATCAGGTGAACTCGCATCTGGAAATATTCGAAAGGAACTTTGCAGATCTTCAGACGCATTTACAGCAGAAAGAACTGGAATTACAGAAGCTTGAGGAAGTAGTGAGTCGGTTGCTCAGCAGAAATGCTTTGGGTTTGACTGACGAACAGTCTATTGAAGAGCTCTTACACTCGCAATTGCCTTCTCTAGAAATCGTAAGTTTTACTACGAAATTGTTGATAACCGTACTTTTTTCCTGTTTATTAGCTCGATAATCCAGATATGGATAAAGGCACACTTATCGAAAAGTTAATAGAATCTCTCATCGAAATTGCGATTAAAAACTATAGACTAAAAGCTGTGCTTTTGAAAAATAGAGGGCTCTCTGGCACGAAGAAAGGAGAGATTAGAAATCATTTGAATTTCCTAGGTCAAGCTCAAGGTCTGATTATCCAAGAGATTCAAGGTATCTCTTATTTATCAAAATAGGTCATATCATCTAACTTTTGTTGAAAAAACTAAACAGGTCTGGTAGTTTATCAAAACGCTGATGCGATAAAAGAAGGAATCGAAGACTATGAAGATAAAATAGAAGAACTCAAGTCAAGAACAAATGCGCTTTCGATAGAAAATCAGACCATCAGAAGTAAAAATCTCAAGAGAATTTAATTACAAGTGTTTATAGATGATTATCTCGCAAAGGTTGAAGAAATTGAAGAATATCATCAAAGACTCACTGAAATGACAGCGAAGTATGAAGATCTAAAAGATGACATGAAGACAGAGAAAGATCTCAGAAACAGAGCTGAAAAAGCCTACCGGGAGGAGGCTGCTAAACTCAAAGCTAGGATCGAAGAGCTTCAAAATCAAGTAAAATCCCTGGAAGGGCAAGGGAGATTCTCTAGGCTGCTCTCTCCAGGAAGCCACAAGAAACTTCCTCAGTCAGAAGTAAAGGAGCAGGAGTCTTTCAAAGAACCTCAAATAGTACGTTGCTGTTTAAAAAAGTCATGTTCAATGCTAATTTTATAGGATCTTCGAAGACTCAACAAGCAATTGCAAGAAGTGTTAGCCTTATTTGAGTTAGATGGCAAGCTGCAAGATTCGGATAATCCCTTCAAATCTATTGAAGCAATACGGAATGCTGTCATTGTGTTGAGATCCAGTTCCCGAGAGAAGGATTCGATTGTGCGAGAGCTCTCCAAAGAGTTCGCTGGCAACACAATGAGGTCGCCACAAAAGCTGTAACCTGAGCTATTTATCTCCTTGTGCTACAATAAACTTCTCACTTATTAGATCTGAGATCTCTTCTGTGTCTCAAAAGAATGAAATCGATGCCCTTAAACAAGCTAATGAAAACCTAGAAGCCCTGCTAAAGGCATACAAGAGCGAAATAAAGCAAAAGACAGATGAAATCGCTGAAAATAAATTGGCTTTGGCTGCCAAGGAAGCAGATGTACATAAAAAGTCTCAAGCTGCGATTTTACTCATTATTTGATACATAGAACAAAAGACTGGAGGAGCAATTCCGACTACTCGAAAGAACCTCAAATGAGCAGAGATCAAGTTATTCTCAGCGAGAAAGTATCAACACCGACAATCTTCAGACAGAAACCCAAAAGGTTAGAGGGTATTTGAAGATTTTAGCAGCAAAAGCAACTGGAACAGCAATTAGCAGCTCAGCCGACCTGCAAGAACTGTTCAAGTTGACTGAAACGAGACTGAATGACATTGAGAATCAGAAAGCTGAGGCACAGGAAAAAATACAAACCTTTAGCAATAAAATTCAATCGCTTGGAACTGAGCTGGCTTCAGCGAGGAGAAAGGAGCAAGAGTTGCAGACTGAATTAAAACAATACAAGGATCTAAACACAGAACTGCAAATGAGCTCGACTGATTTTGAAACACAGGTTGAGAGCTTGAAAGGAGAAGTAAGGAAGCTCAAACTTGAAAATAAACAAGCTCAGACAACAGGAGCTAACCTCACGGAGCAAAATGCAGAACTAGAGCGAGATAATGATACTTTGAAAAAGGAAAATGAGTCGATTAGAACTCGAGAGCAAGGGCTGAGAAGAGACTTTAATGAATTAAAGAAAACTCTTGAGTTTAAGACATCAGAACTTTCGGAATTGCAATTAGAAAATCAACTTAATGAGAAGCAATTGGCTGATACAAAAGCGAAAATTAAAGAGATCATGGAAAAGAATTATGCTCTGAATTCAGCAAATGCGGCATTAACAGAAAAGAAAGATCACCTGGAGAGCGAAATTATGAGCCTGAGAAGCAAAATCGAAAGTTTAGAAAAACGGTCGAGCTCGAATCAAGAAGAGACGATCAGCCAAAACGAGAGGATGAACAAGTTGCTTAACGAGGTGCGAATGCTGGAAGAAGATAAGAGAAGATTAGATCAAAATCTCAGAGATGCTAAGGAGGATAAACATCTTTCTGAGAAAAGGATTCTTCAGTTGCAGCACGATAATCGCGAACTTGCGAGCAAAAATCAAGACTTAGAGAGTCAGCTTTCGACACTCCAAAAAAGATTTGAAACCGACGTGAACAGCAAGACGAACTCGCTCATTCAAGAGACCTCTGCATTGAAAGATAAGCTGAGAAAAGCGAATGAGGTAATAGCTAAATAACCAATGAAAGCCTACTATATTGTGTTAGGAAATTAATGAGCTGCAATTACAGCAAAGAGATCTCCAAGATGATGTTTCACGCAAAGACCAACAAATCAAAACTCTCACAGACAGGTAAATCGTCCAAAGTAGCGATTTTTTATCTAAATGAAAATTGTTGCTCCAGGGTTGGTGCTCTGCAGAGGGAGAGAAATGATCTCGTGGCTAGTGTCAATCAGTATCAGGATGAGTTGAGTCATTTAAAAGCAAGGTTCTCTCAGAAAGAGCTTGACCTTGAAAATCGGACTAGAGAGCTTAACAAAGAGAGAGACATGAGACAACTCTTTGAAGGCCAATCAAAATCAACACATCAACTCGAGGCGCTTCAAAAACAACTGCAGGATTTGGAACACCTGAATGAACAACAGATGAATGAGCTCAGAAATTCGTATGAGAGACAACTAAAGGAAAGACTATCAGAGACAGAAAAGGTCAAAAAAGAACTACAAGTCAGTCAGGAACAGAACGAACAGCTGAGGAACGCTCTTGAAGAATTGAATAGTCGTATAGCGAAGCTAACGCATAGCCAGAAGAATTATGATGATTTGATACGTCAACACCAGCAAACCAAAGAGCAATATCAGGCCTTAGAAACAGAATATGAAAATCTAAAAATTGATTTCCAGCGGTTGTTCGAAGAAAAAACCGGCGTTGAAACTGAGTTCACCGCTTCTAAAGGAGACCTCAATAACAGAATACAGCAAGGAAAACAGAGTCTCATAGACCTCGAGCTTGAATATGAAAATTTGAAAGCAGATTTCCGTGCGTTATTTGAAGAAAAAGAAGCTTTACAAGGACTCAAGGAAACTTGCGATAGATTGAAAGAAGAAAACCTGAAATTGTTAGAGGAGAACCAAAATTTGATGTTGTTGAAAGGAGAGTACGATGATCTGAAATCGGACTATCAGAATCTCTTTATCGAAAAGCAAGCTCTTAAGATTGACTATGATCAACTGAAAGGCAATACTGAAGGCACGCAGTTAGATCTTGAAGGATTCAATGCGCTTAAAGTTGAATACGAAAATCTCAGCAGTGACTACCTGAAAATTTTCGAAGAAAAAAATGTGATCGTCGAAGCGTACAAACAACTCGAAGAAGAGTTAAATGTACTAAAAGAAAAGGGAGTACCTGCTCAAGGAAAAGATGAAAATAATGCCGAACTTTTAAATATACGAATCAATGGCCTCGAGGCCGAGGTAAAGGCATTGACCGAGAAAAACACTCAGCTTGAAGAAGAAACGCAAAATTTGAGAGGCAAAGAGCAAGTGTTGATATTAGAAAGTCAAGAGCTTAGGAAAGCTTCGAATTTCCTTATGGGCCAATTAGCTAGTATTAATAAAGAGAATTCAGCAGAGAGAGCGGAGCTGCAGGAACGAATATATAAACTGGAGGATACAATTGAAGAAAAAGATAAGGAACTTGATAACGCAAAGGCGGAAACTAAAAAAGCTCTGGACCAATTGGCAGCAAAGGAGGAAACTATAAAGGAATTGAACAAGAAACTTGACAATCTGGAAAAAGAGTTTAATAGCCAAAAAGGTCAAATTCAAGCTTTGATGGACCAATTGGCTGAGCAGCATCAACAAGAAGACCTGCCTGTGTCAGCTCGATCGCAGACGGATGTTTTAGCTCAATTTAGCGAAATTTCGCAAGAGCTAGAGAACGCGAAACAGGTAATCGAGAAGCAGAGCCAGGAAATTGAAGAGCTTTTGGAAAACAATAAAAAACTTGAGGCAAAAACCAAAGCTCTTTCGGATCAGTTAGCTGAACTGAATATCAAATATCAAGCTGCGCAGAACGAAATCAAAGAGCAAAGTATTCTCCTTAAACATTACACACAAGAGAAAGAGCGTGAAGCCTCCTCAGACAATAAGTCATTGGATCTAAGCACGGACGCTGAGCAGATCAGGAAGGATAATCAGAAACTACTGGCAGAGAACAAGAAACTTCAGGAAATGCATGCCAGCACGCTAAAATTAGTCCAAGAGAGAAATGAAATTATCAATGAGAAAGCGAAAGTGGTCAACGAGCAAGAGATCGAGATCTCGAAATTGAAGGGGATGCTCGAAGAGCAAGCAGCTCAATCACAGGAACTGCGTATTCAAGTAGAAAACCAAAGAGAAATTGAAAATCAGCAGCTTACAGAGATTGAAAATAAATACAAAACTGAAATGGAAGAGCAAAAGCTCAATTTCGAGCAAAAATTGAAGGAATTGGAACAATCAGGGAAATCTCTGGACAAAGGGAAAGCTGATACTACTAAGCTGCAGGCAAGAATAGCACAGCTCGAGCAGGATGTGAAAAGTAAAGAGGAAGAGGTCGAAGTATTACAAAAAGAAGTTGCGACCTTACAAAGAGAGGTCAGCGAGAACGAAAAACAGTTCCAAGTGCTCTCAGAATCACTAAAGTCTCATGTGACTGTGTATGAAGAAAAGATAGTCAACTTGAAAGAAGAACATCAGAAAGAAACTTCACAACTGGTTGAGACTCACGAGAATCTCGTTGAGGAAATCAAAAAGCAGCTATCTAATATTTTAGAAGGACAGAGCACGAAAGCTGCCGACTTATCCAGAGACAGTCCTAATTTCATTCAGGAAGGATTTAGCGTTCTTAGAGATATCATACAAGAAATGAGCAATGCGGTCTCGACAAGGGAGAAATTAGAACACGAGCTCGCTCATGAAAGAGCTCAATTCAAGCAATTCGAAGAGTTTGTGCGAAATAGCGTGTCTGAAATTTTGAATGACGAAGCTGTGCGAGAACGAATTATGGTCGTGGAGCCGCAAAGCGAGAATTATATAGAGTCAGCGTTCAGTAATATTCGCTCTGTAGTTGGTGCTCTTGCGGCAGATTTCAGAAGAATTTCGATTGGCCGGCATGATAGCAAACCCGAAGATAACAAAGAACCAGACTCTGGTAGCCAGAGAGCTAGTCTAGATCCAAAAGGACTTGAGCATTTGGTTAATTACACGAAGCAAGCAGAAATTAAACTACAAGAATTAATCCAGTTATCTTCAATCAACGACGAAGAATTCAAAGCTTTTGAATTAGAGTCGACCGATCTCGAAGTTCATTTATTTAATGTAATGAGAATGGCGAACTTGCTTCATCTACACTACGCAAGAACGGAAGTCAAAATATCAGAACTCCCGGAGTATTTTTATGTTTTCAGGCCTTTTACTTAAACTACTATTAGGGATGAAAATCAGCTAGAGGACGTCCAAGATCCCGAAGTGGAACTCAAAAAAGCTCAGCAAGAAATCCATCACCTGCGCTCAAGATCTTGGGAAATGGAGCAAGCATATTTGCTACGCACAAAGGAAGTTGAAGAGAAGAAGAAACAAATCGAAGAAAAAGAGCGCGAGATTGCTGAAATCCTTGATAAGCAATTAGGTAATCACGATAGAGGTTTCTAATTGTAAATCGTGATCTTATGAAAAAGGAAAACTTGAAAATGTTTCATTCAGTGTCGGCGACGAACTGGACGATAAGAAACTCGATTCATTTATGGCTGTAATTTCGCCAATCGCAATGATTTTAGTTCTTAATAAAATTTGATGGGCAGGATTCACAAGATCAGATAGGTCAAGGAGGTGCTGACACGGGAGCCGGAAATTTCCCGTTGATGGCTTCAGATCAAACGTTGAGACAGCAGCTCAGAGACGCTCAGGATGAGCTCGAAAATTTAAGAGAATCATATCGCGAATTGCGTCATCAATATGATCAGCAGAAATTCTTGAACACAGAGCTTGAAACTCAAATCAAAGACTGCCATAATACTGAAGATAAGCTCAGAATCCAGGTCAGAAGTGCAAGAATTATTGATAATTACTCTTATTTTTAGGAGTCTCTTATGAAGCAGGAATTATCGGAGCTAGAATCTAAACTGAAAAATAATACTATTTTCCATGAAAAGGAGCATTGGAGAACAATATTAGTCAAATTCTTATGGAGCTTGATTGAAGGGTAATGGCCTATTGAAATATCTTCCTATTTAGTGATTTGTAATAGCAAAAATGACACTCTGGAATTGCTGAAGATAGTGCTATCGATACTTGAGATACCTGAACAAGAGAGAACAGGAATGCTTGACAAGATTAAAAAGCAAGGGAAAAAGGGACCATTCGGAAAAGTGTGATTTGAAACGGTGATTGAATATTTTAATTGTAACTTGGTGATTTTGAGATATATATGGCATGTATATTAGATAAAAATATAAAAAAAGTAATTGATCTACAAATTCAAATTTGCTCGCTGCTTTAAAATCTCTCTCTTTTTTTTCTTCCTAAGAATTAAAATCAAATTAAATTTTTGAGAAATAGCCCAAGATATTACTTATGGGAAAGGGTTACTGGAAAAAGGTATCGATGGCTTCTTTGATTTTATTTTTTTTTTTGGTAAAGGAATATGCATCGGTGACATCTGACTCTTAGGTTTTTAGGTATCTAAGCGTATGAGGCAATGCTGTTTATTCGATGTATCAGTGTAATTATGAAAAGATTTGTTATTTTCGGAATTTGTTATAGGAGAAAACACAATTCTTCTATAAAGCATGTACGTTCATTTAAGAGTAAAGGTCACTGTGTATCAATTTCCAATAATGATGTGTTGAGATAAATTTAGATGAAATACTAAATAAGCAAAGTTAATAGATTTAGAGATTTTATTAAAAATTAGTGCAAAAGAAAAATATTAAAAGCATAAAAGAAATTGCTATATACTAGTATAACTCAAATCTTGATACTGACCTGTTGTCTCATGCTTTTATTTTTGCAAAATACCCTATACTAGAGAAAAGTATTTTAAACTTCAAAATAATTTTCTATTGGGGCAGTAAACTCCTTCATCAACTACTTTACAATAGTATGTATAAATAAAATTTTACTTTGAGGATTGAAGATTTATGCACTTACAAACATGACCCTAAAAAAAAAAATTGACAGGAAATATAAGAGTATTAATGAAATGTCATGGACCGAGTAGTTATGTTAGAAAAAGAAAAATTAAAAAATTCGTAGTCTCTTAGATAAATTTGTTTCCTAACATCTTGACAACATTTGATTTGATTGCAGCTCGCGATAGCTTATTCGAATTTTGTTCCAAAACTTTTGATGAAGGGCTAAAAGAGGGTTATAGTCGACTGAGTCAGTAAACAAAATTACTAGAGTGAATTAATCTGAGGACCTTCATCGATTATTTGTGCTATTTCTTTTGCGAGCTTTTCGGGGATGAACTCTGGCAACTTTTTGGTTTTGGTAAAAAAGTTCTAAATCAAATTCTTTAATCTATGATGCTGAAGCTGGCTTGAATACTTTTTTCCCTTCATCCACAGATGTTACCGACTGCTGCCCGATGGATTCAGGCTTCATTTCGCCCTTTAAAAATTTCTTTCATAAAATGCTGTCAGACAAACAAAGTTGAGCTGAGAATTTACGAGAGGATTGAAATGGTCGTCTCCAAATATCTCCTTGACTTTTCCGAATGTTTCTCCACCATGGGCACTATTTCGAAAAGGAACGCTCTTAAATAACTTTTGATTTTTCACCCAAGCTTGCTAAGTGCGTTTTCATAAAATCAGGAATGCTGTCGAATTATTACGTGTTCTAATTCTCGTTTTCGTTCATATGGGTCTTCCATATACTTAAAGGATTTGTCGAAATTGGGACCTCGGCTGGAGCAGCTTGTGTATATATTTCTAGGACCTGTTATCACTTTGCCTAAATGATATTGAAGCCGCGATAAGAGAAGTAATTTTCCTACCATTTTCGCCTTTCCGAGATTTTTTTGACACAGGTTTGAGGTCACTTTGATGTTCATACAGAGCTTTGTGATCCCTGAAAAAAAATTCAGTCAGATCGAATTTTTTGATTTGTGACATACTTGTCAATGTCACCACCTGCAGGGACCCATTTATCTTTGATTTTGAAGGCTGCCTTTTTCTCCTTTTCTGCTTGATATTTTCTCTCCAATTTGTCCGGATCGATATATTGATCACCTAATGACTCTGAATGACAAGAAAAAAGGAGCAATATCTCACCCACGCTGACGTATCCTGGCTTACTGAAGTAAGAGCTTGCCACAACTCCTGAACTAGTAGGACCACCATATATCTGTTTTGGATGAGTGATTGGTTTGCCTCGCGAATCTTTGGGAGGAACTTGAAAAAGCAAAAGAATTGAAAAAGATTGCAGATTGCTCATTGCTACATTTGTTAGGAGAAGGTTTAACCCCTCCTTCACAGGCTGGTGGTAAACTGAAATAACCAAAAGCACCATATTTTTTTGAAATCATTGAATAGTACCTCAATTTGTCAAATTAACGTCTAGATTTTTTCCTGCAATAAGAAATATAACTTATACTCTCTCTCTTAAGGACCGAACAAAAGAATTTCTAGGATATTTAGTGAAGTTGTGTTAATTGCGAGTTTTTCTATCATTAAGAACCAGGTGATTTCAAAAAATATTGTATGTTGCAGCGTATTTGCAATAGTAAGCAAAGAAAAATAATACAAAAAGGAACCTCTGACAATTATTACAGTCGGCATGAAACATCAAAATTTTAATACCTGGTTAAAATGAAATTGTTACATAGGAAATTAACCACCAGATTCAACCTTACTAGCAATCTATTCTCTGAAAAATGCAGTACTGCTGTCAAAAAGCAGCAAGTCATGCAACCACATGCAGCTGCATCTCCCAAGAAAATACCAAATTCGATTTTTCTCTTTGCAATTTATTAAAGAAAATAAATCTATTGATTCCAGAAACAACATATCATTATCCGGCGAGTTTCTTGACCAAGTCTTGAAGCTGCGTTCTGGACTGTATGACTTGAGCAATTTTGTCGGCTCCGAATGCTGAAACAAGTAAGTCCACAGCATTTTCAGGGCTGAGATTATCATTTAGTAAAACCCCATCCAATGATTTTTGGGACTCCATGATTTCAAGGGTATCGCTTTTCATCTCTTCCTTTTTCATGTCTGCAAAGGTCCAAGGTGCTTTCTCAAAATGCTTCCTTTCCCCAATTCGCTGCTCTTGAGCAGGTCTGTCATCTAGACGTCTAAACCCGAAGTTCCCATCAGGTGATTGTTTATTTTCTTCATCAATTTCGTTGCTTCCAAGGTTTGAGGATTTGAAATATATAATTGAGGGGTTATTCATCTCTGGCCCCATCAAATGGACTTTTTTCCTCGGTTGGAGTTGATTTTCATACGTCTTTTGGATTTCTGTAGAAGTTTCTTCATGTGGAACCTCTAATTTTATAAAACTGTGACTTTCTGCTCTTTCTTGCTTGTTTTCACCTGCAGTCGAACGTTTTTTAAATAATTTTGGCCTGATCAAAGGTGAATTCAGCGTCGTTTCAACACCGGATGTATCAGGCTTCACTTCTTCAGCGTTTTTTGGTTGTTGCTGTTGTTGGTGTTGCTGCTCACTATTATTTGCTCCGATGAAGGAGTTAATCTTTTGTCTTATCCTTCCGAAAAATGTCGCTTTTCTAGTGCTTGATTTTCTGGAGGAGTCTCTTTCTCTTCTCCTTACAACAACCATTGAGTTTCGCCTGTTCATTGCCATTCTCGTTTCTCTTTCAAGTTTAAGAATTCGTGAGAAATTATTGTGAGGGAAATAAATCTCGAAATCTTTGACTCGATCAAAAGTTGGATTATTTTCTGAACCTGCTGTCCGAGTTGGTTCCGTTTGGCCAAGTTGGCTCAAGGCGTTTAGCTCTTTGATTTGCTGCTCTAATTCCTCCGGAGCCCTGGAAGCTCTTCTTCGATTTTTGATAGAAAACTGCTCAGCAAAATCTTCCAGATAGACATGGTTTTTTCCGAGCAGCGAAGTCGCTCTAGATAATGCACTCTTGCTATCTCGAGCACTTTGCTCATTAAGGTCGTCTTTCGCTACCGAATGAACGTCCTGGACGCCGTAAATAATCAGCGCTTGATTCTTTTTCACGAAGCTTTTTGCTTCTCTTTGCACTCTTGCAAGAGCGAATCTTCTGTGAGATTTAGGCGCGCGTTCGAATGTTCTGCGAAATCTTTTTGAATCATCGATGTACTTTTGGATCACTCTTTGTCTTTGGACTCCATAGTGTAAGTCTGGACATTTTGCGACAACATGCTTTGTGCTTTTGCAAGAAAAACACTCAACTTTTAGCGCTGAGTAATTTCCCAGCAACATAATTTGATCCTTAATCATACAAAACCTCTGTCGGTCTCTAGGATGTTCATCAATAATGCTGTAGAAATCGTCTCTTTTAATTGAAAATAATGCTGAAAAATCTCCTGAACGTGCGCTCGCGGTCCTTCTCTTTCCCGTAACAAATGAAATTTCTCCAAATATAAGTTCTTTGGTGGTTAGTGTAGTATAGTATGTGCCTGTGTAGTAATTAAACAACTCAACGCTTCCCTTATCAAGGAAGTAAATCGAGCAATCATCCTCGGTATCTTCACGAAAAATGATCTCATCCTTGCTACAAATCATTTGGTTCATGAGCAGTGTGAGACTAATAATTAGCCTCTGAGAGAAAATCTCATTAAGAGTTTTGGAAGCTTTCAGAACTCGTCCATTAACTTCAATGATCATTTCATTCTTCAATTGATCTGAGAGCAAACTCATGACCAATGTCTCACCTTTCCTGCGAGCATCATGGTATTTTAGAGTGTACGTTATATAGTTTCGGATTTTCCCTTTTAGCTCTTTGGACATGTGTTTATGACGCATATAAGAGCTTAAAGAGAGCATAATGTCCTGATAATATGATTTTCCTTGGTTCATTTGCTGCAGCAAATTATTTATACTGTTCATTGTAAACGCAAAGACTCCACTAGCTACTATCATCACGCAGGTTGCCATCATCTTTTCATTTGAAGTCACCGGAGTTATATCTCCATATCCAACGGTAATCATTGTGGTCACTGCCCAATAAATCGAGAATATATACTGAATCTCCCAGCTTTCATCCTGAATTCCAGCTCGGGTTAACCATGTCTCAGGATGAGTGTCAGTCTGCATTACTCCCATCAGATGCCAAGAACACGCTATCCAATGAGCAATGATAAGAATCAGGCCAGAAAGCTTCAGCAAACTGATTATGTAATTCAATACGCCTGTTAACTCAAAGATTTCTGCTCTGCTTAAAATGCTGCTCACACGCACCACTCGTAATACCTTAAGTACTCGTAACACTCTCAGAACATTGACGAATCTGTTTTCATCGTAGTCAGCGCTTTCAGAGTCTGGTAACACCCATTCATATGGAAAGGTCGAGATTAGATCTATAAGAAACCACCTTTTCAAATACTTCCTTGCAATGAGTTTCCTGTCCATGATAACCCCTCCCTTAGAATAGTACCCCGTTTGAAACGATAAAAGAATATCTGCGATGAAATAGCAGTTAATTACTGTTTGTATTATTTCTACCCAAGTGGCTTCAGATTCAGGAAATGAAACGTTCAGAGGAGTTATAATCATTTGCCAAACGATGAATAGCAGGGTCACTATATCCCAGCAAAGTTTGAATTTATGCTCAGGGTGTACTGGTGCTAAAATCGAGTTACACACTAATTTCAGCCAAACCCCAAAAAAATGACACCATTGAAAGCATCGATTAGTTTGCAATTGTCCCGTTTTTGCCAATTTAAGCATGGAAATCAGCTTTGCTCTTGCATATTTTGAAGTGCTCTTGACTACTCCGGCGCTTGCTGCTCTCTTGAAATTTTTTATGTCGCTTTTTCGTCTGCCCATTCTATCTTTGTCATAAAAACGATGGTTGGAGAGAAGATTATTCCCAGCATTTGACTGATCTCCTATTATCATAAGCTGGTTCTGATCAAGTGGTTGTTTTTTGCTCAGAAGTGCATTCACAAGCTTCTTCCTGTTAAAAAACCGGTTTAGACTCTTCAACCTCTCATCAGTTCTTGCAGCTTTTTCAAGGATGGATAGAAACTTCAATGTTGATCGCCGGTTATCAGGGCTTCGATAGATTGTTCCGCTTCTCTGCAGAGGACTCCTGGATTTGGTAGATAATGAGTTTGGAAGGTCAGTAACATCGCTCATTGGAATGATTGGAGGACTTTCAAAATTATCTGAGTTAGGATTCGCTGCTTTGCCGATATTTTCGTTTGCCGTTTGAATTATCAACGAGGGATGAGACCCTTCATCATCAGATTTGCTTTCTGAAGTAATATGCTGAGAGGTGTGCTCTAGCACCGGGAGATTCGTTGACTGGGCCTTTCTTGGCAAACTCTCAGCTCTGTCACGCACAAAAAGAGGATTATTAATGAACTGTCTCTTATTCGCATCTCTTAGTATCGCGGAAAAAGAAACGTCACTCTCCGCTTGCTGAGGTTCAGACATGAGAATAATGTTGCTTGCGTTATTTGAATATCACAAATTTCACTGAAACATAAAATTTTGAGTTTTATTTCATCGAGAGAGACTGCAAAAAAAAAAAACCAAATAGACATCTTACTTAATGAGAGAAGATTCAGAAAAGCTATCAAACTACAAGATCAAAGTTTCTTCCGGTTTTATTATACTTTTATAGATTTAATTTTGGTGTACTTATTATTTTTGAGCTTCTTACAGAAAAAAGCACATAATCTATAGCAATGGCAAGGAACGTTAAGAAAATGTAAAACGTTTTTCACACATTGTTTGTAATCCTCAGCACGCCAAGCCTTCGTCCCTCCATTGATAAAAAGAGAATATACATGCGCGTCATATGAATTGCCGAAAAGTTCATAATATTTTGTTTTGCAGGCCACAAAAACAAATCCGTTTTTTTGATAGAATCTTATTGCGGAGTGGTTGTAGCTTATCACATCCAAATAGACATATTTCACGGATGAATTAGCCCGAACTATGTTAATAACTTGCTGCAGCAGTTTACCGGCGATTCCTGTTTTTCTAACCTCGTTGACAACTCCCAGAGTCATTATATAGAGCCCTTGCGTGTCATCATCGCAGAGTTGAGTCAGTGAAAACCCAAGTATTGAAGTATCTGGTTCCCGAGTTTCGTATGTTATGCTACCTAATATTAAAACACTCTTTTGTTTCTCTCCAGGCAGTTTAGTACGATACACAGCAAGCAGGGTATGATAGCGTTTCCGGTATAGATCTCGAAAAAATGAATCTGGGTATCGAACTGGAAACCACTCTCTGTGTAATTCTTTGAGTTCATTAGCCTCCCATTCATATTCGATTCCTTTGAACTCGATTTTGTTCGGATCGATTGGTTCGCTCAGCTTTGCAAGTAGAGAATGGACCTTTGCACTATATTTGTTGTTTTCTTTGTAACCTGGAGGATAGGCTTGGGAGAGACGGTCGTCTAGCTCAGACATTCTGATAAATAAAATAATTTACTTTGCCTTAATTGTAACAATTTTAGAGCATTTTTGTTTGGAATAGCTCGTTGACGAAAAACTGTGTATTCGTCAAATGGTTGTCCACCCATCGTATTTGTTTGTATTATTATATATATTGGCTTTCGAAATCTCTCCAAGATGCAATTTGCAATACAATAATTTCTGAGCAAGTTATCCGTAATAGCTGGAAAATCTGTTTTTCCTCTAACTCTGCAGCTAAAATTGTGCAGGAAGCTTCTGCAATGATGGTGTTCATAGTTTTTAATTTCAACTTGAAATTATTCAGGCATAGAGAAGTCTGATATAATATCTCAAGAGAAATAGATTTAGCAATCTTGCATATTATTGGTTTTATTATTGTTTTTATCTTGATAAAATATACAATACTTCGCAGGATCCTTTATATAAGAGTTATAAAGTAAAGAAAAAGACTCATTTCAACTTCATTTCTCTGCAGATAGCGCTATTTTGAGAGAAACTCTTTTTTGAGAGCAATGAGACACTACAAACTTGCTTTGGAAAGAAAGCAAAATCGACTTCAGACTCCGGAGTCTTACTTATCGATCCATCAAATTGAGTACCTTCAGAGCAAACTCCAACCTGAGTCATCAAAACCAATGGATATTTTCGAGAACCATGGCTTTTCAAGTAATTCTTACTTATGATCAAGACTCAAATCACATGCATAGGTCATTTCCCTTCTGTTCGCACTTCGCAAAGAACTGCCCCCATATATAGCCCAGAAAAGTCGTACAGAACACAAGGAAGAGTAACACCGAGGGTCCACTACACTCATCGAACAAAGGTACAGAGGACTCCATCAGAGGAGGAAAGACAAATGGGAATGATTTTTAATCACAATATAAGTAACTAATAAAGAGAACTTAGAGTAACCGTTCTTCAGAAACGACAAAGAGGAGAGTGAATGTGATGACGAATATGGATGAGGCAAGAACAAAGAGTGTCGATGACGTTCAAGTTGAAGAATTTGATATCTCTACAGAATGGAATCTGAAGAAAGCGAGCGTTGATGAGACTCATATGCAGAGGAAGGACACTCAGAGAGAGTGGAGACAGCAAACCGAATCATTTAACAAAGATTATGATGGTTTTATGACCTATTATAACAAAACGTTGGAGAAGAGTCCTTTTGACTTCAATATTACGCTGGACAATTTTAGAAAAGTTTCTTTCTCGGTACAAACCACTCCCAAAAATCATCGCGATCAGTCCATCTGCTCTGGAGCAACCACAAAACAAGATGAAAAAGCACTATTTGACCTAAATTTTAAGAGCATTCAGTCTCAGCAAAAATCAAATGATCTTCATTTGCTAAAAAAGTTTTGTGGCATCCTGACTAATCGAGAAATAGCAGTGAATCAGGAGTTTTTCAATCAGCCACTCAAACGAATTGATAGAAAGCTGTTCAGAGAAAGTAGTATTCTTTTTTACATCCTACTTTAAACATTTTTTTCATAGTCATGAAAGATTCTCAGCTTGTAGAATACTATCTTTTCGATATTTCAGATAGCAACTACTCCATGCAAATCTGGGAGCAAACAAGCCTTGCAACAGAGAGCGTAATTTGGATTTTACGAGGGGAAAATTGATTTGATGTTCTTCGAATTAGGAAATTTCAAGACTAATTACTTATTTTGGACAGCTTAAGAAAGAATTAATGAATAGATTGAAAATTCTGCTGGTAAATCACTCAGCCAAGAAGTTTATTCATCATTATTACTAGATTGTGAGACAACACTATTCAAAGAATCCTAAGGCGAAAAGACCTCGTTCAGTACAACAGCAAAAAATTTCCAGAGAAATTGTCATGCTGCGTCTTTTGAAGATCGAAGGTGATATCGATTTGTATCAAGGCGTTCTTAGACATGAAAAAGTAAAGTTTGCTATTAGCATTAAATCTAACATAAAATAGGACTTTGTAAAGTTGTTCTTCAAACAGCTTTTCAACGCGAACAATGAGCAGTCGCCTGAGAAATGGGAAAGTTCGTTTTCTGAAGTACTCAATACAAATTTGGAAGATCTGGCGTATGAAAGAAAGCTCGATCCTAAGTTTTCCAAATGGCTTGGTTCAATGTATATATTTTTATTGAGATTATCAGTGTTTCAACGAAGTTCATTAGTCAGCTGAAGCAGATTCTACTTGAACATCTATATACCAAGAATACTAGAGGGCCTTGCGAAAGCTTCGAACTGAGTGAGCTTTTCCCTCTCAAAGACACCTTGGAGGCAGATAAGCATGACTCAACAAGAACCATCCAAGATAGATATAAGAGAAGCGCACGAAGCGTTTCATCATCTAGGACTTCTCAAAAGCCCAAGATTAGCGTTGTGGCCAGACAGACTTCTACTGGCTTTGAGGGATTTATGCATACTACAAGTAAGAATTTACACTTTTCCATTGTCCAAGTCTGATCTCAAATTTAAGACATTAGTTTGGATAATTCGTTTGCTCAGGAACAATTTTCCCTGACAATAACTCCCCCTAAAGTGCAAGCAATGAATCGAAGTTTTTATAGCAGAGAGAAAGAATATTCTGATGAATTTGGTTCGAGAAGAGGGAGTGTCGGAAATGACAGAGGCAAAAACTATTCGCTTATCGATCATTATAGTTTTCGAACTCCTGCACCTCCAAAAACGGCTAAGGGGATATCATATGGGAACAAGACTATAAAGATGTATTATCGTCCTCGAACGCCTCTGAAACGAATTCTACATGATACCAAAGATCCATTCCATTTATCAACCCTTGAAATTACAACTTCAACGGCAGAGTCGTTCGGTTCTAAACCCCTTACGCCTAAGAAGAGTGTATTAGCTAAAGACTTAATGTCCGGCTATGATAATCTCAAAAAGAATTACTTGAAAGAAAAGCTAAAATTGGATCTCCGCAGCAATCTCTTCCAAAAATAAGATTTTTTATTCAATACGCTAGAATTTCAAAATGAGGATTTTGTTCAGAAATTAGTCTGATTTTTTTTTTTGATATGTAATGTATACTTGTTCATATGAACAATAAGACATCAAACTCTCAAATATTTATCGAATATCAATTTGAAACAGATTAATTTCTAATAAATAATAATTGAGTTACTGTACATGCTGGTCGAGAGTAAACTCTCAAGATGATAACGTAGCTTGCAGATTTCCTTGAGTGAACAAAATGAAAAAGAAACTCCTCTATAAGGTAAAAAATATTTTTGCTCACAGTCGTTTCCATGCTAAATATTAGCAAAATGAATTAACTTTGAAACAATAAATCAGATTTACAACTTTCTTGGTTGAATTGTAAAACTTAAAGTAAAAACTCATAGACAGGACAGAAACAAATTCGAAACTCTAATTCAAATATTTTTATAACTTTCTTCTATGCAACTTTTACTAAAAATTCTTCAGTCAAATTAAGTCGGCTTTGAATTTTTTAGCAAAAGCAGATCAATTCGCGTTTTCCAACTCACATCATCTCTTCTCCTTGCTTTCTTATGTACCAATTTTATACCTGAATTCACGTTGGACTCATCCTGATGCTGATTGCTTATAAAATTAGTATGATCAGTCCCTTGATAAAATCGGCTCTGTGCCTCTCTTCTATCAAATAATCCAGCTTCCTCTATTAGAGCAGCGGGTTGCAGTCCGTAATCTTTCAACCCTAAATTTTGATGCTTTTTTTCCATAACTAGTTTTGGTGAAAAGTTCACTTTTTGGATTGCATCCCAATTTGAAAGCCCAGAGTCTTGACTATTCGTTTCTAAGGGGACTTTTCTGGGCTTCACTTCTGGCTGGTAATTTGATACTCCAAAATCAATTTCTTTGAGATAAGAAGGCATCTCTATCTGGAGATTTTCTGAAGCGCGTCTCGAAGCTTCTAAAAGAGTTGGATAGTTATCAATTTTACCCAAATCACTGTTGTTGCTTCCTGAATGAGTCAGAGTTAAATTACTCTTCTGACTGCTTTGATGGTGAAGAGAAATGTGTGCATCTTGTAACTGCCGAATAACTTTGTCTGGATTTGCGCTTCTGTTTTCTATTTTTTCTGGCTTGAAGATAGATTGGTTGTTGTACGAGTGCAAAGGAGATACTTGAATGCGTTGTTCGTGGGTAGCATTATTTTGAGGTTGAATATTGTTTCCTTGCCTTTTAGGAGCAAAAGATTTCTGTTCTTTAGCATCTTCTTCTATTGATTCTTCCGATTGGGCTGCTTCTGTGATAGGTTGACGTACGCTATGGAGATTTTGTGCTTTTTCTGGAATTTCAAGCTCAGCTTCGAGGTTAGTCTGAGGCTTATCACCATTTGATCTTTGACTTGAAAAAGGTGTGTTCTCTTCTAAGAGTCTGCTCCTTTCTTCGATACTTCCTCGTTTTTCTCCAACACTCCCTCGTTTTCTGATTTCTGTGAGGGATTTCATGCTTTCAAACTCCGAAGACTCTTTCCTTTCCCTTCCGGCATCAGTGGAGAGATCTTCATTGGTACTCGTGAGCTGACTGGCTCGACTAATCAACTTTTTCGAAGAGTCGGGTGCATTCGATGCATTCGAAACGTTCCTTCTTCTCATTTGGAAAAATGAGCCCGCCGGTAGAGCTGAGCCGCTTGTTTGAACATCTATTCCAGCCGTCGCAGAGGTTTTATGAACTTCTTTGAGGAAAGAAACCATCTCATTTGAAATTTCCTTGGCAGGGGCGTTGTCATTTTTTTCATCTTCTAATTGCTCCTTTTCTGAGACAATTCTCGAGAGGATATGCTCATATCTTGTTTTTATCGCATTGTAGTCCATCCTCTCCACATTGTTATAAAATTTATGCTTGGGCTGAGCCTGCTTAAGAGCTTGACTAAAAGCGAACGCTTTATCATCGAATATGACCCGTCCTGCTGAGATAGGATCGAACGTTAAGGTGTTGAGATACATAGGCACGTCTGCTGTAATGTTGTTTTTGTACTCTTCAAGAGCTTTGTGGAGTACGTCTGCAAGTGATTCTACGTTATTTTGCTTTTCTTCAAGTTCCTTTAATTTGTGCGAGAGACTCCAACTGTCCATAATTGCAAGTTCTAGTTTACCGTAGCTCTTGTCAACTTTATCATAAATCAGGTCAATAAAATCCTCCAACTCGATCTCGACCTCAAAGTTCGTTATCAAAAGCCTGCAAGAAATTAGCAAGAAAAAAATTAGCATGGGGTAGCTATCAAATAATAACCTTTTTGTTTGTTGAAACTGCGCTACCGCCTGACGAAGGTTATAGTAACTTTTTCGATAAACCGCTGGAGGTTTTTTCCTGCGGTCTCTCCAAAATTTTAGACCTGAGAGAAGGACCAACTCCACTCCTTTCTTTTTCTCTGCGATCAGTTTATTTCTTAGAATGTTTTCATATCCCTACATATATGTGAGGAAGGTGAAATCTCAGCAATGAAAGAACTTTTTAACCTTCTTTTGGGTTAGCGTAAACGCTGAAGTTTTGACCAAAGCAACAATCATCAGGGAGATAAAAAACTGTCCAATGAGAGACCCAAGAACACAGAGTACTCGCCCAAGAGATGTAATTGGATAGGAGTCGCCGTAACCAACTTATGAGAGAGGCGAAATAAATTGAAGTTAGATATGAGGAAATAAAATAAGCTGATTCATTACCTGTTGTCATTGTTAAGAATATAACCCACATACCATTCCAAATGTATTTCCAGTTTTGAAGGGACACATTCATGTAGGGCCTAGAAATAGAAATCGTTCTGTTTTCAGGATCCAACGAAAATTGTTACAATTCAGCTTGACGAATGGAGAATCCGAGAACGAAGATAGAGATCGTGAAAAGAATCGTCATCATAAAATAAGGTTTTTCTTTCAGTTCACATTTGATAACAAACCAGATTCCTCCTCGTGTGTTACTGGCCACACTAAGAATAGGAAGGTTCATCAGAGGAATTTGCATTGAACCCATACCAAAGGTCTTCTGCGTGATCATCTCCATAGCGCGAAAAATGTAAGAAAACTCTTCCTAGCAAATAAAATCTGCCCTGCATAAGCGTCGTGACTAGCATATCAGCACTGGATTTAAAAAATTGTAACCGACTCTAACAAAATACTCATCATCTGATTACCTATAGTAAATAAAATAGTTCCCTTGCTCTGTGAGTTTGAAATTGTAGTTCGCTCTTGGAGGCATCACGACAAACGAATACAACACTTCTACAACTACTACCCACCATTGATATTTTTCACCCCTGTGATCTAAAATCAAATTTAACATGAGTTAAATCAGCCAGATGCTTCTTCTTACATATTCCTTGAATAACGTAGTTTTCATATAAGATCTTCGCCTCCAATATATGGCGTGTGAGTATGCAAGCGCCTGAGGTAAATGAATAATCGTGCTTTATTGGCTGAAATTTTTACCCTGAACAACGGAAAAAATAAGAATGATGCATCTGACTCCGGTCAAAAACCCTGATTCTGGTAGATCCACCTTGGGAGATTAGTGACTGCGATGAATTCATATTACCAAGAAGATATTACCAAGATAATCTCGAAATCTGAAGCTGAAATGATATTGAAACGCTGAATTTCCTCGTAATAATATCCGCACTGTACCCAGCATTCACATTTGAATAAATTAACCCTTCATATCAATGGAAAACTGAGCTTACCTCTATTAGAGCCAAGAATAATGCAAAAAGACCGAAGTAAGCTGCGAGGAAGTCGACCACCTTCTGTCTTCCTCTGAGGATGGAGCGATGTCGTTTGACAGACTTTGATAGAGCAGCTCCCGAGAACATTTATGAAGATTTTATTTCCGCTCTATGAATTATTGATCTTTATGGCAATTAAATTTACTTTATGTGAAAATTTGTAGTAAATGAATATTTCACAAGGAAAAAAAAATTCTTGTATTTACACTTATTTGAGTGGCGATTAGCAATAACCTGTTGCACTTTTGCATCTAATGGAAATTGTTGCAATTAATTCTCGTTTTTTTTTATTGTTACGTGTGTCTCCTTTCCAAAGCTCTGAAATATACAGCTGGATGAGAATGAGGTTATTATGGACGTGGTTGACGAAGATATGGAAAATTATCAACAATTTTTGACAAGGAATAACTGCAAAATCACTAGAAATCTTTAAGATAATCTTCATAGAAGCCTTTGATCATGTTTCTACAGTAATCCTTGCATTGTTCCAACTCTGTGAGGTTGTCGCGATGTAGAGTGAAACATTCATAAAGAAAACTCTGGAGATATTGTTGCTTGTAATTGAGCTTTCGTTCTTCGTCTAGAAGTTTTTGAGTTGCTTCAGTCATGCAATCAGCATATTTATATTCATCATTATTAGCGTCTTTGTAGCACTTTTTTTCATGGAGATCCCACTTTTCTTTAGTTTTTTCAAGAAAGCGATGACTTGTGTACTCGTCAACCTCGTGCCCAAAACTCTTGAGGTTCTTTTCAAATTTCGTTTGAGACACCCACATTGTTAATTTTTATTTTTTCATTCAGATTCTTATAATTCTTTTTTCTATTTCGATGAAGCATGGAATTTGCATAGACTTCTTCTTTGATGGCTCAATACTCAAAGGTTGGAAGGACGATTTTCAAAGTAGTTTTCTAAAAGAGTTTAGATCTATCTATCGATGCATACCCTTAAATGGGTTCTCCTCAAAATTTAAGAAGGATGAAGGAACAGATTATATAAAATAATTGAGTATTTATGCCTTTGTTGCTCAGAACTAAGATCAGAAAAGACAACTGTATGAGTGTTTTTTGCTTAAAATCAGCTTACCTACGATAATTCAACAATAGTCAATACCACTTGCATGGAATCATTTTTGGAATATTCAAAGAGAGGCAAATCTTCTCATATGACATAAGGGTAAAGAATCTTTTCAAAATTAAAGGTAAATCAGCCTGTCGGCACGACTGAAATAATTCCCATGATCTAAAGGAAATGATATTGTCTCATTGCCACATTGCCGCATTAAATTCTTCATCGATTAATCCCTCCAAAATTTGATAACAGACGAGCAATAATGTTAGAGAAAAATAAGTAATAATCTGAAAATCCATTAATCTGTTAATCTCTTTCTGAATGTTCCGATACAGAGATTAACCGCACTTAGAGCTTGCGTGATCACATCGGAAACAATTATTATTTTATTCGATTCCAAGCTATTTTAAATCTCACACATTTAAGAACGAGTTATTTGATTTAGTGGTTACAATTTCCATTGATCTACTTCGTAGAATTTTCTCACAAACCAAAAGTTCACTCTGAAAAGCAAGACTCCGTAGTGCCAATAAGCGGGTCAATATCAAATTTTATTGGAGAACTTGAGCTGACTCTCTGTATCATTACTAATAATAATTGTAACGCTGGATTTGTGAATTTACACAGAGAAAAATCATGCTTAACTTCTGCTTTTGCACTAATTAAATGCAAAGAGAGCTCTCTTTTAATTTGCGCTTCGAAGATTCTCGCTTCTCAATGGATTAAAACCCATTTCATTTGTCTACAAAAATCATCTTTGCCATTGAAAATACTGAAAATTCACAAAAACTCTTGATTATAACAGAGATGATAGCAAAACTCCTGTATCCAATTTCAATGATTCGTGAATCAAGCAATTTTGCTTTCGCGCCGCTCTGACTTCCAGAATTAATAATTTTTCCAAAATTCTTCAATATAGACTTTGTCTTGTTTATTCTGTCCTAGCATTTCCGTGTTAGCGGTGATTTAGCGTTGCGATAGTACATTGGAATAATTAATTTTATTCAGAAGCAAGAGCAATTTGGCGCTTCAATTCAAAATTTTGTCGAGGGGGAAAGAGCGGCAAATTTCAAAAAGAAAATACAATCAGTTAATTTAACCGGAATGGAAGAAGGTATTGATAACCTGATCGGATATAAAGCCACAACGCCATTACTTTTGCAAAAGATCATCACTTTTTACCCAAGGGAGAATCTGATAATTCTCACGGACGCGCCCACGATCAGGATACTCATGGCCGTGATAAGATTGACAGCAACGGCTCTGCTGACCAGAGAGTGAAAATCGAGGAATCGAAAATGAGTGAAGAACCACAATCTAGTGCACCGAAAAAACCAATCTTCATGATCATCAGAGAAAAAAAGAAAGCAAAAGCGTATTCCCATCACCTCCACCCATATTCATGTTCTGAACGCCGAATTACTAGTGTCTCAGCTGATGAGGTCGAATCGTCTGTAGATTCGAGGCCGAAGTCCGTCCAAAAGTACAATCGCAAAGAGAAAAGCCTCGGAGAGCTGAGTCGCAAGATTGTGACCAAGTACGGGAAGCTAGAACGATGTGAGGTTTGTATTGATAAACTGGCTTCTGAGTTGGGTAAGTTGGCTTTTGGAAGACCGGCTTAAAGCGTGATTTGTTTGATAGGAGTTGAAAAACGGAGAGTGTATGACGTAATCAACATTCTAGAGAGCTTGAAGGTGATTTGGCGGAAAGTAAAAAACACCTATCACTGGGAAGGACTCCAGGCTATCCCCCGGACGCTTCAAGAGGTATATTTTATTACTTTAGCACACCATCTGAGAGCATGATGTCACCCAGTTCAAAAAGAATACCAATCCTGCCCAAGACAGTGCCAATGAATCCAAAATCGAGTATGAGGAAGAGGAGAGCTCAAAGCGGGTTGGGTAATATTGATTTAATTGATTTTTTATTAACGTTAGACGGGATTTTGCAGAGTAAAGAAAGAGAAATCCTTAAAGCAGCTCTCGACAATGTTTTTAAAATTATTCTTGGAATGGAAAACTACTATATCACTTGACCAAGCTGCGTATCAACTAATCAGTAAAAATAACACAGAAAACCAAAATAAAACGAAGGTAGCGTTCTTCCATCAATTTCCGTTACAAATTGAAATTGAAGGCCAGAAGATTGTACGACATAGCAAATGTGTTCTGCTCGGTCGGATTAATTCAAAAAACGTTTATTAATGGACGTCGCAACGTATTCACATGGAATGGAGTGTCAGGAGTTAAAAACTTAATACAAAGATTAAAGAGCTCAGAAGATACTAAAGATATCTACTCCACAGCAACGAAAAAGCCCCCAAATTCTGAGGAAGATTTTGGGGAAAAGACGATCCTAAAGCCTAAGACCAAAATGATAAAGTCGATCGACAGTGCGTTTAAAACACCAATCACCAAATTCATTGCTTCGGAAAAAATAAGCCAAGACGAGTTAGTTGTAAAGGTAAGAAAGAACACTCAGACTTCGAGTTGGTTTAATCAATCTTTCGTCTTTTTTAGGTAGAAGAGCAAGAAGAAATCTTCTTGCAAGATACCAAAGAAGCCTCTAGAGTCTCTGATGAAACACCAGTTAAAGTGGTAATATTCTGCTTTGTAAGACGTTGAAGATTAATACCATTTAGTGGAAATTAGGAACTGATGATAAAACTCCGAAGAGGAAAATGATAGGCGACCTTACTAATCGACCTGATCAGCATTCTTTCATTCAAGGTTCTCAAGGAAGGAAAACTGTGAAGAAGATATTTTAAAGCGGAGCCCTCATGTTAATTTCTTTGGGTTCAGCCAAGCAGATAGTAAAAATTAAAAAGCTGGGCCCTCTCTTGTACTTACTGAGGCATTTTTACGTTAAAGATGTAATGTATGACTAACCTCTTCAAAATTCACTATCTATTTATTTCAAATATTTTGAGGGAGCATTTTCACGTGTCTATCTGCAAATAATTTGAATTTAATGATTTCATGTTGCTTATTTACTCCATTTAGTCTCCCGAAATCTTGCACAGAGTGATTGTCCTCCTATTGATATGATCAGTCGTTGTTGCTGTTGTTCATGAAAATTGTTAATTAGGAAGTCACCCAAAATAAAGGAGAGAGAAAAAGTGGTTAACATAGTGTCAAAAATTTCTCAAGTCGCTCACACCAAGCGCACTCGATTTCCGGTTGTGAAATTCAAAATTGGTTTGAAATTAACTGCTTTTAAATAATTTTAATCTGCTCTGGATTAATAAATTGGCAAAATTATGAACAATTTATCTGAGTTAGGTTTATGGCAAATAAGTTTGGACAAGTGAATTCGTGATCAACATCTTTCTCTGTGAGAATGAGTTTCTCCATTGTATATTTTAAAATAAAGCGTAGTAGTTGAAAATAATTCTCAAAGTTTCAGACTTTTTCCTCTCTCTCTCCTTTTTTACAATAGAATCACTAATAACATTTCTTTTTGATCAGAGATCAATTTTGATGGAAACTGACCCTTTGCTGCACTAAGAATGATTGTCTTGAAATACTTAGTCATGAGGGAGTTTGCAATCATTAATAAATCTCTTTAATGAACAATTTAAACCGTGTATAGTGCACACTATTTATTAGTTGTAGTAGTGTTCATAAAGCAATTCTTTTCCATCACTATTTAAAAAATTATAAGCACGTCCTGAGGCTTTATAAAGTTTCTAATTCTTCAGGAAAATCAAACCCGTCCTATGCTATAGGTAATTGATATATAATGTATCGATGATAAGTTGTTTTTTACAGCTATAACGCGATAATTAGTGTCATCATGCTTGCAAAGAGCTACCTGGTCCTGAGATTATACGGACATTTTTCAAGGTGGACAAGTGAGAAAGCAGTCGCAATTTGGTATCGCATCATTTTCTAATAATTTCAACTGAGCTTTTCTGATCACCAGCCAAAAATACAAGGCTAAACCGGGTGTTTACTTTGCGATGAAAGCAGAGTTGAAAAAAAGACCGTTTCTCATGCTCGCAATTTTCATGGCAGCGACAGTTATTTATTTAGGGTTTGCTTTGGGAACCTTTGAGAGGTACACATATCAATTTGTTTGCAATTTGGTTCGATTAAAGCAATCAGATCTTACACACCCAATGATGGTTACTATCCGATAGATATTCATGATTTGATGAATTCCTGCTGGGTAACAATCATTACCATGCTTACTGTTGGTTTTGGTGATGGGTATCCATCCACACATTTGGGCAGATTTATAGGTACCAACTCAAATCTCGATTTTATAATTGGGTTGTAAATTCTAGGCGTTCTTGCTAGTATTCTCGGGATGCTGTTGGTGTCGTTGATGGTCGTTGCTCTAACAACGCTCACCGAGTTTAGTCCTGAAGAGAGCAAGGTATTGTCTTCCTCAGTTTCATGGGATAATTAAAATACCATTCTCTCATATGTTTTAGTCATTCTTTATGATGAAAAGACAGTATACTTCGAATAACGCAAAAGATAAAGCAGCGAATGTAATTAAAATACTATTTCAGATCCAGGCTGGTTTGAAGAGGAATGGAGAAATGAGTACTCAATTTGTTGAGAAATTCGTTTTGGTTACCAGACTCAAAAAGAATATCGCAATCTTTCAAAACGACTCTCGGTTTTTGAAATAATCATTCTTCGCCGAAACTAACAACAGTTTATTTATATTAGAGTGGCCAACTCATATAACTTGCAAGTTGATGAAATTCTGAAAAATTTGAAGACAAAATTAGCAACCGATATTAATGACATCAAAAGACAAGTAGTGACTGTCCCTCTTCTTGAAAGAAAATGCAAAGTTTTGGAGGTATAGAGAGTTATTTTTAGTTTGTTAACGTCTCGAAAACCATGAAGGAACGCCAGCATAGGATTGCGTCCAGAATGAGAGATATTGTGAAAGCTCAGGCCACAATGTGCGAATGCCTCACGAGAAGAAACAATAAAGGTGCTTGAAAAATGAGGAATTCAAATTTATCGTGATGGCCATTTCTTCTCAAGAGCTATCTGTTTACTCTTTTTTTGGAGAAAAAAAAATCTTACTCAGAAACAAGAAGGCACTATATGCTCTGTTCTGTTCTGGATTGTGATCGAATTGACTTTTGCGCTATTAAATAACATATTAATCCACAGGGGAAAAAATGTTTTGGGGGGATATTTACTTAAATAAGTTCGAATACTTCTGTCAAATTCATAATGAATAAACAGCTAAAGATTGTCTTATTTATCAGTCAATGGATAAATAGAACAAGGTATATAACACTAATTAGTTGTTTCTTAAAAACGAACTCATCATAAATAAAGAATCAAAGGAAATAATCTGGAATTTTTGCAGTAACACGAGCATCTCCTCTCGTTGGAGCTGAATCAAATTGCAAACTAAAATAATGGCGTTTAGTCCAGGTAGAAACGATTATTTACTATGTGGTTCTTAAATTTTCGTCAACCTCCATGATCGCTGCCTGGTTTCCGCATCTATAGCAGTAATTCGGAGCTGAGAAAATCGTTACAACATTCTTGCTATGTGTTTCACTGTAACCCTGTAGCAAATGCGACTCCAGATGAAAATAGCTATATGATAATTACCTCCATCACTAGTTGGTGAGCTCTACAAACCATTTTAAGCTTATTTGTATGATTGAACTCCTCTGAGATGTCTTGGCCAAAGAGAAAACCAGCGCCTCTTGGAGATGGTCCCCAACCTAGTTCGGTTAGCTATGACTCAGTTAAGTCTCAAAACTACCCATTCTTTCATCAGGATCAGACCATAGCAGATCACACATTGGACCCTCATGAGGTACTTCTTGCACTCGATCTAATTGGCGAATATGGTCAAGTGTGTCTATAGACGGTGATAATCCTCCATGTAAACAGAAAAACTATCAATTAAGCTCTGAGTGAGTAGTTTGGCTTTTTGATATTATACTTGTCCTTCAACAACTGCAGTTAGTGGGAGGTAGTCAAATAGATCCGTGAAATATTTCCAAACATTAAAGTTGCCATACTTCCTTGCGCATTCATCGTAGAAACCATAAACTTGTGTAATTTGACGACTTTCATGATTGCCTCTGGTAAGAGTTATTCTGTCTCGATATCGAACTTTCAATGCAATTAGTAATGAAACAGATTCGATGCTATAATATCCTCTATCAACATAATCCCCCGTGAAGAGATAGTTAGTATCCTGGCATTAGAGTAAGTGAATGACAACTCAAAATTTAGGTGGTGGTTACTGGAGGCATTCCTCCAATCCGGAATAATTCGATTAAATCATGAAACTGCCCGTGTACATCTCCGCAAATAGTGACTGGAGCTCTGACAGGCTGCACATTCGATTCATCGATCAAGATTTCTTTTGCCTTGTGAATACAATTATGATTTTCTGAGCGCAAATAAATGTACTTTATCGCAAAGGACTTTGATCTCAGCTTCTGTAAGAATTTTGCATTCGTATAGTTGCTCTAGCTGCCTATCAAGGTTGCCAATGTCAGTTGAAGTTAGTTTTCCAGACATTCTTGGATTAATTGCGCAAAAATAAATTTTGGATATGATGAGATATTTTTTCGAACTTACGAATTTTTGAGGACAAAGATTTCTCTTTTCGGAAGAATCCCGCTTTAATACCATTATATATTTTTATATGGTAGGCACCATATTAATAGAGGTTAGGAAAAGTGCGGAGAAGTTAGCAGTAGAAGACTATGATGTGAAAAAATAGTTATTATAAAAAAAAAGAGAGACAACATCGTCCACTTGAAAATTAGAAAACTCTACTTGAAATGACAATTCTATCTTTGAGTTGTCAGCTCTACATAAGTTAAGAGCGATGGGTATTTCTTGATAATGGCCAAGGTCTACTTATCTGTTCTAAAGATGAGCCGTCGTGATTTATCTATAAGCTCGTTAGTTTTAAGTGCTGTTACTTTAAATTTTAAGAGACTAAATAAATGAAAAACTGTTGATGAAACTTCATGGGTAACGAGAGCACAAAAGAGAAAGCGATAGTTTATTCTGACTTTCTTCATGAGAATCTAACTAGAAGATTTCCGAAAACAAATGTGATTGAAAGGATGCATGCGAAAGTCTTGAAAAAATTAGAACACAACGTCTACTTCGACAGAGATCCCTTCAAGGACACTCCAAAATGGCTTCGAATATATTTCCCCTTCAAAGAAGACGATCAAAATAAAAATACATCACCCTCAAAAGATAGTCCGTCACAAATGACATTTAAAACCACCTTATTCTCTTACGAAGACAGAGATGGCACCAACAATAAGAAATCGCCGCTAAAATTTCCAGGCGCTCCAAGAAAGATTCTCAGCGACTCCAAAGACAAGTTTTTCTCTCACAACGCAAAATGACATCAGCAACTATAGCAACGCATCGCTCAAATTTGAGTGGGATCTCTCGGGATTCTTTTCAACTCACTGACCAGGTGTACCAAAACGAAAATTCGAGAGCTAGAGAAAAATTGGACTTATTGCAGTTACAGGAGTTTAAGGAAGAGGATGTACAATCAGAAAACTTTACCCCTCAGATAGGAAATGTAAAAAAATCTACAGTGGTTCCCAGACAAACGAAGATCTTACTGAATTGCAGTCTTGAGGAGCAGTTATTCAAGAAGGTACCACCGAAGATACTCTATAGCATATTAGAATTTTTAATCGATGATTATCAGTCATTGATATTGGTTTCATCGCTATGGCATTTCAAAATCAAAGAGGTTTTTGATTCAGAGTTCAAGGCAATCGATCTCAGCTTTTCAAAGTGCTATAGAGAATTTTTAACCCTCAAAGACTCCTATTCAACGACCATTTATGATGGATATAGCTCGGGGCCAGGATTCAGAATTGATCGAAATCTAATAGCAGAAACGAAGGCAACTCTGACTGGTAGCATTTCGCCGATCTTCCGTTTTATGCTAACCAATAATCTTATAATTAGGAAAAGCTGTAATGATCGGATACTCCTACTGGCTTGTGAATAACCCTGAGAAAGAGTTGTTCGTTAATTTTAAATTTGATGTTCTGAGCGAAGGAGCTCATCGCAAGATCTGGGTTTATAGAGAAGATTTAGCAGTAAACTCGCTTAATCCTTATTTAGTAACCTACTTTTCCATTAGTGTGAAGAACAACAAGAGATATTTACAATAACTGAGCCAATAATTCCTATTTGTGAAGGGGACAGAATAAAACTCGCTGTCAATGTGAACAATGCCGCAGGGCTGGTGAAGATAAGCTCAATTACGTGGCGTCAACCCATCTTTCAGAAAATTCCTTCGATTCCCAAAAACATTGACAGCAATTATCTTGATGGTATTGACAGAAACAGAATCTGTGAAATAGAAGAATTCCAAATGGAATGGTGCCATTATTTATACTTCCATCGGAATGTACAACGATATATTAAAGATTTGGGTTCATGTCTTCAACATATCTCCTCTGAATGTTCCGGAGTCGGCTTTCTTGCAATTAAATCTTTCTACAAGGCAGTTAAAAGCGGTAGATCATTTTTCTGTTCTTGAGGTAATTAATTATTTATGACTAGGTATCATCGAGAATGCTTTCGATAAACTAGCCGTCAACGTTGAAATCCTCGAGAAAGAACAGCCAATTATTGCCGAAGTTAAACGAACTGGAGTTTTTCAAGATATCGAAAAATTCTTACAGCTCCGAGTCGGAGACACACTTATTTTTTATCAGTCAATCGGCGAATGCACAGAAGGTTTTCCTGCCTCAAAATTCACAGCAGTTCCAAAAAGCTGCGCTTAAATCTCAAGATTTCAAGTTTCATCTAAATCAATAAGTTTACATAGATTAGTTCTCCCTTCTTTTTATTATAACATCCTTATTAAACCTTAAACACCAGCTTTTTATCTAGCTTTTCTTGTCATTCCCTCAATTCAGAAAAAATGAGCTTACTACTGGTTAGTTAGAATGCGTAATAGTTTCCTCTCTAATTTGCTTAGAAATTATTTTTTATGATTTATTTTGGTGGCAGGCGTGATGTTCTGACATGAATGCAACTACGACGACTGATCAAGCGAAAAGTCAACAGATACAACAAAGTAAAATGACAGAAAAGCTCGAACTTATCTTGATCTGCTGAACTTTTCTTTTAATTGAGAATTTGGACACACGTTTAGATCATTCTTCTGACGAATTCGTTAATGGCGTTTTCTCTGTTACCCCAGTCACCACCTTGGTTGTATGGGTGTCTCTTTTCTCTGTATCCACCCTTTGGTGAGTTGAGCTTGAAAGGCCTAGATTGAAAATATTTGTGAGTCTCAAGCAGGGAAAAGCGCAACTACCAGATGGAGTTGTTGGCGATCTTGAAGTTGGCACCAACGTTAGTGATTTCTTCAATGAGATCTTCAATGGAGAGGATGTTTTGCTTTCCAAGGACGGTCTCGATGACTTGGTTGGAAGTAATTGGGATTCTTTGACCCTTGACCTTCATGTATCCTCTCTTGTAAAGGAGTTGGGAGATGGTCTTTCTGTCTGGGTAACT
>ENA-UOTX01000133-UOTX01000133.1-compost-metagenome-genome-assembly--contig:-NODE-133-length-81541-cov-12.998257_pt1 | contig 81541 bp, 57 predicted proteins | sample MGYA00238143_ERZ746982 | MGnify/ENA primary metagenome ERZ746982 (study PRJEB28758, sample SAMN06268862) | compost metagenome | isolation source: single cell | place: USA: California, Emeryville, Joint... | reverse complement strand
TTGCTAGAATCAAGGGAAGTCGTAGAATTTCCGTGCTTTTCATCTAACGCCTCCTCTCTTTGGGAGTCCTGGTAAATCTTGCTTCGACTTGTAGATTTTTGAGAATATCCGGCCCGAGAGCCGGAGATACGATATGATTCAGGAGTATGAGTACCTTGAGTCGACCGCTTCGTTGGAACCGAATCTAAAGAATCTTCAAAATCTGAAATATCCTTGTGACTCGAACTCATTCCATAGTTGTTCTCTTTATCTGTATAGCTCTGTGCTTTCTTTACGTCAAGCATCTGCAAGTCTTGATTTAGTAGTACTCCTTGTTGACTATCTTCAAAATGAACATTCAGTTGCTTCAGAGCCTTTCTTTTTACAAACTCATTCTCCTCTTCCAAGCTCAAATCGCTTCGCGATGTATTTCTTTTGGAGCGTTCGCTAACTTTGATTTCGTTCTCTTGTTGGGAATAACGCCCTGGAGATTGTGATAGCTCTCTAGATTCCTCTGTGTTATGAATTGTATTCAAAGGAGTGTTTTCATTGCACAAAATCACTCCTCCATCTTCCTTATTGTCCTTGCCCTTTAGTCCTATTGAAAAGCTTTGCTTGCTATTGTACTCGTTCGTTGCTTCTATTCCGAAAGTGCTCCCTGCTAGCAATCGCGCTCCTCCTGATTCATGAGTGAATAGGGTTTCTCTCGTTGAAGAAACAATGCCATTTGTCTTTTTATGCGAAGATTTTTCTTTTCCAAACCTCGCTGAAGAGTTTTCTCTTCTTTGAGGGGAAAACTTTTCAGAGCTGTTGCTTCTTGAGGTCTCTTGAGGAGAACCATCTCTTTGAATGAAACTTTTGCTGTGTGGCTGAGCAAGTCTGTCAAAAAACTCTGGTGAAGGAGGCTTGATTCTTTTTTTCGTAGAGTTCAAATCAGTGCCGTTGTTATGAGAAATGTTTGAAGCCTTGACTGGTGTCACAACTTTATTATTCAACTCAAGACTTTGATTCAATTCATTCTGACGTGCTGAATATTGTGGAGAACGGCTGGAGAATGTCTGTGTGAGGAAAGAACCGCTGAGTCCAGCTTTGTGGGGGGTACCACCCTTTATTGACAGATAGAATGAACTCCTTTTGCTTGGTGTATTTGATGGAATATGCTTGATTCTGACTTTTGCTTGCAAATACTTTTTGCTGTGGGGACAATATTCAAATTCAATATTATTTTCTACAAGGAATTTGGTAAGCAGCTTCTTTTCGGTGAGTTCTTCCTGTTGGAAGTTGATCTCTGGTATTTGCATGCGCTTTTGCAATTCTCTCTGCTTTTGATGGCTGATCTTTTTGTACGCTAATTTTAATTAGTTTTAAATAAAGAACCGTTATTTACCAAAGCTAAAAAGACTCAAACTGTTGCAAATGGCTGTGATATAGCCTAAAAAAAAATGAGGTAAAGAGAGAATGATGCTTAGACCGGACTGAGATTCTAAATAAAAAGCATCGTTCTTTACAAATGTTGCTTGAACATATCAGGAAAGTTAAAGAGCCTTTTTCTTAAATTGGGCTGGGAAAAATATATTTATTTAAAACGAAATGCAGTGATCTTAGTCCAACAACAAATTAACTTTAGACGATATTATAACAAAGAAGTAGTGATAAGACCCTCAATTTGCGATCCATAAACATTCCAAGTGAAGACATACTCTTTACTCAAGAGAAATCTGGCATTCGGGTCTCGCACTACATCGTCTTGGACTTTAAAAGGATCTTTGAAACCATCTTGAATCTTCATCTCGACTATTATTATTGCAAATAATAAGTTAAAAAAAAATTTCTCATATTAGAAATTTATTACTTGGTGAGAGCCATATCGTAATTTCTCTCGATATTTGAGGCAGATTGAATTCTGCCCAAGCATGAATCACGAACTTAGAATAGTCTGTCTCCCATATCTTTACAACTCTCAATGTAAAATGCGTGTTTCTTTCGGAAAATATTTGCGTAAGCAAATGCGAGTACATGAGGTTCTTTTGTCCTTTGAAACACAGGATGACTTGATGCAGCAAGTAATCAATAGATTGTTGAAGTAAAAACAAGGAGCGTTCAACAGAATTCTTCTCCGCAAAACCAACCCGTTTGTGATAGAATAATTGCCTTATGGTTTCATGCTTTTGTTTCATATAATAGAATGTCTCTCGGAATGAATGTCCAGGACAAAGAGCGATTTTATCGAGAAAATCAATGAGATTTAGCACCTCCTTAAACTCTGCGTCTATGCTATGAATTGTATTTTCGATCCTTTTCTCATGCTTGCAAAGAGTCGGGAGCGTCTGCAACTCATCGTTTAATTCGAGAAGCTTGCAATAGCTTTCCAAGACATTTTTTATAGAAACAAGTATTTTTTTCCTCCTCTCAAACAATTCTATATTATCCTGTATTTCCTGGTGCTTCTCCCAAATTGAAACTCTATCAATTGTTTTTTGTGCCTCTTGAAGACAATTCTTCAGATCTTTCGTGGAAGCACCCTTTTTGCTATCACCATGCTGGTTTATATCCTCACACCAGTCAATAAGGAGATGGGTATGGTAGAAAATTTCCAGCCAAGCAAGACTGATTTCCGCAAAATTAGATTGCTCGAATTGGTTCATCATTGTTGTTAGCAGATTCTGATAATGAATAATATTCTTCAAGTCTCCATGGTAAATGTCGTTTCGCAAAATATTCGCGATATATCCATTTATTTCATTGCTTTCTCCCTCGCTTTTCCCTTCTTGGGACAAAATATGATCAAAAATATCAAAGAACTCTTGGAATTTAGTAGCCATAGCTAGGAAAAGCGGCTCTATGTCTCCACTGTCAGGTCCTTGTCTACACTCTTGAAGAATATAGAAAAGCAACTCAGAAAATTTCTTTCTCTTCTCTTTCATAGGAATATTGCCCTTGATCGTTACTACAAGCTCCAAAACATACTCCTTTAGCTTTCCGAGCCTCTTTCTGAACTCTAAATTCGTAGCTTCAAGCACTGGTCCAAGATATTTGTTTGTAAGCATCGAAACTTTGTCTAGCAAGAAAAGGAACTCAGCGTACATCTGGAACAATGCTTTGGATTTAACTTTTAATGCTAACTTCTCAAAGTGGCCGGAATTTATCTCCTTTACTAGCAGTAGTGCCAAATTGCGAAGATACCTAAACCTTTTCAGGTCTTTTGCTGTGATTGAGTACACGTTGGCGATTTTTAGTGCCCATACTGTCTCTGATTTTGTGTAATCGAGCAGATAGTTGAGCAGCTTTTCCATCATAATATGCGCTTTTTCCGCAAAAGCCTCGTTAAGCAAACTGACCTTCAGGTAATTTTCCTCAAAGTTCAAGATAATATCATGAGAGACTATCACCAGCTCTTGGACTTCAGGGTCTCCGCGCCGAGCTCCTTTCAAACTGTGATTAAGCTTGTATTCAATGTCAAGATATCTTCCAAAATCTTTCTCCAGGGAGAGAAGACGATCCATCAGCTGCTCATTGTGGTCATAGACGCATTTTTTAAGCACAGCAGAGAAGTGGCTATCGCAACTCAGTGCAAGCTTTGTGATGCGATTTTTGCAATATGCAAGGAAATTATTCATCTCAAGGTAAGCTTGTTTAACTTCATCTTTTATATCATGCATTGTTGCAAAGTGACTGATCCTAGTCTTCAGTTCAATGTAGTCCTCATTGATTCCTTGTACTGTCAGTAAAAATAATTCAATATACTCATTTGTTTCTTTGAGCAATCTTCTCACATCATCCTCTACATGGAAATCTGGATCCTCTGCTTTACATGTTTGCCATTGCTCTGTGAAAAAAGTATAAGCATTTTGCAAATGAGAGAAGTTAGAGATCTGACTCATCACTGCTTTTTGCGAGAAACTTTCATTATAGTTAAATAGTTTCTGAAGGAATTTGAGCGAATCAACGACTTGCTGAATTTTTTCTTGCATAAGAACGAAAACTTTTTCTTTGAAAGCTGGCCGGAGATACTTTTCATTGTAATTAGGCAGAAAATTGGTACTGTGACTCTGGATTATCGAAACGCTGCGATAAAGCTCATCTTGTGCGTCTTGAGCGACAGAAAGTCCTTGTAAGAATTTATCTAACTGGTTAAACTTTTTGTATGAGCGATTCCATAAACTGTAACACACGTTAACTAAATTAAAGTCACTAGTCAGCTGAGTTAATACCACGTGATCTCCATCAAACGCTGTCGAGATTACTTTATTTAAGAGTCTAAATATGGGATGAACTTTATCAGGCTGGTTTTTAAAGTTATCAGTCAAGAAGTCAATTGATAGCTTTTCAACGCTGCTTTGGAGCATAGTCGCTGTATACTGAGCAGTTTCTAACTCTTGCTTCATGGTAGACCCTATCTTCTCAATGTGGCTGCTGAAGACCTCATTAAGAGTGGATTCGAAAGCCATGACGTGAGACAAAAAGAGGTTTATATTTTTCATCACAGATGCTATCTGTTTCATGATTTTCCGGACGTCTTCATGCAGAGAGTACGAGTTTATGATTTCTTCATCAAGCTCATAATACTTTTTCTCCAAAAACTGTTTAAGAGGCTTCGAGTGCTCTGTTAGCCTAAAACTAGTCATATTGTCATAGTCATAGGTAAGGAATTTATTGTTTATTTCCATCATGATTTGCATCGCCATGTCAAGCTTCCCTGAAGAATTGAGCAACTTCTGCATTAGTTCCATACATTGCTGGAGTTTGGGAATTTCAAATTCAAAGTGGTCTGATTGATACATGCTGAGGATATCTGATAGAGCTTGAATCTTGACTTGATACTCAGCATTGCTCGAAATCAGTTTTTGGCTATTCTCTATCTCAAAATATTTTTCTCCATTGTACGCATTTTGAAGGAACTTTGTGTATTCTTTGTTCAGCAAAGCAAACTTTTTGAAATCTTGTTGATAACACTGAAGTATATATTGCTTTGCCTGAAAGAGTTTCGCTCGAAGGTTATCATGGCTTTTTACAAGTCTGATCTTCAATTTGAGATAAAATTCAAATGCCTCCGTCAGATAGGGTTTTAACTTTTCTGAAGCAGAATTTTTCCCAATTGCACCTAAAAGTTGATCGACACGCTGGATGCTGTTAGGAAGAGCCCGAATTAGCTCAGCTGAAGAGTGATAAAAGCTTCCCGTGATCTTTTCATTGTTTTTCTGGAACTCTTCCAACTTTGGAATAACCTCACGCTCAATATTTGCAGCTATTTGCTCAAATTCTGCACATTTAGTTATCTCTTCTCCCACTTCTTCAATCAATTTCCGGAAATTCTCATTCAAACCTAGGAGTTCTTTTGATGTTTGGTGAATTGAATCAAATCTCTCAATTTTATCCGGATCGAGGTTAGCTAACTCTTTTACTCTGGTGTTCATTGAGGATAACTTAGTTTGTACAAGTTCTCGAACCTTTCTTTGTAAACTGACTAGATCGCTATCAGTACCTCGCGCCTGTTCTTTTGGATGCCATGAAAAAGGATTACCTGGGTCAGAATCGTTAGTATCAAATCTCATCGATTTTTCAATAGAATTCGTTTGAGGGGTTGGCGAAACTGATCTAGGGAGTGCTTTTTGAACCACTATTGAATCAATCGTGTTGCTTTTGGTGACATCTGGTGCTTGGATAGTGCGAATTTTATAGTCTTTGGCGTCTCTCATGGGACTGGTGTCGCCGCCGTTAGAACCACTTCTTGCTGTTTTCGTTTTCGTAGACAGTGGAGAAGGATGACGTGGCTCGTTTATACGCAAATTTGTATTGTCTACTCTACCTACAACTCTCATTTTTCTTGCTGGTGGCTTCCTCATCGGGTTTTCGAGAATTTTCCCAGAGTTCTCTACTTCCAAGGTGTCCTCTTTTTTGTCTATTGAACGCCTTCGAGCAGATTTTATTTGACGTGCGGTATTAGGAGAACGATCGCGGTGAGTCATTGGCCTGGTGCCAGACGCACTACCCTTGGGTCGCTCAGGAAGTAGCAGATCAGTTGATTTTTGTAAATTGGATTCTCCATTTTTCGTTTCTTTGTGACTGATTGAGCCAATTCCATCGCTAATGGTACCTTCAATAGTCGGACGTGTTGTTGAATTGATCAAGAATAATTTGGGATCTCTGCTCATTAGGTAATCAAGGTCAATGCAGAAAATTTTTCGTTTCTCAATGCATGCTTTGAACTGAAATTGGACTCTCTTTAGCAGTTTAAGCTTCTCATCTGCACATGCTTTCATATCATTGCAAAATGCTATTAGACTCTCTAAGAAGCGATAGCGCTCTTCTTCTACCTGAGAAAGAAAATTCATTTGCTTCTCAATTAAGCTTGAATGCTCATCAAGGTGTTTATAATGATTTGATCGGGCCTCCTTGAGCTCATTCTCAGTGATACTGGGATTGAGCCTTTGATTGTCAATCATGCTATCAAGGCTTTCCTGCACGCGTTGTAAATAACTATTCAATAATGCATTCAATTTCCAGAGTGTAAAATCATTAATGAGCTCCTTATTTTTTGATCCTGCTTTCGTTTTGAAATCATCTGGTATCTGTGCTGAGATAAATTCTACTAGCTTCTGCAAGTTCTGAATGAAAAACTGATACTCTTTCATTTTGTAGCTGAGAGCACCAAACTCTACCTCAATATCATGTTGATGCAACATTTTGATGGGTTCTTGAAATTTGTGGAGGATTAGCTTTGTAAAGAGCTCAAAGAAGCTGTCTGTTTTATAAAAGTTGTCATCGATGAGCATTTTGAAGTTCAGCATGTAGGTCAACACGTTCTTATAGCTGAGAGAAAGATCCGCAATGAATTTCATCATGTTTTGAAAAGAATGGTGCTCCAGCGATGAGAGGTTCTTTCGGAATATTAATTCGTTGTGAATCTGCGACTGATCTATGATACGATCAGCGGCCTTAGTAGACGATAGCAAAGCCTCCATCATATCAAAAAAAACGTTGTTTGATTTATCTGTTTCAATTAATAGCAATTAGCTTTAAGTTGTTAATTGAGTCAAGATTCAATCTGCCCTCAAGTTTTAAATCACATACACTCTTGCCGAAAGTAGTTAGATTAGATTCTTGAAGATTTTTTAAACATGAAAACAAATTGTCATGCATAATTTGTTGGATGGTCATGATAAATTTGCTTGTACGAGCTTGGATCAGGAAAAAAAAAACAAAAAGGAAACAATAATACCCCAATTAGGACACTATGTAATAATATATTTTAGTTATTTGATTACTTTAAACTTTGCTGCTTCAGATTTCTACATGTTGATAATTGCTGGATCAAATACAGGGATGGACAGCTCTCACTTGAGAATATGTATTGACAATTTTTCATAGAAGACCAACGACAATATTTTTTCGTAAAACCATTGTTGACCAATTGATTGAGATTTATATTTAAGTGCGACTTGTCAAATAGCTGCAACTATTCTTTGGCTAATGTTCTCAGCTTTTCGTTGTTTTGTTAGCATGTATGATTGTTTAAGGAAGGCAAACTATGGATAAACAAATTGCCTTTTTTTGGAATAATCTACTCTTCCCTTTTCTTAGCTTCTAGCAGCTGATGATTCCTTGTCTAACTTGTAGAGAACATTCTGCTTGGGGGGATAGTTGCTCCGAAATAGAAATATGATTTTAGAAAAAGGTTTGAAGACCTTGCGTCGGACTTTTCAATGACTCAGCGAAAATAAAAATTATTTTCTCACCCCACACCTTTGAAGAATGAGATCTTACTAACTCCATACCATACCAGCATGAAATCTCCAATAGTCGAAGATGTACAGCCACCACAGGTGCCCCAGGAAGCTGGGATATTTCTCACTTGGCTAAGGAAAGCAAAACAATGGAGTTTTTTGAATTATCTCCAAATACTGAACACATTTACTATGCTCGCAATTGTTCAAGCCTGTATGCACATTGAAGATTCTCATTTGCCCAACTTTTTCGAGTTTAGTAGCTATTATGGGGTTGTGTGGAATATTTATGCAAGTTTACAAGAACGACCTTTTATTGACCTCACAGTCACACTATCAAAATGCCCTCAAAACTATGAAACAATCAGTTTCAAGTCTTACATCGGTGTGAAAAGCAGCACGGAATATTTTTCTAGAGTTACTCATAATAAATTTATGGATCATCATTGGTGTGGGAAACGAATCACGAACTACACCTTTTATTCACATCAGATGGATTGTCCTATCGGACATATGCGTTGCGATTCGGGATACTGTGTTGGTGTTGATGAAATGTGCCCTCTCACTCAAATTAATGTCTCCCGAAATCCATTGCAAATAACGTTAAGCAGAGATGACAATCATCGGCCGATAATCGGTATTGAACTTCACACCATGAAGCATCCATGCTCTATTTTAAAAGAGAAGCCTGCTTTTGAAAATGAATTTTTAATTAAAGATGATTTAGGTTGTCTCAGACTTGGAGAAGATCAATTTCTCGAGTGGATTGTAGAAGATGATAACCAGCTGCTGCAACATGCCAATACACCTGAGGAAGATAAAATAACAAACCTTGGTGCTGACAGAGCTCATCTTTTTGCTCGTCATGCTGTCGATATCGCCCAGAATCTCCAATGCTATCATAAAACAAAACAGGGATTGAAAAAGTATCTATTGGGTATGAGCGAAATTCGTGAGTGGCACAAAACGAAAGGAGATGAGTTTGATAAACTCTTATCGGTCTTTTGGATTATTAGTATATTCATTAGAGTTTTCCAAATCTTCAGAAAAGTCCCTTTTACAGCACCAAAAGCAATAGTGGTTCAAGGAATATTTGGATTATCGATTTTTCCTACACTCGCTGTTCTTCTATTTATGGAAAGAACAATTAGCGATATTGAAGTTCAATTACATGAGTTCAGGGAAATTAAGTATTGTTTTGGCGCTATTTCTTGGGAAGAGCTCATGAAAATACCTGATACTGATTTTTTCCAAGCAATTGCTGATACAAACCAATATCGACTTTGTAAAATTTATGTTTCGATTGCATTGATGGCTATCACTCATATCGTTGCTCGAGTGAATAGAAGAAGATAGGCTATTTATATTACTTGTGTGTATGTAGCGTGTGTTGATAAATCAATTGCAATAGCATATGAACAAATTATTCTGAAATTCTCTAATTGCTTGAATTTATTTGAATTAAGTTCTCGTTAGCGGGCAAGATTTCTTCTGATAAAGATAAAACTTCTTTACTTGAGACTAATCAGCATTTTATCACCATTCGAAGGGGTTCACTAAGAACGTTTGTGTATTTATTTTTTAAATTTTTCATTGTTTTGAGGTTTTGCTGTCTCGACTATAAGTATTACGATCTGTATTAATCATCACAGAAAAACATGGTCAACCTTTACTTAACAAATAAATTCCAATCTCTTATAGAAGAACCTAAATTCAATTTGAAACGATCAAAGATACCAGTACAATGCAAATATTCATAATGCTTTTATCAACTGAAGGGCAAAATTAGATTACAAGAGATACCTTTACAATAAAAACCTTCTTTCAAAATTTGAATATTGAAATTTTAAAATTATTAATTATAAATGAATGCGTGATCTGTTAGTTAGCATCTTATCAAAATCAGTTTAGTTATGAAGACTGATATATTAGAGTATTTTCAGATCGTAAACTCCTTTCTGAATAGTAACTCACAACTAAGTTCACAGCTTCTAAGGATGTGAGCAGACAAATACTAACTACAACTAAATTGACTGTCTATGTAAAATCAGATTTCTTGCGGCAGTACTAAACTTGACTATAGGTTTTACCTCCACAGTAAAGAAATGATCTGTTTAGTAATTTTACAAGAATAATTATAATTTACTTTGAAGACAGTCATATTGACTAGGACTTATATTTCTAAAAAAATTACTTTTTCATCATCAACAGCAACTTACCTTGAATTAGAACTAAACAAGATGAAACTAATAGTGTGTGGGCATATACTATCCGTTTGTTGCCTGACTCCAATGCCTGAATTGGAGATTTTTCTGTTCACTTCTCACAAATCGTTAATGAGTCGGCCTCACTTATTCCTTTGGAACGATATTATTCTTGATTTTAATTCTTAATTTTGTCATCGTACTCTTCAGATCCCAACTCGCCCTTTTCTCAAAACACTTGAATGTGAATGGGGAGAAAGAAAAAAATACCAGAAATTTATCGTAGCGCATCACAAGAAGAACTCCTTCACAACAACGATAAAAGTTGACTAAAGTTTCCTGTGATGAATATTTAGTTTCCGAAAAACCGGCAAGTTTAAGCATAGACAATTAAAATTATTCAAAGAGTCAAATTTGCCCTCAACACAGATAAAATGATATTGAGAAAGAAGCTCTTCGAGGAATACTTATGCAAAGGAATCAGACGAACTGCTGTTTGCTTTTTATCGGATATTACTCCTTCCGCTACTTTATATTCTCCAATGTTTCCAACTCACTGCGACATAATGCAATTTTCTCTTTATACCACTTCAAAACATTATTTCTCAACTCAAAAACCCAACACATCCCAGAATGAAGATACCCAAATAGGTTATAAAAAAGCTATTGAAACTGTAAAATCGCTTTTTGTGAAGGAAGAGCTTGAAAAAGTCAAAGCCGCTTTTCTGAAAAAAGGGGAACTTACTTTGGGAGATGTTTTACTGTTTTATTCTCTCAATCCCAAAGCCTTACCAAAAAATTACCTGAATGATGCTCTTACAGCTGCTAAGAAAATTGCAAACAGCAAACAAACGAGCGAATTGGGTGTCAAGACAGAAAACTATAAAATTCTAATATTTTGTCGAAGCCTTATCAAGCCTTTAGAAGCAAGAGAAGCAGCCAAATTTGTTTCTAATCTCAAGGGGGGTGCTCAGGATCCGAAGGGCCAATCCAAACAAACACTTGACCTCCTTATATATTTAACAGGGCAAAAACTGCCTCCATCTGGAAATGAGTATGACCACCTGAACCTGCACGAGTTGACTCTCAACTTTGTCCTACAAGAGTTATTGGAGCTTGACTTATTCTCGGAAATCATCTTCAGCTCGTTAAAAAAATCAAATTTTCAAATTCCAAGCGACATCGAATACCTTTTGGTTTCAATGTCACATATTTGCAGAGTAGTTTTTGAACTCAAGAATCCGAAACGAGTCCCAAATCATAAGCAATACATAGCAAGTTTTTACGCACTGGTCAGATCACTAGCTTCTGCTGTCGACAAATTCGGGCCTTCTTTCTCGAAGCATCTCTATGACGCCTTGATCGCTGGCATTCTCGGAAAAAGCCAACATGAGAAATTCGCCCTGAATGAACTTCTAATTATAACCATCCAATCCAGAACCGCTTCACTTCTCACCATGCCTCCACCAATTTTTAGTCGAACGATCGCATCTATTTCCATTTTTCATTTGCATAGAATCAACAAGAAAACAGTAGAAGCCTTTGGAGATGCAGTCTCGGAATATCTCATCCAATACGGCAAAAATCTTGACACATTGGGATGGAATAGAATTGTATATGCATTTGGAAAATATTTCCCACTCAATCCTTCAGGAATCCTCGTTATAAAGGATTTCATTCAGAATGGATATACGCGATACAAGGGGCAGAGTGGATATCCTTCTTTGTTTGTTAGAGTATTGCTCTGCGGAATAAATACGCATCTCATTACCAAAGAAAATATAGCAAATTATTATGAAGGCTTCAATCAAATTGTAAAAATGGCTCCAGCGAAAAACAGGACCCAGAGCCAGGAGAACAACGAATTGATTAAAGTTTATTGTGCTTTTGCTCGAGGAGATATTTATTCTTGGAAGCTCTGGGAGCATTTCTCAAAAATAATTGGGGGAATGAGTGATGAAGAATTCAAAACGAACTTTCACGTATTTTATTTGTTACATCATTTCGATTTGTTCATGGAGGAAATTGACGATGAAGAAACCAAAAAAATGGCAGAGTTCTTGACGAGAAAGCATCATCTAGGACCAACTATATTGAAAAACCAAACGATCAATTTTTATTTCAACTTTAAAGAGCAAATGTCGACACAGTTCGGCAAAGGGCTTACCAATATGTTCACATCTCGTGGAATCACTGTTATTGATGAATATCCAGGTAATTTCTACTCATACTTTGATCCATCTTCTAAACTTTATTCTTGTTTTAGCTCGGCACCTCATTGTTGATCATTATTTGCCTGACCATAATATGTCTATTGATTTGGTCGGCACACACCATCACATTGGACAAACTAGCGATTTTAATCTTCAAACTCGTTATCGCAGTAAGGTATTTAACAAGATGGGCTTTAAATACATACCAATTTCGTTAAATAAGGGGGGAGGAGAGAGCTATATGAATCCCTACCTCGAAATTTTTTCACATTTCCCAAATAATTTAGAAACCAATAGCGAAGCTGCCCATTGATTGTAGATGCGTGTGTATATATAGATTTCTGTGAAAAAACCAAAATGTGTAGCGTATAGGAAAAAACTAAACACAAGATTGATAAGTCATTTCGAAAGGTTGACTAATCTCTTCAAGAGAGGTAACTTCTTCATTCCTCTTTATGTGGAAGGCCGAATAAATTAAATCTCTGAGTTTATTCAAAATTGTGAGAATAATCAATGGAACCCAGAAGCAGTCAAGCGGAGAAAGATATTGCAATCATGCACGAGGAGAAAGTGGGCAAACAAACCGATTCACCTCAAATAATAAGTTTTGGATTCAACATTTGGAACGACAACTTTCTTTTGGCAGAAAAAGCACCGAATATTTACGAAGACAATGAAAACGACGATGAAGAACCTTTCTTCAAAGGAACCCAATCATTGTTTAATAAAATGACGACTAATTTCATGCACTCGACAGCTGATTCGTATGAGGAAGATGAAGACGAAATAAAATGGAACGAATTACTCACCCGGCTTCAAACCCCAAAAGAATTTGCTAAGAACAACAACTTGAAACAAGAAAAGGTTCTCTATATTAAGGTAACATCTTTCAGCATTATGTTTCGGTTCACTAATATATTATTCCAGTTCGTTTGTGATCCACAATATAACTCAAAGGCGAATGAATTTTTTGTGACACCGAAAGGTAAATACCTGAACATTGAGAGTGAGAGAGAGACATGAATGTATTCAATGGTTGAAATAGGTGTTTTGGACACTCCTGAAAAAATTACCTGGCAATTTTATGAAAGCCTTCAAGAAATTCAAAAAGATACAATCTTCATTGGAAGAAAGGTAAAAATATACTGAATTACTTCTATGTCTAAAGCGCCACTGGAGTAGATTTCTGAGAATGAAAAAAGAAATTCAATTAAGATTGGGAGTGCAACTGGTTCGGCGGATGACATAAATGCGGTTATAAAATGGAAAAGTGCATATAATAAACATGCTGTTTGGAATCGGTCGTTTTTTTGTTTCTTATGGATACAACAACAAAAAAGTCACGACTATGAGCACCCATTTTCACGTATACCAATTGAGATCAATCAGTTGATACTCGATTTTGCTCAGGGTAAGATATACATTTTTTTGTTAAATATAATTATTCTCGTCACTCAATGCAGAAAAATTTGACTACTATCTTCAGGATAGAGCAAGTTCAAAAGGCATTTATGAGAAGATACAAATTCAAACTCCAACAGGTTTGCAAAGTGATCAAGAACTCTTGCTTGGAGGAGAGACCTATATCCGAGTCCTTGAAGCAAAATATTCAATAGAAACAGAACAATCATATACAGCCAACACCGAGTTTAGAAATTATTTGCGAAAACTGCTGAACGACGGCGTTGAAATTCTGGGAACAGGAGAGGAATTCTTGTACGACCTAGAATTCGGGGATGAGGAGTTTGATGAGCTGAGCCACCCATATCTCCATAATTTTGGGTGGAGATCTGCTTTCAATTTTCTTATTCCTTATCTTAAAATAGAAATTCAATGTCCGCATTCAACCAGCAAATAGTAATTAACAGGTTCTCCCATGTATTGACCCATCATGTTTTGCAGTTTGATTTTTCCGCACGTGCAGCAGACTTTCGTTATTGGTAGAAACTCAGATGCTGATATAGCTGTTCAGAGCTCCATGTGTTCTCGAAAACAAGCAAGGTTTACTTATAATAATTATTAAGACGATCTCATTCTCTGACCTCAATGTTTTCCTCCGTAGAATCTGTTATCAAATTGGCATCGGCGAAGAAGATAACAAATGGGTGATTTACGACGGTGCTGCCGACAGAGGGAGCTCGAATGGGACATGGCTGAACGTCAGAACTCTCACTGAGAAAAAAAATGAAATGAGTTCGAGATTCATTCCAATCACGGACGGCTCAGTCTTTCGCTTTGGAGACGCTGAAGGAACGGTAACTTTTCACGAACTTCATCTCATGACTTAATGGGATTTCTGCGCTTAGTTCCTGATCGATCACATTGGATTTAATGCAAAAGATCTTAGAAGTTTTCGAGAAAAATATGCGAACCTTAAACAACAACTCTAATTACCCCAATATACATAATGCAGAAGAAATTTCTTCTCTGAGCAGAGTTTTCAAATTATAAAAATGACTTATCTATAACATTTTCTATGTATTACTCCCTAAAAGCAACGGTAAATATATGTAGATAGTATTTAACTGCTTTGAGTTATAAGAGACTGTCTCAAAGATGATAACAACAACGCTTTTGCTAATTTTCATTGGGTATCGATAATTTACATGAGCGGAATTTTAATTTCTTCCCTGAATTTAAGGAAATTCAAGATTGAGTAAATTGGATAGAGAAATAGTTTGAGCTTTGATGTGCCTTGTCTTTCAAGACGAAGCCTAGTATGTGGGTAAAAACCATGAAAACATGCGTGAGGTGTTGTCGATACTTTTGAAGGAAGTAAAAATAGAAGAAAGTCAATATCAGAAGTGCGAATTTCTGCCATAACCCAAGCCCTTTTCTTTTCAGTCCTAGCTTTACGTTTTCAAGGATACCTATTGAGCAATTGCATGGTCAGATTGCTGTTATACTAAGCACAATGCTTGCTTACCAAATTTCTTTGAGGTTTTTGACTCCAGTCTTTGCTTCATCCATTCTGTCATAAGTGATTTCAGTTTCTCTTTTTCGATGTCATGATGCAGCTCGTGAAAGCCTTCAACGAAGATTTTCAATCTCTTCTCCGTGCTTTCAATTCAAAATTAACCACAATCGCATGCAAACAAGCTACCTGCTAATTTTATTATAAAATCGAACTGACTCTTGACATCGGGTAATTTTGTCTTCATAGCCATGAATGATCAAGGCTGGATAACGAAAACTAAGAGTATTTTAAATGTTGCGCCAGAGAGAGAGTAGTTTACCGTGACACATTAGCTTTAATGTAATCCATCAATTCAATTGCGTTTTTAGCCATCCGAAGCGTCACAAATGGCGAGGAAACTCTATCATCAACGATTTTTTTGATTTGGTAGTTGTTCTTTGTAAGATGGGTATTGCTGATGCGTCCTGAAATTACCACTTCCTGGAAAACAGGCATTGACATCACTTCAAAAAGAAAATATCGCATACCTCAAAATAACCCCCGAACAATCGAATGAAAAATCTCTTGAGGTGATTAATTTTCCTCTCTTGCGCGAATTCAAACATTGCCGATGTCAAAATCACTCCACTGATATTCAACCATTTATTTCGAATCAGCAAACTGGCGATTAATGAAGCTCCGAGGCTGTGACCATATAAAAAGAGTGGGAGATCCTTTCCTGCTTGTTGCAGCAGGAGTTTAATATCCTCATGAAGCTCATCCACGCTTGCAACTCCATGTGAGCCTCCAGAAAATCCGGATCCTCTAAGATCGATTAAATGCACGACAAACCCCTCTTTGACGAAATGCTCAGCCATCTTAGTTCAAATAATGTAAAGTTAATCGTACAAATACCAGATATTTTAAATTTCACCTCTAAGAATCGGCCTGAATGTTCTCCATAACCATGAATAATAGCGATTGAAGCGATACGAGTGTGATAATTTTCGAGTTTTGTGTAGTATAGTCTAAGGTGTTTTGAACCGTTGATATATCCTCTGATAATTTTGTATTGATCAGCTTTGAATTCTCCAATGAATTTGGATTTGTCTTTGGTAAAAATATAATTGATATCATTTTCGAAAATTTTCTCCTGAAGCAGGTCCTCTTCTCCTCTTGCATTGACTTTGACAAATTTTCTCTTAGCCGAGCCTGAAGAATGGTTTTCGCTCAAATCATCTGAAGGAACTCTCTGTCTCTCCGCGGTCCCTGCGTAAGCATTAGAGTCTGATTGATTTCTGGCGTTCTTAATAGCTTCTTCCTCCAAACCCTTTAGGTCGCATTTTGAATCTGTAGTGCGGGTGGAGGAGAGGTCCATTGAACCTGTGAGTGTAACAAATTTAAAGTCTACTGAATAAAGCTTTAATTACCGTATATTCTACCCACTTTTTTGCAAGCGGCAATTTCAACATTCAAGTCACTTCCAACAGAATCTTCAGGTTTGATTCCTCTTGATTTTCTCATGTTTAGATAATCGGTAATGATAATTATTGACTTGATTTATGCTCCAACCTTCAAAATTTCTCCGTTACAGAGGAATACCACGATGACGTCAAATACGTATTTGACAAATTAAAGCAATGATAAAATTTTCATTTCGCAGGCTCGTGAGTCATGAACAGACCTATTGTTCTATTTCGGTTCTATTTCTACCAACTTTTCCGTCGTCAAAGTCGCCAATTGCCATTTTGTTGAACACATATGTTTTGTCTTCCATTCCGTGCAAATTTTTCAAAACATATATTCGTCTTGTGGCCTCCAGCTAATCAACTGAAATAATGAAAATCTGACTGAAATTTGTTTCCAGAGGCTTTTTCCTTTCTCAGAGTACTTCTTTGTGCTCAATATAAAACATTGGTGATAGCAAAATCAGGCCTTTCAACTTTTTTACTTTGACCTACAGGTATATCTTATAAGACAAAAACGGAAACCATATGAATTACAAATCGTATTCCTCTGGTCTGATTGTTTGCTCTCACAAAATGGTACACAATTTCGAACATTGTAACTCATATACAAAAAATCTGTGAAAATACTTTGGAAATTGATCCAATGGTCTGCTTCAAAAGAAGAATCTCATTCAAATATTGAGAGAGTTGCGCCGAATTTGATAAGAGAATGACATGGTAGAATGAGGTATATAGGGTTTTTTGAAAACTATACGAACAAATTAAAATTTAAAATCTTCAAGACTTTAACTATAGTAACACTTTTTTCTGAAAAATCGACAATCTCTACGAGGTTTCGAAAATCAAGGTGTTGAATCTGAGAGAATGTGGATGACCAAATTAATGATAAATTGAAAATTTCCAGGCCTGTTGAAGATTTTCATTTTTCAAACAAAAAGAAAAAAGACGAAGATATATACTGGTATATTATTTTGAAATGAATAATTGTTTTGAGGATAAAATCTTTGATTGCCAGAAAATTGTTCCTACTTCAATCACACGATAATGCAGTATTCTCTGCCCAAAGCACATTTTGAACTTTAAGACATAATCTGAAAAGGTCTTTTCAATTTTATTTCATTAAGCAATTAAGATTTTCTTTCAGCAATCTGAGGACTAGAAACTCCAGGTTGTGAGTTTATCATCTGACTTTCATTCTATATTTTTCCAATTTCGTATTCAGTCCTGTTACTGAAATTGATTATTATCTAATTTGAATATTTAGCGGTATTAAGATATGATAATCCACACAGAGCAATTTTGAATTTTCAAAAGGTGAGGGAGGTGATTTTGAGAAACCAGTGTAGAAAATCAGCACTCAACTCTTTAAGATCATTTTGCGGTTATTTAGATATTCATTCCCTACTTTTCCAATGATTGATCTATTTTGAAAGTTTCTTACTTGATAAAGTAAGTTCATAATACATGCATTCCTTCATTTAAATTGCCCATAACTATCCATAACAGCCCGGCACCCAAGGTTTGAAGCAAGCTACAAAAAATAAGCGATAAAAATTGGGTATGATATTATGAGACTCCAAAGAAAAGATCTTGATTTCTAAGTTTTTCAAAATCATGAAAGAAAAATCGCTCGAAACAAGATAGTTTCAAACATTATTCTTAAAGTCACTATGCGAGCACAAGATATCGTCTGGATTGTACATCGAAATGTTTGGTTTCATTGATTCTATTCTCAAACTAGGATGAGTGAAAAACAATTTGAATATTTAAAGCAAATAGCGCAGTTAATCAATATAAAATTTGAATTTGCAAATTTAAGGAAACTAATCGTTTATAAGGATCAGATATTCAAAAAAAATCAAATTCAAACTAAATTTCTTATTTTCAAACAATGGACTTCCTAGTGAAACTTGGAGAATCAGGAGTTGCTTTCACTTATGAAGGCATTCCTTCAAGCGAGAAGTAACATGAATCATTAGAGTGCCATGCTTATCGCTCATTAGGGTCTCATTCCTTCAAAAAAAGATCAAAGAAGACGCAAAAATTGAAATTGAAGATCAGCTGCTGTTTACCAAAAAAGGCTACCAGCTCAAATCTACCGAGCTGTTCTCCACTGTTGAATCTGAAAACAACTTTCAGACAACCATGAATGCCCATCATGGCGGACCACTGTCCAAAGCGAAAACTTATACAGTATATTGCTGCTGAATCTGCCCATAGTGATTAATTTGCCTTTCACCTTAGACTATCTTCGTCTTCAACGAGAAGTATTACGACGATAAAAACGCTGGATACAGCAGAATCAAAAAGGATGACTTCAAGAACTATGTTGAGGACCTCACTCCCAGTGCTTGTAAGCTACTCTCATCATTTTCACATTTGGCTTACCTATAAATGTCCTAAGTGGTTGAGAAACAAAAGGTGGACAAAGTGTATCAAAACTCTTTCTCCAATACTCCTGGAACGGAGCATCTGGTTGATAAAATAAAGACTGAATCAAAAGACATTTTGAGCATTGAAGAGAAGTTCTTTGAAGTTTACAAATCCGCACAAGTAAGATAGTCTAATCCCCTTTTCATGAGTTACCGAACCGAATTACATAGAACAAATACCTTGACTATTTAAATAAAATCCAAAGGACAAAATACTCGCTTGCTCAGTGTGAAAACCAGCTTCAGTCTTTCGATGTCATTTCAAAGAACCGCTTCTTGAATTTCAAGTACCCATTACTTCACGACGATAAATGTGTTAACAAGTTATTCGTCCTTAATAGAACTTGCAAAGCTCGCAAGGATGAGTTCGTAAAGAAATTTAAAGACTCTGTTGAGAAGCATAGCTCCATCGTCAAGAAGTTTGATGCGTCTTTGGAGACTGTACGAAATATTTTATTTTGAGCAAAAATGCCTGACACTGTCTTGCTTTTAGTTAAAAAACGTTGAATTACACCCTGCGTTGCAAACAGAAAAAGCTAAATCTCTTGCCGATATTTACTATGATAACTCAGCTATGCAGAGCTGGAAAAACAACTGCTTACTACATCAATCATCTTTGAAGGATAAACTCGAAAAATTCTCCAATTATTTCAAAGAGACCAAACAAACTATCAAAAATGAGCTTAATGCTATCTCTACAACTCTTCCAGCACAGTAATCAACCTCCATCTCAAGTCACTTACTTAATATCTTCTATTCTTGTTGCTAGAATCAAAGCTCAGCATGAAGACTTTGAGAGTTTTTGTAACCAAGACGAATCCATCTTGCACAGTTTCTTTGTGAAACTCTATGAGGAGTACACTGAAATCAGGTCTGCATTAGAAGGGGATCTTCTTGAAGCAAGAAAGGCCATCCTTCAGAAATATAATCTGGAGAAAGTAGCTCAGCGGGAAGAGGGTCTTGCCATCTTTGATGAGAAAAACAAGAAGCTTGAGAATTTCAACGAGAGTCTCAACAACACTAAGATTATCTATGAAGGCAAAGTCGCAACTGAATTCAAAGGCAAAGCAAAGAGCAAACTCGAACTTGTTGCAAAGACTCAAGAGACTCTTAAATCTCTTTCTCTTTCTCTTGAAAAGATCATCAAAGTAACACCTTGATTGTTATGAAGATGATAGATTTGCGGTTATTAGGAATTTACTTTTCTGCTCAGTCCAGGTCAGCTTCCTGAAGCCTATAATCATGCTTTGAGCGAGGTCAGCAGAAGGAGAGAGTTCAAGACCGTATTCGAAGCGAAATTAAAGAAATTCCAGGCGCTGCTTGAGAGTGAGAGAGACCGAAGGAAGAAGTAAATTCTTTTAGTCTGATTGAGCTGGACTCAATCGTTTTTTTTTTCCCTTCTTCTAGATTCATCAGCCAATACGGAGGCATATTGCCCAATAATTTCATCACACAACTCAAGCACGTGACTCCACAAATCAATCTTAGCTATAATGACCAAGATAAAGATCTCCCAGCGATAGATGGATTCCATACTGAAAAGATAAAGCAACCTCATAAAGCAGGCGGTCAACGAAACAAAAGCGATGCCGCTCTGATTTCTATTCTTGAGAAAACGAACCAGGATCTCAAAGAGGAAATTTCCAAAGATCAGATTCAAATCAACAGTCTTAAATCAAAACTCACCGAGTTGGAAGACCTCTTAAGGAAATCGGAAAGCCAACAGAGACTTCTCAAAGCACAACTCAATGACTCTGAATCTAGTAACCAAAGACACAGCGATATTAACAAACGAGAAAACGAAAAACGTCGCCATTCAAGTTCGGACCCCGAGATTGACAAGTTCAAAACTGAACTGGAGTCTTTGTCGAAGATACTTTCAGGACATCTCCCCGCAGACGACCAAGAAAACTCTGGCGCTCTCAGAAATTTATCGAACGAAAATAAGCCTCACTCGAAGAACAACAATCACTCTCCAGAGAAACTCATGTCGAAGATTGCCTATCTTACTGGAGTCGTTCAGATGACAACAAAAACAACTTACGAACTCTTCCATAAGAAACTGATCGACAAGCAGAAGATCTACAACGAATCGTTGTCGAAGTTTGAGAACCAAATGATGAAATATGAAGAAGACTTTGCTAGAGAAAAAATCAAAATCACGACTTTCTATGAAGAAAAGACACAAACTCTCAACGAATCACTCTCCGAAGCGAACCGAAAGGTGAACTCGCAGGCCGAAGATCTCCGCAAGAAGCAGCTTGAGATCGATAGACTGAAAGATATCGTGCAAGAGAAGCAAAACCAAGTCAATTCTGAAATAAGCACTTTGAAAAAAGAGCTCGTTTTTAAGGGTGACCAACTCAAAAATAAGGAAAAGCAGCTGAGAGAGCTTACTGAAGCTCTCCAAGCTAAAGAAAAAGAATACAAGAAATCACTTGAAGAGCTCGAGGCGTACAAGCAGAAGGTGAAGAAGGATCACGCTGATGTGTTAAATAACATTCACAGTGTTCACCGCGCAGACATGGAGCAATTGCAAGCTAAGATTAAAGAAAAGGAGAATGATTTAGAGAATAAATCAATTGAATTGCAAACCGCCCAGAAAAAGAAATCTGAGTTAGAATTTGAGTTAAGACAGAAGGAAGACCTGAACCGAAAGCTCAGCAATCAATTGGAGAGTTTACAAGCTACCAGCCGCAAAACGAATGAAGAGCTAATTTCTTACAAGAACAAAATTGATAACTTGGAAATTTCAATTGCCAAAAAAACAACAGAAATCACCAGCCTTACCAATAATCTTAAGGAGCTTGAGAGAGAAAAGGCCAGATTAACCGAGGACCTCAACACCTACAAGCAGGTGAACTCAGATATCAACAAGAAAGTCCAGAACATGAATGAAAAGAACAAAAAGCTGGAGGTCGAAAAGGAAGTTGCCAAGAACGAGAGAGATGAACTTAAGGCGCAACTCGCAAAACGAGAGGCTGAAATCGCCACTATCTCCTCCCAACTCAACGATATTAGCAAACATACTGAGAGCCAGCAAACTGAACGTAATCGCTTCTCAGATGAACTCAAGAACAAATCTATGGAGCTCAATATGGTGAAAACTCGCTTTGAACTCTGCGCAGCGGATTTGGAAAACAAGAAGAAAGAGAACGAATCGTTGAACGAAAAAGTCGCAACACTGAAAGAGGAGTTAGAAGCCATCAGATGCGATTACGATGTCGCTAATTCTAACCTCCGTAAGGAGAAGGAGACTACTCAAGCACTCCAAGAGCAAATTAACAAGTTAAATACAATCTGCGAACAGCTACATATCGAATCGGATCTGATGAAAGCCAGATGGACTGATTTAGAAGCTAGTGCCAAGCAAACTCGTCAAAAAATGGCTGAAAAAGAAGATGAGTTGAACAAGGTTCGCAATGAGTACGATAACACTCAATCTAAGCTTTCAGCTCTCGAGAAGAAGGCCAAAGAGGACTGTGACCACCTCCAAGAAGAGATTACCCATCACAAGAAACAACTCAAGGAAAAATCGGAAGAAATAAATAAACTCCAGAACTCCTACAGAGAAATTAGTAAAGAGCTTGAGGCTGCAAGAGAGAAACTCGAATGCTCATTACAAGATATGCAAGGAGAGAAAGGCCTGATTGCTAAATTGGAAAGAGAGATTTCAGAAAACCAAAGAAAGATTGAGGACCTTGGCTCTCAAGAGAAATCTTTACAAGAAGAAATTAGCAACCTCAACTCTTTCATTGAACAACAGAAGCAAACAATTACCAAGTTGGAGAAAGAAAGAGACAACAATGTGGAACTCGTTTCCCGTCTTAATGAGAGCCAGAGTCTAATCTCTCAAGAGCTTACTCAAGTCCAAAAAGAGAAAGGCTCTATTCAGAAGGCCCTAGACGAGAACAAACAACTTATGGAGCAGGAGAGAAGCCTTATGGCTCTTGAAGAATCTCGCAAGATAAACATTCTCAGGTAACCTTAGCTTATGATCCAGAGTTTTTATCATTTTTTTAATTAGAGTGGAACCTGGCCACCGAGCGCTTTTCATTCCATATGCTGAGGGTGTCTATGCTCCTCTTAATGTTCACCAATACTCGAAGAAAGAAATCGAATGCCTCCTTAAGGGAGAAAAAGTGCCTTTCTCAAAAGAAACTTTCTCGACCATCGAGACTTCGATTCAAAATGAATTTGTTCTTGATGTTGATTCCCTGGATGCCAAGACTCAAGAAATACTGAGGTAGAATTATTTTTATAGAGTCAGAGTCTCACACAACCAATTTTAGATCATATTCCTTGATATTGGTCGGCAAAGTCTCGGGTATCACTGCCAAGAAAGACGCCAGCAATAAGATGTTAAACCACATTACGGTGGAGAAATTAGAGTATCTTGTCGGATTCGAAGATGAAGATATGGTTTTGAAAAATTATATCGTATCGTAGAGAGTTTCAAATAATGACAGATGATGAAGCAAAGTAGCCTCTCTTGATGTTGAATGGCAAGCATTTATATAAAATACTGTTTATTTTATGCAATAGAGTCTCTCAAAATATAGATTGGATCTCTATTATTATCTATTTGGATTGTGAATTCATAGCTGATTGATCAATAATGAAGATGTTTACAAAATTAAAGCTTTCAATCTACGCATTAAGCCTTGAAAAATTTCTCTATTTCCCCATTAGATTTCATTGTTGTTAGTCAGTATTCATTGACCAAAGTGGGTCACTTTTGCTTGGTCGATTTTTTTGTTGTGTTCTACACTTAAGGAAAGGAATTTTTTTATTGAACTGTAGAGTTCTTATCACTTAGTTTAAACTAATTATTTTCTCAGAACCCCTTGTTTTCCAGGCCTTCAGCGCTGTTAGTGTCTCAATAATTTTCGAGTGGATTTTTTATATTGAAACCTCCTGTAAATATATCACCTATAAGATTTGAAGAAAGAAAACCTAAAAAAAAAAAACGATCAAATCAGTTGAGTGCCTTAGTGAGACAAAAATATGAAACCAAAAAAAAGTGGATATTCGCTACAAAATGTGTGATTTGAGGTTACGATTATTTTACTCTGTGATTAGTGACAAGGGCCTTATTTTGTGTCAAAAGGCAAGGAGAATCGATTTCTCCCCTCATATTTTAGTCTTTTTCAAGCTGACCGACGAAAGACTTTCATTGAGAAACGATTTTAAAATACTACAATCCTCCTGGTATTCCTCGTTTTTCATTTTTAATCGTCAATAAATTCAATCTTTATTTAGATAAGAAATGAGCTCAAGCGCAACTTTTTCAATATTCAGCACTTTGGTTTTATTAATTTTAATCAAGCTTTATTTCAGAACAGTCTGTAACAATGTACAAAGAATCACGACAGCCCCGTTTTAAGTCCTTCGTGAACTTGGATAAACTCTCACTGCCAGAGAGCTATCATATCCCGAAATCTTTTTCACCTGCTATACAAAGCCAATCTTCCCTCTCCAACTTCCTTTTATCAAATCAAGATGAAAAGAAAGAGGACATTGGTTTATTTCGCAAAAGATACGGAAAATCCGTTGATAATAGTGCATCGAAGATCTCTCAGCGAAGCAGTCTCCCAAAACTAGGTAAAATACTCTTAGCGAAAAGAGGCTTAAATTGAGCACATATAGAAAGTTCACCAAGCTATAGGGTCTTTTTGGACCAATCGATAAGCGTAAATGCCAACGCTAACGAGAGAATAAAACATAAAATGCAAACTGAAAGAAAGGTATTTTATTTTACTCTGCTAATTTAGATTTTTTGAATTACCAGATGAAACTGCTTGATGTTGTTTTGGAGTTGAAAAAATCAATCCACTTTAAGTATCAAGATAGTGTGCTGATTTTACCCGAACGAAGCGATCTGAAGAAAGCGGTCAATTCCTTAGAAATGATCTCATAGTAACAATCTTTTTATTTTCTCTTTCGCGTTATATCGACTGAATATGCAGCGAGGATACTCCCTATTTCGATCTCATGCAAAATATCGTGAAATTGGTGAGGATGGGATTGTATTTTAACAAGGAGCTGCTCAAAAAATCAGAGCATCTTTGGAAAGCTTTAAGCGACCAATCATTCAGTATATTCAAATGAGAAGATTTGCATAATATTTTTCTGCAATGTATTAGATAAGCTTGCTTCTGTGCCTGATGATCACAGTATTCCTTATTATACAGTCTGTACTCTTTTATTAAAAGAGCTGAATAATCAGAAGGAACAGATAAGGAAGCAATCAACTGAATTTACTCAAAACCTGAATGGTCAGTGCTCCAATCATTCAAATTCTATCTTAATTTTCATCTGAATGAAGAACAAAAAGATGTGCTTGAAGAGAAATATCGAGTGCAGTTCGAAGAGAAAAAAAGGGACCAGCTAAAAGAGATGGATAAGTTCAAAGCTGACTGCAAATCCGAACAATATAAATTAGAAGTCAAGGTAATTATCTTGATCGAGACCTAGTTTATTGAATCATAATCGGTGCAGATCCATGACCTCACGGCAAAGCTAAAAGAAGCTGAAACAAGAATTTATAATTTATTGCACGAAAATCTTGATTTACGTGAGAGTATAAATGAACAAAAGCTTGAAATCAAAGAGCTGAATGCAAAGATTGGCCAACTCAATGATGCTTTGAAACAGAAAGACCGTCTTTTCCAGGAAAGCAACGAGAAGAAATTTATTGCGAAATCTGAGTTTGAAACAGTTCGAGCAACGGCAAATAATATATTTTCAGAGTTTGAAAAGTTTAAAGAAATGGTTAAAGCAATTAGTCAAATTAGCTCCGATGGTCTTACTCCCAGACCAGACTTCCAACAAATGATAAATGAAAAGAATATTGAACATTTCTTTTCGCTGGGTAAGACCACTCAATATAAACTTTTCCCTTATCAAATTATGAATGTTAGAGGAAAAGATCCAGAAGACGTCAACAGCTAGGCTGTTTGAGAATGTTTTATCGAGATATGCTGCCGCAATGTCTGCTGAAGCAATCAACAAGCAGAATCAGTCCAGACGAGGGTCGTTTGCTCCACAGAAGGGAACTCCTGCCAGAAGAAGCTCAAAAGAAAGTGCTTCGAAAATGAATAGATTTGGTTCCAACCCGAATGAGATGCTAAGACATGCAATTGAGTCACATGCTGGAAGCAAATCCGAGTTTGCTCAGAATAGGGAGAATTCATTGGATTCAGAAAGACGAAGCAGAAACGACACCCAAAGAGATGAGAGGTTAAAGGATTCGGTTAGTTTATCAAGGCAAGATTTCGACATGGCCTCTCAAGACAATGAGGATCATACTGATCCTATCTTGATGTTAGATGGAGAACAACAGAGCGGAGACATTTTGATTAGATCTCAAAAAGAACCCCAAAAAGAAATTTTGGATCGATCACTCAATGAATCTTCCATACTCGGAGATAAAGAAGGCAACCTCAAATTGAGGGTGATTGATACCAACCCCAGAAGAGAACAGCTCAAAGCAATCGAGGACAAAATCGGTGAATTATCTGAAAGACTTTCAGAGAGAGTGAATCAAGCAAAAATCATGTTTGATGAGTTTCTTAGTAGCCATCTACAAGTAAATATTGCAGCTAAGTGATTTTTATTAGCTCAACTTAAATTATCCAAACTCATTTTTTAAATTAATATATTTTTTCATATTGCTGTTTTTTTGTTTTGTTTTTTTTTTAATTTTCTAGTATTTGCAATTACACTCGTAATAATCTATAACAATTGTAACACTAAGCAAATCTTATTCTGAGATTAAACTGCTCAAAGGGAGATCGAGTAAAAGTATTGAACGAAACTATAGGGACTTATCATTTTATATACTCGCCTAAATCATGCGATGCCAGTTGGAATTTATTGAAAGTGCAGTTCGTTATCAACCTTCAAAAGCATGTTACTTTCTACCCGAATAAAAAGGTCTCCTTTTTTTTTTTATCTTTTATTCCAGTCAATCGTTCAAAATGTTTTTCGAGTTTGTTACTTATGCGCAAATCGATTTCAATTGAAATACGTTTCAAAAACTATCAATGTGAATATCAAAAGATTTATTTAATAAGGGGGTTTGAAGACGGATGATTTTAGTGATCTCTCTGCAAAAGTTTGCGAAATTATGTTATTAATATTTCCTTGAAGAATCTCTTTGATTTTGTCGTAATCTCGTTTCAGAGCATTTGAATCTTCATCAGCGATTTTCAGCATTCTCTCAAGTTCACGATTCCTGTTCTCAAGCTCACGGAACGCATTGGCTATCTTCTGCCTCTCATTATTAAATTCTTGGTTCATTCTTTCTTGCACGGTTCTTTGCGCCTCTCTCAGGCTTGCAACCTCTTTTTTGAGCGCTTCATTTTCTCTGGCGACGTTAGCAATCATATTATCTCTATTCTGGATCTCTTGGTTAAATCGGTTTCTTTCCTGGTCGAATTTCGCCAATGCATTGGAAAGTTTTTCAATTTCGCCTCTTAAGCGTCTCTCTTCATTCTGCCATCCTGTTCTCTCATCATTAACCTTTTTCTCGAAGTTCAGAGCTTCACGTCTCAACTCTTCGAATTTATTATAAGCTTCCTTCTTTTCGCTATCAAAACGGCGAATTTCTTCTTCGGCAGCCTTCACCACTTCCTGGATTTTATTAGCTTGATCATTACGTAGTTGATTTTCAATGCGCTTTAGATCTTCCTGATGGACTGCTTGAATCTGTTGAATATAATTATTTAAACCCGTTATTTGGTTTTCCTGATCTCCAAGAGCTCTCGCGGCATCTCTGAGCTGCTGGTCAAGCGCTTGTGTCTTATTTTCCCACTCTTTGTTCAAATCCGTAAGCTTTGAAGTATAAGTTTGTGCCATTCTTTCAAATTCTCTTCTCATTCCTTCCAATTGTGCCGTCAATTCATTAACTTGATTGGAGTATTGACTTTCAATTCCTTTAATTCTCAGACTGCATTGTTCATCAACCTTTCTAAGCTCATCATTAAGTTTTTGATTTTCTCCACGAAGGTGCTGAGCATCTTGCGTTAACATTTCACAGCGAAGAGCCAAGTCAGAGCATAGGAGATCTTTTTTTCTGAGTTCGTCCCCCAACTCCACGCATTTCTGTTCTATTTGAGCTCTAATTTTCTTCTCATCTTCATAAGCTGTTGCTATGTTCTTATAGTTGACTTCTAATTCATTTGCACGGTCTTTCTCCTCTTGCAAAGCTGCTTCCAATTCCTTCAAAGTTTCTGCCATCTTCATATGTGTTTCCATATGTGCCTGATACTTTTGCTGAATATCTTTAGTTTCCTGCTCATACAACGATTGAATCTTCTTGAAGTCTCCTTCGGGTTGATAAGAAGGCAGCTTAGATGCGCTGGAACGGAAAAATTGAGAACTTCTGGTGTCTGGAGACGCTATCGTTTTCTGAGGGTATACAGGAAGCTGATACCCTGAAGAAAAGAGAGGCGAAGTTGAGGTGGATAAGGTTGGCTTGCTGTCAAGGTAACTCTTGTACTCTGAGGCAGGCTTATAGTCTTTGCTAAAGTACGAGCTCGACGGGTTATAAGTTTTTGAAGCGGGTGTGCTTAATAGTTGAGAAGGATATTTGATATTGCTGAAAAGGTCTTTTGTCTCACCCTTATCTTCGGTGCTTTGAGTTTTTTCACTCAAAAACCGACGTAAGTAATCCGAAGGCTCAGTTGAATATCCTTGATATCCTTGAGTCTTTGGCTCTGATGTGCCAGCATCTTTGGCAGAGGGGTTAGTGAGATACTGACTGAAATAGCTTGAAGTCTTAGGGTCGTTAAATGTAAAACTTGGTGGTGAAGTGTGATCTTTGTTGGTTGGAGTAGGTTCAGCAGAAGGCTTTTTAAAAGTGGCCCATTCCACAGGTGCGCCCTGCTCAGAGTTTTGCTTTGGGGTTCTTTCTTGCACTTCTTGCAAAGACGCAAGTAGGTCTTCACTAATCTTATTGCCACTGAGATCTACACGTACTTTTCGGCTTTGATTTTTTATCGCTTCTATAATATGCTTCGCGCCATCATCGCCTAAATTGTTCCAACGAAGGTCAAGCGATTCGATGGTTTGAGAATCTCTGATGATAGAAGCAATATAATGAGCTGCATCAGAGTTTATCTGATTATTCTTCAGGTCAACAGAGGTTAAAGTCTTAGAAGCCTTTGCTAGCTCATGTAATGCTTCGAGACCTGAGTTACTGCTCCCGATTTGGTTCCATTCAGCTTGAATTGCTTTGATGGTTTGCGAATCTTTGAGTACTTGGAAGATATGAGCAAATCCATCGGAAGATAAGTGGTTTCCTCTCAGCTCAATCACTGAAAAGGTGTTATTACTGGCGAGAAACTGAGCCACAATTGGTGCACCTTCATCTCCAATGAATTGATCAGAGAGATCTAGAGTTTGGGATGTTTTTTGTGATTCGAGAATGCCTAAGATTTTTTTCATATCTGCCCGTGGCTCAGCGGATTGTTGCTCTTTGGTTGGATATTCAAAACTGTCGGGCTCGTCTAATATTGGTGTGATTTCCTTTTTACGAGTCATACTGGGAAATGGGTTTTAAGAAGAAATTAGCTTTGGAATTAATTTTGCTTAACTTCCTTATCACTGAGTATCTTTAATATCCGACGGTAATTTCATCTGAGAAATAATAATAATTCTTAACGGATAAGGAATGCGAGTAGAATTAGTGAAACTCAATCCGAAGTGTGTGTCTTTTGCTAACAGACTTTGCGGAAGTGTCGATTTTCAGAGAAAATTCACAGTTTTCATATGGTATCACATAGATAAACTAGCGAAAAGACAGTCCAACTCAAGCTTTTGTTCATCAAAAACCTCTAACCGATTTAAAAGGAAGTAAATTAGATTCGGAGAATAGAAAAAAATTATGGCCAGTTTGGATTTCTTCAAGATAAGTGAGGAGCATTTGAATTTCAAATAGTACTGGAGATAGACAGGAGGTACAAATTTATGCATATCGACCTAAGATTAAGTAAAATGAGTCTTTTGGAAAAATTAGGTTTTGGTTGATAGATAACTATATTATTTAACAAAGAAAAAAATCATCAGCGACACATGCAAGTTTTTTCCTCCAGATTTGTATGAACAGCAAATTTTAGGCAATAGTAGTGCAGGAGTTTTTTCTATGAGATAATGAAAAAAAAAATGCTTTCGAGACTTTATTGTGAAAAAATGATCTTTACATAATGAATGAGGGAATTCATAAATGATATTTTGTTTCAACATAGATTGAATCGAATAAACCTTCAGATTGCGAGATTCAGAAACAGCATCACTTCTAAATCAGTGCAAAACACACATCGAGCAAACAAATTTATAGGATAATCTATTCAGAATAAAGACATCAAAATTATTCACGGTAATTAGACATTCAGCAAGCACCCTAGCATCGCCATTTCACACGGTTTTCACTTTAGCTGTCTTTTTGTCTCTCAATGCTCTGGGCAGTCACTCCTGTAGTTTGCGTTTTGGTGGACCCTTGGTAAACGATCTTTTGGGTATATAGAATTTAGTAGCAATGTTTCAGATATTTTGATATCGAAATTTGGAAGTTTAGGTGACTCATATTCAATATTGCTTTTAGCAAGTAACGAATGAAAGGTATAATCTAACATCTTTTTTTCTTTGATAGATACACAAGACAAAATGGATTTAAACTTTTTTCCTCCACTTAAGAAGTTATAATTTTTATTATATGTTGCTACATTTGAAGATCATATTGCATTGCATACTCACTCGAGAAAAATTTTGTAATTTTCGAAAATGCGCTTCTAAGTTTTTCGAAAAAAAATTTTGGTTAGTACCTTATTGGCAATAAATTAAACTCCACAATTATTCGAAGTTCGAATAATTTTAGATAAATTCTCTCCGAAAGCTCGATTTTATATTAAAAATATTCCGTAAAATAGCAAGCAAGTATCATGACAGAAACTATGACAGAAGTGGCAACTGATGTTGCAAATGGTGTGGCGAATGGTGTCACAGAAGTGGCGAGTGGTGTGGCGAATGGTGTCACAGAAGTGGCGAGCGGTGTTGCGAATAGTGTCACAGAAATGGCGAGCGGTGTCGCAGAAGTAGCGAGTAATGTAGCAGAAACAGCGAGTAATGTGGCAACTGTAGTTAGGCACCCTCTTAAATCTCTTGTGAGTAAGATTTGGGAAAAAATCCAAGAGGAACTCTTTCCAACTTCAGTAAAAATTATTTTGGCTCTCGGCGGAATATATGTTGGGTACAAAACACTGAGGATCTCCTGGAACATTTGGTCTTTCCTTTCAGAAACATTCATCTCAGGTTATGATTTACAGAAAAGATATGGATACCAATCATGGGCATTGGTAACAGATGCTACAAGTCCTCTTGGCAGAGCCTTTGCTATAGAATTAGGAAGGACAGGATTTCATGTCATCTTAGTTGGAAATAATTTCAATAAACTTCAAGAGGTGAACGATGCCTTGGGAAGACTAAGGACCAAACCGCTCTCTAGAATAATTGTGGCTGATTTATCCCAAGCATACAATGACGAATTCATTGAGAAAACTTTTGCAGAAATTCGGGAATTGGATGTCTCCATGGTTGTCAATAACTTTGTCAATAAGATAAACGGAGATTTCGCTCAGTTTAAGGATACTGAGATCCGCAACGCTGTTATTCTCAACAACATAGTACCTGCCCTTTTAGTAAGATATTTTGCCAATTTGATGGCCAAAAGAGAAAAGAGGTCTGCAATGATTAATGTAACTGCCTTGGGTACTGTAAAACCCTCCTTTTCAACCGCGTTGTATGGAGGTTCGCAGCAATTTGTTGATATATATTCTCGGGCGATCGTCCCACGGTTCTCAGACAAGGTTGATATTCTCACCTATAAAGCATGTTTTATAGACCCCAGCGCTGAAAATAAAGTTAATATCTTTTCAACAACACCTCAACAAACTGCGCTTGCATGTTTAGACTTTGTTGGAAGACGCTCTGAAACATATGGGTACTGGAAGCATCGACTTTTGGGTCCTATGTATTGGAATTACCCGAATTTTCGAAGGTTTTCGGATTGGTTGATGATAAAAACCAGCCAAGAAATCAAGGAGAAAGTACAGAAACCAAAGAAATCAAATATTCTTAAGCATAACTATCAATAGATAAAATATCATTAGTTAGAATGCTCATTGAGTGTAATTCTTACTGCACGGGTAAATACTGGTAATTAAGCTCTTTTATCTGCAAGAATTTAATTCAATATTTGTGGCGAGAAAAGTTTTACTGCATGTGAAATATTCACGCTAAACTTAATTTGGAGAAGACAAGACAAATATGATTATTTAGCTTGAAAAAGAGCCATTTCCATTAAATATATATCGAAAAAATTTTGATTATTAATAAAGTTAGATCTAACTTTTTGACAGATGCAGCATTATGAAACAAATATAATATCAAGCAAGATATGAAAATAAAAACTACACAAGCGATTTATTTCAAAGTACCAACAACAACATTTTTGAAGAGTCGAGCTTCGTCGCTCACCACACACTCCAAGACCCCCTCACTTTCGTATTTCTGGCAAAATTCAGATTTCTTCTTTCGTGTTCTGTATATTTCTAAACTTTTATGGAATGTGCTTGCAATATGCTCCCACAAAGTTTCAATTCATCCTCAGCATTACTTTCGTCCACCCCAGCATCAACATGCTTCTCATTCAGCATTATCCCCTGTTTTTCTGAAAATGAGGGAGTATTCTGGATTTCAGGTTGAATGGTAGGCACAATTTTATGCAATTGAAATCGAATGAGAGTTTTAATGTCCCATCAAACTCTCTAAATAACACTTGATTTACTTGAGCAGAATCCAAAATAGACCTATCGAATTCACTGCTCTTTTGCTGTAAGTACTTCTGTATCGTTTTATTCATTGCGTCGCTGTATTTTTCGATTTGTTTCTGTAAATCTCTTAGGTACTGGTCTATCGACATTCCTTGCCAGATACCTGTTTGTGCATTTTCAGTTGAATTCATCGAACCCATATTGAAATGCTTCTCTCTACGTGAGACTGTTCGTCTGCTCAAGTTTTGTATCAAACCAGACGTGACTCTGGTATGTTCTTCATACACAAAGCAGCATTTGCCTGCATCAAGGCAGAATTCGTATCTCATACGGTAAATTGGAGAGTAGGATTCGCACATTACATTCGATATGAGTCTAATAAGAATTTCGCTCTTCTTTCCAGCCACATTTTTGTCATCACTCTTCAAAATTTTCAGAATGACTGGTATTTTCAATGCTCTGTTTTGTGCAGTCGCAAAAATATATTCTCCTTCAGTATGTTTAAGCTGTATATTCTCATACTTTTGCAAGATCGTCTCTGGAATATTGTTGATAAAATTGCCTTCAGCCATTGCTGACTTTCAGATAAATATCTTGCTGATTCATTAATTAATTAAGAGAGTATTCTGCTAAGTATCAAAAATGAGAGTCTTCCTAGAAACTAGAAGTTGAGGACTTCAATAACCAACAGCAGCTACTGAAATGAATTTAATATTTCTAAGTTTAAACATATTTTGAATTGATCTCCTTGAGAAACACGACTTCTCAGTGAACTACGAGGTTAATATTTGAGTTTTAGTTGATACTTTGTTTAGTGTGCCTGTGTGTGTGGTGGCATGCCTAAATAAAAAAAAAAAACTTCCTTTTAATTGACAGATCTCTCTTTGGAGGTTTCAGAAAATGACATTAAACTGCAAAAACTTTACTTATTAATTGCTAGAGATGACTTTTTAAGTCAATAATTTCTATTTCGGTTCTCTTAACTGCAAACAGAAATAATAATGATGTGGATAAATGACTTAAAGTGTAATTATTGAAATCTTCAGTGAAATTTCGCTCCGACATTTTACCAGTGATACAATGCATGAGCAGCACCATTACAATTCTTTCATTAAATTGCATAAGAAGGTAAATATGATCGAAACTTTATTGAGATTCTAAAGAAATACAGATAATTATCAAATGATCTGTAGTTTGGATTTCGGCATAACATTTAAGCCAAAATGTAATGTTAAAATATACTTGAAAAGCGGAGAAAAATTAAAACAAAATTCAGTTTCGAGTTTAGAAAAATAAACTGCCTTTTTTTTGAAGCTTTGATTATATTTTATTACTGTTTTATAAAGAGGTTGTTCAACGAAAATGATGGGGTTATTTGTTCATATCATGCTTTTGGAAGTGTAACCCTGCAATACTTAGAATAATTCAGATAGAACGGGACCAAGTTTTAGCCCAAAGGAGCAAGAGCAGCAAAACTCTCATCAAAAAAGAGAGAAATCCTGTATTTTCGGTCAATCAAATCAAAAAGAAAGTACGGACATTGATTATTGTGACTCAACACTAAACACGTTTCGGTATTCATCAGGAAGAAGGATGGGACAAACGATTTATTTGTGAAAAAGCTCCTATTGAGAGAACTATCATCAGCGAACCACCTGAAGGTACAAATCAACTTTTAGTGCAAATTTTAATGAAGCATTTTCTCTCATTACAGGAGGAATCAGTAAAGGATATGTCCTGCCAAGCCCCAAACAGAAAAAGTAAAGCAGATTTGAAATTAGGTGCTTATCAATCCAATAGAACTGAAGATAATGAATTTTTGGAGCTCCTTGGAATGACCAAAAACACTGGAATCCGGCAGATTAGATCAGCTAAATCTCTCTCACGAACGGCCATGACCCGTCCCCAAACTGCTCATAAATGTAATGCAACTAGAGCTTAAAATTACCTAATTTCGCACATCAGTTGCCTCCAATGACATTGGAAACAAGCAAGCCTTTATTATAAGGAAGAAATACATGAACACTATAAACTCGAATCCGATCAATGATTTAATTACCAAATACAAAACAGAGGAAGCTAACCCTGACAAGAGAGAAATGCTAGTAATTACACTCCAAAAGTCACTCGAAGATGAATGGAAAGCTAACGGAATTCCACAGTTTCATAGGTAAACTATGATCCTGACAAATTCCTTTGGCTAATGCAGACATATTGTTTACTCAGAGACTTAATTCTGAATCTTACAAAAGACATTCCATCGGAAAAAGTAATTAAAGTATACAGAAAAGAGCTCGATATGCTTAGAGCCAAAACTGCCCCAGCTTCCGTAAATCAACAAATATTAGAAAAAAAGTGCTAACTGAGATTGACAGAGTGTTGAAAAGGCAATTATCGCGAGAGAAAATTGCCTTCGGGAGCTCTTTACTCTAAACGAAAGACTACAAGATGAAATCATAAAAGGTGAAGGACTCGTCCCTGTCAATGAATTAAATGAGTGTCTGAACAAAGTAAAACTAGAATTTGCGAGTAATAAGCTTAACTTTGAATGATGAAGGCATCCGAAATCCTTACACATCTTCGCATCATCACAATTGCATGTGTTGAGGGGATCGACAAATGGAGAACCTTAATGCAAAGTTATTACAATATAATTAACGATTCTTTTCCTTCGGTTTACCCAATTTATTTTTCCTACATGAAAGAAGGCAAAAACTATCTTCTAAAGGTAGCAAACATCACAGTAGGGATCAAGCCTCGTCTAATAATCTTTTATTGCTTAGCTCATGACTGACACTATCGACTTATACCTCTCACCGCTTTCAGATTTTTTCAATTTTTCAGAGCATGAAGATCCATTCTTAATAGTTCCTTCTCGTGAGACAGATGCAATAGGCGAGCAGCAAAGAATCCTCTATCTCTCTCAACCAATCATGTCTCGCATTGAAAAAATGTAATTATGATGCTGATGGGATTCATGAAAACTTATTATATAAAGCATTCACATCCTCAAAGAAGAGAAGGAATACCACAAGAAGAAACCGAAAAAGGAAAATTTTGTTCAAAAGATGGTTGCTTCTCCAAAAAAGTAAGAATTATCCCAACTAGTCACACATGTTGATCGTCTCTTCATCATTATAGTAGTCCAAAGAACTTTAACCAAAGGCCCCAATCCGGGCCTGTAACCCGGTATCGAGGTATTTCGAAACAAGAAGATCTAAGAGCGAAGAAACTATCCCAAAAATACAGAGAGCTTCTTTTGACAGATGAGGGAGTTGGTCATAGTGAATACGAGGATGCGAATTCAGAAGTGTAGTTGCGAATTTTTAAAATTTTTTCTTTCTATTCTCTCTCTTAAGTACATGCCAATCAAAATGCATTTTTGTAAATTTAAGCTTTTCATGGGCACCTTTCATTTGAAGTGATTTATTGAAGAGTGTCTTTTGAGGTTGTATTCAAGAGAGAGAGGGAAAAAAAGCTTAACGGTTATTACACAATTGTCATAATCCCTGGAAGGATCAATAAATTTGTTATCTCTAAGGTATTTATTATTAGAAAGATAAATTTTTCGATGAATATAATAGATCAATACTGAAGAGTTAGTGTGAAAATCTGTTTCACAATGACTAGGATTAGCACTTATTTATGATTTAAAGACAGCAAACATGATCAACCAATGCTGCTACTTTGAAACTAACTTAAACTAGAGAGGGATGAATTCTTACGAAGATTCCGTATCTAGTCTTTCAGAAGTTCATTTTGATGTCCAACAAATTTATTCAGCTTCCTTTTCAATTTCCATTTGCTGATTTTTACTTTTCTGACTTTTTCCAATGATGGAGTCACGTACAACAATGTCAGCATAGTACTCTCGAGCCTCATCAATTGCAGGGTGGTAGAACATTACTCCATTAAGCAATTCACAAGTTTCCATCCACTTTTGGTTGTCGATGGAGTCTTTTTGAAGTTGATAGAAATTCTGAACAAATTCATCAAGTTTCTCGAGTTGTTTCTGAAACGTAGCAATTTTCTTCTTAATTTTCTTCTCAAATTTATATTTTACCACTGATGGTGATTCGGTGGCCTTCTGGATCAATTTTTTTACCACTGAATATAAAGGAAACTGCTGTTCGAGTTTTTTATTTTGTATGATAGATCTCTTTAGTAGCAGATTGTTCCTTTTTAGAGGGCGAGTTATTTCGATTAGGATTAATAACTCTTCTTTGATGAGCTTGACTTTGAAATAATCATCGATCAAATCGATTAGCTTTTTATTTGGTTTTTTATTCAGTTTGTCATCCAGTGTTTTTTTATCATCCTCAGCATATCTTTGTTCCAAATATTTTTTCTCTAAAATTCTGGACACTTCAGATTCCAATTCTTCAAATGTTGTTAGCTGTACAGGGAATTCTTGGTTAAGGTCATCTTCCATTGTTGAATAGGAGCTTTTTTTTAACTTTTCAGTTAGAGCTACAAGATAATTATAGCTAGGTTTCCCTTTACAAAATTCCAGAGTCTGAGCCTTGTAATGATCTAGTTTCGGTTTCAGACTGGCTTTTTTGAGAACAAAATTTTTGATGTTTTCAATATCAGCGTTCTTGTTGGGAAATTTTTTAACTTCTTCAAATAATGATAATGCGGAGGCCGTTTTCAATTTTAACATCTCGTAGCTTTTTAGATCTTTATCATAGTCTTTACTGATTGAGCTGGTAGGAGTTGGATCTCCTTCTTGAGAAGTTCGAGGGTAATTAGAGTTTTGCTCTTGGCTTCTTTGGATTTGCGAAGGGAAAAATTGCGGTATTTGTGTTTTGTTTGTCCTCCCTCCCTTGTTCGGTGTTTCTTTGCTGCTTGGTGTCGTCTTGTTTGGGTCCATTACAATATCACTTTGATGCACAAATTATTTTATTGATTAGAAATTATTTCGTTAAGAATTGTTTAAAAAAAGTTTGCATAAATCGCTTTTATTTTTTTTCCTAGAAACACGAATCGAATCAAACTTACGGAAGACCGAACTCGCGACAACTTTACGCGGAGTTGCTGGCTATCTAATGATCAATGAAAATCCAGCTCAGAATAATCTTACACCTAATTTTTCTTTATAATTTCAGATGGCTGGATCTGGTAGTTAGGTAAAGGTTGTTTAATTTCTACAGATTTAAATTAACTTCCATTACCGCTATGCCTAGAAGATGCCAAAGAAGATTCGAAAGGCTACCTTTCCCCATGGCAAACAAAGAGAGACTCCTCCGGTACTTCTTTTTGTATCCAGGTGCAACTGCAAGTTAACTACGATTTGGGCTCGTTTATACATCCCTTGATTGGTAAAATAAGAAATCTCTAGTTCATCTCTGAAGTAGAATCAGCTTCCTAAGTGATAGGTAATCATCATAAATATCTGAATGCATACGATCCAGGTGTACGTACAATCTAAAGCAATTCCAAATCTGAAGCAACACAGGACTTACTTAATACAGCACACAAAGTCGCTCCGAAATCGCAAAGAACACTTTATTTTTTATCTTAATAAGACATCTCTCTTCAGAATGACAATCGGTATTTAGTCCAATGTCCAGAATTATTTTAAAAGATTGAACCAATCAGTCTCCATTTTATTTCTTAATTTGAATTTTGTCGTTTTAATTGCGTTTAACAGTTGAACTGTCAAAATTTCGTTTAGTAGGAATTGCTCGTACGAGGCTCTATGCTCTTACGAAAACTCTGTTATGGATATTAGCTTGCTCAGAATAGATGAGTATCATGGATACTTGACTTACATGCTACTTAACTTCTCCAATAGATTAATTAGCAAATGGCTTTTCAAAGTACTTTAGAAATAATTAAGATTGATGATGTTAACACTACCATCTCCAGATATAGTTTAGGAAGGAAGAATATTGCGCTGCCTTCTTCTTTAATATTGCATAGATCAGTTTTCACATGAAGTGCTTGAAAGGCTTTTAGTTACCCTAACCTTATTAAATCAGCAATTTCTCAATCTCCCGCATATGAATATGATAATTTGATCTGCAGCTTAGAAGAATAAATGTTATTTAACTATCTTTAAATTATCAACAAGAATCATTAATTTCTTAAGCCGGTTTTACATGTAAAGAAGAGACAAAATCATGGATCTGAGTGATCAAGCTTCGATAACCTCGTATTGTTTCCATTCTCTTTGGAGTAATATTACACAACCTGATAATGAGTGTGTGTGTGATTTTTTACTTTTGATATACTAAATTAATTTATATTTGTATAACTTCAATAAACAGCAAAATCTTATGGAGTTAAGACTGAAAGAATTTGACCCAGGGCTCTGCAAATGCAAGGAACACAGTCAAGGGATCCAAGGCATATTCATTGGTGTAGAAGGAGAAAAAAAGCTCTACTGTTTCACATGTCTGCAAGACAATCCTCTTGTGAAATGTGAGAAAATTGAAGAGATTATCTCCAGCAAAGGGATCAAAGCTCTCTACAGGCAGGTCTCAAAGCCAATAAAAGCGAACCTTAAGGAATTTACAAACAGCGTTAATATGATCTCCAAGAGCCATATAGAACAACATTTTGATCGAATAAAAAAGCATGTGAACGAAAGCCTTGACAAAATCTGTTCCTCGATGAAAGAAAGGACGCTAACTTTATTTGATGACTTCGCTGATAAATTCAATTACAAAAAATCTACCCAGCAGCTCTGTGATATTATTAATAATTTTGCAAATGATCATATTCTGCCTGATGGACCTGAATTGGAGGAGTATTTGAAGCTTTTTCTCTGGATTAAACGGATGCCAACGACACTAGAAAAATTTCGAAGTTTCTTAGAAACGAGATTGATCGACTTAGAAAAAGAAATCGATAAACTAAACACATCTCTCAATGCAACATTAGAGAAGTATGAGGCTACAGGATATCAAGACTTCTATAAAGATCTTGACAAAACTGCGGGAATGTATCTAACACGCGTCAAAGAGGATGAAATAATGAATGCAAGATCAATCAGTTACTCGCCTTGGGTAATGGGGAAAAAGGTAAATCAGAATGAATGTAAATTGAAGGTCTCTAACATTGGTTTGGTTGAAGGTTGATAAATCCACAATTTTAATCGATGAGTTAAGTTATGAACCTGCTTTGGAGGAATGGAAACGAGATATTGCTGTTTTTAAGCCAAAAGTCATGACGATAGTGTAAACTCGCCTCTCTGTTTGTACTCGTAACCAAGATTATCTTGGAAATAGGCTGAGTAAGAAACAAAAACTGCCTCAAGCATTCACGGAACTAGCGATGGAAATTGGAAAAATTGAAAAGTTGTCAAAGCTTACTTTAAACATTGAGGGGTACTGATTTATCTTGAATTACGAAGCATTTCTAAAAGAAAAATCACCTTCTAAATAGTAATTGTTTTAATGACAGTGCAAGTGTCCCTTGTGTGGATGATTATCAAGAACTTTCCAAGAACATCAGCAAAATTCAGCAAATTGATGAGCTAATTCTTAATTTTCAAACGTATAATTTACCGTTCAAAGCCTCTCTTAACTTAATGTGCTGCTTTCTGACGAAGAATTGAGAAATCGAAGGCTGACTGGATGAGATACTTCCTTATGAACTTTGGAAAAATACAAAAAGTTCAGCTTTTCGAGACGGCATTTTATAATTCAAACGCCGAGGCTGTCCATTCAGTTCTCCAGGATCTGAGGCTGAGTTTAAAAAATACAGGTCAGTTTGCACTTTCCTATGAGAGGTAAGAAATTCGAATAGCCCTTCATTTTATTTTGAATAACCAAAGAGTGCTACAAGACTGCACCTTAAAAGATCTAACATTGATCGCAGAATCAGCTTCTCACATGGACAAGATAACTGAAATAGCTTTATGCCTAGATTCTGCAGTATCAACAAATGACCAAAGTATCGCGGCTTTTATGGAAGGTATCCAGAACCTGAAACTGAGGAGACTTTCCCTAAACTTCATTTCGTAATAGCTTATTCTAATTTCCATAAAACTCACCAAATATTTTTCAGGTGCCCTTCAATTAAAGATGAATCATTATATGCAATCTCAGCCTACCTTGAAAAGAATAAAGCAACGCTCGGACATTTCTTTCTTTCAATGACAACGTAATCCTCTTTTTACAGCATTCTGATAATAATAATTATCGTATATCATAAAGGCAAGAGGATGCAGAGTTTTTCGGAAGTTATTTACCAATCAGTGACAATGGGGTCTATTCGCTAGCCTTATCACTAGGAAAAATGCAAAATTTGAAAGGGCTCACACTTATATTTGAGGGGTAAATAATAATTTGTAAGCAAAGTGTTGAGGCTTTTTTTTTCTGCAGTGCCGACAGCGAAAATTATAAAATTACTTCCAAGACTGCAGATCTTCTCAAGAATGCAATAACTGGATTGAAAAGTTTACAACGATTAAAGTTTCGATGCAAGAAATTCTTTAATATGTCCAAATAGTCATGAAGTTTTGTTCTTGGTTTGCTTCTCTTAGCACTTTTACAGGTCAATAAAACCCGAACTCATATGAAATTTTAATTCACTCTCAGAAAAGCTTTCCTTTCGCTTTTGTTTTTTTTAAAAAAAAAAACAGTTTCTTTCCCAAATAAAATTTTGCTCGTTGTAGAGTTAGTCATGAAGGAACCTTTATCATTATGATGTTTACTAAGGCCAATAGAAAATAAAATAGTTTTCTGTTCAGAAAGGTGAAAAGCAGCCATTCTCTTACAATAGGGAGGTCACTTACAAAAACGTTGTTCATGAACAATGGAGGCTCTTACTGGCTGATCCTCTAAATCTACCCTATTCGATGTCGAACTGAAATCTCAATATTTGCTGTACTGATAATCTGAACACATCTGTTAATGTTGCTAATAAGAATATTATGGTTTTCAATTAAGCCATGCGGCTTTATATCAATCTTCACTAGATAAATCTTTCCTTAACGAGATTCAGGAAAATACGGCATCCTTGACGCGAAATTTTTCGCAACAAAGACGCAAAAATATGCAGACCATTCGATCGAGCAAACTTAATCCTTCTTAATTCTAGGTCTTTTCTCCAGAGAGAAGCAGTAAATTCCAAGATGGGAGGTGATCTCTTGGACGACTTGGCTGCTCCATTGAACGGCTGAGAGCAGGGTGAAGATAAGTGATGCAACAAGGATCATCTGGTCGACGTTAAATCCGAAGTTGATATTAGGAAGGAATAAGTCACGTCTCAAGATTGCTGTCATAATGGTGAAGAAAACCAGTTCTTTGTGGAACTTTGGGAACTTCATCTATTCATATTATTAGAGTTATAATTAGTTAATTTGGTCTCATAGTGTCATTTGTACCTCGGTAAGAGAGCATACGATCAAACGGCAAGTCAACAACGAAAAATTGAGGCCGAAAATAAGAGAAACGAGACTTCTGCTTGAAGTATAGAGTTCAGTTGATTTCCACAAGAAGTCTGGAAAAGTTATGAAAGGGAATTTAGGAGATCATTGGTTTACTTAATACGAAGAGCATCAAGACTGGAATATTTTGAAGGAATGCTTCTGTTTTATCTTTGGCTGCCTTGAATGTGGAAAAGATCGCCATCGCAGCCATGAACATGAAGGAGGTGATCAAGCCGTAGACAACATACATTTTGATATTTGCTTGGAGAGCACTTGTGACCCACCCTCCTTTTGGTAAATTAGAGACAACGAAGCTTGGGATTAGATCGCCCAAAGGAGTGAGCCAAACGTTTTGGCCGAAAATGCCTGACATTAAGAGCACAGCAATAATCACAAGCTCTCCTTCTGTCACTCCAAAGTTGTACATGTGAGTTCGCAGGACTTTGGTGTGATATTCACTCCAGTTTGAGATCCAAAAGCAGAACTATCATAAGATAAGAGGAAATAATTTGAGCTGAAAGTCGAAAATGGGCAAGCAGTATACGCAAACAACAGCAACCACGACGAACAACGTGTCTTCATCAACTCCAAATTTAGCTGCTTCAGCCACAGATAGAATAAGGAATGTCACTGAAAAAGAGTCACAGCCTATTTAATATGAAAGTACAATCATGCATTAGCAGAATTTGTGAAAAACTCCGAATCTACCATGATCAAAGAGCTGTCCAAGTGGTGAAGAAGATTTGGTTCTTCTTGCTTGCTTTCCATCAACGGCATCAAAAGTTTGGTAAAGGAATTGGAAGAAAGCAGCGACAAAGAATGTCCATCTTGGAATATCTTGTGAGAGTGTGAGATCGTATGGAACCATTATCAAGTAGGACAGAGCCATGAAGATGAATCCAGTAAAAGTAATCAAGTTGGGGGCCAACCACTAACATGGAAATCAACGATTAGATCAAAATAGAATTTGTGAAAATACCATTGGCATCAGGCGAGCAACGGCTTCCCAATAATGATTGAAAATATTGTCCAAGAAAGAGTAGCCACCAGAGACATATTTATATCTGTCTAGTTGTGCGAATCCTTCAGGAGTAATGAATCCCATTTTAAGTGCTACAGCAGTGAATTTATGAAATGGAAGTATTTTTATTTTAAATTTTACGTAGCGCTCCAAATTCTTATACGTGTGCACAGCGCGTTTTTAATTCTAAATCGAACTATTCTCACAAGCAGCCATTTCTGATCATCACTTTATGAGCCTTAGCCATGATATGTTGATTTTTGCACATTGATAGGCTATATACAGTCATAAACGGATATTACTGTGATTAGTTCATATTAGTATTAATTAACACCTGCAACAACAAAAAAAAATTCACTTAGTGAGTTATTATGCTGCTTACTTGCGATTTGGGATCTATCCTAGCGTCGGGTTAAATTAAGGAGTGACTAGCGGCCGACTAGAAAATATTGCAAGTCTGACAAGAGAGTTTCATTTTGTCAGAATATGTAAAAACACTGATGGCGCCTTCAGCGTTGTCAGCAACCAACAGTTGCCTGGTCCCATGAGCAAAGGTTAAACTTGAGCATTTTTGCATTTTAGTCGGCAAAAACTTCATGAAAGTGCCATCTGATAGACGATAGATGTCGATCACTGGTGTCCGGGTTGTGACAAATATCGCATCATATTCTTCATTCACATGAAAGCTAGAAACCTTCTTTAGAGGCAGTTCGATTTGCAAATGCATTTTAGGCTGAGACAAATTCTGTATGTCCCACACACAAATAAGATCAACACTTGCGGCCACCAGATACTGCGACTGAATAAGTTGCATGCCAATGATCGAGTCTACATGATTCTCAGCTTTTACCATGTTTATTGTCAAGCCTGTTCGACAATCAATAAAATGAATGACTTGCTGGTCATAAACTCCAGCGGCAACGACATTCTTTTCACTCAGATAAATACAAGAACTGAAACCATTAACACTCTCTGTGATCATCTCTCCGAGAAGACTGCCTGTTTTTGGACAGTAGGATTTGATGTGATAACTCTTTCCAACAAGAATAACAGCCGGAATATTAGGATTAACACATATATCTTGAGGAATATAGTTCATCCTGATCTGAGAGACTAAAGATAGTCCAGAAAGACTCCAAATCTTCATGGTTTGATCAGCACTTATCGTTACTAGAAAAAGAAGTCCTTTTGGAATCAGAATCGCTTTATAGATTGCAGCTTTGTGAGCTTCTACTGAGTTGTGAAGAGTGAAATTTTTCCCATCATAAGTATTTATCTGATAATTCTCATCTCTTCTCATGTAGCCAATTACAATGATTTCATCAAGGTCCGAAGAGTACAGCACTTGAGTCGTTTTACAGAGCCACGAGTCTACTCGCTTTGAGAGGGTCAAATGGTTGGGATCAAGAGTATTAGAGGAAGCAGAATCTGCTCTATTGTGTTTTTTGGCTCTCCGAGAACATGGAAGAATCTTCATTTATTTGTGCAATTGTCCAAATAGAATAATTTTTAAATCAAAGATAGGAGTTGGTGGCACAAGAAGATTGAGTGATTCTATTTCGTTTGGAAGATTTACTGAATACAATTTTCTCATTGAAATCATCGATTTCAAGTTCAAAAGATGTTACTTGAGCATAATTCGCAAAAATTGATTATCATATCGTAACAAACACACAAATATATGGATGTGTATTTTTCTCTCGAAGGCAGAAAAAAAATTCTTGCGAATTTCTTAGAAATACAAAAGTTATAGGGGTAACTGATGTGCGGCGTTATTTCGTAAGTTGTTCACTTCTATTGTTAAATGATGTAAACAAAAAAACGTTTTGGATCATAGGTTTTACCTTTTTGGAGGATGATTAGTCTTTGAGCTGAGAAGTAGAGGTAAGCTGTGACAAACACCGCAAAAATATTTAATTGTGCCTTTAAAATAATTCCAAGGAGATGAAAAACGATTCTGACGAGCATTGTCAATCGAAAAATGTTCGTTATTTCTACACTCTTTCTTTTGAAACCAAGTAAGCCGGTAATAGATTCGAACAATGCGAGGGCAGCAGCCGCTTCTAAGGAAAAAAACCCGACTACATTATTATTTTGGGCCTTCCCACTGCCGGTTCCTTTCTCCACCAAAAATTTCGATAAAATGGCGAGACTGCAGATTATCATTGAGAACAACTATAAGAGGAAAAAACTGTTTAGTTGATTGCTTACTAATTGTGTGTACTAGTTGGAAATAAAGAAGACAGATGTAGCAAACGAATTGCGTTCGTATCATTCCTTCGATTTCGAATACCCGACTGTCTTGAGAGCTATATAGCGGCCCGTGCAAATCTGCAAATTGATTGAGGTGATCATCTCCATCATTATCAGCTCCTAGGTGAGCATGTTCGCTGTGATTTAAACTTTCTTGACTATGCGCTGAGTCAGCTTCGGTATCGTTGAGTTCTGCAGGGTCACTCTGATTGCTAGGCTGATACTTATGTCTATCGGAGAGGGTTTTGAGCTCTTCTTCTGGAAGAGGAACTAGTCGAGTGCCATCCATGTTGACAGATCTCTGGTCAAAGTTCTTTAGCAAACTTTTATGAATAGAAATTTATCTCACTGAGTTAAAAAAATTTCTGTCGTTGATATAGACCCTTATTGACCTTTAGACATAAGCGATCGCAAAAAAATCTTTAAGTTGAATCTCTCTCTGAAATTCAAGCGGTCCTACAGAACCTACAAATTGTTGTTGACCACTCAATATTCCTTCCACTCTGAAGGCTAAATGTAACATTGCCCCCTTCTAAGAAGCTGCTTGGTGTGTGTGTGATACTATTTAGCAAACGCAAAATGAATATTGAAATAGAAGTTCACATTCAATTTGGATGTAATCGCAGCACTCCGCACATCTCGTAATGGATTCTATTTAAAGAAATTTATCAATTAACATAAGTTGGATCAGCTGGTATGAAACAGAGAATTACTAGAGTGAGTGGAATTTACAATTTCTGTGAACAATTCATAATGCATCACAGTATCTGACTAATCATTGAGAAGTTTCAATAATTTAAGATTTATTTCCCCTCCAGCAGCATCTCAAGTTTGGATTTTTCTAAGCGCGATTAATTCCTAAACGACTAGCAATATTTCAGAAATACTATCTTCACTGTTTTTGTGCCAGAAGGCAGGACTACTCTATAATGAATGCAAATTTCCCTTTTTGCCGCGAAGAAGTCAAAATTTCATCCTATCTGATTATTAAGCCAAACGGCTTTAATAATTCTTTTAAGCGAGAACAAGTTTTTCTCAAAGAGCGAGCTTCAAAAATATTTCTCTTTTTTAATATGAAACAGAAATGCTTTATTGACAGAGAAAGACCCTTTCTGTTTCCTCGTCTATGGATAAATGTGAAGAGGAAAGATGATTTCACTAACGATGATATCCGTCTCGATTATTTGGAAATCGTAAACAATTAAGGAATATTTTTAAAATGAGAAATTATATCGGTAATGGTCTTATTCACCCTTCTCCATGAGTAATAGTTGTCATTTTCCATAGGTTTCAACTTCGAGGACAAATGGCTCTCGGAATTTAATGCCGATAACATGCTCCGAAGCAAAGATTACAATTACTTAGCATCTTTTCTAAATTCAGATGAAGAACTCGACAGCTTTGGAGATAATTTTAGGGGTTTTGGAGCTGCAAGCAGAGATAATGGTTACCTCAGTCAGAGAGGAAATATATTGAACCGTCCTTTTTTGAAAACTGCTGATCTTATTGAAAATTGTGGTCTTTTCAATCATCCTATTCAGCGGGCTGAGAATTATGCATCCACATTTCCGATATCTTGGCCATCAATAAGTTACTCCCAGGATTCCATCGAGGAAGAACAGGAAATTACCCATTCATTGCCTCCTGGGCTTGGCCCACCCCAATTTAATCCTTCCAATCAAGACTATTTTCGATCGTTTCAGGAGGATCAAATGAATCCATTTATAGAAGCAGCGATAAAAAGAGATAGCAAAATCGATGCTGATTTTTTTCCTTCTTTCCATTCAAAAGGAACCGAAGAAGCCATATTTGAGCAGCCAACTGCTACACTCTTCGAAGGAACCAAACAGTTCTGGGCAGAACCTTCTCATTTTTTTGTTCCTGAGAATGCTACTCCTCATCCCAAGCAAGAAAGGAAAAACAGTAGCCATGAGGGAATAAAAGATTTGAATAATGAGACAAAGTTGGATCATTCGTCTCAGAGGGAACTACCAAAACGCACAGAGCAGAGAATTACCGTAGAACAACCCCCTGAAAAAAGTAGTGAGGCAGAAAAATTGACGAGAATTGATCTAAAAGAAGTCACAAAAAAAACAGCAGGTCTATTCAGTAATCAGGGAGCGGATTCTTCACATTTGCAGTCTAAAACTAAAGGAAATTTGATACAGAATTCTGGATCTGAATTAACTCCACATAAAGACTTCAAAAAAGGTCCTAAGGCCAATGCCTCCGGTCAAGAGAAACATCAGAACTCTGGGACACATTTAAATATTCATCAAAAGCATCATCATGTCGAAAAATTAAAAAAAGAATATCACATAAAAACACCTCATGCATCAGAAAATATCCATTCAACTAGCACAGACAATTCTTTAAAAAATACTCAAGTTATTATCATCAACAAGGAGCAAGCGAAAAGAAACGGCAAAATAATGTCAGGTATTTGAATAATAACAATAGCAAAAGAAAAATAATTGATTCTTTCTGACCCAGACATCCAAGTGGATGATAGTGAGAGTGAGGAAGAGAAAAAAATTGAAATTTCTAAACCAAAACAGACGCCAGAATCTTTTATTCAGATCAAGCCAAGCCTAACAAGCAGTAACATAATGGAGCATATGGCATTTTGCTAAATAACCTTTTATTGTGTAGAAAAGGGAAATGCAAAAAACAATGCTTCTACTTCAGAAAAAGCTAAAAGCAAGCTGAGTCAAGGCACAAATAAATTCGATTTATTGACAAAATTATTAACAACAGAAAAACAAAATTCGAAGATTTCAGAAGCCGGTTCCACTGAGAATGATAATGATGATGATCATGAAGCAGAGCAAAAGAGTTTTGAAGAGCCTCCAAAGCCTATGATTTCAAAGAAAAATAAGAAAAGAAAGAGACATAGAAAGAATAAAACTATGGCAGTTCAAGAACCTGATGCAGAGGAAATTCCGGAGGAAATAGTAGTCGAAAACGATGATTTTGAAAAAAAAGATCTGATATATGATAATCCGAGCCAAGATCTTGCTGATGTTTTTGCCAAGAGCACAGAAAATGAAATGAAACAGTTAGAAGTTGTTGCAGATAGGGAGACAGAAACAATGCAAAACTCACATCTAATGGTAATTTCCCAAGAAATTCAAGAACAGATTCAAAAAGAGCCAGCCACTAAATCAACGAAAAAAAAGAAAAATAAATCCAAGAAAAAGAAAGATGACATCATGAACCCTGATATTTTATCATCATTTGACTCAATTAGAAGGAACGAGATAGGAGTATCTCAAGATGAAGCCGTGTTTGAGTCCAGTCAACTTGAGAGTATTTTTCCTTCCACCAACTTATACCAAGCAGATGCGACAAAAAATCCCGAAAAGCAGAAGATTAAAGAAGAGGCCCTTTATGATATTAACTTGTTTATGGAGACATATTATCAAATATGGGATACTACAAATTATTTTGTTGGAAAACTACAGATTGATGAGTCTAGATTGAATTCTGATTCAACAAAAGGTAAACCTCCAGAAGATGAATCTATTTTAGACAAGAAAAATGTCCCAGAACTTAAAGAGGAAATAAAGTCTGTTCCTCAAATCATAACCAACAATAAAGCAGCAACTTCAAGTGTACAGAATGCAAGCCTTTCAACAAATCCATCTGTTCCTAATCAAACCAGGAACATGCCTGTGGCAACCATTAACGAAGATTTAATGGCTCGGAAATTGAAGAAAAAAGGAAAAAAGAGTAAAAAGAAAGCTAAAAAACCGGAAGAGACACCTGCATCCGATAAAGAAATCCTCAGTAATGAATCTATTCAAAAGTTGCTTAAATTAACAAATTATTTTCACCTTCAAGAGCAATATTCATATGATGATGATTATGATAATTTTGCCAATGTAAAATTGGGTGACTTCTAACAAGAACAACATTGCAATCGAGAAAGCCGCGCATCCTGATAAATATGCCAACCCATTTCCTAGATATATTGAATAGAGATCAAGAAGAATTTAATGATCCCAAATATTTTTAAAAATAGGATTAAGAGACGACATGAGCTTCATTAGATTCTCATTCATCTTACAAACCAAGGAATATTTGATGTGAGGAATTTTTGACAATGATTCTTAGGTTTGGTATTTTATTGTATGTATGTATCATGTTATGAAGGTTCCTTAGATTTTGGAATCCACCTCCATGAAATGATTCGAATTAAATCTGCGTATCACTAAGAGATTCCAACAAATATATTATTTTATTCAGAATATGAATGAAGTAAATCACCTGTCAAGAACTCCAGAAGCAACGGCCGAAGATTCCGACAGCAATAGTTCTGGCCATGATGATCCTCCAAGTGATGATTCAGATCAAGAAACTGAGATGGAAGTAAAACAGGACAAAGAAAAATTTGCTCTGCAAATAGAACCTGGAAAGACTTATAAGAGACATTGGGGCAAAAATTTTGTATGCTGCTTCATTAAAGGAGAGCCTCTTCTCTCTCTTGGGCCGGATTGTAAGCTTTCCCATCATCATCCATCAATATAATCTGATATTCCATCAGGGCCTTACTATTTCTGTACGTTAACGTGCATGATGGTAGTGGGAGGACTCATTGTTTGGCTTGCTTTTCAAAAAAAGGATGCTTATTGGTTCAAATATTTAACATTAGGCATAGTGTGCTGGCAAGGGTTTATTTATTCTTTAACAGCTTGCCTTAATCCAGGATTACTCTCACACCCTCGTCCAGCAGCAGAAACTGATATTCTGTATCAAGGAGATAAAAAGTAATTCAGGCTAGTCGTTGTCGAAAGCTGTTTACACTGTATAGGTACTGCAAGCGCTGTAGAATTCTGAAAAAGAAGACCACTTATCACTGCGAAGATTGTGACATTTGTATCGAAGAGTATGATCACCATTGTCCTTGGACAGGAAAATGTATTGGAAAAGGGAATTTAATCCCTTTTTATATATTTTTGTGCTCTACGGTAACCTATTTCATATATTGTGTGTTCGCATGTATCACAGCTATAGTATCTGCGAAATAAGTGTTCATACGAAGACAAAGTAATTTGAAGGAATTACTTTGAGTAGCTCATTACAGAATTTCTTCAAATTGGATTATATATAAAATTTCAAATCAAACTTCTTTTACCAAATCTTTCTCCTCATCTCTTGATGGAAATTTCATGCAATAATGGTGGGAAAATTAAGGCATTACATTAGCTAATCCTCTTTTTTTAAGATACAGATTGACGAAGCAATTATTTGTTATTGTATCATGTAATACGTCTCCTCAATAATAGCAATAGTTTCGAAGCTAACAATCAATGGTGCATTTGTGTAATAATTCAATAAATAAATGAGTGAGTTGATGAGCAAAAATTTAAGGGTTCGTTTTGTCCTCAGGCAGCCCCACAAGATATTTCACACAAAGTGCTTCTAGATCTATAAGAGTAATTTTTCCGTCGTGATTACGATCCAAGAGTCTTGTGTAGTCGTCAATATCGCTCGCGGTGGGTTTGTACTCTTTATTGATCGTGTGATAAGCTTCTTCGATCATTTTACTGAGCTCTGTCGGCTCAATTACTCCACTTTTGTTCGTATCGTAAGTCTCAAATAATCCTTTTGCAATTTCTCTAGCTTCAGGAATATCCGCAAAGCCTCCCGTTTCAAAGGTTGGATTACTCATCAGCAAGATCTGTTTTTCTTGATTGATTTTTTTTTTTATTTTGTTTACTTAAATTATAGGGTTATATACTACAATAAAACATTTATATCAGAACTATTCTTTAATTAGTATATACATATTTCATTGGAAATAATGACCTGACGATCTATCTATCCATCATCTTCAAATTTAGGGAATGAAGGAAAAATCATGGATGCATGGATACCAACAATTTATTAAAGAATAAATTGAATGATGGTGAGTTTTAGCCTCTTATTGCATGATCACGCAGGCATCGTCTTGAGAACTACTTTTCTGAGTTATCTATCATATATACGAACGATTTTTGCTTCTTTCAGGCTCAATAATGAACAGTAGCAAGATATTAATGGAACTATATCAGGGAAGTTAATTGAGTCTCTATTAAAATTGTTAACTATAAGATTGTTATAATTAAATTATTCCTTTTTTTGGAAAATTTGAATTTAAAACTTATCATTGCTGTGAAAGCAAATTGTAGAGATGGTTTTTAGGTAAGGGTAAAATTTGTTGAATAATATTTATGTAAGAGCGTAATTTGGAAGGGCATCTAAGTTTCTTTGGGACAGAGGTAACTTTGTTAAATGAAAAGCAAAGGTATTGCGTTTCTGTTTCATCATAAAGGTATTTTGACGAAACTATGGCACAGGTCATAATATATCTATCTAAACTTTGTGCTTCGAATTCAGATGTAACAAGAGTCAAAGAATAACTTTGCACTATTTGCTAAATCCTACAATAATCACAGTTTTACAATCGTAAAAATTTAAATTGTTCCTGTTACTAGAGGGATTTGGAGCAGTAAAACTCCAAAAAAAGAGAATAGGATTGATACTTTGTTGGAACACTTTACTTTAGTAGATAGGAATGGAGTTAAAAGTTTAGACGAAGATACCTCTTTTTCATAATAGCTGGTAAAGTTAGAGAGACCCTTCGATACATAAATTTAGTAAAAAATTAGTTGAGTATAAGTAGAGTTTTTTACTAAGGGTCGGTATCTTATTGTTATCCTTCACTTTGCAAAATTCCAGAAAATTCGGACGATCATATTTTCAGTTTTTTTGTTAAAAGCTACTTTGAAGTTCTCGACAACTGTCAAAGGTACTTTCACAAAATCTATTGAAACTCACAATCAAGGACACCTCTATCTATTCGACCGAAATCTAACGAAAGAAGGTTTTCTCAGGAAAAATTTAGATTCATTGATTCCTTGAAATTTTTCAGAGTTAATTATGAAAATTAGATAAATAACGATCAGCCAAGCTTTGCAGCCATGTAGTTAGCGCTAGGATTCTTCATCCTCTTCTTACAGAGAAAATTGTATGCACCACGACAGTAGCTAAAAACATTTAAATGCCTTAAGCACTTCTTTGCACATCTTATGTAGTCTTCGGAGTACCAGGCCTTCTTACCTCCGTTTAAGAACAAAGCATAAACTCCAGCGTGATACCATTTGCTGAAAAGAAGATAATTGTTTTCTTTGCAATAGATATATCTGAATCCATGCTTAAGATAGAAGTTTATCGCCGTTTTATTGTAGGTGACAACATCCAAATAAATATACTTGATATTTCGACGTTCCTTTGCGATTTGAATCACCTGGTCGAGAAGTCTACCGGCTAGTCCTTTTTTGCGGAGTTCATTGACAACTCCAAAAGTAACGATATAAAGACCTCGGTCTTGATTGCAAAGCTGTTTTATTGAAAACTGATGCACATTGTTGTCAATTTCAAGAATTTCGTAAGTAATGCTTCCTAAAATGAAAGTTTCTGTCTTTTTTTGTCCTAAAACTTTCGCACGGTAAACTGCGAGTAGTGTCTGATAGCGACCGCCGTACATCTCTCGAAAAAACGCATCAGGATATTCCACGGGAAACCATTCTTTATGCAACTTTTTTATTTCTTCCAACTCGCTTTCATTTTCAATCTTTTTGAATTCAATGCTTTCTAGGTCAATCTCGGTTTCTAATGTACTGAGAAAGGAATGAACTTTGGCATGATATGTGTTATTGTTTTTAAATCCTGGAGGAAAAGCTTCGGAAAGACGCAAATCACTTTCTCCCATTAGAAATTAGAATAAAATTAATTCGAAGCGTGCTAACACTCTTATTAGAAAACTCTTGCTTATTAGCAACATATTTAAGCTAGAACTTTTGGGCAAAATGAGTCTGACTACATTGTAGATATTCCAGCTTGAGGGTAAATGACTAATCAAACTCATTGTGAGTTACTTCTTGTTATGTTCTAAATTTTTTCAGACGTTGGACAATTTGATTTGAGAGGCTCTCAAATAAAATTTAACGTAGAGTCGCCAAAACAAGATATCCTAAGACATTTAAGTTCACCATGCGAAAAGCTGGCTCTGAAGCAAGAAAAGCTGGGAAGAAGTTAAAACCGCTGGGTTTAATATTTTTTGGGACAGAGTACTCAGAATATCTGGAATCAGAAAACTTAGCTAGCGGGCCTCTCTCTCGATCTCTGCGGCAGAAGATTGAATCTCTCAAACTAACTGCAAACCTCTTTGGAGCTTGCAGTCTTTCAGCAAATCAAGCGCGTCTTGATCAAAGAATTTTTATTATGGCGCGGAATACTCCTGAAGGGGTCTGGTTGGACCATCAAGTCGATGATATTGAAGAGTTTAAGATCATTGTAAACCCGCAGATTGTAGGAGTGTCCAAAGTAGGCAATTTTATTGAAATTATATGATTAAAATGTTACGCTTGGTAGACGCGAGTCCCAGGAATCGAATATTGCCCTAGCTTCCCTCATATTAGAGCAACTGTGCAACGTTATGAAAAAATTAAAGTGTTCTATATGGACGAAGAGCTGACGAAAAAGACAGAGGATTTAGAAGGATTTGCTGCGAGAATATTCCAGCATGAACTCGATCATCTTAATGGATTTAATATTTTACACAAGGAAGTCTCAGAAGGAGAAATTGAATACGTGGGACCAAACACAGAAGAAAACATGGAGTTTAAAAATGTAAAAGCGTGTTAATTTACATCGTATGTATAATATAATCTCTCTGTTGGAAGGCCATTGAAGAATATTCTGCAATTATTAAGCAGTTGAAAATTGACAAACCAGAGCTGTTCAAACGCGATATTGGTCTCATTGATGCGAATCGCATGATTGGCAATAGAAAAGAGGTTTCCGAAGATGGCTCAAGCAAGAATTATTGGATGCGCAAAACACGCTTACCTGATATGATTGCACGTAAAGAAGCTCAGCAGCTTGAAAAATTGTTATCAATTGCGAAAGCGAACTATCAGAAGAGTTTGGTAATTAATAAATTCATTTCTTTCAAAACGTCATTTAATACTTTAACTATTAGGAACGGGCTCAACAGTAATTATTGAGACTGGATTATTTTAGAGAATACATTCGTGTTTACAGGTAGAACTATGTGAGAACTGTTTATATATGATCATGAAAACTAATTCAGTAAGATCTCAAAAAATAACTCCTCGTTCTTTGAGAAATTGTTTGAAAACGATTGATGCAATTCTCAGGAAAAAAAAAACCTTTGAATGCATAAGTACTTCGTTTAGATTGCAAAATAAGAAAAAAAAAACTTTAAAACATGGATGTTGGCGCTTTAGATCGCGTTTCTTGAAGTAGACCCAGTCGATTTTAACGAAATTTCATCTCCCAACTGTTGTGAGGTGCGAGGATCAGAGTCATACCCATTAAAAAGCGCTAACATTTTACAATTGTACTTAGAAATAGTTCATCAACAAAGATACCTTGAACAGAATCGCGACGTAATAGAAGAGTGTTTTGTTTAATTAAATCTTCATTAGGATCGACCTCTTCACGTTGCTGCCGAGCATCAAAATTATCATCTTTGTTCTATATCAAAATTTCCATATAAGTAATTCGTTCGAGCGGGTTCAATAGTTACTGCAGGTAAAAACGGTGCTTTAAGCTCTCTGTTTTCGAGTTTTTTCCAAGGAAAATCTTTGAGCCAAGGATGATTTTTTACTTCTGAAGGTCCATTCAAACCGAGTCGATTGATTGGTTTCCTTTGAATCATCTAAGAAGAGTTTTAGTGGATTATTATTGCTGTAAAAAGAAATTTATTTATTTTACCTTATTTATGAAATCTGCTGCTTCCAAAGACCATCCTTCTGGAACTTCCTGTCGTTTAATCTGTACCTGTTTCGCTAAGATTTGGTCACGTATTTCCTTTCGTGATCTTCCTTGATAGGGTCTCTATAAACAAATAGTTGTACAAGCTGTCTCAATTTTCGAAAGTGTTACTCTCCCCAGCATAAACTCATAAGCTATAACTCCAACTGCAAAATAATCAGCTGCAACACCGTGATTTTGTCTGCACATTATTTCAGGAGCTGTTTATCAAGTTTAGTGTTAAGCAGGGTCTTTCAACTTAAATCATACCCATATATCCAGGAGTTCCACTAGTGTCACTTGAATTATCTGGTCTCCAAATTCGAGCTATGCCTAAATCTGTGATTCGAGCATAACCTGTTGCGAAAAAAACATCTTTTGAGCAAGCATGATGGTGTAATTTCTAACCTTCAGCGTCTAAAACAATGTTCTCTGGTTTAATGTCTCGATGAATGATTCCGTTCATGTGCAGATATTCCAATCCTGACACAATGCATGCAACAAAAAACTCTTTCGGAGTTTATTTATTATCTGTGTGGAAGATTCACGAGAATACTTGTTTGCGACTCAGTAAAGCGTCGCTGTCTTCCAATGTGATATCGGAGATCTCCACCGGTCATCAGGTCCATGACCAGATATAAATTCTCTCGATCCTGAAAAGCAGTTATCATGTTAACCAAAAACCTGATAAATTGAACGTCAATTTTCCTATAATAAAGGGAATGTGGTACTGATGTCTCAAAGAAGAGAGCAGTTGTCGCTCATTCATCACAGAATTAACGCTTCGTTTTGTTATAATTCTTTGAGAGTACGTTGGATGAACAGAGAAACACGAGATGTTTTACTTTGCCTTTGACATTTCTTTCATTGCATAGAGCTGCTTATTCTTTTTCAATTCTATCTTCCAAACCTACATTTTGGTCCATAAAATTCAGTATAGCGGAGAAAGAACCTTTCCAAAGCCCCCTTTTCCAATGACATAAAGAAATTCATAGTTTGATTTCGATGTGAAACTCGTAGTTTCAGGCACTTCGACCTTGAAATTGCAATTACCCATTAGTTGCTTCTCTCTTGCTTCAATAAAGAATTAGGTTGAATGGTTCCTGAAGGCAATATACTCGCTAAGCGTCCGGTTTAACTGATGGTACTTTCTAATTAAATTTTATTACAGGGTTGTAACGTCAAAGTCCGCGAACTCAAGTATACTTAATAAGATACAACAAGCTACTTTTGTTCTAACGCTGAATTTCTCATCAGTTGGATCTTCTTGAGATTTGTAGTTTGATAATGATCTCAACTTCTCAAAAAAATGATGGAATTCTATAGTTTATAGCTTCACAAAAGACAGATTGAGTAAAGATGGACAACAACTAATGAATTAATACTATTTTCTCTCTTTTTTCATTTAGCATTTTCATTGGATTATAAACAAACAACACTGTTAGTTAAACACGAAACTTTCCTCAATCTTTTTTGGAATTCAGCAAGTTTCTGATTGAACTCTGAAGTTGGCTTATGTGCAATTTTCAGGTTCATTATCATTGGAGTAGGAACGTGAGTAATAGATTTATTTCTCTTCATCGGATGTATCACCGACTGGCTGGTCCATGAATCAGCAGTCTCCCTTTCTCCGGTGTCTCGCAAAGATTTTTTGGAAAAGGAGTTGTGAGTATCGAAAGTTTTCACTGTCTCAAAATGAGACCTCTCACTGTTGCGTGTTGTGCTGGCACCACGAATCACATCTCCACGAGGACATCTCCTCATTGTGTTAGCAGATGGAGGCCTCTCTTTGGAATTTCCAAGATCACGAGAGGTCTTTGGATATATTGTTCTGCTATCAGAGTTGTTGTTTTTTCTCAATTGAGCCAGACAACGAGTTTCGAGAGATAATTCTCTCTTGGCAGGATTGATACAATTTCCTTCTTTCTTTGAAGGTTGATTTCTCATCGGAGGCAAAGATCTTTTTTGAGCATAACCACTATCTGAGACTCTTCGGGTCTGATTAAGGTCGTCTCCTTGGGGACGGCTTTTGGCACACTGTTTAATAAAAGGGTAAATGTTCATGATACTCGGTGGTAATAAAAGTTTACCTCTGCATTGCTGCTTTCTCTTTTCTCGTGTTCTGAGATGGTGTCAGAGTAACTTGTATTCAGGAATGAGCAGTCTGAACTTAATAACAAACTTTCTTGAGCACACAAGTCAGAAATATTTTCCCCGATTTCTTGAGAAAAATTTGCGTCTAAGGTCTGATTCTTATCGTTCGTCAATCGATGTTCATCTAAACTTCTCTGCATGATCATTTGAGCTGATGGTGGAAAATTCCCTTGAGCTCTGCTCTTGGATCTTTGAGTGCCAAAATTTTCCGTCTGAGAATGGAAATCTCCTTTATTTGGCAACCAATAAGAATGAATGCTGTCAATCTGAGTTCCTAAGAAAAGTATATTATTGCTGTAATGAAAATTAAATAAGTGTTCATACTTATTGTTCTTGCAGTGGCTTGTCTTGGAGTATCCTTTTTAATTTTATTCAGATTCTTCCTCAAGATTCTCTGGTATAATGTTTCAGTGTCCATCTTATGTTTCAGTTTAAAATTTTGCGAATAAAATTTGAAATTTGAAAGTTAAAATAAAATGAATGCCAAATTTAATCACCACAATAAATTGTAGCCGGATGCAAATTTCCTTGATGAAAAGAGCCTTCATTAATACTCGTCTTGCATCTGAAAAGTCAGGTTCAAAGAAATAAAAATATGTTTCAACCACGCCGTTATTTAAGTTTTTAGACTCAAGGAATTGAAATTCATTCAATAAGGCGATTATCCGCAATAAGTTAATCTACTTGGCAATAACGAATTGTAGTGGTCATAAAAGAATAATTCAAGAATTTGGAATACTTGATACGTTAAATTTCCATCCGCTTATTAATCTCTGTAGTATTTTATATAGAGTGTCGAAACAACAACTCACTTCATTTTTCCAAACTATGAAGTGAAATTCAAATTGTTGTTAGAAGTAGTTGCAATAAACTTTAAATAATCAAATTTTCAATTTAAAAAAAATCTTATTGATCAGACACTCTCCAGTGTTATATGTCACTTGAGAAATTTTCCTTAGCCAAACCTTCTCACACAAGCAAAATGGTTGATTATGAAAATGATTCCTATTCTACCAGCATCGTCGAGGACCTACTTGCTGTAAGATATTGTGGATTTATGATGTATTGACAAATTTAGAGCACAACTGAATGGCGAAGCGTTCAAGATATCGTAAGAATGACTTTCAAGGCATTAACAGAAGTCGTCAAAAATCAGGGGGAAACGCTCCGAGAACTCGAAAGACAGCTTCCAACAAAGGTATTTCGAAATTATCCTTTGTGCAATTTTTGACTGAGTGATCTATTTCCATTTGAAGGCCTCCAAAACTGAGTTAAACAGTGGGTTATCTCTTAAAGCAAACGTATCTGATGTAACCAAGTCTGTAGCCGATCTGTCCTCGTCTCTTGAAGGAAAGCTTTCATTTGAGGACTGCCAACTATTGCTAAAAGATTATGTTTTGAAATCCGATTTTCAGTATCTGATGTCCAGCAAAGCCTCGATTGACGAGGTGAAAACTCTATTACAAGGAAAGACCAACATTGAAGACCACAAATCCGAAATCAATGCACTTTATAATAAATATGAAGAGTGGTCTCGGGATATTAGCAAGAAGCTAACCAATTTTGCTCTTCAGAAGGACTTGGATGCTGTGGTAGCTACCGTCGAATTAAAGGCAAACTTAGCGGAAATGAACGAGCAACTGGAAACAAAAGCAAACAAGCAAAGCGTCGCCAACGCTCTTCATAAAAAAGCCAACAAATCGGATCTTGACTCTCTAATCGCACAGAAAGCTGATCAGGTACCCACAAATTCGTTAATTAGTTCTCATTGAGAGACTAGGCTGATCTCAGCAAGCTTATTAACTTACTTGACTCTAAAATCGACTCCATGGAGTTCGAGAAAATGCATCACGCTATCCAGAATAAAGTAGACCGAGAAGAATTCGGAGCTCTTATGGAAGATGTGAAACAAAAGGCGAATAAAGAAGATCTCGAGAAATTCCATAACACTACAGCTATTAGAGCACAAGAAAAGGAGTCATCCGAAAAAGCTGTCCACAAGCGCGTCGAATCCTTGAAGGCTGATATTGAAACCTTGAAGGAGCATATTCAGAATCAACTCACAAAGAAGACTGACATTCGTGAAGTTGAGCGTGTAGCTAATTTAGTCATGAATAAATGCGACACAGAATTAGTTAATAACACACTGATAAAATTCAGAGGAGAGCTCTCAGAAGAGATCAATCAGGTGAGATCTGAATGGAAGCGACTGCTAGAGGATCAGTTGATTAAGAAAGAAAAGAAGCAGGAGCAAATATTCGAGCAACTTGCTGAGGATGTTTATAAACTCAATGAGCAGATTCAAAATATCATTGGTGAGAGAAGGAATGATATCGATGAAACTGCAAAGTTTGTAAAGAGTATGGTCGCAGCATCAAAAAGAGAAATTCAAATACAAACTGAAAAGCTTGAAGAAGAAATGGAAAAGATAAGGAAATTTGCTGAAGAACTCAACACGAAGAAAATAGATAAGAAAGATTTAAATGAGATCAGGACTAAATTCATGGCGAGTCTCGAAACCAAAGTAGAAATCAGTGAAGTACAGAACGCAATTAATACGAGTCAGCAAGATATATCTGCACGATTCTTCGAATATAAAGAAGAAATGAAGGCTATTCTTCGGGAGAATGAGAATGAAATATTTAATCTTCTGAGCAAGAAAGCTAACATTTCGGATGTCAATGCTGCCTTAAGCAACAAAGTAGACTCAGCCGTTATTCAAAATCTCCTGGGACATAAGCTAAATATGAATGAAGTTGACGATTTGAAACGAAAAATAGCGACAATTGTGGGTGCATTTGATGAAAAAGCCAGTGAGTCAGGTAATCTCTGGTTGTTAAATAAGATCGCTAATTGGTTTCAATTGCCATAAAGATTTCGCTCAATTTGTGAAAGAAGTGAAAGAAGAGCTTGAACTGTTGAAGAAAGATACTTCTAAGAAGGCAAACATCAAGGATGTTTGCAAACTTATTGATGCAAAGTCCAGTAATTCCCATGTTATTGCCAGATTGTTGGCTAACAATGTAATACCGAAAAATTAGATATTGAAGACGTTAACAAGGCTCTTGTTGAGATCCACAAAGAGTTGGATACCAAATTGAATCAAAAGGAACTCAAAGCTGCTCTCAATGATCAAGCTGCAATTAATGAGTCTCTCTGTACCGAGAATATTGTTGGAAGATGGGCGTGGAAATCCGGCGAGCTGAAAAGTGGAAATTCGATCCCTTGGGAAATCCAATTAGCTAACACACTACCCGACAACTTCTTATGGGAGAAGGATAAATCTAGCGTTTTGGCAGTAGCTCCAGGACTTTATGAGGTAAGATACCCTCTTTTTTAGAAGCGACTTACACTGAATTCCGCTGTTTTATAGCTAACCTTCGGATTTTTCGCAAAGAAAAAGCCAACAATTCAAGTATTAGTGAATGGGGAGCCAATATTATCGGCAGTAAACACAGCTTCGTAATATTTTTTAGCACAGGCGATTCTTTAACAACCTTTTTCCCCACTACTCTAGGTATGTAATTCATCACCCTACTGGCAAAACTAAAGAGATGAGTATTAGCAAGCATCCTTCTGGAAATATTACAGGTAGCTAGAATTAATCAGGCAATGTTATTTAATTTCTTCTTAGGACTTACTATGGTTGAATTTGTTGTTCTTCCGGCAAGAGCACGTATCAGCTTGATCTATAGTGGCGAACCAGGAGGAGAAGGTTTCATGGGATTGAAACGATTATAAAATAGATGTACAAAGTCGTAATGCGTATTTATTTGAAGAAAATTGTTCTCTCAAAACTTGTAATTAAGTGAATATTATTTATTATCTCATCCCCGATGCAATTTTACTGATTAAAACTGAGCTTGAAGGTTATTAAATAATGTAGAAGCAATACTTGCCAACATCACAATTACGAGATATTTTCTATAGTTTAGAGAAACCACTCTATACATACAATTACCTGTCTTTTGAATTCCACTGTAAGGTGCATTTTGATTTTGAATTCTGACGCACTGCAAGCAATATTTGTGCAATAATTTTTATAAAGTAATTGGGTAGCACGATGACCTACCTATTGTTAACTGATTGAAAATAACACGTGTAATGCGTAATTGATCTCTTTTGCATAGACTTTTGTACTTATAAAGTTTGATAACGCTTAGTAGCATCAAAATCAAAATTTTGAAAATGTGATTGCGTAATGTGCAATTATCACATATCTAATTCAGAATAGCTAACTCAAATAGAAATTCTAAAACTATCAAAATAAATAGAAAAAGTGAAGATGGGAACTAGCCAGTCCGGAGTAGTTTACGCAGTACCTGTCAGTTCAAAAGAGGAGGCAAAGAACGAAACTCCAGTCTATAGACATCCTAAGTTCAAGGATAAACTAATCGACAATCTCGTTGATTACCCACAATATGATACTATCCAAAAAGCCTACACTGGGATACTGGCTGGGCGAGAAAATTATCCATGTCTGGGTACGAGAGAACTTCTTCCAAATGGGGAAAGAGGCGAATACAAATTCAAAACATATGGCGAAGTGTTAGATAACTCCCATGCACTGGGCAGAGGTATTGAGGCATTAAAGCTCGCTCCAACGATCAAAGAATACAAAAACATGGCCATGAAGTTTGTAGGAGTTTATTCGAAAAATCGTGAAGAGTATACCACTCTCTTTGTTACTTGTGCCTTATTCGGATTGACAATGATCCCAATATACGACACACTTGGTCCTGACTCTGTCTCTTTTGTATTTCAGCAGACAAACCTAACAACACTATTTTGTTCGAATAACTATTTGGATTCGTTGCTCAAAGGTGCAAAGGAAAAGAAGCTCAACAAAGTGTCCACTATCGTATGCTTTGAGAAAGTAGAAAAGGAAAAGGTTGCTGAGGCTCAAGGACTTGGAATCTCACTTATCGTATGGGACACTGTCTTAGAGAAGGGCAGAAAACTGGATACTCCACTCCCAAGTTTTGATGGTGACAGTGTCCTTGTGATCTCATATACCAGCGGAACAACTTCACTCCCAAAAGCCGCGATGATAAGCCACAAAAACTTGATTTCTCTTGCAGGAGCCTCTGAATATCAAGATCCGATCTTCCACATCACTTCTTCAGATGTTCATTACTCTTATCTCCCTCTCGCTCACATATTCGAGATAATCTTCACAGGGCTATCACTATGGAAAGGAGCCTCCATTGGATATTGGTCAGGAGAAGTTACGAAAGTGAAAGAAGACGTTGGAAAACTCAGCCCTACATTCTTCGTGAGCGTACCAAGACTTTATAATAGATTCTACGAAGCTTTTGTTGATGCGATTTCAAAGCAGTCATTCATCAAGCGAAAGCTGCTTGATATTGCAATAAACACAAAAATAAAAAATTTGGACGCTGACAACGTATGCAAACACGCGATCTTCGATCCGATCCTCTTTAAAAACTTCAAAAAAGCACTTGGAGGTCGTGTGAGGTTCATGATTACAGCAGCTGCGCCAATGCATCCTGATCGAATGAAATATTTGAAGGTGACGACTTGCGTGCCAATGCTCGAAGCATATGGTCAAACAGAAAGTACTGGAGGTTCATTCATTACCCACTCATCAGACCCAGACGTGAGCCACGTTGGAGGTCCATTCGCTTGTCACGAATTTAAGCTGCAAGATGTGCCTGAAATGGGTTACACCTCAAAAGACAGAAATGAAGATGGAGTTCTCTGCCCTAGAGGTGAGATTTGCATTCGAGGTCACACAGTCTTCAGAGGATACTACAAAGATGAACAAAAAACGAATGAAACAATAGATAAAGATGGTTTTCTTCATACTGGTGATATCGGAATGCTTCTGCCAAATGGTGCTCTCAAAATTATAGATAGAAAGAAGAATATCTTCAAACTCTCAATTGGTGAGTATGTAGCACCTGAGAAGATTGAGAGTATCATCCTCGCCACCTCTCTATTCCAAGAAGTGTTTGTTTATGGTGACAGCTTAGCAAATTATCTGGTACTCTTAGCAGTCCCTAATCCACCGAAGCTACTCTCGCTCGCACAAAATGCTGGGATACAAGTCCAAGATATTGAGTCAGCATGCAAAAACAACGAACTTAAAAAAGCTGCTCTAAAAGTGGTTGAAAAGCAAGGCAGGGAATCTGGACTCAACTCTTTCGAAATACCCAAGAATTTGTACTTGCAGCCTCAACCCTTCCAAGACCAAGGACTGGTGACTGGATCGCTCAAACTGAAGCGCTTTGAGGCCGCACAGTATTTCAAAGATCAGATCAAAAAGCTCTATCAACCACAGTTATGAGTATTATCTTATGGATTAATATTTGGCTTTACTAAACAGATGATGTGGCAGTAAATATTTTGAGTACTTAATTCGATGCATATGTTCAACATGCATGCTTATTCCAAATATCAAATATCTGGCCTAGCTAGATTGCTCAATTTATGCTAGATACTGTCAATAAAAATTTATCAGTGTTGACATGCCACAATCAGACAGCAAACAATATGATTATCTCGATAGGTGAGCATTCAAAAATTTCATAGGATCAAATAAATATGCAAATCTAGTCTTTTTGCAGCGTAAACCAAATCGAACTTCTTTTAGCCATATTGAACAAAGATTTCAAATTAATAAATAGGATTGCCAATAGCTTGTAGAATGAAATAATATGTAGATCGGACGAGAAAAAATGATCTATAACGTATAATCTGCAATGCTGAGCTTCGATGAGATCCCGATATTGGTTTTAATAAAAGATTAATAATAATAACTATCGCTTGGTCCTTCTTCCAATTTAGAAGCAGGTCAGCTTCAGAGTAGAAGTCTTCCTGCTGAACTAGCCAAACAACTTGCTTTTTAGCTTACTAGCGAAATTCGTGATTTTTTGTTTATTCTGCAATAAGACAGACTTCATTGTTTTCTCCACCAATTCCTTTTGATAGGTACGGAATGTTTCATACCGATCGTATTGGAAAGAAATGCTGTCAAGCTTTTGATACGCCAGTAATAGAATGTAGGCTGATAATGCAAGATAATGCGTCTGATACTTCGTTGGGGGTCTTGCATCCCAATTGCTGACTTCGGCCTCACGATTAAATGGCCTTGAAAAGATGTCCTCTACAAACTGGTAGTACTGATCATCGATCTGCTTTTTAATGGCATTGTAATCCATTTGATTTTCTTCTTCGCTTTTTTTCATTTTCAGATATTTCAGGAAAGTAAGCCTTCGATCGACAAAATTTGCAGAAGCTTCTCGATCTGAATAGCTAAACTGCAAACCTTCTTTAAGTAATTTAGTGAGTTCATGTCCATTTGCCAAGTACTTTACGACCTTGTTGTTCGCCAATAGCTTTAGCAAAAGAGATTTGAATTCATCTATTTTTTGGTAACGGATCTTTTCTAACGATACATCTTCATTGATTGGGGCATTCATTTGACTCAGATCAAAGATGTAGATTCGATGGATTGAGCTGATTACGAGGTATGAGAATGTGTATTTTTTGCCAAATACAAAGAGCACACTTACCGATTTCGTGTTTGAGAGCTCTGAGAAAGCGATCGTCGATAATTCACGATCGAAACAATTTATTAAGGAGACTTTGCTTTTGTCGACTCCTAAACTTTCCAACGATATGAAGATGTCTATTTCTCCAAAAGTATCTTCTATTGTTGGATTGCTCGTAAAATCGTAAGCCAATTTTTCTCCTCCTACCGCAGCTTTCAGATGATTGGAGTACTTTGATGCCATTAAATCAGGATAGATGTCAAGAGCGGCTTTAAGGTACGCAACTTGACCAAACAGACCGACTAAAATTGCGACATCATGAATATTATGACATTCACTTTCCAATACTTTCATAAAGACCTCCGTTTTCTCTCGCTCGCTTACTTTATGTGCTCCTCTAACAGACCTTATATCAAGAAATCGAATAAGTCTCTCTGGATTGCCTTTATCTTCGTTCAGGAATGGTTTGATAATTTTAAATTTCTCCGGATTCTTTCTTTCAAATTTTTGTAACTGCTTTTGAACTCGGGACTCTTTTGACTCTTCGTTCAATCCAAAACCCCCGAGAAATGCATTCGGTAAATCAAAATCTGCAGAGATCATTCGGGTTTTTTTTGTTATTGATAGTTTTGTTGACAGAATTTTTCGCTTTAATTATAATAGATAGGAGATTGACTCACTCAAATTCTGAGTTCGTGGTTCTGGTCTCAATTTTGGATCAGTTGTTATTAATTACGCGATTAAATTCGTAACTATCTTGATAAAACGAGCTCAACGTGCTCCCAAAACAGAACCTCTCAGAATTTGGATTTAAATTTTCTGAGATGCTAAATTTTTATTATAGGCACTAAAATGGCGACTCTTGTCTCCCCTCTGGAGAGAAATTAACCTTATGCGTCTAACCTAAATGGGATCTATTGATTTCCATTATCGACAAAGGGTGTGTTCAAAATCAATGTAGCGCTTGTTCATACCTCACTTAGACGGTGTGAGTTGCAGTTCTTTATTTCTGAAAGATTCTTGACCGAGTATATTTCTTCAAAATTAAGAGAAATAAATAATCAGAGCTTATATCATAGAAAAATGAGTCGAAAATATAAGATTGACCACGGAGGTTCCCACAATAATTCCAGTTTTAATCTCTTAAATGCCAGCAATCTCGATGAATCTTCAATGGCAATGGTTCAAAATGAACACAGAAGCAATAGGGACCAGAGCTTCCGTGACAATAGGACCGGGTTGAGCCCCCAAGGAATGAGAGAAAATAGACGTCCTCCGAATATTAGCATACCACAGCCCAATTCAGAAACCAAGAAGCCCAAAACCGTCGTAATCTCTCCCACAGCTGACCCCTCTCCAAAAAAAGAGAGCCCAAATAATAGCTCCGGCGCGAAAAAGTTTAATCTGCTTAGTGTATTGAAGAAAAACAAGTACCCTCAACTATGGCTGCCTTGTGAACTGAGTTGTGGTTATAAAGGGATAAATCCAAGGAAGTGCAGCTTTCAGCACAGCAAAAAGATGTGCTAAGAGTGCGAAAACACATGAGAAGAAGTGATACATTAGCAGCCATAATAGCTCTTGTGTCTGCAGTCGTTTGCTATTTTGAAGACCAGATATTTTTCGGGATAGAAATCGACAGTGACGGAAACATCATCAAACAATCCAATGAGAGCAATTCAGTAGTTACCAGTCTTCGATTGGTTCTCATCGCACTGTCATTTGTTCTATGTAAGTTTTCAATGCTAAAGGTCGAAAAGCTAATGTTTTTCTGGAACCATTGCATAGGTATTCTCGTATATCTCCATTACCATTTCACTCTCAAAATGCTAAAAATAAAGAAACAACGTTTAGAAACAGGTAACAAGATGGCAAGATATTAAAAGACAGCTCTTTTTGTTTTTTCTGCTTTAGATACCATTAAAACATCAGGCTTGCTATGGAAATTCCTCACGGAACTGACAATTTGCGCTATCTGTACTCCACCATATTTTGACTATACTTTTACAGGAGGCGCACTCGATGGAACCTATGTATATAGGTAATGCACTTATTTCAACGATAGATTTGAAGCTCACTCTCGCTATTATGGATCAGTTACGATGCGATTATTAGTGTAATTGTGTTCGGGAAAAGCTATTTGGTGGTTAGGTTGTACGCACAATACTCTAAATGGACAAGCGAAAAAGCCCTAAAACTTTGGTAAATCAATTCAGTAACATTTTGGCTGAGAATCTCCAAATAGTCATAAATATAAGGCAAAAGCAGATCTCGGATTCGCTTTTAAAGCAGAATTAAAAACAAGACCCTTTTTGGCACTTACTGTAGCCTTGGCTGTAACCGTGGTTTACATGGGTTTCATCATGAGTATTTTTGAGAGGTAACTAACTACTTTCATGTATATTCCCAGCTTTCAACTTTCAAAATTTAATAGATCATACGTGGCAGACGATGGACAAAATCCTCTGGACTTTAGAGACTTAACTAACTCCTATTGGGTCACAATTATTACAATGCTCACTGTCGGATTCGGAGATGGATATCCCTCGACCCATCTTGGAAGATTTATTGGAGTAATCGCTTGTATATTGGGTATGTTGCTGACGTCTCTCATACTTGTCGCCCTTACAACGATAACGGAATTTATTCCGGAGGAAGCAAAAGTATTCTTTCCTAACTATTCAGTCGATGAAAGTGCTTATTCACGCATAGTCTTTCTTCATGCTCCGAAGAACCAATGCCACAAACAATGCGAAAGAAAAAGCTGCTAATGTTGTCAAGACACTATTTAGGATTAGACGAGCAATAAAATCCAATGAGGGCGAGAACAAGGTTGTGGAGAAATTTATTTGGCTCACAAAACTGAAGAAAAATCTCGCTGTGTTTAAGGATGGCGCGAGGTAAGGAAAAAAGGGCTTGAATTAGTCCTTGATGGTATTAACTTAACTAGAACGGCGAACTCTTACAACCTCCAAGTTGATGAGCTCCTGAAAAACTTGCACCAAAAGCTTGAAAACGATATTAATGACATTAAGAAAGAAGTTGTTATCATCCCTCAACTAGAGAGCAAATGCAAAACTCTTGAAGTAAGACAGTTACGTGTTGAACCGGAATTAAATTGCTTGTTTTAAGGAGCGACAAAACAGAATTTCAAATCGAATTGATGATATCATGAAATATCAAAATCTGGTGGCTGATTTCTTGCTCAAGAAAAACCAAAAGGGTTTTGCATTCAATCAGCGTTAAATATGCACATACATGAAGATTTCGCTACCAGGAATAATCATTATTACTCCCACTATTCAAATGTCTTTTTAAATACTGTTCTCAGTAATTTTATCCATTCTAACACAAGACGTTATCTTTACAGATGATCATGCAGTATCAAGTCTTATTTTTCAAATATTTCTTACAATTTCACAATACAAATCTCTTGAATTATTTTTGCTTCATCAAGCTGTCAGCATTGAATATTTGAGTTCACTTTATCTTGCGTGTTTCAACATGATAAGTTAATCGCAATACATTTTCTGGATAGAGATCACCAGATAGTTTGCCATTGATGATTAGAAAAGAAGAGAATAGAGCACATTACACAATCTACCCATTGACTCCTTAAGATCGTTACAAGCACACGAAAATTTGATCCGGAGTCATTAATAGTATTTGGCTCTCATGAGATAGCAGTCAACCTCCTTGATTCGGCAGTGAAAAACATAGCATACAAATTTTAGGGCAAAAGCTAATTAGCGAATTTGCTGGAGGGAGCCTCAAGTTAAGAAAGCGATATTCACAGTGAAATACTTATGATTCAAAGCGAATCAACACTCAAATGCAGTTCTGAAATAATAATTTATTTTCGACACACCTAAAAATCGATGATCTACAGAGTCTTCGCTTCTAAAGCAACCGGAGTAAAATTCCCTTTTTCTCTTCAGAAAAGAGTTAAAATTTTAAATTGGAAGAGATGCACGCTTGCCTGGAACAAAAGCTTTAATTCTCTTCGTCAAAGAATGAAAATGGGTCTTTGCTAGGTATATCAGGAAACTCCTTGTCTCTGTTGTTCTGAAGAAATTCCCCTAAATGCCGGATGGGATTTTCAGGGCGAATCTCGTTGATTTCCAAAAGGCCATGAACCAAGACTCTCTCCAATTGTTTGTCGTCAAATACATTATTCTTAAGAAATGGCACACTGATTTTTCCTGGGTGGTTTTTTCTCTTTATCGTCATATCTGGCATAGAGAAATCAAAATTCCAGTTCATTAATTTTTCTCCACTAAGTTCGATTTGGTTGTAGATATCATTATTATCAAATCCTTCCCGATATTGAAACTGATTATCCGCAGATAAACTATCATGAGGAAGAATTTTGATTGGCCCATTGTTGTTGGTTCGGCTATCAGTCGTATATACACTGCCATTCGGATTTTGCTGAAAACTTGAACTGAACTTTTTTTCAGTACCTGGATCGAGCTTCTGTGAATTTGTTGGTTTTTGACTGTAGACTTCAGATGAATTGTCATGGTTTTGATCGTTTGGGTTTTGTTTTTTCGGTCGAGATTCGAATGGGAGCTGTGGTTTTACATTTTGTCGAGTTTCGAGTGATGCTTCCTTTTTTGTTCTGGCTATTTGATCGGATTTATTTTTTTCTTCTTGATTCATGTTTGCTTTGCTTGTTTTCAAAATTTATTCTGATTTGTAGTTTTATTTTTGAAAAATTACAATTTTTGCAAGAATGGATTAGAATTGAATAAATAAAGGATCATCATTTTAAACTATGCTACAAGCAAATTCTACTCGTTATTTGCCCCTCGCAACTCAATGCGATGCGTTCAACAAAAGAGAGGTTAATATTGAGAGAAGAGAAAGACTTCCCTGAAAAAACTTCTAAAACCGCTGAGACGTCTAATCAATTGAAGGACTTATATCCCTTATCCTGGCCTCTAAGAAAAAGCTCTTCAATTCATATCCTCTAAACCGGTTTGTGAGCGTATTCTCTCATATCAAAAGTATATGAATTGACTAATTTGTATTGCAAAATTTCGAATTTTTTTAATTTTTTTTTTATGAGTTTCATATCTGGTATTCCTTAATTTCACATAGTGATATTCTTTATCCATGAAGGCGTCTCACTAAACATTTCTGGACTTAAGAAGAAAATATCCCAATTAGAAGCAATATGCTTTTCCCAGTTTATAAGAATTTTTAGAGAAAGTTTAAGCCTAAAATGTTTCGAGGATTAAATAAAATCTGTATCTTTACTACACTCAATTATTGAAGCTTTCTTGCTGAAGTTTGATGAATCCGTCCACGGCGTTCTCTCACTCCATAAACATACCATAAAAATTCATAATTTGCGTTTTAAATATGAAACTTAGCTCAAATCCTATGATATTATTTTACGAACCTCATGTTGAGGTCTATTAATTAACAATTCTTCGGTCAAGACCTTTGATGGGTTAAATTCTCTGACTGCAGAGACGAATTCTGGCAATAATATCATCAGAGGGAAAACCCAGGCTGCGATTGAATGTTTTAATTCAAAAAAGTCTAATCATGCAACTAATATGGCATTTTGCAAATAGAACGCGAATAGTTATCTCTTGAGCAATGCCTCAGTGCCATGGTGCTTGAGTCTTACTCCTGATGGATTCAGGAAGAGTCACTAAAAGTTAAATTTGCTTTTTAATTTAAAGGAAGTCGGATATCTTTAGAGTGCGGTGCTCTTAGATTCAAGATCTACTTTAGTACTTGCTGAATAATTAATATTTTAAATCAGAGAAGCAAAGAAAATATCTGAATGACCAGACATACTCAAATTGCCTGCTTAGTCATCTTGGGTTTGATTATTGCAGTCAACGCCAAGCTCGAGCTCCCATCAACTAAACACAAAGGTTTCAAGGATTTCACACCAAGACAAGTTGAAGCTACTTCTTCAAACGATATCTGCGATACTCCTCTCAGCGTCGGAGAATCTACCTCTTACAATGTCACTACCAACATCACCTCAGGATACTTGAACATCGGCACTGGCACTGCCTCTGCTCTGTTCTACCTCTTTTACAAATGTAGAAGTTTGAATTCCGCCGTGAATCCTAATTCTACTGCTGATTTTACCAGCGTTCCAGTTGTCGTTTGGCTTCAAGGAGGTAACGAGCTAGTTGATTCGTTGCGCTTAACTTGATTCTTCTAGGTCCTGGCAGTAGCTCTCTTTTGGGTGCTTTCCTTGAACTCGGACCTTATCAGATTGCTTGGAACGACACTGCTCAAGAACTCCAAGAAGTCCCAAGAAACCGTTCTTGGAACGACTTTTACAACCTTCTTATCATTGAAAACCCTGTCGGTGTTGGATTCGGAAACTTAGCTGATGTCAATGTATGCAATTTAAATTTGACTTTCTTTTGTTAAAAATATTAATAGGACCTCACTCAAAATGAAACACAAGTTGCCGAAAATATGCTTAATGCTTTGCTCAACTTCTACACTAATCCTAACGTAACTGGCTTCACCGGTTTGAAAAACACTCCGCTCTATATCTTTGGTGAGAGTTATGCCGGCCACTATATCCCAGCTATCACTGATAGAATCATCAGATACAATGCCAACACTACCGGCTTCAAAATTCCTTTGAAAGGTACCACCTATTACTTCTTTTCCTTGAGACTAATTTCATTTTTAGGTTCTGGTGTCGGAAATGGTTGGGTTGACCCTCCAAACCAACTTTCTGAGTACGGTCTCTTTGGCTATGCACTCGGTTTGATTGATGAAGACGAACGTGCTTCTGTTGAGCAAGCTCAATTGGACGCTGTATTCAACATCCAACAAGGAAGAGCCCTCCTTAGCCAAGCAAACTTCGCTGGTGCTTCAGCTTTCATGACCAATGCACTCACTGATTTTGATAACTTGTTGAACACCATCACTGTCGGAGGAGGAAACGTTAACGTATACAACTACAGAATTTTCGGAAGTTATGACTTCGACAACCTCACGACCTACCTGAATGCATCAACCACCCAGGCACGCTATTGTACCAGAGGAACGAGACTCGGTGATAAAACCTGGAGTTCAGGCAGTGATGCTGTTTACGCCAACATGTCATACTATGATTTCATGAATACGGTCGCTGAGAATATTACTAACATTCTCAACTCCAACACCATTCCTATGATCTTCTACAACGGCCAAGATGACATCATCTGCAACTCCCCTAGCACACAAACCTGGATTGCCAAACTTCCATGGTCAGGCCAGCAAGCTTTCTACAATGCCCCTCCACAGCCTTGGATATTAAACAACGGCACACACGGAGGATTCGCCAAGAACTACGGTCCTCTCACTTTTGCTGTTGTCAATAAAGCAGGTCATCTTGCTCCAATGGATCAAATTGATGCCACCACTGAAATGCTCAGAAGATTTATTGGAGGTTCCACAAATTGGACGGCTCCTTTCTATGGCTCTTCTAAGCCACACGATAAAGCCACTGTCCAAATGTTTGATGAGAATGAATTCCTCTTGAAGAAAGATTTTAACTAATCGTTCAATTTCGAGATATTAATATTGGATATTTGCTTGATTCCTTGAATAAGGAAAGAAGAAGTATTATTACATACAAGAATGTTAGAGCATCTATCATAGAATTATAAATCAAAAATGAGCCCCTGAAAAATATTAGACACAAAAGCAAAAAACTAAAAATGAGAACAAACTCCAATAAATTAGTGAGCTTTGATGGAAGTTGTGAAATTTCTAGATAGGAGGGAAGTATATGTTCTTTAAAACATGTTTCTTCACTTTCTTCGACAGTTATTCAGCAACAATCTCTTCTGTCAAGAAAACGTGAGAGCATAATCAGATAATCGGCGAGTATTTGTCGATAAAATTAATGCACACACTAACAACCCACTTACAATTATCAACTAAGGGGCGAACTCTGCTTTTCGATACCTCTTCTTAAAATGATTAAAGAAAAACAAGTCAGAGTATTCTTAATTTAGTTGCTCCTAAATATTGAAAGCTCTTCGCTGATAATTAAAGAATGAAGGGTTCTTTAAGCTCATAACAAACAAGCTATCTTTGCAAATTAAATTAGTTGAACCCATCAGTATTTATAGCCTTATTCCGAATAGCAAATGCTGTTTAGAAATCACCCAAACCTGGTTCAATTATTTGGATATCAGCAGCAAACCGGTTGGTAAGTGAAATCGCAATATCAGATCTTTGTGCGAATACTTTTTAATCGTCATTAGTAGACTTCCGTATTTGTCATTTGTAAACCAAGGTAATTGGTTCCTGTTAAGATGATAAATAAAATGTTCCATTTTCGAGTTTTTCATTCACCAGGGTATTGCTAAATTTCTCTTTGGTTTTTTCATTGTAATGACCAGGACAAAACGAGTCATTATGTTAAGATTCATACCGTCTTAATGAATTCTGACTGATAACTCAAATGTGATAAAAAATTGCTACTCAATAAAACAATATCAAAGCAGTCATAATAGAATTTCTTCTATTCTAAAGAGGATATCTTATACTCCGCAGATCTCTTACTTTCAGAAACATGGAATATGATTTAATTGGTATCGATCATGAAGAGGGTGCAGACAATAACCCCGGAGAAACCTCAGAAAAAATATTTCTGACACTTTGGAAAAATCCCTTCATTTCAGCAGATCCAGAAAAGATATTTGCTCGAGATCACTTCGCTAACTTTACTCTCTCTCTCATGGGCTTTGAAACAGAATTTAATTTTAGCAAATCAGTTATCTCAGGTCTAAGCAACAAAATCTGCCAGTTGCTCATTAACAAGGAAGATGCTTCCGGGTGGAGCCTCGAATTAAAAATTGATCCACAAATCTTCGCAAAAGGGATGAAATTACTCGCAGGAGTTCCTCGGGTTTCATGTATTTTGAATGAAATCCCAGAACTCTACTGTCTCCTTAGTTATCTTGATATTTTCGACACTTCATTTAAAGCCCTTCTTATGGATTACATACTGAAAAATTGCACTTTAGATAATATTTTAACTTTCATCGACACGTTCAATCGGTTGGGCGAGCCCGATTTTCTTGAGAAACTTTCGCAAGGGAGTCTCGGATGTGCAAAAGAGCTTAGATGTTCTCCAATCAGAGAAAAAATTTTTGAAAAGATTCTTGAATATCATGAAAATCTTCGCCTCAAAGCACTTTTTGGATCCGATCCGAAGAGAAAGAAGCTAGATTTTATGACCGAAAGCGAAATTGAGATACTTATCAATAAGTTTGTAGAAGATTCTGAGATTAACCCATCCAATAGAACTGCTACAAGTGCAAGGTTGATGGATCGATTTTTGTCCAAAGAAAAAAAGAACGATCAGCATGAACAGAAATCCGCGGAATTTTTGAAAGAAAAGAATGCACTGCTCGAAGAAAATATTGAGAAATTGACACAGTTCGTAGTTGCACAGAAGAATGTATTAGAGGCTCATGACGAGCAAATCCAAAAGTTGTATCACCAAATTGAGATTTTGGCAAAAAACAAAAAGCAAGCAATACCTCAGGAACAACATCAGAGAAATAATAATAAAATTATCATTAAACGAGCCATGGAAATCACGGATACAGCTAATTGGAAGCACGAAGGTGCTATTGATGCAGTGTGTTTCCAGGTAAATCAAAACGTGAAGCTTACTGGAATAGAACTATGTCTTCCCGGTGAAAAAGGAATAACAGCAGCTGGAGAAATCGCCATCTCAGAGTGGGACTTTTATCAACTCGGGAGAGAAATTGCAAAATACGATATTGAGCTTGAATTCAAGGATGCAAAATCAGTAGCACTATGGCTAAATCCCATAGTTTTAGAGGCAAATCGAACCTACTGTATCACATCTAAGATGTTTGGGGGCCCTACCTTTGCATGTAAAACTGTCAGCAAATTAATCGCTGAGCAGGGCGTAGAGGTCATATTTATGGAGCCTTACTCGAACATAAATGGTTTGAGAATGGGATCCTCTTACTTACCAGGATTCTATCTCCACAAGCTGAACTAGTTGAAAAATATAGAGAGAAAATAGAAAAATAGAAAAATAAATATTCATATGCTGCTATTTCCTACTATGATTTTCATTTTATTGCTTTGGGTACTTGCTCACTTCAAAAACAGCCCCCTTGCGATCTAAATGTCTAAGAAACTTCATTAAGTTTGCAGCCTAATCTGTACAATTTGAGAGCGTTAGGGATTTTGGAGACCTGTTTTCATTGTAACCTAGGTAGATCTGTTCTTCACTCCTCTGAGGGATGAGGTGCGTTTTTCTAAAGAGTTAGCTTCCAAAAGTGCCTTTTCTTCAGCCTCGAAAAGCGTTAGCCAAGATTTTCTTCAAGATAATGATTTTTTCCAAGTTTCCTCAATCCCAAAGCGGAAAAGTTGTGAGTCAAATCCTTTTTAATTTGGGGTTCAAGCTGGACTAAAGGCAAATTTTATCAATAATTTGATAAATTTATTGAGATAGGAACTAATTCAAGAGTGGCTAAGTTTTGATCCATAATGTCAGTTAAATCGAACGACAGCTATGATTACTTATTCAAGATTGTTGTTATCGGTGATTCAGGAGTCGGAAAGTCAAATATACTCTCAAGATATGTCAAAGACACGTTCAGTACCGATTCCAAAACAACCATTGGAGTAGAGTTTGCTTCGAAACAACTAACCATTAAAGACAAGACCATCAAGATTCAAATATGGGATACAGCCGGCCAAGAACGCTTTCGGTCAGTGAGTTCTTACTACTATAAAGGTGCAGTTGGAGCCCTTTTGTGCTACGATATCACAAGAGAATCAACCTTTGAGAACCTGAGCAAGTGGCTCTCTGAAATGAAAGAATTTGCTGAGCCCTACGCTTGTATCATGCTTGTGGGTAACAAAAGCGATCTTAGCGAAGAGCGAGTCATCAAGCAAGATGAAGCCATAGCTTTTGCTGAGAAGAATAACATCGCTTTTCTTGAAACATCTGCCTTACTTTCGACAAACATTGACCTCGCATTTGAAAGCTTGGTTAATGAAATATTTACGATATTGAACTCCGAATCGAATCCCAACAATCTGATGGGATCTAAAATTTCTGTGGAAAATGGAAGTCAGATAAAGTTAGAAGCTCCACAAGAACCAAGTAAAGAAAAAGAAACTACAGGCTGCAAATGCTAGTTGAAACAAAAACGGTCTTGTTCAGTTAATAGCTTATGATCCCAAGTGTTTGAAAAATGTGTAAAATCGAAAATCTAAATACGCTCTCATAGGTCACAATGTTATGTTCATATTACCAGAGTGATAAAGATGTATCGAATGTGAGTTGAAGTATGCTGAGTTATTGATACAATTTTCTTTAAAATTATACATTTGACGTTAGAAAGTGTATAAGACGTTTTTTAGATTCTTCTATCCTAGACCATCTAAATAAATTCTAACATTCACTCTGTTGGTAGAATCGATGCGAGAAGAGAGAGGAAGTATTGAGCCAATTATGTATTGGGCACAATTGTTCCAGTTATAAACTAGATTTTGATCTGTCTTGACATCGTCCATCCAGAAAACTCTAGAAGACAATACTCTAAGGTCTTTTTCATTGCGATCAAACAGATATTTGAGGTTGATAACAATGAAATATGAAAATAGATGCTGAGATCATATTTGCTAACATTTAACTTTTCGCTTCTTCAGTATTTCTGATATTAGGATTACATATTAAATACATTTTGACCGAAGTTATTGTTCTCGTAGCTTTTGTGCGGCTTTCAATGCTAGAAATTTCTACTGTATGCACTCTTACAAACGTCTACAATACTATCGCTGAGCCCCATAGGAGAAGACTGCTTATCATTTCATCAGCAACAGTTGCAATTTGTCAAACTTCAGTAATTTCAAAGAAAGCATATGCAATAGAAGAATAAATCATCTATCTCGAAAAGAAAGGCAGTTTACAACGTCGCAGGAACGAAGAGCTTGATGAAACCAATAAATTTAAATTGTTAACTCTTATATATAAGAATAAAGATAAAATTTTAATTGCGTAGCCAAACATGGATTGTCAAATGTCCGATTTTTCAAGTTGCACAGTATAGCACTCTATCTGCAATTCATCAATATTGTGTTTAATGGGTATTTTGAAATCACAGCAAATGCCTGTATCCGAGTGTTTTTCAGAAAGAAAAAAAGATAGTTTATCAGATGCAACTATCGATGATGTATGGAAAGCGTTCCCATTTCTGACTTTTTTTTTGATTCGATATACTTGATTTTCAGCCTCATGACAAAATTAGTTTTGTTTGTTTTCCGAAATGGAGCATTTCTGGGAATTAAGAATCATTTTACTTCAAAATTATAGTTGTTCATTTCTATACTTTACCATTGTAACTTGTCGTTATGGCTCTTTTTGGACAAATTTTGCTTCGTTTGCAAATGGATTAAACTTTCAAAGAGACAGATTTATCTGTAAAAATTTTTCGATCATCAAATTTAATAGAAATAAAAAAGTACTTTGGAACTTTTGCAATTTAGCATATTTAATTTTATTTCTCAGACAACCCGGAAAAAATTATTAACGATGGGAAACTGTGTAGTAAGGAACTGTGGATACAATAACGACGACCTCGAAGAGACTGAATATAATAAGAAAATGATGGCTGAAGTAATAAAAAAATAAAATATAACTAGAGCAGTGTTTCTTAAATACATGTTCCAGGGCACCAAAAAAGGACGTCTTACAAAAAATAAAGATTCGGACCCTCAAATTTCTAATGAAGGACTTGCTGACTATGATCTAATCTCTACGATTAAAGACTTAGAAGCAAAATCTAACGAACAATGCGCTCAAATCCGAAAACTTCGAGAAGAGCTTGCAAGAACTGATGAACCGCAAGTAAGTACTCATAAATTTTTTTAAGTTTAGCAAACTGTCAAAAGGATAAAGGTCTTCCAATCATTAATGCTGAAGACTTCCTGATCAGCAAGCACACTACACCAAATCTTATAACTCAATCTGGGCTTAAGTTAAATTTAGAAAGTCTAAGATACTTACCCTCAGACGAATTAACAACGGTGAGAGAAAGTTGGTGACAAGCGTCTCAACTTTTTTTGATTAGGCACAAAGCAGTAGTCGAAGAGCAAGGACAAGTCGAGAATTTTTAAGAAAAAAGATTCAGGCGAATATTTTGCAAGAAATAGAATACGAAAATAATCTCGTTTCTGCTAAATCATTCATCCTTCAAGGAAAAATACAAAGAAAAGACCAGCTCAGTGAAAGAAAGAGAGATAAATCAGCCGGAAGGAGAGGCCAATTGACTGATAGAGCACAAAGAGCTCAGAAGGATTTAGCTAATGAAAATAGTAATAAAAGCCTGAAATTTAACGATTTCATTATTATTTAGCTGAAAAGAATCTCCCAACGACATTAACAGATTTCGATGCTCCCAAAAAACCGCAGAACAAAACACCAGTCATAAAGGATAATTGGAAAACGAAAAAAAACTTTATCGAAGATCATGGTTTTATGCCACCCAAACTAAGGCTTGAGGCGAAGATAATGGGATTTAACAATGAATTTTTCAAGTCAGACGTTCAAAGGAGTGCACGCGACCGCACACCATCTCCTCAAGAACGGAACATTTTACCTGACCATTCAATGGAAGAAAGTGATAATTATCGTCATTTCTAACCCTCAGCTCTTGTCTTCGAATAGTCTGCTAGTAGAGTTGAATGATTATATCTATGTGCTCCAAAATGGTTCAATAAATGAGTGATTTATGAAATTTTATGATAGTTAAAGTTCACAAGCAATTTTGTCCTTCATTATATTGTTTGTTTTTTGTTTTATTTTTTCATTCTTGAAAGCACCTTCAGAAATTCAATGTATCAAGAGAGCAAAGATACCCAAGCTCGGTTTTGTTCTCAGGATTCTGCCAAATATTCATCATCTATATCGATCAAAGATGCTTAAATCAAATGAAAGCTCTCAGTTTTATTAAAGTAATAAAAAGCAAATGTTTATTCCAGCAAATAATCGACAAGGATATGTATATCAACCATGTTTTAAGCTGGACACATTTAAAGCATTGATATTGCGAGAGGTCCCAGAGAAATTTCAACAAGATGTGCTACAAAAATACCCCTTCGAAGAGTATTTTAACCTTCAGGTAAAGATCGGATCAATATATCATCAATATTCACTCTTTAGTCGAATGTTATAGAAGCACTGATAGAAAAAACTATGTCCACGCAGAAAGTTCCTCCTATTTCCGCACGAGATATCTATCTGGCCAATCGAGTTGATTACCAACTAACCTGTTTATATCAAGATACTGCCCCAACTCACGTATTTAAAGTTTCACGTTGCTTTTGTACACATTCACTTAATTTTATTGCAGGAAGAATTTATTAATTGCTGTAAGAAGTGCGATCGGTCTAATAAGCAAGCTTTTCTGGATTGCGGCGATCGTTTGAGGGAAAAATTGGAGTCCCAATATAAATCATACCAAAATTTGTTGAATATGGATTTATACATCCTGAAAGCTTTTCGGCAATAAAAAAAAATGAACATCTTCTTGTATCATATTCTCAAGCTGTATATATCAGTACGGTAATTATGCTGGACTTTAATCGATGAACAATCAATCGATGATACTTTTCTGATTTAAAATGGAAAACCTTCAATCTGTAAATGCTATACAAAATGAAGTCATCATATCTAGCAATTTTATCATTATGTGTGGCATCCTTATCCTTTTGTAATTAACAAGACATAATCAGAGTAGTAATTTTCACTATCAGCTGCATTCAATGTTCCTTCTATTCCAATATGAACATAACAAAATCTTCACAATAGAGGAGTAACAGTGGGAATTAAACTCTGAGAGTAGAGAATGCAAGCAGTTTGCGTCAACTGAGGGTGTGCAGATAATTTAGATTCTCTGAATCAACAAAATGAGGGAACATCTCATAAAAATTATTCACAACCCAATATACCTTAACCTCTTTTGAAATAAGAGTCTATTGGCTTAATTTTAAATCTACTTTCATTTGTGCCTGGCTTTATAGAGCCTTTTCCTACAGATGACTTCATCATTTTAGTGTTCGGGCCTGATTCTACATCCTTTGGATTTTGAGTATTTGAATCTTTGCATAATTGAGAATTTTCAGTTTCGAATTCCGTAAAATTCCTTTTGGAATTGTATTTACGCTTGTGCGGATTTATTTCGCGGTCGAGTTCTTCTGCTAGATGAAAATCCCTATGAGATTCAATTTCATTGGAGGGAATGGTTTCATCACATTTCTCACATTTGATAAAAGTTAATTCTTGATCCTCTGGCAACTCAGTTGTAGGTTCCCGTTTTTCCTCTTCCATTCTTAAATCGTTATGTGATGGTCCGATAGCATTCATGGATGTGCTCATATCGCTTTTATAAGAGAGTGCTCCATGCAAAGAATTAGAATTTTCAGCAGTTGCAGCCCCTGCAGACGCTGATTCTTTCTTTTTAAAGAAAGTAGCTAAGTCACATTTATAGTTCTGGAGATCACTTTTGCAAAAATTTCTCGCCGTTATACTTATCAGGGTACAAGGAAAAAGAACTTTCTCAACCGATTTTATTAGCTCGGTGCATTTCGATAAGATAACTAGTTTGAATTGCGGTTTCGGTACAAATAAGTTGATGGGCGATGATTTACTCTTTTGCAATTTCGACGTGCGATCAAAATATTGTAAAGTGAGTGTCTGTGGGACATAACCAGTCTCTTCATAAAATGCTGTCAGACGACTATTTAAGTCAGCAATGACTAATTCTACCATTCCCATAAGTTTTTTCATGTCAAAGATAGAAGAGAAAGATTTGTGGGAAAGAATAGTTTTGTTTTCAGTTTTTTTCGCTTCGACCGCTTCGTCATCAAATCCTCTGCACCGAAAAAAGATCCACTTTGCAACATCCTCATCTTTAACAATCGCCGCTAAATCTCTAAGGTTGAGTTCTTGTAGTTTTCCGAGAGTTTCAATACCTCGCTCTTTGAGTGCAGTAGATATTTTCCCACCAAAGTTTCGTACTTTTTTTATCTCAATGGGACGTAAACTTGAGATACAATATCGCGGAGTTATTATTGTTTGTTGATTGGGTTTGTTAAGGCCAGAAGCTAGTTTCGCGAGCATTTTGTTATATGAGATCCCTGCACTACAGGTATATTTGAGAGTATCAAAGACTTCTTGACGAATTTTAGCGGCTAATTCAGCTGCTAGCATAAGCCCTTTTTCGAGTTTTGTATTCGGAATGAATGGCTCCCCACCAAAAAAATTGAATAATAATAGTCAACTATTTCAGCGGGAATTCCGTTAGTCGAAATTCGCAACTTAATGTTCTTGATATTTTCACTTTTGCTTCTGCACTCTTAAGAGACTCTCCATCCCTTTCACGGTATTGCTGAGCACAATATTGTTCTTCGAGAGATTGATCCCTTCATCCGCTGCAATTAGCAATTCAAAAGAAGATACTACAGTATCTCCACGATGGTAACTTGGCTTGCCAAATTGAAGCTGAGTTATATTTTCCTCAAAGTTAGCAGAGAATAAAGTTTTGCTCCTGCTTTTCTCAGGAGTCAGGAACTGGGTGGACACTAAATCTTTTTTCTCATTT
>ENA-UOTX01000132-UOTX01000132.1-compost-metagenome-genome-assembly--contig:-NODE-132-length-81675-cov-23.062649_pt1 | contig 81675 bp, 49 predicted proteins | sample MGYA00238143_ERZ746982 | MGnify/ENA primary metagenome ERZ746982 (study PRJEB28758, sample SAMN06268862) | compost metagenome | isolation source: single cell | place: USA: California, Emeryville, Joint... | reverse complement strand
TAATGTGAAATTCATGTGATATCTGCAGATAAGCAAACAATAAAGATGCAATCAATCGTACTACTATTTGTTGGATTAATTAGCGTTTCACTTTTGCGACGGCTCAATCTCGATATTTTATAGTATGTGCACATACTTCAGCAAATTATCTTAATTTATCTACAAAAACGAAATCAAACTATTTTCATTATGGAGTCCAAAACTTCAACAAAAACTATTCTCTCCAAGATGAGTGGCAAAGCGCTAGATGTAGACAGGTCCTCACTAAAAGAAGGACTCCAAATTATTCAATGGTCTCACCACGGGAAGGAGAATCAGCAATGGATCTTTGAAAAACTCGGTACTGATGGAGGAGCTTACAGAATTACTTCAAAAGCATCAGGGTTAGTGCTAGACGTTGATGGACAAAGCACAACAGGAGGTGCTGCAATCATCCAATGGCGATGGAATGAAGGACCTAATCAACAATGGATCCTAGAAGATGCAGGCTCCGGCTATTTTTACATTATATCCGCAGAGTCTGGATTAGTATTAGATATTGATAAGGGATCTATGAAGGATGGAGCAAAACTAATTCAATGGAAAAAGACTGGAAAAGACAATCAGCTTTGGAAGCTAATTGACGTATAATGAATATTATTGTAAAAAAAGTTGAGTATTTAAGTTTGAGTCTTCATCTTTTGAAATTTATCAAGTCTCCTAACTGCAGTTAAGCATTTTCCAATATGATATAAAACTTGCTTTGAAAACACAAAAAACAGCTAAGACACCATCAATGTGAAAAAAAAGCATTAGGACATTAGCTTTCTGAGAGGTATCATCAATTATACTAATTGGATCAACTTAGCTTCACTTCTTTTTATCGAATGGTATTAAGCCTATCAATTAGTTTTTAGGAAAGATCCGCTTGGATTCATGCTAATTTTTTTTTGGCAAGAACTATTTGATATCTTTATATGTAATCATTTAAAATAAGGAATAAAATTGTTTGGAGCATATTTTGATCAATCACACCTCTGTTATGGAAATCGGCATGAAACTCTAATAGAATCAGACTGAAAGTCATTGCAATATGAAGACAAAGCGAAATCCCTGCATTGCGAAAATCCACAAACAAAACTAAGTTACGCAATTGGTTTTTGAATGATCCATTCTGGTGTTAACTGCTAAAGTCTGTGTATCTCATCTAATTACTAAATTTTATCTAGTCCTATATATGTTCTGAGCTTTGAAAGATATTTCCCCTTTCTCTCAAATGATGAAGACAAAATAGCGAGGACTATCGATGCCTTTGTTTTACAAGAATTCGTGAGGTGTTTAGTGGATGGATATGAAATGGTCTTATTATAATCAGAGGCTTTTCGTTAACTCTCAAAAATAAAAAGGCTAATAATGTAAGAATTTCATAGGTTACATCAATTCGAGAAAATGATGCAAGAACTCTACCAATTTCCTCTGATATTCATCTTTAAATAAGTCTCAAAAAATTGATTTGCTCTTGAGATATTTACTTTTCCATTCGCGATAGCACTGATACCTTTCATACCCATAGCAAAGATAATCAAAGCTGTCTGGTCCACTCTTAGGCTCACTCATGAGAACAGCCCAGGGAGTCCAGTAGTAATGGACGAGCAAACAGCATCTTTCAAACTCATCTAACAAAATTCCCATTTCTCTATCAAATTCTTCTTGACCGATCTCCTCCGAAATTTTCTTGAGAAGCCATTTGTCATCTTCCACTTTCGTGGAGTCCTCTTCAAGCTCTGCGAAAGCACCATCAGAGTAGCGAGTTGCATAAATATAATATCTTAAAAAGTCCTTGACATCTTCTTGTTTTGGGAAGAGCTTCATTTCTATTTTAAAATATGGATATGCTGGTTCATCATAAGCAATAGTTGTTTCTGTGAACAATCCAGCAATATCAAACCCTCGAGTGTTATATCCACTATACTCATAATCAACGAGAATGACCTTTTGATCTCTGTAAGTCACTAGAATATTCCCATTCAACGGATCATTGTGACTGAATATCAGATCCCCTTTAGGAATTATGCTTTCGATGAATTCTTTCTCTTCAACACTCCCAAGTTTCTTGAGCTCGTCAAGTTTTCGAAGCTGATCAGGTTGAGACCAATCCGGATGAGAGCATTTTCCTTCAAATTTTTTCCAAAACTCAGAATTTTGGAGTCGTTCTGTGAGAACATTGTTCTTCTCAATTTCAAGTGCGTTGATAGAATGGTATTTGGCAAGTGCAAACGCCAGTTTTCTTCTCCAGAACGGTTCATTGATTTGAAGTCTTTGGATCGGCTCGCCATCAAAGTATTCCTCGATTCTGAAAATGTCATTTTTGCCATATTTGCAAGGACCAATTCCTGAACTCGATAAGAGGTCGAATATGAGGGATTCTTTATTTTTATCGACAACGGCGCTAGTAGCACCAAATTTGCGAAGAATGACTGCTTTAGGAATGACATCAGCTTCTGCTGTCGCTTTATACACCTTGTTTGAGATCCCAGGAAGCAATTGAAAGGAAATTGCTGAGTCAGGGATTGGTTTCCATGAGGGAATACATTCTTTTAAGAAGCTGATCTCCTCTCCGTGGTCTTGCGTAAGTTCCATTGATGAAACTATTTTCGAACGTCACACCTGATATCAATTTTATTCAATTAATTCAAAAGACTTAGGAGTAATTATGCAAAACTTTAAGGTTATTTCTAATTCCAAATGAGCAACGCATGCGTTGGTTTCTGAAGAATGTAATCTGCCTCGGAACGGTTGAGAATTATCTTTCTGTATCTACTCATTCAAATTTGCATGGGATTGCTTACCAAAAGAAAGTCGCCGATGGGCTAAGCTTTGGAAAATGCTTTTTTCTTCTTTGTAGGAAATTGAAATACAAAATCTAGCTCTCACTTCTGTTTTTACAATGATTTTAAAAGATATAAATTGCACTCGTTGTATAGAACACTTAGTAAGGCTTCGTTTACGTCTCAAAATAGGAAATTAATCATGAATTGTCTTAGTTTGATGAGAGCAATTGAATCCAAAAACCTCCTTATCAACATACTTATATTTACAACAAAAGCAAACCAATAATAATTACACACAACTTTCCACCTTCCGACTAACAAGCACTTCATTTAATCTTTTTAAATGCTTCAAAGATCGATTTCTTCTGGAGATATATGTTTTTCAATCTCAAATAGCACCTATATCTCACATATGCAAAGGTAAGATAATCAAAGTTTCCTGGTTCGCTTTTTGGCTGACTCATAATGACAGCCCAAGGAGCCCAGTAATAATGTGTAAGTAAGCAGCATTTTTCAAACTCATCCAGCAAAACTCCCATTTCTTTATCAAATTCTTCTTGGCCAATCTCGTCCGAAATTTTCTTGAACAGCCATTTATCATCTTCTACTTTCATGACATCCTCTTCAAGCTCTTCGAATAATCCATCATAGTATTTGCTTGCATACAGGTAGTATCTCAAGAAGTCTTTGACATCTTCTTCTGTTGGGAAGAGCTTTGTCTCCGTTTTGAAATAAGGAGATGATGGTTCATCATAGGAAATGGTCATTTCTGTAAATAATCCAGCGATATCAAACCCTCTATTGTTGTACCCACTGTATTCATAGTCGATAAAAACAACTTTTGTATCAGTGGCCACCAGAATATTTCCATTCAGGGGATCATTGTGACTGAATACCAGATTTCGTTTGGGAATTATACTTTTGACAAATTCTTTCTCTTCAGCGCATGCAAGTTTCTTGATTTCGTCGAGTTTCTTAATCTGATCCGGTTCAGTCCATTCAGAATTAGAACATTTCTCTTCGAAATTTTTCCAAAACTCAGAATCTTTGAGTCTTTCCAAGATGGCGTTGTTTTTCTTGAGATCAGGAGCATTAAGGGAGTGATATTTCGCAAGCGCGAATGCTAGTTTTCTTCTCCAGAAAGGCTCATTGATTTGTTCTCTTTTGATTGGTTCACCATCAAAGCATTCTTCTATTCTGAAGGCCTCATTTTTACCGTATAGGTGAGGGCCGATCCCTGACTCTGATAAGAGTTCAAAGATATGAGATTCTTTGTCCTTATCAATGACGGCACTAGTATCTCCAAACTCACGAAAGATCACTGCTTTTGGAGACACATCCCCTTTTGCTGTGACTTTAAAAACGTTGTTGGAGATCCCAGATTGAGATTCGAAGGATATGTCTGGATCAGATAGTGGTTTCCAAGAAGGAATGCTCTCTTTAATGAAGTTGATATGTTCTTTATGATCTTGTGTGGGTTCCATTTGTGAAAAACTTCGTTAGATTAAAGTGAGAGATGATTATTATTATTCAAGAGCTGATGGCAAGGTACATAACATCGGTAAAAGTTCGATCGAGATAGAAGGAGCGGAGTTAATCAAGAATAATATTAATCTGCAGTAATTTGTAGAATTCATTACTGAAAACAAACCAAATTGCATGCAAATCATTGCAAAAAAAAGGTAAGGACATGCATACTATCATCAGTCTTACCAAGAGATCCAACGAGAATTCCCTTTCCCAAAACAAAAAACCCGAATTCTTTGTATAACGTCGTACAACCCTATTTCTTTCTTCGAGTCCAATATTGCTAAGTCATTGGATTGTAAATTTGAGTATAGAAAGATGATTTTCATTCAATCGCGCTCGTTTATTAAAGATTTTTGTTGAAGATGATGACATAACTGAATTTACCTTTCATCCCAAAATTTGCCTTATCAAGTATTGAATTCAGTGATATTTTTTTTTGTTGAGCAGGTTTCATAACCATGAGTTTAACCATTTCAAGTGGCAATATTTGAAATTTCTTCTGAGGGCCACATATTTCACCCATAGCGCTTAATACTTATAGGGTTGCTTCGAAAAGAAAAAAATTTATTGTCAGCACTATATCAGTGCTTATCTAAAAAACCAAGGTGTTGAGAGAAACGAACCAGTTGGTCTGGTTCAGAACGTGCGAACATTAGCCTCACGATTGAAGAAAAGTTATATACAATTTTGGAGTGGAGATTAAATGACAAATTCAAGAATAAATTCAGATATTAATTGTTTATCTTGACATAGTTCTAACACAATGAAAATTTGTGAAAGTGAACTAATTTTGATGTGAATACTTAATTCTACACTCCAGATGGTACTTAATTTTCAGACTCTCTGAGAAATTTTCACGATAACAATTCTAATTCAATTTTCTTTTTTTCTATAGATACTCATCATATAGAAATATATATAACAGGGTACCAATTTCCCTTTATTCAATAGTTAGATAATACCATAATTTTTTATCTGTATAATCCGATATTTTAATATGTCTTACTCTCAAAGCACGGTAGGATCGTGCTCTTTTTCGCCTGCAGGCAAGGTGACCGTCATTTCGAGGTCAGGCTTGCTGCCGTCCATGATAGTGGTCATTCCGTTATCTGGAGATCCAGCTCCACCTTCCGAAGAAGGCGCGCCTTCGGCCTCTATCGCTGAAGAGGGCCTCTTTTTGAATTTGCTAGTGACTTTTTCAAATGCTTCCCTTGAGATCAAGTATAGTTGCTTTCCAATAAATCCAATAGCAAGCGCGTTGGCAACCAGTATTCCCAGCAAGCAGAGGATCTTGATGTAACCCTTGTTTTGGATGAAGAGATATGAGCAGAAGACTGTGAGCATGTAAGCATAAATCGAAAGAGTCTCCGCCATCATGAGCTTTGGATCGTAGTAAGGTTGCTTCCAGCTCAGAAGAGCCTTGTAGACGTAGAACACAAGCAATAGAATAAGTGCCTTGGACTTAATATCATTACTGAACATCTGATTAATAACAATCAGGAACAGCTTGAAGGCGATGATGGCAACACCCCAATAGTAGGCTTGAGGTGTGTATTCGTTGAAAAGTCCTCCCAATGCAAGTCTAATTTTTTCAGAGTTGAGATTATTCTTGTTGTAGATGAGTGCTCCCAACATCAATGCGGGCATAATTGCGAAATAGAAGCTCAAAAATGGCAGGACTACAAAGTAATAGAAGGAGTTATATTCTGGAATATCACATTTGAAGAATTCGTTTGCATACACGTAGTACTGGGGGTCCACAGAATGGATTTGAGCACAAGAGGAGTACGCAATGAGTGCTTGAACAATACCGGGTTGCTCAATGATGAAAATACTGATCCAAGTCACAAACAATCTGATTTTTCGCTTGGGTGAGAGGGTGAATTTCCACCTCGATAAGTACCATGTGGCGACGATGATCAATTTGATAATAGGCATGAGAAGAGATAAAATGATTTTTGCTTTCAGTTGGTTATCGGGTGCAACACCAAGAGCCGAATAGAAGCAATCTTGGTTATAGAACAATTCGGTTGGATGGCCCTCTTTTGCCCCTCGAATGTCAGATGACTCTCCAAAGGCGGACATGAATCCTGCATTGAACGAACTGACGATTGTAATAATTTGCAAATAGGTGGTGATACCTCGGATATATGGACCAGTCGATGATGGAGTAGGCAGGTTGTCTTTGATGGCCTTATAATAGGTTCGATTACTGTGCACCAGATTGTTGATATAGTATAGATTGTACGCGAACATACCGAGCATGTATAAGAGATTGAGCAGGATGGTTTTCCAAGGCGCCGGACATTTTCCGCAGTTGATATCAGACGGTGATCCTTGTCTTACGTAACCGTTATTCAGATCGCACTGACTGCAGAGAGTTCCAATAAACCCATCAAAGCACAACGAATCATAGGTTCCAGCACAGCGCTCAGAAGTACCATCGCAGTACAAAATCTCGGCCGTGTTGGTATTCGCTCTCCAATTATTTTTCAAGACTTCGATGTAGTATCCTCCAGTACAATTTGCTCCTTCTGGACAAGGAAAACAGTAGGTATCTGTAGGATTAAGCGAATATTTTCCGAATGGGCACAGCTCGCAGGTGAGTTCTCTTGAATTGTAGACTTCACCCTTGATGCAGTCTCTCGTCTGAACTTGAATCATTGTGGTGAGGGAGATATCACGAGACATATAGTTTATTGATATGTTACCGACTTTAGATTGGCTGTTACCGTAGATCTGAATGTTCTTATCGTTGATAAAGCACATTGTGGCGTTATTTACATACGTGCAGTTGCTGGAGGTGAACGATAGGTTTTTCGTTTCGAGGTACACGTTGAAATAGATAGTCGGCTTAGGGTTGACAGAAATATCGTAGATAGGCTGTCCAAGCTCATCGAAAATGCTGATTTGGAACGTCGCTTCTTGCAATGTGTACGTGGTTAAGTTTGTCAGCAGCAGCACTGATTGCTGAGTGACTTCACTTGAAATATTTACGTAGTTTTCTATCATTCCGGTTTTTCTGTAGTCTTCTTGACTGAAAGTCACCAAGAGACTCTTGGGTCTTGCGGCGAGATTGCTTCCTCCTTTCACCAAGAAAGTATTATTTATAAAGGTGTTTCCACTTTTGTTGAGAATCTCATCAGCGTTATCGAAGAAGTATGAGAAAATAGCACCACCACTGTAATTTGCCACGTTATTCACGAACTGTGAATCGTTAGCATAAATTTTGGCAGCAATATTGAAAATGACTCCTCCGTATCCATTCGCTTGGTTCGATTCGAACGTACTGTTAACAATCGAAATAACCGAACTATTGTCCGGAGAATAGGTGCTGATTGCAGGTCCCTGTCCTGCCGTGATATTCGTGAAATTTGAGCGGATAATATTCATCAGTGTTGATCCTGAGGCCAAATCGTTGATAACACCTCCTGAACCATCTTGCTTAATGAGATGGAACAGAGAATCTTGGATTGTGATACTAATGTTGCAAGTGTTCTTGCTGTTCAGAGGGTCCGTGAAGAATAGACCACCTGTCGTTGCGGTTTGAAGGAGATCAGATCGATTAACCAACGCAACATAAATCGAGTTCGACTCGCCTCTTTGTGTGATATTGCTGAAGGTGCTGTTGGTTACAGTGATGTTATTGGTTTGATTAGAGCAAGTGATATCAAAAACGGATGCCTTTGACAGAAAAGCGTTCGAGAGGTTCACATCCGTAAGGTCAATCGAGCCAGAATCACTGGTAATCAGAGAGAAATGCTTCGATACAGGTTCCGAGCTCAGTATTCTTCTACTGCCTTGGAAAGAAATCGGCTGGCCCTGGAGAACGGTGAGATTGTTGACCTTCAAGTGAGTATGTGAGCTGCCATAGAGGGTGATGAAGTCCATAGAAATATCACCTGATAAATGGATATGTGACTGGTTGATGTACCCCGTTCCTCGTGTATTATCAAGGAGCATGAAATTTTTCGCGTACAGCCTTCCTTCGACCTCTGAAGCATTAATTGTGTTATGAAAAACGTCGAAAGTGAGGAATTCAACGTAATAGAATTGAATCGCTCCCGAGAAATTACTCGCGTAGTTATCTACAAAAGTATTATTGTGTAGAGAAAATCGCAGATTCGTATTCTCTACATACACCACACTTCCTTTGTCAGCTGAATTAGATTGGAACACGTTGTTCGTGACTGTGAGACTAATGGCATCTACTGTGTACGTTGGATCATAATCGATGAAAATGACTCCTCCTCTCACCTCTTGTAGACCATTGTTATGCAAGAAAGTAGAAGTATCAATGGTGATATTGGGAGAAAGCGCATAAATAGTTCCGTACTTCCCTGACGTGGTGATATCTTTGAATGTGGAGTTGGTGATATTCATTGATCCTGATGTGATGGACATGTAGCTGCCGTCTTCGCGAACAGCCGTATCTTTGAACGTGCAATTCCAAATATTTAATGTGGAATTGCCAAGAACCATGTTAATGAGGGAGTTATCGAAACTACCCTTGATATATGAGTCTTTCTTGGTAAGAGTAATGTTCTCGAGAACATTGCTGCCGAACTCGACCACCGAGTTGCCCAAAGGCATCGGAATTTCGAGGTAAATGAAGTTGATTCTACTGGCGGTCAAATTGGAAGAAAAGACCTGCAGATTGCTGAAGCTGTTTCGTATGATCGAGACGCGGTTTTGGCTGCTGACAGGAATGAGATTGATAAAGGTAATATACAGCACGCTGTCAGTGACGTGGTTGTCCGCTAAGACAAACGTGTCTATCGACTCAGGGCGATGGATAACAAATCCCGCAGTCTCCTGTCCGGTGATCGTATTGTTCGAGATGTTGACAAAGAGCGGATCAGTCATCGTTTCAAAAATCGTCAGATATCCTTGATTAGTGGTATTGATAAAGATATTATCTTTGAGTTCGATATGTCCATCGAAAATGAACCACAGCATATGAGAGCTGAGAGACGGACCGAGATTGTTCCTCAAGAAATGATTTTGGTCCCATTTAATGGCGCTGGTTTTGTAGCCATAACTTTGGATTTTTGTAAAGCTGTAGGAAAGCTGAATCCAGTTGTCAGCAATGGTGTTATTTCTGAAGCGGTATTGATAGACAACACCCAATCCATTGATGTCAGCATCATAGGTAGAGTTATCGAACAAGTCTCTCATTATTGGGTGATTTGGGAACAGTTTCTCTTCGAATTCTTGGTTACGAGTGTAACGCGTGTAGGCGTTATCGGTCGGAATGGGCGTGAAGAAGCCCGCTTCGAAAAGTCTTCCTGAACTCGCTGTAATATTTTGGAAAGTGTTCGAGTCCATATAGAAGAAAGGAGCCGCCACATACATTATCAAACTCATTCCACTGTTCTCTATCATGATATTTTTCACCGTGGAGTTGTAGAAGAGAAAAACGATGTACTGAGGAAAGATTGATTTTTCTTCCACATCATAATAATCAAAGGTCGTCAACGGAACTTGAATTCCGGCGTAGTTCATCATAAAGAGATTAGAATATGTAATCGTGAGGTCAGAAATATGAGTGTTCATAATCAACTGGCTGGCAAGTCGAGTTGATTGGTAGAACAAAACATAGTAGAATATGGAGCAGTTCTTTATCGTGAGCCCATCCACCTCAAATCGGTAGCCCGTAGAACTAAACAAGTACGAATAATAGGTAACTGTACCTTCGTCGTCTTTGCTGAACAACGAATCGGTAATTGTAATGTTTGACATCCGAAGGATATCAGGCTCGCCGATGGTAAGTACGATGTCGTTCTGTTCGTCTTGGAAGTAGTTGAAGGAGAGGAGTTTCCCATCGAAGAAAGTATTGTTGTAGAAGGTGAAGTTCCCAATAGTCCATTCTATGCCATCAATGTAGGTGTATTCCATGCTATCGTAGCGGTAAAATTTCCAGAAGATGAAAGTTTTATATCTAAAGTGTGAGCTAGTCAACTCGAAATTGGTAAGGTTGAAATTGTTGAAATCTCCTTTGACTTTCAAGACATCGATGTAATCCATGAATGAGTCCTTGATGAGCAAGTTGTTAAGGTAGGACTCGTTTCGTGTGGTATTGAATTCTTCAGCACGGAAAATGTATATATTGACCGTTTCTATACCTAACCAATTCACTTCGGCGATGTCTGTCAGTGACTTGATTTGTGTGAGAGATACGCCGTCAATTTGAATAGCGGAGGCGTTGTACATATTGAAAACAGATTGGGAAGAGGATATAACTCCCAAATTCGCAAGCGTGACGTTGGTAATGTCGATTGTTGTGACATTCATAATCGAGAAGAGATCGACCGTCGCATTCATCATGCAATTTGTCAGTACGAAATTTTTGACTGACAAGGTATCGTAGGAAATGACGGACATCACTTGAACTGTGTAAATTCCTTCTGTGCTAGAATTAGTTAGGAGTTGTACTCCGTCTATTGAGACCTTTCCAGAAGATTCCGTCGTATTGAAATCGAAAACAGAAAGCTCAAAATCCGTTGAGGAATTGGCGAGGTTCTGTAAGATTTGAATATTTACGAGGTCTATCGCAGGGGCGTCAGACTCTAGGAAAGTCGAAGGGTATATCTTTGAAAGATAAAGGGAGTTGACCGTGATGTTCTGGACGCCGTAAGCGGAGATCATCGTAGAAAGAGCCTGTGTGTTGCCATCATCCATGAAACACACGTTGGAAAGGCGGAGATTTGTGATGTTTTGAATATCATAGAAGTTGCTGGCAGTAGATTGCACGGGACGTAAGTTTAAACCCACAAAATCAACTGAAACTAGGCTTGTGACCTTGAATTGATGATTTGATTGGATTTGTATGGTCGGGAGACTGCTACAGTCCTCTGGCTTCAATATGACTCCTTGAGGCAGTATCTTTGAGGATTTTATCGTGAGAGAAGACGTACTAGGACCCAATATAGTGACTGGAGGAAGAGTCAGGTCCATGGAGTTATCAGAGACCACGATTTCAGCGTGATCATAGTTAAGATTGAAGTTTGTTATTATTTGATTGAAGGCATCAGTGAGCGTCGAGAAGGGCAAGCTCTGGCTCCCATCACCTCCGATTGCTGCGTTGCTGTCTACGTATACTGTAATGTTTGCCCCTATTGAGCAGCTGAATAGAGCTGCTAATAGCAGTAGAAAGCATAGCTTCTGGTTTTGGATCAACTTTAAAAAGCTCATTTGAGTTTTGATTAAGATTATTAAAATTTTTAATAATTCAATTCATCACGTACTCGTAGTTATGATTCTGATCAGAGAACCTCCAATTTTGCATTTATACGAGCTGATCTCTGAAAGACTCCTAAGATTTATGTATTTATTTTACTTTTCAGAAGCAATTTTCTCAAAATAACTCAGTAGTAAAAACGAAACGCTGGTCCTTCTAACTATGTATCAACATAACATTAGAAAAATTAAGTAAATGCAACTCATTTGCTAGAGCTGGCGGCTATGATCATTGAAAAGCCTGCCAATAGGCCTAAATTTAATTTGATTCTATCTTATATAGGAACTCCTTTGTAATAATTTTTTTTTTCTGAATGATTTGAGAGGCAAGTTTTGGATTCTCAAAGAATTTAAAGGCGCTTTTTATTTTTGGATTTACTTAATTTTTTTAAAGTAATTTGACAATTATTGAAATAGCAATCTATTGCGAGAACCTATGTCGTGCAGAGATACATATGATCCTGAAATTGAAGTTAAATACATAACCAGAGAAAGGAATCAGTATCAAAACCCAATGACAAGACACCACAAATCAAGAATTCCAACACGTTATGTGTGTTCATGTATTGCTTAATGAAAGAAATTTAACAGAAGTTTCCAATTTAGTGTTTTAGTTGTTCAATCTAAGATCACTTAGCATCTGTGTGTATTGTTCGCTAAGTTACTACTTCCAATGGTCAGAGGATGCAAAATTGAACAATCTTCAGGTAGGATAATTCGGCAATCATCTTTTCTATGTTACCACATGATTCTTTTCTTTTTCGGAGGATGCCCTTCTCAAACATTCTTGTTTTATTATTGTTCGCTCTTAGAAGAACTATGCATTGAGGACATGGCTCCTCCATGAGAGCAATATGTTTGATGAGTCACCGTCCAATAAATTTCATCCAATCGGAAAGTATATGGCATTCATGATCATCACAATTCACGAAAAAAACTCCAATGTTAGCATTATAAGAGCGATATATTATGAAGTCTCCTAAATACAGCAGAAAGTTAAATTTTTTTGACCTTTTATCCTTTGAGTAAGTTGAGTGAGAGAGATTTCGCCTCTTATAATGTGGTAAAATATTGTGCCAAACATTAATTTTCAAGGTAATGTGATAATGTCTAATCGTCCTCCAAGAAGCACTCCTTCACATGATGATCAATAGTTGAAAACAGAAAAACTTTCCCATACATTATTTTTTCGCTTTATAATACAGAAAACAGGAAAAATCTAATCAAGGCTTTTCTGAAACAAAATATTATCTCTTTTTCTTACATTGCTCTAGTTAATCAGCTTCCGCAAACTAATTTATACACATTATAAATTTTCGCACTTTCCACTCAACTTCAAGTAACCTTGCATTTCAGAGGGAGTTATAACCAATGTTCCGATCTTGAACCATCCCGAAATTTGATAAATTTATAGTTAATTCTAATGAGAAAAGGACTTATCACTCTTTTTATTGTTGCAACCTTCGTGTTGTCATTTGCTGGGTACAACGAAACTCTTGCTTTTGATTATGTGAACGTAGCCGCAGCCACTTCCTGCCCTTCTGACAAGTTGCTCAGCATGAGCTGTGGCTCTTACTGCGATTACTTGAAAGAGCACGGATACTCGGTCTACTTCTCCAAGATCTACGACATCAAAGGCGAGGAGGGAACATCCGTTTCTTTCTCAATGTTCTATAACGCCGCGAAAAAATTATTCGTGACCAGTTTCCGCCAAACAACAAGCGACAGACAAGTTAGACACGAAGCTCTTCAGTCATATGGTGTCAAATATGACCTCCATAAGAACCTCCCAGGCAACGTCGTCGTTATGAAGTATTTCTACGATAAATACACCAACATTGTGAGACCTGATGTGATCGCAAACTTCAAGAAAGCTCTTAATGAATTCCCAAGCGACACTAATATTCTGTTCACAGGACACAGTCTGGGTTCTGCTCTCACTACGTTAGCTGCTCTTGATGCGAAGCTCTCTGGATTACTTGAAGGAAGAAACGTGAACGTGTATGCGTTCGGAAGTCCAAGAGTCGGAAACGGAGCCTTTGCTGATCTTTACAATAGCCTGCTTCCTGAGACTTACAGAGTCATCCATTACAATGACTTATCCCCTAAGATCTTCCCTTGCATCCCAGATCTCGTGAACGGTGGTTGCGTTAAGGCGTCATCACGTACAACTCTATGGCAACCTTACCATGTAAACAACGAGGTCTTATATTACAAAGAAAACATGGCTTTTGGAGAATACCTCGTGTGCCAAAATGAGGATCCAAAATGTGGAGGAAGATGGTCAGTATTTCAGGGAGACAATCAACAACATTTACACTATTTCAACGTGACCATGCTCTGCATCGATTGGGATCATAATGGATACTTTTTCTGAAAACAGTAAGAGATATTCATCTTCATTGCAATCTTTGCGATTAGATAGAGAATTTAAGCTTACATTCATACAAAATTCGTGAATGAAAATTGATGCTGTTCGAGTCTCGTTAAATGAATCATCATAATAATAAAGAAAACACCCTTGCAAACAAATACGATCCATTGAGATATGAACAGCTATTTACAAAAATTTCCTATGAACGTGAGCAGAAAATTTGCTGCGAAAAAAATTTATATATTTACCCTTTGAAAAAGTGTTACATTGTTCATATATCGATAGAGAAATACAAGTAAAAATTGCCACACTATGTGTGAATATTAATTTATTGAAAACATAAATGTTGCTCGTGCGTGAAATTGGGTTGAAAAAACTTTCTGGAGCCATGATTTGGACACCTGAAATTTTTGCTTAAATAATTCTTTCTTTTATTGAATAAAACTTAGACGCAACTGCGAGCTATTACTTCTAATAGGAGCACCTTATTAAAAAATGATGTTTCAAACTAAAATTAACTATTTCAATTATACAACGAATACCCACATATTTTGTTCATGGCACACAATCTTGACTCTTCTATATCTCTACGATAATTTGATTTACTTCTTTTTAAACGGGATTGCTCGCAATATGGCTTTCGAGATTTAATTCTTCATGAAGCATGATGTCCTTGATGTCAATACTCCTTTTCATGTGTAAATAATCAAAGAAATGCTGTAAACTTACTCTAGGCCTCCCATATTGCCTCTTTTCTCTCTAATTTTGCTGTTTTTCTCAGGACTAAATTCCAAACTATCATCGGTATTGCTGCTTTCATCTGAATTTTCCCCATCTTTAATACCAACTTTCGTTTTATATTTCTTCAGATTTTCATCGATTTCCTTCTGAACTTCCTCTCTAATATTTTCAAATAATATTATAAATCCAAAAAGTCTCCAATAATAATCTCATTACCTAACTCGCATTGCTTTACGTTGGTTATTCTCGTCCAAAAGATCAAATCTTTGGTTTTCAAACCCAGTGTCGTCTCCTCTTCTCAGGTGCTTTAATATCTTGTTCCACTCTTCATTAGGCATCTTCGGTAGTTCCTCTGTAGCAGTAGAAATTTGAGTCAATCCTATCTCTCCAATAACTTTCGAGTTCTGATTCGTCGGTAGAATTGATTTCTTAGCCGGCACGATTGGAGCGCGACTTTTCCTAATGTTATTCCAGTCGATCCCTTTAAACCAAGGATGCTTTTTAATTTCTGCAGCACCGTTCGCTCCAAGCCTTTGTTTTTCATCTATGGTTAATAGTTTGTTGATCAAATCGGCTGCGTCAGGATGTATCTGATCGGTCTCGTAGCCTAATTATTTATTGTAAATCAGAAATTACAATTTGCAAAATATGATTAATTAATTACCGATAACGACACTATCCCAAGGGATTCTTCTCTCAAGAATATTCTCGAAAACTTTCTCTACAGTATCATCATTGAAAGGAGGGACGCCGGTAAGGAATTCAAACATCATGACACCAAGACTCCACCAATCCAAAGAAGGGTTATTTATAGAAATCCCTCGAAGGACTTCAGGCGCGATGTAGTCTGGAGTTCCCACAACTCTAACTTTCCTGCAGCTGGACTTTTTACAATCTTCTTCTTTCTGTTTGTCGTCTTCATCTTCTTTGATCTCATCAGGTTTAAAAATAGAGGATCTCTGAGTGAAAAGTGGCAATGCCGTCGTGAGCTGGTCTTCAAGATCAGGAGTCGAAGGGTCAGCTGTATTGGTGGTATTAAGCGTTATAGAGGAAAATTTCGTTGCATTGCTCAGTGATCCGAGCTTGTCCTGAACTCCTGACTCCGATAATCCGAAATCAGTGAGTTTTAGATGTCCTTGAGCATCAACAAGCAAATTGTCAGGTTTAAGGTCTCGATGAACGACTCCAATACTGTGTAGATATTCAATTGCGAGTAGTACTTCGGCCACATAGAACTTAGCAACATCATTATCCAAATAGCCGTACGTTTCGATGGTGTGAGAGAAATCGCCGCCCATCATGTATTCCAAGATAAAGCAAATAAACTGATCGTGCACGAATGTAAACACACAATTTACAACATAATCGCCTCGTAGCATGTCTAAAATTTTTTTTTCTTTCTTGAGATTTTCGATGTTTTGGAATTTTTTATTTTGCTAGAGCAAGTGTTAGACAATTTGAAAAGGGGGCATCCAATTACTTTCTCGGCAACGTTGATCACTTTCATCGCATAGATATCTCCAGTTTGGATTCTCCTGACTAAAAAGACTCTCGCGAAACCGCCTTTTCCGATCTGCTTGATGAATTCGAAATCATTTATAGTAATGAAGTCTTTTGCCCTTTGAAAGTTATATATAGCTTTAATATTAATGAGTAAACTTAAATGTTACTTCTTTTCTTTCTGCGATTGCCAGTAGGTGTAATTTACTTCAGAGTCGGAGTTGTATTTATCCTCTTTATCGATCTCTGAATCAATGGATAGATCATCAACGGAAACTTCGTCATCCAAGGCCTTTTTATCCCTGTTTATTCTATCTGAAAGGATCATTTGTTCTTCATCTGAGTCATCAGACACCTCAATATCGTTTTTTTTCAGTTTCTTTTTGACGAGCTCTTTGGTGCTCAAGAATAATGCGGGGACTTTAGCTGTCAGTTTCTTAATAACTGGATTCTCAATTTTATCTTCAAGCACCGCAGGGTCCGGCAAGAGAGTATTTTTCAGCGGTTCTGAGACTCTCTTGCTAACTGTATCATTATCAGAATCATCACCTTCAGCATGATCTTCAGTTATCTGCTCTTTAGCTTTGCTATCCATATTAGATGAAACTTGCGAATGGGCTTTCTTTTGAAGAGGAGCAAGAGATTCAATCTCTTGTATTACAGAATATGATTTGAGATATTTTGGGTTTTTTGACAAAGATGATTTCTTCGAGCCTAGCCTTTCAAGAGAGAGTGGAAGCGGGAATTGGCTTGTATCATTAATGCCTTGAGGCGTTTCTTCATCACAGCATCTTGCTTCGTCAATTCCAGAGACTTTTGTTTCTTCGATAACTTTTCCCTCAGGAGGACGCTTACGGATGTGAGCATGAGAATCGCTGCTATTGCTATCGAATTTTCTGTTTTCACTTTTACTTAACGACATAGAAAGAAGATCTTCGGGCTGTCTCCATTTTTCAGATGCATGTCTCAAGTGTTTCTGCTCTGGGTGATGCTGATGCGATACGGATCTCAAATCTTTCAGAGTTGAAGGAGTTGAGGTTTTCGTTACGGCGAGTTCTGCCTCTTTATTTTCAATCTCATATATTTCCTTTGTTATTTGGATCCACAGCTAGTCGATATTAATGATTGCCTTGGATTTGATTCAGAAACCAGAATTACCTCGAAATGCTCCATAAAACTTTGCAAACTGCTATTTTTTTGCAGCGTCCAGTCGTTTAGCCTATGGCAAATTTCTGTGACCGAGCTCTTTGTGACATCCAAAGTGATTTCTATTCCTATTATTAATAATAATACAGTTTAGTTCAGAACGACAAAGACAGCTATTCATACTCAAATTATAGCTCTCTTGATCAAGTACTTGCTTCCCGCTCGTTTTTATCAGGTCGTATATTTCCATTTTGGCATAATATCCAGCCAGCTTCCTCCTGATATCCTTCATTCGCTTGATAATCTCCTTTCTATTCATGACTTTATGATTCGGAAGCGGCTGACTCATTTCCGATTTTGTCAATTCAAGCAAAATTGGTTCATTAAATTGGCTTTCTGAGATTCGATCCATCCTTTTCTCGGGTGTTTCCAAAAGGGTGTTCTCCGCGAATGAATTCTCGTTGGAGTAATCTACCGAATCCTCATTTTCAGTAGCGAAAGCATATCGTCCGTCATTTTGGAATTTTGATTTGGCGGCACCTTTTACTGTTTCTTCTCGGTTTATTGATAGTCTTGTTGTCAGAAACGACATGACACTATCGGTGGATTTTTTGCTTTCATCATATGACAACACAGGGTCTTCGTTATTTATATATCTCTTTTTCGTGAGAGTTGGCTTCGATGAGTGGTCATGCTTGGTACATACACCTCCTATCTCTTCTGGAATATCAAACTCGCAATGAAGATCCGCGTGTTCGTCGGAAGAGCCTGGCATTCTTTCGAGATCAGAGTGATAGGCTTTGTTGCTCTGAGCTAACTTGTTGTAGAAACTGCTCTTCTTGTAGGTATTAAATAGTGAGGGTAGCTGCTTTGCGATATCTTTTGGCTGATCCTCTTCTGGTTCATCCTCGAAATGCTTCTCTAGTACTCCAAAACTTTTCTTCTCTCTGATTGCGGCAGCATGCTTCTCGAATTGATATTCTGCTAGACGGTCAAATTCCAAATTTTCTGTAACATCTCCGAGTTTTGAAGTCATTGGAGTTGAGCTTGTATGCTGTTGATGCTCTTCCTCCTCAGGGATGGGGAGAACGTCACCAACTGTGCTTGATTTGATCAGTTTTGGATGCTTTTTCTTTTGTTTGGTCTCTAGTGGGCCTTCCGTAGAGTCAGTTGGGTCTTCAGGAATGCTCCTGAGACTTTCGACGGTTCCTCCATGGAGATTAGGCTGACTGTTCATTTTCTTGGTTAACTCCATCGTTTCAAGTTCTAAATCATTGAGAGACTCGTATTCCTCCTTACGATGCTGGACCTGGGCGTTTTCATTAAACTGCCTATTCATTTCCGTTCCCTTAGATTGAGCAATCTTATTATCATTGTTGTGCACAGCAAAGGAATCCGATAGTTTCTGCTTAAGCTTCTTAAACTCTTTTCTGCAAAAATAACCAGTAAGATATCAATCACAAATTGCTGAAATGATATTACTTCGCTGAATGGGCCTTTGAGTTTATGAATCTAAAGTACCGAGATGCCTTGAATACATCCTCCTCAATGGATTTGTTCAGTTTCATGAGCTCTTTAGTCAACTCCATCTTTCGCCTGCAATTCTTTGAGTGCTCAGTCAATTCTTCAGCAGCCACACTCTTCCCGCAAATCGAGCAGACTAGTTGTTGGCTCTTAAGCTTTTTCATCCCGGATTCTTCCAGTTCTTTTCTTTTTTCAGCAAGAACCTTCCTAAAATAAATTTGAATACCACAATAGACAATTCTTATATCACTTTTTTTTTGCATTTATCCATTTCTTGGCTTTTGAAGCAAAATAGTTCACTAAATTTTTCTCCTTCTTTTGCAGCAGCTCTTCGGATTGCTGCTCCTCAAAAATATTAAATCTTCTATCAACAAATGCGGTCATTCTTGTGGATTTCGCTATCGATTCAACATCTTTGAATAATAGAAAATCAATATCTATAAAATTGCATCAGGTTTGTTTAAAAGAGTTGTAAAATTGTTTGTTTAATACCTGAGCCAGGCAGATTCAGTTTTCCTTTCGTCATTACCTCAAAAGCCGAATCGCGGGAGCCCAAAGTAGTTTTATTTGACTCTTGAGGATCTTCAATTTTGATTTTCATTAGTTTTTCAGCGACCTTCGCCTTTTCTCCAGACAGCGTATTATCTAAGGTACTATAAGAACTCGAACGAGCTGGAATAGGATTAACTTATTTGAATGTAATTGATTGTGTGGGCAATCGAACACAGGACGTACTGAGCCCTTAATAACAATTTTCTCGCCTCACTTTGCAAAGGATGATTAGTTTAGGGTTTAACTTCTTTAGTCATCTATTGTACTTGAATCCAGGGTTAGAAGCCATCTGACTGAGGCTCCGATGGCCAAGGCGGATGTCAGCAGAGAACCTAATCTTTGGAGGGGTTTTTAGTTGAGGTTCCAACTCCCGTTTTTCCCTTTTCAGCTGATCGAACTTGATTTCCGAGACGGTTTTATAATGAGAAATATTATGCTTTTTTCTGAGTAGCTTATTATGAAGGTAAGTTTCAAGATTCTCGATCTTCTCTAATAGAAAGCGGCATCGATTGTATTTCAAATCAGGGACCTTTGAAATGAGAAAGGTGACGATCAAGCAGCTGAACGATCTCAGTAAGTTTTGCTAATTAGTTATTAATGAACTCACAAAGATTTCCAGGGCACTTACGAATATCTCATTATTGGTGCATTGAAACAGTGTGTGAATGCCATGTAAAATTACAGACATGTTGTAATCGGCCTACTAACCATTATTATCCATATATCTAACGCATTTACCCATTTCTTTTTATCGACCAAGCTGCGGATCATTAATTTCGTGTTAATCAAGTCCTTAACTTCATGCCTTTCTTGGGAAGCATGTCTGATCTGATGGTCACAGCAGTCCCAGGAAAATCTTGATTGTAATAACTGATCCACAAATTCTCCGATGTATTTGGCATTGGCTTTCTTCTTCGGGAACTGAAAATATGACGGCAGCTCCGAATTTGCATCAGTAGAGGTTGAAATAGGCTCATTTTTTGCCTTTGCCAGAATCTCTTTGATAATTGCGCCAGGTTTGATTTGAAGATCATTCTTGTGGAAAATTTCTTTCTTGGTCAAAAACATCGTTGGCCATTCTTCATCACTGCTCAAATGGCATTTGGACGATTCTTTGATGTGCTGCAGAAATTTTTGCAGAAATTTCTTCTCACTCATGATAAATTTTGTTGGGGTTTTTTAATCAGAGGTAGAATTTAGTGAGTATAAAAATGAATTTGTATTCTTCTGAACTATTGCCAACGCCTTGCTTTATATGATTCAAAATTCAATTGCTTCTAAGCAATCGGATATCTTTGAGAGATTGTAAATCTTAGACTAAGCCTCAAGTGAATATGTAATGGATCGTCTAGCAAGATGCTTATTATATTAATTGTTGATTCTTAGGAAATTTCCGCAGGGTTTGATTGCTTTAAATCAACGCAATAGAACTTTCACACAAACTGGCTAATTTAGAGAGAAATCAGAAATATTTATTAGAGCATGAGATTTCTTGATGGTCTATCATTAATAGATGAATTATATGGGGATTCGCATTGAACCAAACTATTTTGGCTATTACAATTGCTTAATATAATCATGATATATATTATATTTTCGCAGGGTGTTTAAGTAGAACTCTTCTCATCATATCGCGGTAGTGCTCAAGTGGTGGCATTACAAGATCCGTCCTTTTGGCTTCATCGTCCCAATGGCGCAGTCTGATAGCATCTTTTGCATAAGGATTTTTCATGAAATTATCAGCTTCTTCTTTGGTGAAAGGCCCACCTTGTAATTTAAGGCTCAATTTTGAAGCATCAGATAATTTCTCCATGTAAGCCTTGTCCAAGCACATTGCTCGCTTTGCTGGCACATGCAATTTGATTGGTTCAGTTACAGCTGGACCAAACCACTGTTTAAGATAAGAAGCCCCCATCACCTCATGCTGAGTGTCAATGCCTTGCTCGGCGATATCTTCTCCGAGATTGTGCAACAAATGGCCAATATCGTGGAGTAAACCTGCAATAATCAGTGGTTCAGGAGCTCCTTCGGCTTCTCCTTGCATTGCTGTTTGTATGGCATGTTCTTGCTGGGTTACTGCCTCACCGTAATAGCCTTCAGCTCCACGTTTCTTGAAATGGCCGAAGATAATTTCAATGGGATCCTTTTTTGGAACTGCATTCCCAGACTTGCTCTTCATGTTTCGTAGATAGATAAAAGTAGCGAGTCCGATGATGAAAAACACTAAGTTTGGAAGAGTTAAGAACCTATCCAACATTGCGAGCTTTATAAAGTCCTTATGAAGATTTTTTTCACTTAAATTAATATATCATAAATCAACATAACAATAACGTTGCTAATTCTAATTAGAACTGTTGATTAATGATGAGTTTATTGAAATATATAAAAAGTTCAAACAGTCTCTCAAGGATTCGAAATGTTAAATAGACATATTTGTCTACAGGAACCTCCCTTTGTTTTGAAGAAAATAAGCCTACCTGCATGCGATAGTAGCCTTTTATAAGGTTGTAATAGCAGTCTTAGAGTACATTTTGTTAGATTTAAATGAAATTAAATTAGACCTTATTTAATGAATTAATTATTCCCATTGTTAACTTAACCGTGTTAAGGTTTGAATAAGCTGTTGGTAATTTAGAATTTTTCACTTTTAGTAACTTTGATTGATGATTGACAATATGTCTTTTTTTGGTACCATACTAAAGGCATTCTCTGAAATAGTTTTCACATTGTACACTTTACCAGAACATCAATTTACAATAATAAAAGATTTAGCTTCCGAAATGTATAATTTCCAGCTTACAGAAAGGAAATGAAAGTCATGCTAATGGTTTAGGCTGTGTTTTTTTTCAATGATATTTACTCTGTTACCTTCATTTCAAATTTAAATTATAAATAAATTCGAAAATCATTTATAAATTTATGATAATAGAATCAAATAAATCTCACAAATAGTCCAGCATAGTATCATATCATATTCTTAACTAAAACAAAAAAAGAAACAATACTGTTGACTGTTCCTGTAAGGCTTTCATATTACTAATTTAGTAATTTGTCGACAGTCTGTAATTTTAGAATATGGTTTCAATCAGGCGATGTAGGTAGAAACTAAGGAATAGTATCTCTGAGTCGTGGAAATACTAAATAAATGATCTTCAAACATCTGGTATTATGGATTGAATTACTGAATCTTATCAGTTCTTGGAACCTGCTCTCCGTAATTCGCTTCTATTAGAATTCTGATCACCCTGGTTTCAGATTATCTCGCCACCTTTCTTCGATGTTTTGATTGAATATTTCTCCTAGCTAACGTTGAGTTCTTCGCTCTTGAAGAAATTTCTGTATGGTGGCACGATTAGCTCAATATGCCACTCCTGAAGTTTTTTCATCGACTCACAAGGAGTTTGTGAGAAAATAGGCAATTCCGAAATAAGAATCCAAATCTAAAGCATCGAAAGGCATTTATAATACTTGAAACTCAATCAGAGTATTTTCAGTGGGATCTCTATAATACAAAAAAAAAATAGAGGAAAAGCGAACTAAGTCTAATTAATTATAAGGGGCAACCAACTCTCAGAGAAAAACTCTCCTTCATCCGGCTACTTTTTCGCATAATGAAGACGGTTTGAGTGCAAGCTGCGATAATCTTAATTTTCATGATAAATCTAGAGGCAATATAAAGCAGGCCTCATATATACCATTAGCCTCTTCATTCTGAGGCTACTTGGAAAACTGGCTGGTTGGTTTCTCAAACCTGTGAGTCAGAACCTTACAAAAAATGCTACTTTAATTATTCCTTTTTTTCCAAATTGCTTAATTAGGTTTATTGCGGCCGCGTCATAAGTTGAGTTTTAACTGGGCTATATCCAATGAGATCATGAATTTATTGACTCACCAGATGACCCTTTTAACTTAAATACCACGAAAAAATCACAATTATAATCCAAATCTTTTCACTTGTTAACAAAACTCGAAGCACAATTACCCTTAACCTTTGTATACTATGGTTTCAGTTCTTAACAAAGAAGTTCAATCTAAATTAGATATCATCCCTAAACTCATCGAATACAAGTTTTCAGAGGAACTCTCCGCTCTTCAGGTCCAACTCGAATGCAAGGGAGACTTCTCACAGTACGAAGATGCTGATGTAATTGTCGCTTTAGATAAAAGTGGCTCGATGGCTGGCTCGGGGATCAAGAACGCCAAAGCTGCGCTCAGAGAAATGATCACCTACTTGCACTCCATTGGAACCAAAAAAATCTTCCTGATCCCTTACAATAACCTCTCCGAATTGCACGACCTTTCTAAGCTTTCAGAGCAGCAAGCTCATATGGATGTTAACTCTATCACCGCGAGTGGCGGAACTGTTTTCAAGACTGCTTTTGACAGAATAAAGGAAGTCATTACAGCTCAAAAGAGCAAGAGAGTCGTTATTGTGTTCCTTACGGACGGACAAGATAATACCATCACCGATTCCCAAGGAAGAACTGCATTGAATAAACAATGCGAAGAGCTCAGAGCCTTCATTACGAAAGCGACTCTTATGTCTGAAGTCCACACTATCGGATTCACCGCTGAGCACGACGTCGAGCTCTTGGAAAAAATCACAACCGCAGGCAAAGCGCATGGTACTTTCCAATACTGTGAGAGCGCGGGAAACATCGTTGCTTGCATTCAGAGCATCTGCGGTATAATGACAGGTTTCAACCCACAAGTTTCGCTTCACTTTGATAATTCGAAGCTTCCAATTGCAATCCAGACCGAAGAAGTCGCATCTGATGTGAATCTCAGGACCCTTCAAGCGAATATCTACCTGGACAAGAAAGTCTACAGCTCTGCTCAAGAAATCACGTTCACCATTAACATCGGAGAGCAGAAGGCCGTCGTCACCGTTCCTAAGAGCAAGGTAGTGGTTAAGGAAAACTCAGCGTTAGATGGCATGAGCTTGAAGGTCAACCACATCAAAGAGAAGGTGAATGAAGCAGTTAAGAGGGCAATTCAGTTGAAAGACACCGCGGTTGATGGAATGCTTGATAGCGATGCTCTTTCTGAAATTTTGAAGGATATCGGTGAGTACGACCAGACTCTCGACTTTATCCTGATCGAAATGAGATCGTCGTTGAAGTCTGTAGAACGTCGCATCATATTCACGGCGGTCCAAGAGATCAAAGACCTGATAAATGAAATGTTCGCGACGCTCGTTGAGTGCCAGTTCAGTCAGCTAAACAACCATAAAATCGCGACATTGAATGCAATGGCGTATCGAAACATCACAAAGAAAGGTCTTCAGAAGAAGCTAAACAAGAGAACGCAGCAGAATGTAGGCCTCATGAATGAAACTATAGAAAAACTGAAAACCGCCACAAAAGAAATCGATTTCAAGGACCTCGAGGCAAAATACACTGATTTAAACACCAAGATCGGAAGCTGCGCACTCTCATGCTTAAATTTCATTGAAGCATTGCAAGATGATGACTGCATGTGCTTGACATTCGATATCGGACGTTCTGAAGTCGCGATCGCTGACCCAACTCAAGTCGTTATCAAGCAGATCTACCCAACTTTCTTGACCGCAAACTCATTCTTGGATTCAGCGGCCTACACATTGAAAAGAAACCCTGAGGCCCACGGTGGATTCGATAAGAGCGCTGAAGGTCAGATCGTTAAAGGCGCAGCTGCTGAGAACATCACGGGTATTATGCCACTCTATCTCTGCCCGGAGCACTGGAAAGCTGCAAGATTACTCATGAAGCCGACGCTTGGATGGACAGTGACACTTGATCCACTCGGCTACAGCTTTGCGCAAACAAAGACGATCCCATTCTTGATCCTTGCTAAGCTCGCGCAAATGAAGAACGCGAACGACAAAGCAGAGTTTTTGAACTTCCAATTCGACCTCGTTCTGCAAACTTGCATCAATATTATGAAAGACGCGTCAAATCCTAACTTCGAAACGAGATTCAGCGATGAAGTTCTCAAGATCTACACAGGCTATATGAATGATCCAGCCACGAGAACTGTAGACGTCGTGAGCAGCAATCCAGTGTTCTTGATGCATTTATATGTGGCAATTCAAGCTGGCTACATCTCTAAACCCGCAAAGACCGATTTTGATTCATTTTACTACCGCATTATCGAAGAGGAGCTCAGAAGAAGACAACTTGCTTGGAAAGAAGACGTCGTTGAGTCAGCAGTCCTCTTTGAGCTGCTTGGCGTGAACCTAAAGCATATCAACGAGCCTCTAGATGAGTTCATTAAGCAGCAAGAGGGAAACAAAAAAGACCAATTCAAAAACTCAGGATTTGAGGCAAGAATCCTTCCTCTGCTCGGCAAAGACGCTCAAGAATATAAGCCAAAGCTGGTGCAAATCGAAGACAGCAAGGTTGAAGAGGAAAAAATCGTGATTGAAAACCCTAAGACGAAGGTCCTATCAAAATACGAGATTGGAGTGTTAGCTGGAGGAAAGCTCAATGAAGCACAATCCAAAGCAATTGAAGAATTACAAGGCACGCTTAATAGAATCGTTGGATACCTCGAGCCGCTTTACCAACTGTTCTTCGAGGAGGAGCGTAACGCGAAGAGTTTTAAAACCTATGGACTAGATAGTAATGCGAAGCTATTGGCGATTTATATTCAAAACAAACTTCATGCGAAGAACGCTGATAGAAGAGGCGCAATTGAGAAGAAAGAGTACATTGATCCATTCATCGGTGCGGAGGATTTCATCCAGCGACAGTATGGAATTCTCGTCGAAGAGGAGGTGGCTAAGAAGAAAACAAATTACTTGAATGCGATAAGCAACACTGAAAGTTCACAGGCAGCAGATGTATTTGCTGCAACCACGAATTTGAACGAAGCTGCTGGAGCTCTGCTTGGTACTTTTATTGGCAAGAACATTATGTACTTCTATAACACCTTGCTTACCCCAAGACCACTCGCGAAGGAGAAGATTCAAATGCTGACTAAAGGAAGATACAAGGGAGTTAAACTCTTCGCTGATAAATACAAGGATGGAATCGACAAAGAATGGAACATCAACAGACAACATGCAAATGTGCTACTGAAAGCGAATCTTAACTGCATGACGACTGAAGAATGGGTTTCAGTTATTCCAAAGCTCTCTAAGACCTATGTTCAAATTCTGAAAGGCGAGTATAAGGGAGCACCTAAGTAGTTTGGAGGTTATTAAGGGATTTATCATTAAGTTTCATACACATACACCCATCCCCTCTATTCGCAATAGCCTATGTACATATATATTTATTTATCCCTCCAAATTAATCAGATAATAGAAACTTGGTCATGCCTATTGTTCATGTCTAACTCCCTTAAATGAGAATAATAAGAGCCTTTTCAAATCATCTTATTTTTAGCTTATTAACGTAATTTTTTTGAGTTTTAGCAAGGATATGGTCTTACTGTTAATAATGAATAATTGAGGAACGAGCTTATGTCACTTTAAATGTTTAATTGAATGTGTATCAAACTTGCTATCTTATAAGAGTCTTCGAACATACTCTTCAAGCACTCTTAAATGCTCTTCTGAAGGGCTCTTCAGTGAGACTTCCGCAGAGAGGAAGTTCTTGTTAACGTTCAGGGTGACATCCTTAATACCGAAAAGTCCGATAACTGGCAAGACAATGCCAGATTTCAGCTGTGAGTTTATCGTTGGAATGAAGCCTTTCAACAAGTTATTGAAGGATGTTTTCAAATCTTGGGCATTGAATCCTTCTCCATCGATAATACTCAAGTCCACCATGTCTAAGTTCAGGATATTGACTCCAAGAGTTGCGGCATCGATTTTGAAAAGACCAACTTCAAGCAACAGGGAGTTACTGAACGAAAGTCCTTTGACACATGTCGTGCAATTTTCAAAGCCTTGATCAGGGTATTGCGAGCTATCGGTATCCACCCAGAACTCGATATTGGTGTTCAGAAGACCAATAAATCGAGTGTCTCGGGCGTAGAGCTGTGGGGCGTTTGCGCCTTGCTTAAGGACGACGTAGATACCTTTGCCGGTTCCAAACTTGGTCGCCAATCCAGGCAGCAAGATCTTTAAGGCAGTGGTATTCAATGAGATTGGAGCATCAGCTGGCATCTGCTTGTTGCTGAGAGTGGCACTTATAAGACCTAATTGCTGAACGATCCATCCGACTTGGTTTAGGAGATTTGATGCCAACAGAATCTGCACTTGTTGGTCGTTGAGCTTGTGATCGACGATCACCTCATCGTAGAAAGACGGCGCTTTTTCTCCGGTCTGATTGTTGACAATAGAGAGTTGGAGCCCGATGTCGGTGTAATTTTGGCTTGGGGTGACGTAAACGATAGGTTGCTCAGGAATTGTGACTGTGATGTTGAACTTATCAAAGGAAGTCTGGATTCCGTTGAGTGTCATGCTTTTTAGTTGACTGCTTAAATCACCTGTTAGGAAGTTAGTGATAGCACTGGTGACCGTGCTATATGCGAGGTTATTGACGATGAAGTTGATGATTGAAGCAGCTATCGAACCGAAAGTGGTGTCAAAAGAGACTGAGGTCTTCGCAAAGCTCAGTGACGCGCTTGAGATAGAGATGTACATATTATCCTTAGTAGGGTTTGGGTTAAAGGCAATACCGACGTCAGCGTCCATGCTTAAGAGGGTGAAGTTGCACTTTCCTTGCGTCGAGATGATCGAATTCGCCTTTATGCTGGCGTCCAAGGAGATAGTCAGGTTCAATCCTCGAATCTGAATAAGAGAGCCATTATTTGGACCTGGGGCAAGGAAATGGGATCGGGACCAGTCCAAGTCGAACCCAACAACCGTTGGATTGGAGAAATTGGCGTCGTAGCTGTAGATCCAGCCACTGTCATTGAATCTCATGGTTTGATTAATGGGCTTGTTCAGAATGTACTGTTGAATGGCAGGCTTCACGATGAAAACTTTCACGGAATCGAAGAAGCCATAGTCGATTGAGAGCCTAAACTCAGGGTGGTTCGCACCGAGGGCGATTGAGCTGCTCAGAAGCAGCGGAACGAAGAGTGCTAAGAGGAAAGGAGTCGTCTTTTTCATGAGTCAAAATTAAAATGCCTTCGAATTAAACTTGGCAAGCTAATATATTCTAAATTAGCATTATTCGAATTAATTTGGTGATTATTTCATTATAACTGGAATACCAAGTGAGTTTTGACAGCAAACGACTTCATTCATGCTGCATTGGTCCTGCTTAGTTTCTCTAAGTACCAGGATGAAGTTGAGCTCTAATCTAAAGGTTTCTTATAGTATCTATTCGCGACTTTTAGAATTTAGGCATAATTATTTATCTTTTACAAAGAAGAGTATATGTCTTTGACTATGACGAGCTGAGTTTGCTCGCAATTAGAAGGTGGATACTAGCGTGATTTTTATCTCAACGCCTTCATGGGGTCTTATAACCTCTCTCATTATGAGCAGTAGGTAGGGGAAATTTTCTTCAATATTCATCATCTGTTGCGAGATTCTTTGATTTTCCTCCTTTTGAAGACTGCTGATCATATCTCTTGAGTATATGTTAAATCTTTGTTCGCAATGAAAGAGGTATTGAAATAAATTAATACACGCAAATAAATAATTAATCTTAGAGAAGCACTTCCAATTTTGGAAAATTTTGTTGGGTTTAAATGATACCAACTTTTGCTTTCACTTGTTCGATAGAAAGTTTCGATTATGTTATGCTATCTGATGTAATTTCATCAAATGAAATACTTCAACAATATATAATGGCAGAATCATATATATTCTCTTTCCAAGTATAAGTTATTCTAATGTTTTATTGTATACAAAGAAAGTCTTAACAATCTTTGAAGTAGTCTAGCTAATAATCACGCAATCACGAATGATAATGGTGGATCACCTGCTGCTTCGGAATAACTTTCGGTAGCTTGCTAATGTCAGTTCTCTGCAACACAAAATACGGTCTGTTGCTCAATGAAGGAGACACCCAGCCGATCTTTTGATAGAATCTCCTGAGATGCACACAATCATCTCCGCACTTTTTATGCACGCTCTTAAATTTCACAAAATAATTTTTGAATTCATCGAACTCCACTTGATTGTTTCCTTCATTATTATTTCCCTCCTCTCCCAGCGAAGAGTTATTCATCGTGCTCTCTTGTGTTAGTTCCAGCCTTCTAGCAGGTGATTTAAACATCTTCGCCAACCCAGGAGTCGCTTTAATCTTCTCTTGCAGAGCCTCGTACATATCATTCAAAACAGCCTCCTCTTGCTTCTTCGCGTCAAGGAGAACCTCATCGTCCGCTTCAGTTTCAAGGAACACCCGCTTTGCTTTAGTGATTTCATGTTTTACAGTGGGAAAATAATATTTTGACGCTTTATTCACTAGCGGCGTATTTTGTCCTTCCACTACTGTTTTGAATCGATAAGAAGTATTCAAACCTAGCGGAGAATTCAAGGTGTCTACTACGTTGCTTCGGTATTTCTTATTTTCATGGTTTGGGAAGAGACGTCCAATCTGACTCAGCATTTCGGATTTTCTGTCAGCCGATTCATCGTCTGAAGCTTGGGTTTTACTAATCATGGCCATTTTCTGGGTGAAATCAACTGATCTGTTTATTAGCGGTCTCCTGAGCCTTTCAAATTTTGCTTGAGGTGTGATTTCTGTGCTCTGCTGTGTGATAGAGATAGCTTGAAGCGTGTTGCTTGTCTTTGATGGGCTTCTTGAGGTAGATTGATTGTAGTTTCGAATGGGATTACCATACTGAATGTCAGAGAGTCGCTTTCTTTCCTCAGACATAGCAATCTCGAGAGAAGGTCTTGAACCCAGTTTCGGATGTAATTTATCTAAACTTTTCGATGATCGTAGCCCGCTATGTGAGGATTTCTTTCGAATCAATCGAAGTGACTCAAGTATCTCCTCGGCCTTTAAGCCATTATTCAAAAGCTCTCTAACTCGTGCTCGAATGCGAGATAATTCATTGAACTCTTGATCTTCTTTGTCAAAATTTTGGGCTTTTTCTTTGCTCTCTTCTCGCTCTGTGTTTTCAGTGATAAGAAGCTCAGGGCTGTCTCTAGTGTGCTGTATCGAACTGCCGAGGTCGCGGCTGCCTTCTTCGAAAACTATATTCAAATCCTCAGTCTGCAGTGCAATGGTAACTAGCTCAGTAGATTCGGTTCCTACTGCCTTGTCGATCATTTGAACAAACGGACTTTTCCGTATTGATTGCAGCCTACTCCTCGAGTTTTGCCTTTGAGTAAAAGAATCTTCATCTTCTCTTTTGGGCATTGGAGATCGGGTTTGACGTCCTGTTCTATTAGTCTCACCACGAAGGGATTTTAGGCTTTCTTCACGTAGCTTTAACACATCAGAGGCAATTTGAATATTTTCTCTATTCAGGCCATTTCTAGAAGAACTTCGTGATTGAGGGAGAATGTTTGCTCTATGCTCTGCTTCGTTTATGTCTATGAGAGAGTTTTCCCGTTGGCTTTCCTGTTTATTCATTAAAATCTCTGGAGCAAGCTCATTTTGGGTTTGCGGCGAGAGCAGCGATTTTAATGATCTTCGACTGGTGACTCCGTTTCTCGTGGTAACACTGATTCTGTTCTTTCGAGTCGATGGGGAATTTGAGCCTCGATCAGAGCTTTCTTGCTGGCTTAATGGAATTTTCAGAGGATGTACTGCGATCGGATCCGCTCGGCGTTGTACCCTTCCATTGAGATCCCCAATACAATCTTCACCGTGTGCTTTCTCCATTTCCCAATTTGTTTCCAGCTCTTTTACTTTTGTATTAGTTTCTTCATGCTCCCGCTCCGCTCTCTGCCTCGATCTTTTCTCTTCCTCATACACTAGTCTAAGTTGCTCTAATTTTGCTGATAATTCCTCCACCAATGCCTTTTCCTTCAGCAATTCTTCATTCAACTTCACTTTTGCATTTCTTAATTCGTCCAGCAATCTTCCAAGTTCAGATATAGTCTCCTCTCGTTCTTCGAGCTCTTTTTCATACTCTTCAATTATTCTTTCCTTAGCTTTCATCATTTCTTCTAAGTCAGAAAATTGATTCGAATTTTTCCCCGTTTGTTTCTCGAAATTTTCAACTTGAACCTTCAGTTCCAAAATATTATTCAAAAGTTTCCTAGTCAATTCAAGTTAAATTCAACCTATTATAATTCTTACGTATTCTCTTCAACCAGCCTAGCCGTCTCAGCTCTCGCGTTTGTCGTCACAGCATTTGCCGAATTCAAATCTTCTTTCAATCCTTTGATCTTTATCTTTTTTCTCTCTACTTTGTCATTCAAATCCCCGTTTTGAGATTTCAGCGTCCGGATTTCATTCTGAAGGGTATTGATCTCATAATCGAATTTAGCTTGAACACTTTGCAATGAAAGTAGCTGAGTGGTGGTATTATTGAAGTTTTCAGTGAGTTCTTCCACTTTGGTTTTCAGCTTTGCACGCTCCTCTTTGAAAGTAAAAATTATTTTTTCGTACTCTTCGTCTTTCGTGGCAAGCAGCTGTTGCTTTTCCTCCTCTATCAGCTTATAGTCCGGCTTTTATTAGAGAATCAATAATGGTTGAAGAGAATTGTATTAAATTACATCTATTCCCACAGATTTTTGATCTTTCCTGAGAGTAAGCTTCTCAAACCCTTTCTTTTCCGCGTAGGTTAAAACTCTCTGAGCGGTCTTACGCTGCCCTTTGGCATAAATGTCTAGAATATTAGACTTCAACTCTTTAAGATTGACGCCCACTTTTTCTATATCTTCTTCCTCTTCCTCAGGTTCTAAATCCATATCACCTTTCTTTTTGGTCTTAGATAGATTCACAAGCACCTGTTTCAGCTGGGAAGATGTCCCTGCCGCCGACATTTGCTTAATATTCTCCTTTTCTTTCATCACCGCCTCAAACTCTTTCTGAACTTTCAGCTCTTCTTCATCTGGTATTGTTTCCATCGTCCCTCGCTCATTTTTCTGATTTACCTCATAACTCATCCCTTTGAAAGAGCCCATGTCGTATTTGGCGCCAGGCAGCGCAAGAGATAGCATATCTCCATTATTCTGGGGACTTCCTTGCCGATGTACTGGTGAATACGTATCAACGCTGGACTGTGATCGGTTTCTCGACGTTTGAGGTTGAATAAGGTTAATTTGAAACGGAGATGGCTGTATTCCACCATTATCTGTATTTTGTACACTAACTTGTTCATTTGGCTGCGAATGGATATGTATTGGCGAGTTAGGCTGCGTTTGAATCATCGAATATCTGCGCATGGGATGATTTGCAGGGGATTGAGACCCTGAGTGGACCGCCTGTGAGAACTGATGTTGCATTTTCTGCTGAATTAATTCTTGCTGGGCCATTCGGCTGTAAAACTGTCCGCCGTCAATGCTATCTTCAACTACTCTCTTCCTTTCATCATCGAAAACGGCCTTTGGTTTCTCTGGAGACACAATTATTAGAAATGAGTTCTTCATTGTTAGTATACTTAGGACAATATCTTGATCATCTAGATAGATGCTCTTTTGGTCGAAGTATTTCAAAGAGAATTTTAAGACTGTGTTAATTAGCTGCTCATAGCCTCGAGATATTCTTCTGATAGCTTGCTGTGTTTTAGAATATCCTTCTAAATCTAATCGTCCACAGATTTCGTGGATTGTGAGGTTATAAACGTCGTGTCCCTAGGTAAGAAGGTGATTTCTTAATAGCCAATAGCTTGTAGTTATTTACTTTCTTGACTGTGTCTAAGAATTGCTCGGATTGGATAAATTTTTTCTCTTCTCGCAGGATTTTGAGTTCGTCCTCGAATCGATCGAGAAAGCGTATCATTTTCACCATGTCTTTTCTATGAGCAGTTAGTATTCGATGGAAAAATGGCGGTGTTACTCCATTTGTTGATGAATGAGAAATCCTGCCCACCCTTTGAAATCACAGAAGCCAAAATTAAAAATTTTAATACATTTATTGAGGCATGTAAACCGAATCATGATCATCCGAGAGATTCCAGGCTACTCATCTCAATACGAAAGTGCGAAGATAACGAAAAATGGATGTCTTGGAATGATATCCGGTGCGAGATGAATCGTATTATTTCATCTCATGATGAAAAAATTGTTGCCTAACAATATTGGCAGAGTGCTCAGGGCTTTTTCAATTTTGGTACACAATAAAAACAATTTATGCGATTTTAAAACTGCGCCTTCACGTTTAAGAAATCAATATTGGGGGTATACTATGATATTTCGATACTTTAAGCTCAAAGAGTAAGCTTAGAGGCATTCGTTCGCACTTATCTAGAGTTAATTCAATCTTTGGTAGCAAAGTCAATGAGATTAATAAAGTAGTTATCTTTGAATCGAATTCCAAAAATTGTCTTAGGATATTCAATCTTATGGAATGGTTAACTCAAAAAGTGTAAGTGTTGTAAGACACTAAAATTTAACCTGCGATCTGCATGACCAACAAATTAATTTTCAAATAATATCTTAAGAAGAAGTGATGAGCGACTATGTCGCCACGTTCAAGCTCCTCGTTTAGGGATTACTTCCTAATTGCCTTACCTTCCAAGAATTTAATCATTTTCAAAAAAAAAATTAAAATTTCTTGACTTTTTTAGGTGACAGGTGTCAATCAAAGAATGAGTTAGAATTGTATAAATAGTTATGTATCCGGTCTTTCTTATTCAAACTTTAATCAATAATAAAATCAGCAAGGTATTAAAATATACTTATGGATACCAAGGAAGCTCAAGACAAGAGAAAAGAGGCAGAAATCCCTCTCTTCAAAACGATTCCCAAACTCTGCGGAGAAGTACCTTACGTTTCTCTGCTAAATGTGCCTACTCCAATCGTCAAAATGGAAAAACTCGGTGAATTTCTTGGTCATGATGCTCTCTACTGCAAAGATGACGGCGTCACCGCAACAGCTTATGGAGGGAACAAACCTAGGAAGCTGGAGTTTATCCTCGCAGACGCTGTCGCAAAAGGAGCGAAGAGAGTTCTCACTTATGGCGGTGCTGGATCAAATCACGCACTGGCTACAGCAGCTCATGCTAAGACTCTCGGAATGGCCTGCACTGCTATACTTTGCCCTCAACCCAAGTCAATATCCTGTCACAAGAACTTGATGTATCATAGCGTATTGGGAACTGAGTTAATTATGTGCCCCTTTGATGGTTGGAACAAAAAAACAGAGGAAACAATCCAAAAATGGGAAAAGGAGGAAGGTGTAGCTCCCTACATTGTGCCTTCAGGAGGCACCTGCGTCCATGGAGTGTTAGGATACATTAATGCAGCTTTAGAGCTGGGAGAACAGATCAAAGCAGGTGCGATGCCTTCACCAGATGTCATCTACGTTGCTGCAGGAACGTTTGGGACGGTTGCTGGAATCACTCTCGGAATGAAACTCCTGAAAGAAAAAGCTGCCGTCAAGCCAATAAGAATCTCTTTCCCAGAGTTTTACCTTCAATCCAGCTACGATAAACTGATAGAAGATGTATGTACACTACTTAAAGAGAAAGGAGAGGTTCCTATTGAACTTCCAGATGAGAAAGAGAGGAAAATCATTGATGATTTCTATGGTGCAGGGTATGCGGTCGAAACTGCTGAACATCGAGAGCTGCTGGAAACAATATTAAAATTAGAAAAGATGGAACTGGAGACCACTTATACGATCAAACCGATGACAGCGCTGATAGAAGATGTCAAGAAAGGTAATTTAGAAGGGAAAGTGGCTCTCTTCTGGAGAACCAATAACTCCATCAATTTAAGACCATTAATTGAAAAAGGAGATGTCGAGAAACTCCCAAAGGAGTTCCAAGAATATATTAAAAGCGAGTAAGCAGTAACTAGCAATTTAGAACACCGGCCATACTTCTTGCTTCTGATTAAATAAATAATCTAAACCCCCACTACATCTGTCAATGTGATGAAGATTGATAATATTTATTCTTAGGAGTCTGATAAATCTCATGAAAAATCTGATAAGGAAGGAAATTTGATCTGATGCAGCATGCATTTAATCTGCTAAAATGATTGTTTCTAAGATAAATTTGATCCATCAACCTGTTCATTTCACAAATAAAAAACAAATAATTGTTATTAGTCATTACAGGAATACCAGACTCTATTCGACAAGAATGTCAGCATAAAAATTCATGGGGGTTTGATTAAACTAAATAGGTTCTGTGTAATTTTTCAGATTCTTTTTTCTCTTTTAAAAATTTATCATGCAATTACCCTTTGAAACGTTTGATTTGTTGAACTATTATTTTAAGAAGACGTGATTCTATCGAATAAATAATTCCTCGAAAATTTATGATTCTAATTCGTTGTATGAGAATCTTCTCCTTGGAGGTATTTACAAAAATAAAAAAACAGCAGAATATTACAAGAAACTCATGGATAGCAAAGAAGCTCAAGACAAGAGAAAAGAGCCAGAAATCCCTCTTTTCAAAATGATTCCCAAACTTCGCGGAACCGTTCCTTACGTTTCTCTGACAAATGGACCTACTCCAATCTTCAAAATGGAAAAACTCGGTGAATTGCTTGGCCACGATGCTCTCTACTGCAAAGATGACGGTGTTACAGCAACAGGATACGGTGGAAACAAGCCTAGGAAACTGGAGTTTATCCTCTCTGACGCCCTCTCAAAAGGAGCGAAGAGAGTCATCACTTATGGTGGTGCCGGATCAAATCACGCATTGGCTACAGCAGCCCATGCTAAGACTCTCGGAATGGCTTGCACGGCAATACTTTGCCATCAGCCCAAAACAATATCCTGCCACAAGAACTTGATGTACCATAGCGTGGTGGGAACTGAGTTGATTTTGAGCCCCTTTCGTGAATGGAATAAAAATACAGAGGAAGCTGTCCAAAAATGGGAAAAGGAGGAAGGTGTAGCTCCCTACATTGTGCCTGGTGGAGGTACTTGCGTCCATGGAGTGTTAGGATACATAAATGCTGTGCTGGAGCTGGGAGAACAGATCAAAGCAGGTGTGATGCCTTCACCAGATGTCATCTACGTTGCTGCAGGAACGTTTGGGACGGTTGCTGGAATCACTATCGGTCTGAAACTCCTGAAAGAAAAAGCTACCGTCAAGCCAATACGAGTCTCTTTCCCACAGTATTTCCCTCAAACCAAATATGATACACTGCTAGAAGAGGTATGTACACTACTAAAAGAGAAAGGAGAGGTTCCTATTGAACTTCCAGATGAGAAAGAGAGGAAAATCATTGATGACTATTATGGGGCAGGATATGCGGTCGAAACTCCGGAGTATCTAGAACTGCTGGAAACGATAGTAAAATTAGAAAAGATGGAACTGGAGACTACGTATACAATTAAACCAATGACAGCGCTGATAGATGATATCAAGAAAGGTAATTTAGAAGGGAAAGTGGCTCTCTTCTGGAGAACCAATAATTCCAACAATTTGATACCAATAATTGAGAAAGGAGATGCCCAGAAACTGCCAAAGGAGTTCCAAGATTATATTAAAAGCGATTTCACTATGCCTAGCATTTAGAATATTGGCTAAATAAATCTATCCTCCATTAAATTCGTCAATGTGATGAGGTTTCATAAATATTTACTCTTTTTTGAGTCGGATAAAGCGCACAAAAATCAGATAAGGAAAGAAATTTGGTCCAGCACAGCATGCATCAAATTTGCTAAAATGATCTATTTCTGAGATAAGTTTGATCCATCTACCTGTTCATTTCACAAGAAAAACAAATAATTATTAGTCATTACAGGAATACAGTAGCCTATTCAACAAGAATGTCTTCTTACAATTCAAGGATTTTGACAAGCTCAATACTCTCTGTATGTTGTCAAGGCTTTTGAAGGATTCTTTTTTCCCCTTTTAAAATTTTATCGTGTAATTACCCGTTAGAACGCTTTATTTGTTGAGTAACTTATGAGGAAGACGTGATTCTCTCGAATAAACAGTAACTTGAGAGTTTATGATTTTTAATTGTCTGCAGGATTTTTCTCTATAGAAGTATTTAATAAAAATTAAACCCACAGAATATTAAAATATACTCATGGAACCCCAAGTGAATGCAGAAAAGACACAAGAGGTAGAAATCCCTCTTTTCAAAGTGATTCCCAAACTTCGTGGGCAGGTCCCTCACGCGTCTCTGACAAATGTGCCTACCCCTCTTTTCAAAATGGAAAAGCTCGGTGAATTTCTTGGCCATGATGCTCTCTACATCAAAGATGATGGAGCTACTTCAACAGTATATGGTGGAAACAAGGCTCGTAAGCTAGAGTTCATCCTGGTAGAAGCCGCTGCGAAAGGAGCAAAGAGAGTCATCACAAATGGAGCCGCGAGCTCAAATCACGCATTGGCCACAGCAGCCCATGCTAAGAGACTCGGCTTGGCCTGCACCGCAATACTTTTCCCTCAGCCAAAAACAACAACTTGCCGCAATAACTTGCTTTGTCATAGTGCGTTGGGTACAGAATTAATCATGTGCCCGCTTGAAGAATATGAGAAAAAGACTGAGGAAGTCGCGAAAAAATGGGAAAAAGAAGAGGGTGTTGCCCCTTACATCGTACCTACAGGAGGCACGAGTGTTCTTGGTACATTAGGTTACGTCAATGCCGCCTTAGAGCTGGGAGAACAGATTAAAGCAGGTGTGATGCCTTCGCCTGATGTCATCTATGTTGTTGCAGGAACCTTTGGAACTGTTATTGGAGTTACGCTTGGAATGAAACTCCTGAAAGAGAAAGCTCGTGTCAAACCAATAAGAATCTCATATCCTGATTTATTCCCACAGGAATCATATGACAAACTGCTTGAGGATGTGGCTTCGCTGATTAAAGAAACAGGAGATGTGACCTTCGATCTACCAGATGCGGAAGAGAGGAAAATCATTGATGATTTCTATGGCGAAGGATATGCGATTGAAACGGCTGAACATCGAGAGATACTGGAGACCGTTTTAAGATTAGAAAATATAGAGCTGGAGACTACTTATACAGTGCGAGCGATGGCAGCTCTCATGGATGATGTTAAAAAAGGCAACTTAAAAGGAAAGGTGGCTCTCTTTTGGAGAACTAATAATACTAGCGATTTGACCCCATTGATCGAGAAAGGAGATCGTGAAAAGCTGCCGAAAGAGTTCCAAGAATACGTGTAGCAAAGTAAGATGAGTTTAATAGTTAGGATAGCAGATATTGCTTCGTTCTTAATAAATAAACACAATAAACTGGACTATTTAATGAGGATTCTGAGATATATACTTGGCTCGTAGCCTGATAAATTTCTGAAAAACAAAAAGCTTGTTAGATGAGTGAATCCGTGTACAAATTGAAATAAACCCTTATAATGATCGATTAGAATCAGTACATTTGAGATAGCTAGCTCTAGTTATGGAGTTGAGAACCAATTAGGTATCAATTTGCTCTGATGAAACGAAGTACGAAATTAACAACTGATAAGATATATATACTACACACACTAAACATATACTTGCCTTTAGTACACTCAAACGAATCCTTCTCTTTTGATTTGCAAGCTTTTAGATGGTTCACCGTAGTGATTTTTCTTAGAATAAGATAGCAAAATCACTATATTTCTATCTTAATTTGATCTTCACTTTCAAATCAAAATGAACCTCCAAGAACACTAAGGCTTTGAATAATTTTATTAAATAATTGATAAGTTTCCATAAAAGTATTAGTAGAGTCAAATTAATTCTTTTTTATGCTGAGTATATTGGATTAACTCACAAATTTATATTAAATATTGCTAGAAATTTATGACAATTTTTTCTTCCGATGTTATTAGAAAATTCCAATAAGAGAAGTACCAGCTCTACCAAACACACGCAATCTTTTTTTAATAAGCTATAAACTCCCAGTACACTTTATTTGATCCAAACGTTTTTGTGACAATAAGAGGAAAATCCTTTACTCAAAAAAGTAATTATGATCCTTATCGCTCACTTTTTTGTACCATGACCTGTTAACGAATTTTATCTTTCTTTGCATTAATTCGATTATAAATTTTCAACTCTAACTCTGATTTAAATTTTTGAAAATTTATTGGCAATAAACCTATCAAGCCATTATGCCTCGAACCTATTTCCCAGACAATTCACATGAAAACATTTCAAAAGATACGACAAACATTACAGCTTTGAGTTGAATAATTCTCATCTGGATCACCTCTTCTTTTTTTCAGATGATTGTTGTATTGCTTCGTGTGCGGGTTAGTATCAGTAAAAATCTCAGGCTTAATGTAGGATTCTCGAGCAAGGTCACTCATCTCATCGTTGGAATCTCCTGTTATTTTCCTTCTTGAAGCACTGTCTTCTCCAGTACTAACAGAGGGCTTTAGCGACCCTCTAAGACTTTCAGGAGACTCGGTCTTCGAATCCTGTTTTTTGGACTCTTCTGGTGCTTTTCCACCACTCAGCTGTCCACCTCCGTCTGCTTGGCCACTCACCCTAACATCTTCATTCGGATTGAGATCTCCAACGTAAATTTCACCTTCTGAGCGCTTTACATAGGCTCCTCTGAAGTTTTTACCAATTAGCCTCGCGGTCTCTTTCCTCCTTCGTCCAGCATAAACCCCTTGCAATCTTTCAATGAATTCGGTCTGCATAAGCTCCTGCACATGGATCGGGCGAAACTTTTGCGTGTTATTAAAAATCTCCTGCGCTTGCGCTTTGAACTTCGTTATGTCTCGATCAAAATACTCCATCTCATCTTCATCTTTGAAAATCGATGCCATCCTCGTCAGCAATTCCAAGAATGACTCAAACTCCTCTCCTTTCAGGTATCCTTTGGAGCCTTGGTCATTTATCTTGAAGCAAAAATCAATTTTTTCAGGCAGATTCCCTCGAAGCAGAAGCGATGTACAGCACAGGAATTCTTTGAAATCCATGTTGTTATCTTTATTCATATCGAAATACTCGAAGATCTTGCAATAAATCTCCTCTCTAATAGAAATCCCGCGCTCTGTGGCGATGCTAGTTATCAGTGCTAGGAAAACTTCATAAGATAAGCCGTCGGTTTCTGATAGGCCATTTTCCTTTTTCATATCTAAAAACTTTTCCTGGATCGCCTTGATTTCCTCCTTCGAAAATTTAGTCATTTTTGCCAGAGTATAATGAGTGAGGTTGGTCTGTTGATCCCATTTCTGAGTAAGCTCAAGTTCGAATTCCTCTTTCAAGCTGGTGATCTCCTCAGAAGTCACCTTATACGACTTCACTTTTTCTGCAAGATGATGCCAGCAAACTTGTCGTTGTAAAATAAGACGGTAGTTTTTCATTGCGCCGTATTTGTCTTCAAAAACTGTACTTTTAATTAACTCGAAAATTGCCAGGGTGCATTTCTCCATAAAAAGCCACTATATTCGAAGAAAGATGAGAGAAGTTAGAGGATGCAATAAATACGTTTCGGTTTTCGATGAGGCTTGAGATAATGTAATAAACGGACGCGAAATTCAAAATGTCGACGTAGAGAGGTATGAGAAGGCTTGGCAGGACCATTTCGATGAAATTGCTGAGATTAGCGATCTCTTGAGGGTTAGACATGTTGTATATTTTCGGAAACACGCCGGACAGAGCGCGATATTCTGCATGGAAGCCAAATAAGTTCATGCCTCTCTCTATCTTTGAGAAAAAGGAGGACGGAAGCACCTTCTCAATGAGGTAACTAAAAACCCAAAATGCATTCTCTTCGTCCAGAAAAATCAGTAAGAAACAGACAATTTGATTCATTCCCTTGCGAAGTAAAAGAAAATTAACTCAGGAGTTCTTTTCTCTATTAAGTACTTGCACATATCCGATGTCAGGATTTCTCATGCAGAAAGCGCGGCATACGTTAGCCATGTCAGCTCTGCACTTTTCAGTCGGAGTGGACGCTTGGGCTTGCATCAAGAATTCTCTCATTGAATAACTGAACACCTCTTTATCAGTCCTCCCATCAAGGACGTCCTTTTTAATCAAAGCTAGGTTATAGTCGCTAGACTCCATCCCTTTAATGGATTCTTGATAGTCCTCGTAACTTGCCGTTTTTTTCATTTCGCTAAAAGAGAGAGAGAAGAAAAGGTTTAAAAATCAATATGGGAGTTGATTAGATTATGTTATACGCGAGGTCAGGGATATTTTTCACCCATTTTAAACCGATCTCGGAGTTTTTATTCCAGGCAATCGTGGACTAGAGAGCGTTAGAGATAATAAGCAAGCATTTGGACTACATTAGCTTTAAGTTTTGCCTGCACTTCCATATCTTCGTCGCAGACATCACAAACTCGATGCGGAATCTCATCTAAGTAGCCGGGTACCTAAAGTGAATCGCCGCGAGTGCGCGGTGGAAATAGTTGAAGGCATTTCGCACGAAATTAATTACAGTTCTTTTTTTTGTTCCACAATCAGCGCAGATAGTTTGATTGCAACGCTTGCATAGATGTCGAAGTCGGAGTATACCAAACTCCTGATGACAGAGACTGCATTTCTTAGCTGGCTCGTTTTCAGTTTTGTTTTCCATCCAAGCGACTTACCTTTAATCCTTGTAGTAAAACTTATTAATTAAATCAAGAGTAATGACTTAAAACACGTCAAAACCGAATTATTGAGTACAGTTTCCTTATCGATACAGCTCTGAACCCGAAAGTGCTCTAAGATGACTCTCTTAAACTAAGACCCTGCACATTGAACGGTATGTCCCTCTAGAGAGACAACATATCAGAATACTCTAGCTGGCGTTGTTATAAATTTAGTCTGCATTTTTATTTGAAACAACAAAAAGCGCTTTCATCTACAAGAGGGTTTTTTGTTTCAATTTTGCTAATTCTTGATGGTAACTGTCTGAAAAGCTACTGAATCGTAAAAATAATTCACAAAGATAACACAGCTTTGTATCAAATGCGATTGTTATGCAGTATCAGTGTTTTAAAAACAATTTCCGACGTTTATCGAAGAATGAAACTCTCTAAGTCTTCCCAGAAATGATTCTTGAGTGTCAAGTCTAGATGTCTTCTTGTTCGATCAATCTATTAGAGGAGAAAGAGAGCGAATGAGCATTGTCGGTTCAAATTAATGTTGATATACTTCTAGAACTCTGACATTCCATTTCTTTACGTTCTCAGGGAGCGGCATGTCCTTATACTTTGTGAAGAAGCCACGAACTAATTTTTTTTGGGTATAGAACGAATCAGTATAAAAATCCGGAGCATTGCTGTTACTTCTGCTGAAGAGAATTGAAGGTTTGTTTCCATCTGGGAAGTCACTAAATTGATGCGAAATACCTGTCACAAACAAAGCCACGATTTTATTCCTTTTATTGTAGGGTAAATGATCAGCAGTTCTAACGGGTGAGCAATACCAAGCATTGTTTTGTTTAATCTCGGAGATGTTATCAAGTACGTCAAACGTAACCATTTTCCCTCTGATATTTCTGCGGACGGTGACCTTTGACTTCTCGAAAGCAGAGAAAGTCGAATTAACATCCTGATATCTGGATTAGTGTGAGTGGTTGTTTGAATGATATCATATTATACCTTCCATCCTCCAAAAACGATTTTGCGTTCGAGAGAGTTATTCCTCCTTGGAGATTGTTAGCAAGCACAATAATAATCGGTCTTGATTCTCCGAAAGGAGCTGATTGAGAGAGAGTAAGACAAAAGAACTAGCCTCTGAGAATTACTTGGCATCCTTAAAATTTGATCGAGCTTGCAAAGTTGCTCCTTATTCGCTTGACCCTCAGGACTATATACAGGAAATTTATCGCTTGCTATCGCTGACAATAGGCTTACCCCTCTTTTCCAGTTGATGCTTTTTCGGTGGCAAAGAAATCCAAAGAAAATTTGAAAGACTACAATCTTAATTAAGCAATCGCTCAGGCAAATAGCTTTCTACCTTTTCCAGTCTTCGAAGCGCCTTATTTTTGTGATCGAGGGCTTTCTCCAGCTTCAATGCAAAATCAACGATTCTAATATATTCCCTTTCCTACAATACAATGTTCATTGAACACTTCCTTAGACAATCTAAATACTTTTTGAGCTGCATGGTCCTTCTCTTCCTCCATTTGATCACCGCCAGCGCCACCCTCAGCAGTTTTCACTCTTTTTGAGGGATGTGCTCCCTCAATATCATCCTTACGCTCTTCTCTGTGTCTGTCCTTTTCCTTATCTATATGATCAAATAAGTTAAGAAACCCACCAAAGTCCACCTTTATGTTTCTTTTCTTTTTCTTTTCCTTTGAGAGGTACGACTGTATAACTGAAAAAGAAATTGAAATTGGCTCTATGTTTGTAACAATAGGTACTTGAACTCTGAATTTATGGCTTCTGAGTAGTCTTTCTTCCCCGTGAAATAGTTAACAATTTCCTCTATAAGAGTTTAAAGCACGCCGCTATTTAATATTGTTTATTACCCCTATCGAAGGTGTTTATGATTTGTAGGTTGAGCCTTTTGATTTCATCGTAGTATTTATTTTCTGGATATTTAGAAGGGTTTTGCACGCTGTCCAGGTACAACCACAATGAACCAAGATCGTAGATTTTTTGGGTTTGAGCGGGCTGCCAGGCTATGGAGATACTGTGTGAAAAGTTTGAAAATTATAGCTAAAATGAACCTGTTTTTGTGTAAATGCTAATTTTTGTTCCTCCAAAGTTCAGGTAGTCGTCCTTGGCCTTGATAGGCTTGTTATTGACAATGTATTCTCGCAACAAAGCCAACGGATCGGCTGTGGAGATCTCTTTTCTTCGGCTTGTCATCTTTTTGGATTTGATTTTCGAAAATAAATATAATAACCTAAGCCCCCGCTATTCGCGAAATTAATGCGAGGTTTCGACCCGCTCTAATTCATAATTCTATTTAATTAGTCACTAAGCTCATTGCTAAGTGCTAACTATTAGATAACACAGTTTAACTACGAATGAAGGCGAGCTCATCGCCATTTAATAGTTTGTGTAATGAAAGGCCGAAAGCAAAAATTTTTATTCCTTTACGATTGTATTATTTTCTTTGCATGGACTTCTTATATATTTTAACAGTATAAATGAAAACTACGATGAATGGAGAGGCGGTTAGTTACGAAATATTGCAGTAGCCATGAGGAAATCTTTTGATCTAATCGGTACTAATGCAAATAAATAACGTAAAAATTAATATATATATTTATTCACCGTACGACTACTAGTTCAACATGAACAAGGTTCCTTCCTCAAGACCATCACTTAAGATGATGGATCCTGCTCAGGTTAAGATAAACTACGAGAATGATTATCCAAAAATTCTCGTTGGGAGGTACAGACCAGAAATGGGATTAATCGCAACAAAAGCAGCGGTCGCTGCTGACAAAATAGTCAATTACGTGATCGATCGTTCGGTGGAAATTCTCATGTCACACCACCTGGAGAAAAAAATGATGCCTCACGTCAAAAATAGCTATCTCGGGCTGATTCATAGCTGTGTTAATGCCGAATTTATTGATCATGGAACTGTTGCACAAGACCTGAGAGAAGATGATGAGCCTGTAATCATTATATTATACTGCAGTCCCTTGACATAATGCAGCAACTTGATCCAATAGACAATTGGGGCAGATATCATTTAAATTTACAAAAAAGAGAGGATTCGAAGAAAGAAAGTATAAATTCAAGAGCTTTTCATTTGTTGCTTATTATGGTTCGCGAACGAAAGCAGCTCAAGACAACTGGAACAAATTTGACAAATCACCGATCGAACCGTTTGAGTTTAAATCTTCTTATGGTAAGGCGAAAGAAAATGCGAAGAGGCATTTGCTTGTAAGCTGATAATTCGTGTGTCATTGTGAAACTGAAAAATTCCTATTTTGATAGAAAATTGATACTGATGAGCTGCCATTACCTATAGAATTAAACGAAGAAAGGCCAATCGATCCTCAAGAGAGTACAATATTAAAATGAGTGCACATAATGACATATGCTAATATAGATAAACTGAGAGAAGAGAAAGAACAGAAATTGATGAAGATATTCAATGCTGAAAAAGAGCGCCAAGCTTTAAGAGTAAGTTGACGGTACAGAGAGAATCTAAAAAAACGTATAGGCCGCATTAAATGCTCCTGTAAAAGGCAAAGGCGGCAACTCTGAGAAATCAAAGAAGCAGTTCACTTACGATTTCAACGGGAAGGTGATTATTCTGAAGCATGTGAACCAAGAAAAGTTTCCTCCGACACTCTATTCTGTCGAGTAAGCTAATTTTTTCATCACACTGTTTTAGTTGACGACTGCTTGCCATCTAGGTCTACAATTGCCCAAGAGAGGCCTCGTACCCCTGTAAATCAGCCTAAAAAGAAAAAAGTACCTGAAATTGATGGCTCGAAATTCTATGGTGCTCCAGAGCCGAAGGAAACAAAAGATCAAAACTCAACAAGACGATACACGAAAGGAGGAATCACTGATGACCGTGAACTTATCAAGCAGTTCAGAAAACATACAGATCCTATGCCATGGGAATTGATTACTCCCAGAGAGGGCGTTGCATTGAAAGAAGGCTTTAAAATGAAGCAGGGCCCCGAGTTTGGAAGCTCAAGGACAATGACTTTAACTGACGAAACCTTGAGAATTACGGCAAATGAATACAGATCGAAATTGCGCTCTGCCCAGATTGGTAAAGGGCCTGATGGAGATAACCGATTTTCGCAGACTGAACCCGTAGAAATGACGAGACCTAGCACCACACTGAATGTCCCAAGGGGAACTCGACAAAAGACAAATCATTTTTCGACATTACCGCCATTAGAGACTGACGAGTTCAAGTCAGATATAAAGATCCATTCCGCAAGACTTTTCGAGACGCTAACGAAACCGGCTGAAAAAGCTACTCCTATGTCAACGCTAACAACCACAGACCAGCATTTAATGTCTGCAAAATCTGATTATAATAGTTCCATAAAAGTAAAAATGGGAGAGCAGAACACCATGACGAAAGTTGATGAATTCAACATGAAAATTCTTCAAGCTGGTGATTGGGGAAGGATTCAAAACCAATATGGATTCGCTCCGCCAGTGTCTTTCCCTAAGGCCCGGCCAAGCACTGTTAAATCAACTATTGGAGTGCTGAAATCTCCGAGAGAGAGGGAAGCTCGTAAAGGCAGTCTGAGTAATACGGAATCGTTCCTCAAATCCATGAGAGAAACCAAGACTTCAGGCTTTATATAAAGAGCGATTTCACTGTTTTTAATCAATTTTTGCCAATGTTTTCATGAGAATTGAACCTTTTTTTGCATCTTGGGCATCCACTAATCTCTACCAAGTTGCTGTAATGAACATTTTTTATTTGAACTCAGTATTTTTCATAATAATTGATGATTAACAGTTTCTGAAATTTACGATTGGCTTTGATTATATAGGGAATCCTTAGCCTCCTTATCATGTAAATTCAAAATAAATTAGAACAAAGCTTTCTCAATGATTAATAACTTATATATCTCTCATTAAACAAACAAACTTACTTTAACATGAGAAAGAATAAATATTACAGACCTTTTTCACTGGTGTCTGAAAGGGATTATGCTGTTTTCAGGGCTCTATTACTGGGTGGCCTATCATGTGAACGAATTATCATCGAATTCGGGTATTGAGCGACCAGGAGCTCATTCACTTAATTTTTCAGTATTGAATTGATCAAATTTGAAATTTCTTCAAACTCGACTGGTTTTCCGACGACTTCCTCGATTCCAGCGGCCACTGCCGCTGTTTTAACTTCATTTTTGATATCTCCAGTAACCAGAATGATCGGTACAGGTTGTTTCTTTTGCTCTTTGAGGTACTCTAATATTTCTTTAGACGCTTCAACGCCTCCCTTTTGAGGCATCTGATGGTCAATAAGCACCAGCTGGATTTTATCAGCATTTTCTTTGAATTTCTCTATAGCTTCTATACCATTTGAGGCTTCGATGTAAGCTATATTGAGCTTCTCGAGGTAATTCTTCATAATAACTTGATTAAATTGATCATCATCTACAATTAACGCACATGGTTGCAATTGCTGCGACAGAAATTCGGATGGCATTTGCGTCGACCTAATTTGTCTCCTTGAAATCGTTGTTCCAAGCTGGTTATATCTAGATCGCGCTTTATCCATGCTTGTGTGCCTTTCAGATGTTTTTCTAACCGGCGTTGCCGCATCTAACCTAAAACCGATCTCAAACGTCGAGCCAATGCCCTCTTTTGAAAAAACAGAGATATTTCCATTCAACCTATTTGCCAATTCATTCGTAATCCATAATCCTAACCCAGACCCGACCTTCCGATCTTGAACGTTCTTGCTTACTTGCGAGAACTTTCGGAACAACTGAAGCTGTAATTGTTCAGGAATCCCGCAGCCAGTGTCAATTACTTGTACTTTGAGAGTGCCAGAAGAGTTTTCAAGTCCATGGATGTGCAAGAAATCATCCGGTCCCCAACGTTTCTTCTCCAAATCTAGCCACAGTGAGCTCTGATTCAGGAATCTTTTCTCTCTTGACTCATAGGGGATTAATGAGAATGAGTCGGGCTTGGAGTCAAAAACCGTGTCGGAACCAGCTGGAGCTTCTGGTTGCTTTTGCGTTGGCTCCCAGCTCACATGTATCGAAACGCTGCCTCTCGTCGTGAATTTGACGCTATTAGAGACCAAATTGAGAATTATTTGCAGAAATCTGTGGCTATCGAACATGAGGAAGGCTGGTACGTTCTTCGAGACACGAAAGGAGCCCTGAAGTTTTTTGTTTTTGATTATTTCGCTGGAGACTATCCAAACTTTCTGGAGTAATTCCGCGATATTGGTTGGTTCAAGAGTTACTTCCAAGTTCCCGTTCTCAAGCTTTCCAGAGTCCAGGATATTATGAATAAAATTTCGAATCATCATTCCACAAACTTTCGCATTGTCCAAGAAATCGCGAATTTCGGGGTTGACATTCCTTTCGGAAGCAATAGATAAATTCCCCAACAACCCATTCAAAGCGTTCTTTAGTTCATGAGAGAAAGTCCAAATAAACGTTTCTTTGTTTTCAATCATTCCTTTTTCTTGAGCCAGCTTTTTGCCCATTTCTTGTATTTTCGATTTATAGCCTTCAATTATCCGAATTAATTTCCTTTCTCGTTGAAGCGAAAAACTGACAAGAGTAAATATCAAAAGAGCCAAGAAAATTTCGATAGGAGCTTTCCTCAAGTAAGATTGAGCAATGCTAGGGTGCCCTGGGGTTTTTTCACTGGTAATTTGAGTGGAGACGAAAATTACAGTCATGACAACATTAAATAGCATAAATCGAGCTGAGCGGCTCAATAAACCTGTCAGGATAATAGCCCATTCGATATTATTAGATAGAACTTCCATCACTTCAGGATCGTAGTGAAAGATACACATTAAGGGCAGGATAGAGGCTAAAAGCATGTCGATAACGGAGGAATTGCTCTCCATCATTGATAGCACAGCAGGAAAAATTATAATACTCGCTTGCGAAACAAATTCGCGGTCCATTGTCCAAAAGCTGAACCCTGCAAAGAGTGCAAGGATCACCAGAAAACGAATCAAACAAAATTCAATATGAAGTTTTCTTGCGCAATCATCTTCAGGAGTAGTTTTCTCAAAAGAATTTTTGTAGAAGTATCGGAGTAAGCTGCAGAGTTTTAGAAAGTCCATATTAGAATTTTTTGTGAAGATTATATAAAACTGACGAAATGATTTACTTTGCTAGTTTAAAATCCATTTAAATAAAATTGTTTTGAATGAATGAAACTAATTCTGGCGTTGTCTCCACAGAAACCAGATTTAGAGGACCAAATTTAACAATATGGCCTTACAAACGAGTTGTTTACAATCTAGCACGTCACAAGCATCTGCACTTAGAGCATTGTTCAGTCTTTAGGAGGTAGCTAACACAAATTCTATAGATTATTTACACTCAGGGCTTAGTTAGAAATCATTGGTTCATACAAAAACTGAGGAATCATGATAACAAGAGCAATGTTCTTTACACAGCATTGACGAGGTAGAAGTGAAATAGCAAGTTATTTTAATCCAATATTCTTGAAGTTAATTAAAATCGATGTAAAGTGGATTTTTTCTTTTATTTAATCTTGAGTCATTGGATTTATTAGCGCGTTATCTCAAATTAATCTGCCAAAAACCCTGCGCTGTCGGAAATGTTTTGTGTGATATGATAGGAAGCGATGTTATTAGAAATCATGAAATTGAATAGAGTGAACTGGTTGATCAGAGAAGCGGTCAAATGAAACTGCAGATCTAAATAAAAGTTAGAGGCATTGTACATGTAGCATTAGATAAGCGTTCCAAATAAACCTAAAATATTGAGACTTCTTTCACTTTCGCCTAGTATAGCCAGCAGCATATGAGTTTGATTGATTCCGCCTTTGTTGATGTTATGTAAGATTTACATGCTCTTTAGTTTAATGAAAAGAATAAACTCAAGCAACTTCGTGTTTAATCAATTTCTTGGAAGTTTTCAAAAATTATTTCCTTGTTTTAGAGTTCAAATTATGAAATGACGAGTTTGTAATCCTACCGATTAAATATGGTCAGTGTTGGCAGTTCAAATTTCGCATGGAAGTGGGTATGTTTTATGTTGAACTAGATACAGAATAATGTAAAGCAAATATAAAGACAGTCAAGTGTTGACAAAAAAGTAATGGGGCTTACTTAATAAGCTAAAAACATATGGATATGAGAAGTGCTGGGTTGGCCTATTTGCTGCGTTGACTAGGTCTTTTTGTTTGACCTATATAATATTTCCGTGAACCCGGATATACTGGTGTAAGTCCATGTATTTTGCGAGCGGAACGACCTGATTTCGGTGTGTCTACAACCTTAACTACATCAAGGCTTTTAGGTGGTACTTCCTCTAACTTCTCTTTTTCTTCCTGCTTGGCCTCCGGTTCTTTTTTGGGAAGATCCAATACGATTTTCTTTTTCCGTCGAGTATAGGTTGTTAACAACTCAAATAAAGCTACTGTCAAAAGAACCAGCGAAACAATAGCATCAATAGTAGAACCTGTGAGGGATAAAATAATCAGGCCAACACCAATATTCGTCTGAGCTTCCTGGGAAAGAAACTCTTTGTCTTGATTCATTCCCAGCGCCAGTGCCATTGCCCCCATTGTTATCCTCACGACTTGATTGAAGATCACAACTCCAAACTTCAGCTTGGATTTAATGGGTCTAAATCCAATCAAAAGCACCAAGTAAAGGAAAGTGACAGTTGAGAACATGGCAGGAGCCACAACACCTAACTGCTGAACGAAGAATACTGTGAACATCATCCATAAATTCTGAACAATGAAGATCAATGTGAAATTTCGATTAATCCAGTAGTTATCTTTGAATCCTTCATTTAATATCTTCATTGACTCGGGAATCTTGATTGGGATTTTTGTAACAGTTTCAGTCTCTTCTTCTTCTTGCCCTTCAGTGACTTTAGTTGTTATCTTTTTCTTCTTGTTCAAGAGATACCAAAAGTAGGGTATCAGAAGAGAGTACATGATCACCACTATGGTTGCAATTCCCATAGAAACGCTTACATAAGTGTTTTCGCTTGCATTTTCTTTCATTTGAAGCATACCACCTAGCATCAGATTGCTGAAATCTTGGAGCAAGAAGCTGAGAAGAACATTCCATTTGAAAAGATCTCTGACTCTTTTGAGAAATCTTCCATAAGTATGGTTGTTCCTGAACAAGAAAGCTAGAACAGAGAAAACAATAATGACAATGAAGGATGTTGCTGCTTTGAAGATTGGAATTCCAGAATTTTCGAAGAGCGCAGTGTTAATCTGCCAAAAACTGAACATGGTTGTAGAAGAGTTTTTAGGAGCTAGTAAGGGCCCTCTCATATATGGAAAAGGATTAACGAGGTTTTGGCCGTCAAGAGCTGATCGTGTAAACCTCACATAGTTATCTGGAAAGCTGACGTAGAGAAAAATGAAGAGGGTTGAATCAGCAGGGAATGAAATTCCCATGATACTTGGGACAGTTATCCCACCAAGCAGGAGTATGGAAGAGGCTGAACTAAATACTGTGATTAGATTATTAACTGCAACAATCATGCCAAAAGAAGAATAAGCTTCTGTGGCACTTGGACATCCTTCCTGAGATGAATCCGTACAGAGTGAGCAAGTGGAAGTTTGATTATTTTTGTAAAATCCATAAGGACACTCGAATAGGCACGTTGAATTCAGAGAGTAGAAATATGTGCCACTAGCACAGCTCAAGCAGTCAGTCGGAAGACCACCTTTACAGCTCAGACAGCCTTTATCGTTACCAGAGTCAGAAGGCATGTAACAACTCTTACATGTATCATTGTCTGCATACCATCCATTTGTTGGACAACCACTCACACATGATGTGTTACTTGGGAGATAATATGTCCCAGTGAAGCAACTCGTACAATCTGTCTGAAGACCACCTGTACATGTTTGGCAAGCTCCACTTCCCGTAGAATAGCAAGTTATGCACGTATTTGTTATAGGGTCTTTGAAGTACCCATCAGGACAAGTGTTAACACATATGTTTTCAGAGGCGATATAAAAAGCATTCGTTTCACAAGATAAGCAATTATTGGAATCTCCTCCAGAACAAGTGATACATGTACGATGCAATTCTATAGGGTTGAGGGTGGAATAGCATGGTAAGCAGGTAGATGTTGCATCATCAGCATAATATCCACTAGGACATGAACCTAAACAAACGCGCCTACTTGGAAAATAGTAGTTTCCAGTCTCACAAGAGAGACAATTCGTCATTAAAATGCCAGAACATGATTTGCAACTCTTATGGACATCTGTTGTGGGGTTGGATGCGACATAGCAACGAATACATGTGAGGCTTGCAGCATCATTAAAATACCCAGTGGGACATGTATCCACACAAGTCTTGGTTGCTTTATCTAGTACCAAAGGAGAGTTGCAACTCAAACAATCATTAGAGTCTGGTCCCTCACAGGTAGCACAAGGATTTTCAGTGGGAGCAGAGGCTGTGTACTGGTAGCATTGTTTGCATTTATCATCTGAAGTGTCACCCCAATAACCAGGAGGACACCTTAGGAGGCACGTTCCATTGGTTGAAAATAGAAACGCTTCACCAGGTGCACATGAAGTACAACTTGTTGCAAGAGAATTGGTACATGTATAGCAAGTTTGTTGATAAGCAGCTGCGGTCGCTCTCGTATAGCATTTAATACAAGTATGAGAAGAGCTATCTTCCCAATAACCAACAGGACAGGTCAAGACGCATTTACTTGTTGTGGGATCATAGTAAAACGGCGTGTCACAAGTGAGACAATTGTTTGAGGCACCTCCATTACAGGTGGTGCATGGTCCATCTGGTGCAGAATAGCATTGAGCGCATTCATTATTCGGATAAGTTGTGCTAATAGCGTAATACCCATCAGGACATTTTAAAATGCAAGTCCTATCAGCGCCATTAATAAAGCGATATGTTCCTTCGACACAAGTGACACAGTTAGTAGAAGTACCACCATCACAAGTAGCACAAGCCAAAGTTGTCGACGGTGCCGTTGAAGGAGAATAACAAGGTTTACACGTCTTAGACCCAGAGTCTGGATACGTTCCCTGAGGACAAGGATTCGTGCATGCACCAGTGGCACTATTAAAATAATTACTCCCAGTACAAGTGAGACAGTTCGTTGAATAGGGTCCTTGACAAGTGGCGCAAGTTTGATAATTCCAATCTGAAACGTATTGAAAACATTTTATGCATTTGCCTGTAGTGGGGTCTTTGATGTAGGGAGTAGAGCAATCGGACACGCAGGTGTAGGTAGAGGTCAAGTATTTTCCAACTGGACACGTTGTACATTGATTGCTTCCAGTTCCACTGCATGTGTAGCAGGTGTAGTGGCAATTGCTGAGTCTAATTTGAACACTGTTAAATCCAAATGATTCATCGTTCGCACCACTTCCCAAATTTGATGTGATCTTAAGCTTTAATGTCGAACCCGTATGCTCAATAGGGTCTAATTCTCTGTCAAATACCTGATCAGCCCAGCTGTTAGAGCCACTACCACAATAACTGGGTAAACCGCTCCATTTAAAATCCCAAGCTTCTTCATAAACCAATTTATCATCAACATATATTTGCATTTTCTCACCATCCCAACTGTCGACGAAATACAATCTTATGCTCAGAATGACTGAATTATGCGATGTAAGGCCAGAGTAAGTCCTTTGTGCATATGCGCCAGATCCAAAATTATTATATCCTCCAACTATTGTTTCACTGCAAGTAGATGTAGGGGCAGGGGATCCCACATTAGAGGTCCAGCCCGACAAGTCCCAGTTATATGGGAATAGATCTTGAATAGTCGTAACTCCACCAGCAGTAATAGTCGTCGCGGCTGTCATGAGATTAGCTGGAAACGAGAAGGTTATTTACCTATGATGCTACGGAGTTGAATCCAAACGAGAATGAATGACGCTATTGAAAAGTTTTTTCCTGCTGATCTCATTGGTGAGCAGAAAGCAATTATGCTATTTCTTTGAATACGCCAATAATTAATTATGTCCGTAAAATTAAAGTAATTATTAACCTTACTATACACCCATACTCTAACAAATGAGGAACTATCCTTTGACAAGATGAATGCACCAATTTGATTGATAATTGAGTTATATTGGTGCTTATGGAGTTATCACACTCGACGACAAATATTTTTCAGGCGAAAAATGGCTCTGATAGTTCCACTAACTACTTTGATACTAAGCTGAATAACAGTTTTAGGTAAACACCTTCAATCGCAGTGTCTTAAGCATTGGTAGTCGGAATACGGAAGACTTAAAAAGAAATTGAGCATTTCAAATTTTTCATGAAATCCTAATTAGCCTAAGAGAGTGAGAAATCAGAAAATTAAAAAAATTGAGTTCCAAAGGGATAAAATGAACCTCTCAAATTTAAAGCGGAAAGGCTCTAATAGTCATTGGTCGGTTCAATACAACCAGCAGAACTCATCTGAGTGGTTTATTGCTTGATTCATCCTCAAATATGTCTTATCATCCAAAGAAAACTATGTAACAATTGCCGTTTGAAGTTCAAAAATTTTCCTGATATAAATCTGATAATATCAGCATATTTTCAGTCTCGCGACTAGAAAATCAATGTTATTGTCTCGTTTATGCTCTCATTATTTTAGTAATTCATTAATGTTTTAGAAGAATGGAAATTTCAAATTAATTAACCAATTTGTTTTGATAAAGCGATTAATGTTAGTTGGTTAAAAAAAAACGCCAGCATAATAATAAAAATGGAAAGCCCAAACTCGCGATCTCATGAGAGCAATATAATCCTCATAATAATTAACTGATATCACATTAACAGTTTGTATGACCAATCCATTTATTTAAGTTCATTTTCCTCTTCTTGGCCCCAAGTAGTATTTTCTCGTTCCAGGATATACCGGTTTTAAACCAGGTTTTCTGAGGGTGGAACGAACGGACATTGGTGTCTCTACAATCTGAACCTCATGAAGGTTTTTAGGTACTATTTCCTCCAACTTCTCTTCTTCTTTTTCCTGCTTGGCCTCTGGTTCATTGTGCAGAAGATCCAACACGATTTTCTTTTTCCGCCGAGTATAGGTTGTCAACAACTCAAATAAAGCTACTGTCAAAAGAATCAGCGAAACAATAGCATCAATAGTGGAGCCTGTGAGAGATAAAATAATCAGACCAACTCCAATATTCGTCTGAGCTTCCTGGGAAAGAAACTCTTTGTCTTGATTCATTCCCAGCGCCAGTGCCATTGCCCCCATTGTTATCCTCACGACTTGATTGAAGATCACAACTCCAAACTTCAGCTTGGATTTAATGGGTCTAAATCCAATCAAAAGCACCAAGTAAAGGAAAGTGACAGTTGAGAACATGGCAGGAGCCACAACACCTAACTGCTGAACGAAGAATACTGTGAACATCATCCATAAATTCTGAACAATGAAGATCAATGTGAAATTTCGATTAATCCAGTAGTTATCTTTGAATCCTTCATTTAATATCTTCATTGACTCGGGAATCTTGATTGGGATTTTTGTAACAGTTTCAGTCTCTTCTTCTTCTTGCCCTTCAGTGACTTTAGTTGTTATCTTTTTCTTCTTGTTCAAGAGATACCAAAAGTAGGGTATCAGAAGAGAGTACATGATCACCACTATGGTTGCAATTCCCATAGAAACGCTTACATAAGTGTTTTCGCTTGCATTTTCTTTCATTTGAAGCATACCACCTAGCATCAGATTGCTGAAATCTTGGAGCAAGAAGCTGAGAAGAACATTCCATTTGAAAAGATCTCTGACTCTTTTGAGAAATCTTCCATAAGTATGGTTGTTCCTGAACAAGAAAGCTAGAACAGAGAAAACAATAATGACAATGAAGGATGTTGCTGCTTTGAAGATTGGAATTCCAGAATTTTCGAAGAGCGCAGTGTTAATCTGCCAAAAACTGAACATGGTTGTAGAAGAGTTTTTAGGAGCTAGTAAGGGCCCTCTCATATATGGAAAAGGATTAACGAGGTTTTGGCCGTCAAGAGCTGATCGTGTAAACCTCACATAGTTATCTGGAAAGCTGACGTAGAGAAAAATGAAGAGGGTTGAATCAGCAGGGAATGAAATTCCCATGATACTTGGGACAGTTATCCCACCAAGCAGGAGTATGGAAGAGGCTGAACTAAATACTGTGATTAGATTATTAACTGCAACAATCATGCCAAAAGAAGAATAAGCTTCTGTGGCACTTGGACATCCTTCCTGAGATGAATCCGTACAGAGTGAGCAAGTGGAAGTTTGATTATTTTTGTAAAATCCATAAGGACACTCGAATAGGCACGTTGAATTCAGAGAGTAGAAATATGTGCCACTAGCACAGCTCAAGCAGTCAGTCGGAAGACCACCTTTACAGCTCAGACAGCCTTTATCGTTACCAGAGTCAGAAGGCATGTAACAACTCTTACATGTATCATTGTCTGCATACCATCCATTTGTTGGACAACCACTCACACATGATGTGTTACTTGGGAGATAATATGTCCCAGTGAAGCAACTCGTACAATCTGTCTGAAGACCACCTGTACATGTTTGGCAAGCTCCACTTCCCGTAGAATAGCAAGTTATGCACGTATTTGTTATAGGGTCTTTGAAGTACCCATCAGGACAAGTGTTAACACATATGTTTTCAGAGGCGATATAAAAAGCATTCGTTTCACAAGATAAGCAATTATTGGAATCTCCTCCAGAACAAGTGATACATGTACGATGCAATTCTATAGGGTTGAGGGTGGAATAGCATGGTAAGCAGGTAGATGTTGCATCATCAGCATAATATCCACTAGGACATGAACCTAAACAAACGCGCCTACTTGGAAAATAGTAGTTTCCAGTCTCACAAGAGAGACAATTCGTCATTAAAATGCCAGAACATGATTTGCAACTCTTATGGACATCTGTTGTGGGGTTGGATGCGACATAGCAACGAATACATGTGAGGCTTGCAGCATCATTAAAATACCCAGTGGGACATGTATCCACACAAGTCTTGGTTGCTTTATCTAGTACCAAAGGAGAGTTGCAACTCAAACAATCATTAGAGTCTGGTCCCTCACAGGTAGCACAAGGATTTTCAGTGGGAGCAGAGGCTGTGTACTGGTAGCATTGTTTGCATTTATCATCTGAAGTGTCACCCCAATAACCAGGAGGACACCTTAGGAGGCACGTTCCATTGGTTGAAAATAGAAACGCTTCACCAGGTGCACATGAAGTACAACTTGTTGCAAGAGAATTGGTACATGTATAGCAAGTTTGTTGATAAGCAGCTGCGGTCGCTCTCGTATAGCATTTAATACAAGTATGAGAAGAGCTATCTTCCCAATAACCAACAGGACAGGTCAAGACGCATTTACTTGTTGTGGGATCATAGTAAAACGGCGTGTCACAAGTGAGACAATTGTTTGAGGCACCTCCATTACAGGTGGTGCATGGTCCATCTGGTGCAGAATAGCATTGAGCGCATTCATTATTCGGATAAGTTGTGCTAATAGCGTAATACCCATCAGGACATTTTAAAATGCAAGTCCTATCAGCGCCATTAATAAAGCGATATGTTCCTTCGACACAAGTGACACAGTTAGTAGAAGTACCACCATCACAAGTAGCACAAGCCAAAGTTGTCGACGGTGCCGTTGAAGGAGAATAACAAGGTTTACACGTCTTAGACCCAGAGTCTGGATACGTTCCCTGAGGACAAGGATTCGTGCATGCACCAGTGGCACTATTAAAATAATTACTCCCAGTACAAGTGAGACAGTTCGTTGAATAGGGTCCTTGACAAGTGGCGCAAGTTTGATAATTCCAATCTGAAACGTATTGAAAACATTTTATGCATTTGCCTGTAGTGGGGTCTTTGATGTAGGGAGTAGAGCAATCGGACACGCAGGTGTAGGTAGAGGTCAAGTATTTTCCAACTGGACACGTTGTACATTGATTGCTTCCAGTTCCACTGCATGTGTAGCAGGTGTAGTGGCAATTGCTGAGTCTAATTTGAACACTGTTAAATCCAAATGATTCATCGTTCGCACCACTTCCCAAATTTGATGTGATCTTAAGCTTTAATGTCGAACCCGTATGCTCAATAGGGTCTAATTCTCTGTCAAATACCTGATCAGCCCAGCTGTTAGAGCCACTACCACAATAACTGGGTAAACCGCTCCATTTAAAATCCCAAGCTTCTTCATAAACCAATTTATCATCAACATATATTTGCATTTTCTCACCATCCCAACTGTCGACGAAATACAATCTTATGCTCAGAATGACTGAATTATGCGATGTAAGGCCAGAGTAAGTCCTTTGTGCATATGCGCCAGATCCAAAATTATTATATCCTCCAACTATTGTTTCACTGCAAGTAGATGTAGGGGCAGGGGATCCCACATTAGAAGTCCAAGTACTCTGATCAAAGTTATATGGGAATAGATCTTGAATAGTCGTAACTCCACCAGCAGTGATAGTTGTTTCAGGAGCTACCATCACGAAATTAACTAAAAAACTCGAAGGAATATACCTATAATGGTGTGGAAACGAGTCCAGAATAGAAATATTAGCAATTTAAGACTGTCGATTCTCATCCTCCAGCAGAATGAACAGATAAATATTTTAGAATTTCTTCTCTGAATGCAACAATAATTATATTAAAATACGTTCAATATAGTTAATAATTACTCATGTTAATCCAACTATTGACTGAAATTAGCATGCCAAAAAATTTGAAAATTTCCAATTTTGAATACAATCTCTGATTAACAAGAGACATGAGATCAGGTGATTCGACATTTCTATTCGATCATTTGGTTGGGCGAAACCGCTCAATTATGAGGTAAAGTCCGTAACTCATCGCAGACAGCAAAGTCAAGGCAGGCAGAAGAGTGAAATTAAGTCATCCTTACCTGTTTTCCTCTTTTCGATATGTATTTTGAAATAAAATACTTCTTTATAAAATTTTGGACTTTGAACTTCCTCTCAAGTTATTATGATTCTAACATATGAAATTTGTGAAATTGAATTCAATTTTCTGAGTCTGAAAGAATGAGACCAAATTCAAAATTAATAGCAGATGTTACCATCTATTAGAATTAAATAAACAATTCGAAATAAAGGCGGTAAATCCTTCTTGGCTGCTCTTATTTGATGCGAGATTGTGGAAAACTATTCACCATGCATTGAATCCTTGCAGACTCAAAATTATCAATTCGTTTTCAGAAAATGAAATGAGCGTCTATTTAATTGGAATGAGTCTTGTAATTTTGCTTCCATTAGGAACATAAACTTGATTTTCGGAGAATCAATTCCTGTAACTTAGTCCTAGGGAGCTAGAACTAAGGAACTCTATGGAATAAAGCTCTCTTTGAAGCAAGATTCAAATTGTAACAGTATTGATTAAAAATGAAGACATTCTTCGTGTTCACTCACCTTTATCGAGGGTAGAAATACAAAATTTCCTTGGCTTGGATATTATCGAAAAACTAGCATTCCACTGAAAAGTTGCTGAAAAAATTCATGCCTTTACATCAGAAGTCTAATTCAAGTTTCTCTCATGCTCGATCCAAAGCTGATTCGCCTATAAGATCAGCTACCACCTCAATCTCGCAATTTCTGACCTTTACTCGAAGCTTTTTGTCTTTTCAAGCGATGGAAATGGCAGATTTCTATTTTTTCCCTCGTTATTATCGTTTTTGCATTTCTTAACTCAACATCTATTGACCTAGCAATCATATTCTGACTTGTCGTGTAGGATCAAGACTCAGCAATTTGAAATCATCCTAAATTACTGAGATCACTATTCCACTTGCCGCCCGACCTGAGCTAATTGTAGCTTTTTAGATCGGAATTTACAAAATTTGGGAATTATTTGTGATCTGGTCATCCATTCTACTCCGTATACAAAAGGCTTACCAAATCTGACCGGTTCCCAAAAACGCGTTGTAAATAAATTTAGCTAATATAATCTGACAATAATCACACTCTCAAGCAAAAATTTAAAGAGGATCAAATCCAATTTCCCCGGCCTCAGCCAGTATTTTATCTTCTTTGATCTCATTTTAAGTAGCTACCAAAATAAACATCAAAATTATGCCGTTTGATTTGTTACCAAACCAAGCGCTGAAATGTATGCTTGAATTTCTGGATTTGAAGGACTATTTGAACCTTAAATTGGTCTGCAAGCAGTTTGTGCACGCTGTAACCTACTATGAAAGCTTCTGGGCAAGGGAATGCATGAAAAGCTTCTTCTCATTTGACCTAGAGTCGTTTTCGTAACCGATGCTTCCTGATATCAGCAATCTAATTTTGTATCAGCGGGTTCTATGAATCCAAAGAATATAAAGACCGTCTGAAAGAACTTACAGGAAATTATAGCGGCAGGAATTGGGGGAATTTGCTTAAGACATCACAATATACCAAAGGAAAGCTCACGGAATGCCTCACGGACATCATGACAGAAACCCAGGCTGAGTCGCTTGTGAAATTTTTATCTCAGCAGTTGAAAGGTTGAAAGCTTCTTTCAGTTTGGAATGGCTTAACGTTCATTTTGTTGCATTGCGCAGAGCCCTCATTATTAACGCCAAAGCTCAGAAGAGAAACTGTAATGTGCCCAACAAAGTCAGCTTTTCAAGATAAACTATCCATGGTGCTCTACGAGGACCCTGATAAGGTCCCTGATCCTCTTGAAGCGGATCCCATCATTCAAGAAGCAATTAGTGAATTGAAAAATCACTCAGTGGAGCAAATTGCTAAGGTAATGAATCCATTAGCGGAGAAAATTTCTTATGGCCTATAGATTACGAGTAAAAGCGACCGTGAATATTTGATGGCAATCAGATGGTACAGCGATCTTGAGATAATGTAACGCCACCGTTTGGATCTCCTTGTTCAATTAAGATTTTCAGGCAGGAGAGTAAAGAAGTCGGAATCGGCCTGCATCAGTATCAAGGAGAATTGAAGTGGGATATTCCTATGGTCCGACGAAGGTCAAAAGTGCCCGATTTCCTGTCAAAAGAGAGACCGTTTTTGCTGGAGCTTTATGGTTTACTGTACGCTTTTTTCGCAAATCAATGCATCGCAACATTCGAATACCTAACCAATTTCGGAAATATTTACGATTTGGTCGCAGAGTATACCGTCCGAGTAAGGCGATTCCTCTCGCATTTTAGCTGATTGCCCGTTTAGTGGAACCTATATGTGCTCTCAATGCTCCAAATCGACGAAAACTTAAGAGTTCTGGCGCACATTTATGATACTGCGTATGAAGAATGCTTCCCTGGCTATCCAAGCTTTCCGAAGTTTTCATTCTGGAGAATGATGGTATTGATAGACTAACGCTCTTTCGAGATAAACATTGGCAACAGGTGAAAATTTGGATGAGAGAAGTATACGATAAATGCAAATTCGCAACAGCACTCAATGAATCGTTCCTTCGAATAACTAAAAATCACAGAGAAAAGCTGTTAAAATCGGCCGCAGACACTAATTTCGCAAACTTTAAAGAAAAAGCCAGCTCGATCGATTTTGATGATGAAATTCCAAAAGGACTTTATCTCTCTTTAAACACCAAAAAGTAGCAACATAAGAGTTCTTTTGTTCATATAAGCGTTGTTTTAGACAGCATAGTATCATTCAACAAGGCCTGATGACGAAAATGTTCGAGAATTCCCCTCATCCTCATTTTTCAATGAGCATTGAGAACGAAAGCAACCTACTTGAACAGTAAGCATTACTTTTTTCCAGAAATCGACCTGCAAATGACGCATTTCAGATTTTTGCAGTCAGTCATCGACCTCAGCCTCAACGAAGTCAGCATCCATTCCTTAAATTGCTCAAAAGTAAGCTCAAGAGCCGATTTCATCCTCTAATAAATCACGTAGATGCCTTTTAATTATCCTTACTCCGAGCTAGAGCAGCGGTTCTTGGAGCACAGCTAGTAATTCATATAGACCCTCACATTCGCATCACAATGATATAAATCACAGCGAGTTTTGTGACGAGCACATGAAAATATTTCAAGAATCCCCTAACTATTTCTTCCAATTCTTAAAATCAGATCTTGACTTCCTCTCTGACGTTTTGGGCTATCGAACCAGTGTCCGACTCGAACAAGTGCATGTCATAAAATCCCGGGACTTCCTGCAGGAAAGAATTGTCTCTATGCTCCAAAGCATCAACCTCGAACAACTCTTAAACACTGAAATTCCATATCATTTGAAAAATTATAACAGTAATGCCGAGTCTGTGGTTCTTTGGTAAACAAAACTAATGACTTTTTAGATGAAGACATGTATGCATTCTTGGAGAGTGTCTGCAGTGACGCCAAAGAGAAATTCCCGGCTAACTTCTGTTGCGATAAAGAAGAGTTTCATTTCTGTCAAGCAATCTGTCAGAAACTAATCGCGCTTGTTGAAAGCGGCGGTCATTCTAATTTCCGAGCAAATTTTGATTACTTAGTAGATAAAATGCTCCTGCGATCGGTTACTTATTGTTTCTCCTAGACCGCAAAGTTGCATAAGTTTGAGGGAATTAAAGCACTAGATGATTATATCATCAAGCAAAATGAGTCGAAGAATATTCCCACCGAGCTTGGAGATGTCGATTCGTTGTTTTACGACCTGGATAAGGATGTGAGTTACCAAATCCTACAGCGTTTGTACGAGAACCACAAGCAATATGTTGAAACGAATAATAAAACAAATCATACAAAAGAAGAAGAGATCAAAATGGAAGAAGAACCTGAAACGAAGAACCACGACTCTGAAAAAGAAAGTACAACCCTCGTTTCTAAAGGAAAACGGTTGCAAATGGACCTTGAACTCGAATTTGATGACATAGATGGAGATGATCTTCCTTCTATGGATAACTTAGCGCTGAAAAGATAAAATTTATGGTTCTTCATTCCAGAGCTCAAGCAATTTGTTGCTTCGCTAAGTGAATTGCCATTGCATCCGCCTAATTTAGAGTTTATATCTTTGATTACTTATTTTGTGTGACCCATTCTCATGAATCAAAGCCTTGAAAGATGCCAATGAAGTAAAAATCGATACAATAGTTTGCAATAGCAATAACAAAGCATTAAAACTCTCATTTTTTTTTTAATGACTAAGGAGAAGGGATAAATAATATATTCAAGATAATTTACTCCTTTAATCGAGTCATGCACATACGATTAAATTACCCGAAATTAAGTTTAACAATCGAGTCCGCAGGCTTATAAAATCGATTCAGAGTCTGATAATTGAAACTGTAGCGATGGAAGCTAGTGTGTTAGTTCCAACCGATAGCGAGATCCACGAGGCTAGTCCGTCATTGTTGGTAAGTAAAGGCGACAGCATCCCACTCATTATCGTGCAAAATGTGGACGCAGATCATCGTGAAACTCAATCATCTCAGAATCAAGTCGTTAGTTCAGGTAGGCGATGAAAGCTTTATGCTCTTGACATGTCTTTTCTCTAGATTTAAGGAAAGAAGAGGAGGATATGGACCAAAATAAGATGGAAACTATCATAACCCATTGGAAAAAAGTGAAAAGTACTAACGCAATAGAAAGCAATCCATCGCAACCGATGAAAAACTTTGCAAAACTTTCTCGTTCATTGGCAGATATCGTGCATCCTCAAAAGTGATCATTCGTTTGAAACCCTTTCAATAATAAGAATAAACATCACTCTCAGCATAAAAACTCAAGAAAAACCTGCAGAAGAGGTCATCCCTGAGGATAACGAGTTCAAAGAAAAATCCATTGATTTTCGAAAGGATAGAGTCGCTAATCTTGGACGGTTTCAAAATCACCGTAATTTATTTGTTGTGAAAGTGTATGGTTATGACAATCCGATTAGTCAAGCCTATTTTTCCGAAGAACACCAGCAAATTGCAATCGTCATTAGTTTCCGAAACGCAGAGCGAATTCTCTCAAAGAAAAGAAGTGACTTGGAAGCTCCATGGATCGGATGAAAATAGTTTATTATCTGGATTTAATGCAACCGTTGAGGTCGTCAAAATAAATGGACAGCCGCTCAAGCCTCTTAAATCCAACCTGCTCCAAGATGGGAGGAAAGACAGTCTGCTAGCGACTCTTTGTCAGGATATGACTGAACAGAAGCCTCGAATGCACATAAGGTTTGCTATTTTTTAAAGTGTTTATATATTTATGATTTTACGCTTTCTTTGTATTAGAAGTCGGAGCGAGGCCAATATCCCACCTCTTCGTACATTAAAACACTGCAAAAGACAAAAGGCTCAAGACAGTAGTTTATTGTCAACGGAAAGACGGTCATTGTCGATAGAACAGCAGGATTTGTCAGGAAGGCACACGATGTCCACAGGAAGACTAATGTATTTAACAGAGAGGCGATCAGTTTCATCTGGAAGACAATTATCAACTGACAGAAGATCTACGACTGGAAATCAAAGCGATATTGATCTCCTTGAAAGAAGCGAGCTTTATTTCCAAAAAAATCGCCCTTTCTTAAACGATTTTAATCAGTCGATTCAGAAACGAATTATTACACAAGCGGCTGAGTATGCAAAGAGACATAAGCAGGACTTAATGAAATATACGTAATCATTAAATTTATATAGAACAATTGTAATAGATTATTTAGAGCCCCTAGGAGATCGCTTCCTTGGAGAGAGAAATCTGTCACTGAAGAGCTTGAAGAGTTTGAAAAGCAGAGAGAGCGACTGCGAGGCTTTATGCCTTTCTTCGGAAGGAACCGGTTTTTGTACAAGATTGATCCCACTTACCAAATATCTAACAAAAACCTGAATTAAACCTTTTAATTTTTTTGGCTTGTGCCTCATTAGAAATCATCAATGTCATTAGCACCTTATTTTTAAGATTTTTCTTACGTCTGGCTTAGGATAGCTAGTTAAATTATGTGTATTCAATAAATTCTATGTTTATTTTCTATGAAAATAAAGGTTCATTTCAACGAAATCCACAGAATTGACAGGTTTTTCCTTAAATGACTAAACGAAATGTATTTTTTATATAGTCTCCAGCAACTTTTTCATATTGTTAATTTGCGATAGAATATCTCACAATTAAGTAATTTAATTCAGTTTCAAGCCATCATCGCTTCAGGAAAATGTACCAGAACCAATTTTCGAAAGTAATATGCTCAAAAACCAAACAAACCAACTCAATCTAATCACCCACAGGAAGAGGATCTTAATAGACTCCTCCAAAACATTCAATTCGAAGAAAATCAGAGGTTGAGATTCAATCGTATGCCTCTTTCAAAAAAGAATGCTGATACCATCAAAGTCTGGGAAAATATCTCGCAGAAAGTAATTTCGCTTCTCGGCAGTGACATCATGAACTCGTTTCAATAGCTAAAAGATATCGAAACGAATCATCAAACGCGAGTTAAAAATGAAGATAGCGAAAAAATTATGAGGCACATCAACGATTTCAAAACAAAAGGCAGTGCTGAAGCTCTTGGGCTTCGACAATTGTTGAGAGAATGGAGAGGTAATGACAACACTTTGCTGTTGGATTAATCGCGAAATCTAGATATCTGCAGGCAGATTAACTACAGAGAAAATAAAGAAACAGTAATCTAGCGCTCTGATACTCGTCTAATAAGGCTAAATAGATCAATCGTCAGGAGATCGCTCTTTTTAAACAGGTTGGAGATGACAATTTCAAGAACATGTAAGCTTCAAACTTGTCTCTCTCTCTAGAATTCTGATTATTTTTCAGTCAATTAATCTCGAAAAAGGGCGAAACAACGCCTAAAGCATTGCTTGACGCAAATCCCATTAAGCCTGACGACAGCAAAAGGAGGAAGGATACTACGGGTCCTGTTAAGGTCGCAAAAAAGAACGAATCGAGCTCCATCCCGCCAGATGAGCTTCTGAGATTTATCCCATATTGCAATGATATCATCGTCTCCAGTCAAAATGACCCCGTAGATTTCGACGCTGGACAAAAGAAGAAAAAAAAGAAAGGAGGGAAATAGCAAGACCTAAAACTTCCGAGTAAGAGGCGTGGACTCACAGAAATGCTGTATCATTATTTTATTAGCTATCAGATTTGCATGGAGTTGCTTTCAACTTATTGTTTTGCTAAGGTTTTAAATGAAATTGGATTTGTGGAGTATCGATGTTTGTCTTGTTTTCTTGTAAAACATTCTTTGGTACACTGCTTAAGTGGTCAACTTGAGCCTCTAGAAAATGAGATTTTCAAACGATTTTTTCTTAAGAAATCCTGGACTTTTGAAATATATAGATAATGCATTTTAATTTCATACTTCGCAAACAAGAACATGCAATTTAACACTCACGAGTTCTAGCCTGCCGAGATTAAGGTTATTTTTTTCACGTACGAAGATAAGTAACCATGACTCTATCACAGAGAACGCACGTCCTTGAGTCTTCGAGCTAATCAGCTCGAAGACCTTATTCAGGTATACGCCCATCACGAGGCTCATTAGAGTCTCTTTTCTTAGTCGCTTCTAACTCAGGGATACTTCTTACCTTATCAACTTCTCCCTCTGTGGCATTCTCCACGTTTTCTAAATCAATGAGCGACCCTGGTAGAGCATTGTTGCGGCTGGAGTAGCTTGTTCTTCGCTCATCGAGGAGGCCCCGCGATGTACTTGTAGGTTTACATCCTAAGTCAGATAAGCTCCCTAAACCTGAATGAGTAGGTTTAACCTCTGAATCCACTGGATTAAGCGATGGTGAAATGCCCAGTGATGGCGAAATGATCAGCATAGGTGAAATGGGATTCTTCTCACTGTCAATTTTCTCTAACGTTACCTTCTCGGGTGCCGGTTCTCGATATTGAATTTTTCTCATGATGAGGAAAGCAACAATGCCTCCCATCTGCCCGAACAGTCCAACGAAAGCGAAGACAATGGCCGCAGAAAACGACGGAACGACGAATCCTAAGCAGAAGTTGTCCTGAATATCACTCGTGACCAACTTAACAAAGCCACAATCTAACCCAGTTAAAATCCCGTCCTCAGAATTATTGAACGCGTGTATTAAGTCAGCAAGCCCTTGACTCAAGGTGGCCACTGGAGCGGCTAATATTTCAGCTTCGCTGTTGATGGGCGCCACAGCGGATGCTAGGAAGAACTCGAGTGTGTCATCCAGATTGGAAAATTTGGTTGTAACGTCGTTCATATGTAGCTTTGTAGAGTTGAAATAGGACTCTAATATCGTACTGATATCCTGGCCGTTGGTTCCAAGGCTGCATCCACCGAAGGAGTTTGTGTAGCGAGCATTAAGGTCGGTGTATTGCGAATCAGGAATTGAGAAACATTGAGGAGATGAGAACGAGCTAGAGAGGCTTGTGGCAGCTGGATTCGTGCAATTTGCGTGATCAAAACGCCATTCATCGAGAGAAACATTACAGTGGCCAGTGGAGTATTGATAACTCTCATTTACGGCGTAACTCGCCCATTTATTGAAGTTTTCGATAGCTATACTTGGGTTCGTGTCATCAGATGATGAGTTGTAAACGTATTGTGTCCCGTCCACTGCTGCCTGCAAATAGGCTCGCAAATCCGCAATCGACTGTGATTTCGCATAAGTCTTATTCATGTAGCTTGAAAGATTCGTCACTCCTTGGATAATATTGACGATGTCGGGAATACTCCCGCTGATGTTGAACTGCTCATCTATGTTTGCACCCCTGGAATACAGGCAATCTTTGAACTTTGTGGCCCAAGGATATTGCTTCACGAGTGTCAGTTGATCAAACGATGACGAATTTGAAAGGATCCAATCTATGAGACCGCAAGCCTCAACGCCGAGTCCCGTGACCGTGAAGTAGATGAAGGCGTAGACGAAAACGACGGTCGAGAATATCAGGTTGATGGCCCAAACAATTTTCATCGGGATGATATACTTTTTGCGAAACCCTAATAATAATGCCACTGGAATGAAAAACGTGTTAGCTAGCATCACAGTCAATATAGCGATTCCTGAGGTCTCGAATATGTTAGAGGGAACCTGAAAACCCCTTAGAGCCGTCAAATGAAAATGTTTTTTACGTATTCGAAAGCAGAGACGAGGTTATCTTGAGTGTGCTGTACGTTCCTGGAGATATTCAGGACATTCGCTATAGCCACACTGGCGTCGTAGAGGACGACGTCTGAATAGTTTCCGAGGTTCCAAGCTGCTTCAGCGACAAGCGCGTTGGCCTTGGCAACAGTGTTTACTCTTCCGACGATCTCATCGTAAATGAGTCCTGTTTGTGTCGTCGCAGCAGTTGGAGGGCCCCATGTCTAATGAGATGAGTATGATTCAACAAAGATAAACAGTATTAATCTTACGGAAAAGATGTCAGGAGTTATAGTAGTCGCCGCCCATGGAGATGGTGAGATCACTTTGGTGCCGTCCCAATTTGTATACAAGCTGTTGATCTGGGTCACAAAGCTCGTGTTGTCGATGATGAGTGTGGTATTATCCCCAAAGCCGATTTCCGTGTGCTGATAGGCTTCGCTAATCAACGGAAAAGCGTTTTGGAAATGATACGCCATGTATGAGAGTCCACCCCAGGAAAAGTTCCGGTTTCCTGAGTTGATCATATTCAACGCGACCATAGCAGCGCATGTACTTCCTTGATACCCGGCCTGAACTCTGCTGATATAGACGAAGTTAGCGATGGTACAAGCTGCTAAGCCGAGCGCCAATACGATCAAGAGGGTTACTTCAAGTCTGAGGTATTTGCGAGTGTTGCTTGGGAAGCATGGCCAGCACTTCGCGCAGCGGTGGCGGTGACAACATTGATAGCGATTGCAGGCTCGAGCAATTGTGAAGAATATGAGAAAGACAACCGAGAAAGCGAGAAATACGAGCCAAACGGCCGCGTAATTGATATATACCTGGACCCAACCTAGAAAATCTGGGTCCTCCTCTTGAGCGAGGTCAATTAAGGTCGTTGAACCTCGAACTACACTGTTATTAACCAGTTTAAAAATTCGTTGCTGCTCATCTCGATTCGCGTCTGAGAAATTGCGCCTTACGATCGTAGTTCCGCAATAGCGGACGGCTTGCTCATGAGTCAGAAGTCGATTGCGTTCAAGCTCTTTCATTAATTCCGATGTTTCGCTGTTGTGAACTCGAGTAGTAGCTGTAGCTGATGCTAAAATGAGGAAGAATCCTCCAGCTAACAGGATAAAACTCTTAATAAACCCTTTCATAGGGAAATGAAAAAGAAATCCTCAGAAAACTGAGAGAATTTTTGAATATTTAAAGCTGTAATTAAACGCAAGAATTGAATTTTATGAGCGCCGAATTATCCCGAATTAGCGTTTTTGTGAATTTTAAAAAAAAAATAACACAGACCAATGCTCCAATAACGGAGGATAATACTCTACATTCGCAATAACGGTAAGCGAAATTGACTTTCTGAAAAAGCTAAGTGAAATCCATTATAGGTACAAGCAGCGGGCTAGAGAGACTGAAGACAACCCATGTTTCCTAGATGTCATAATAATAAATGATTTTTTGGGCTCAATCACTTCAATTTAGAAAGAGATATATAAATAAATCCACTATCCTTTTTCCAAAATAGCTGGATTTCCTCTGCCTGAGAGCAGTTGTGCTCTGAGATAAATTTCCATGGTTCTTCTGGAGTTTAAGCGAAATCACAAAATTAACCTTGTTCAAAGAATCATGATGACCGAGCGGTAAATTCGAGTATTCTGATAAGAAGATTTGGCTACTTACTCCTTAGAACTGGATCAAGAGGATGATATGGACAATATTTTTGAAAATGCCGTGGGAAAAGCAGGCTGAGATGCTAGACAATAACTATAATAGAAATAAGAAAATAAAAAGCTGCTCGTTTTAACGTCTGCAAATTTAATTTCCAGGGTCGTTTTTGCTGATTAAATGCAGAGAATTAACTTTATTTAAGTCCTCTAACAGTCTATAAGACGAGCAAGAGTAATAATATCAAAACATACCTTGTTCCTAAAAAAGTTGCTGCTAGTGCTGAGTTCAAGGTGTTAGTTTAATTCCGTGAGATAGTACTTTTGTATCCACCATTAGTGAAATAAGATTCTCATCAAGCAAAATTGCATTTTCTCACTATTTTTCAAATTGGTTGGACGGAAGGAATTAAAAACATCGGCTCGATAGCGTTCTACTCGCCTTTTCGAATGAGTTTCCCACGTCGAAAATAGTGAATGATACGCTACAGCCTTTCAAATCATCAGATAGGCAAAAAAGCATTAGTTTACTTTGCATTTTGACTTTCAGAGATAATTATAGGTCCCAGACAATTTTTTATTTGGAGAACCTTCAAGTATCGTATCAGGTATTGAGATATCGACTTTCGTTCGCGAGTAAAAGAATCAAAGAACTAAAGCGCCTCAAATTGAATAATTTGCTATTCAGAAATTCACTGTGCTCGATGGAACGACAGCGGAGATCAGCCAATTGCTTCACAGATGGCGGTGATCACCTCAAAACGTTATTTTCTCATAATTAACTTCAGCTTCAAGAAATAATTTTTGTGTATGGGATACCAGTATAATTTACCAGAGAATTGATTAAAAAGACGAATTGATTCACAAGAGAGAAAGAATAAGCGAACTTAAGTTAAAGTGTTGCTTCAGCATATTGAGTCCTCTCTCTCAAATAGCTGCTTCTATAGGAGTCATTGATCTATCAAATGATAAACAGAAACGTCGTTCTTATACAATATCGTCAAAAACTGTATTTTTCAATAAATATTCATCCATCAGCCTGAGGATTTGATTATTTCAATCTTACCTTGAAAAAATGCCTTTTTCATCATCCTCTTTCCCGTATGTTACCTCCCAAGTGTATTAGGTGATATACTTGATACACCCAATACCATTGAGAAGATTTTCAAAATACCCAAGTTATTTCCGGAATGATAAAAGTGATTTTGGCGCTATACATTACATTTAGTAGTGCCCACATGTCGCTTCTTACATATTATATAAGAAAACCGCTTTGAATTGCTATTGAAGGTAAAGAACCTCTCATCATTCTGATGCAATTCACAATTTTGAATCGTTGAAGACTATAAGGACCCTGGATGCCAATTTATTGATGCAAATCCCTGAGAGAATGGCTCAATTGGCTTGTGTGCTCCTTATGAAATGTACTTTTTTAGTTTGAGAGGAAAGCTGCGAAGACCAAACTACCTGACAGATCAAGAAACTTAATTTACTCTTGTTTTTGCTTCCAAATCGAATAAATTTGCTTTGCTTCCCTTAGGCCCTAATAACATACTTCTCCTCAAGGCAAAATCCGCCCCTCCAACACAAAGCTTTGAATTAGTTTTTAAATAACCCTGGAGAAATGAGTTATTCAATGACAAGTGCTCTTATATCATTGAATTAAAATCAAAGAACCTCGAATAAAATATTTTGACTGAAAAATTCAAAATCGCATATCTCAGTTACTTCTTGCTTTCGCCTACTCAGCATACAAAAACGTTTCATGACACCTTAGAACTCATTGGCACATCAGAAATTCAATCTCTAAGGCCTACACTGCCTTGAATCACATTGGCATGGCCATTTAATAAAAGATAGATGCTCAAAATTGCTGGGTTATTTGGCCATTTTGAGCCTCTGGAAATATGTGGGTTTTTGCCATTTTTTAACGTCACAACCCTTTTGAATTTGGGACGTTTCATTAGAGCTTTAGCACTTTAATAAATGCACTGATAATTTATTTTGCATGTACTTTTTAAGTTCATAACAGTATGATTAAAATTGCTTTAATAAACGCTTCAGTCGTTCTATTAATAAAAATTGATTTAGTTTTTTCAAAAAAAAACTGAATATAAAGGAAAAGGATCTCTCTATCGCTTTTCACCACAGATCCGCCCACTTATGGATCTAAAGACATCAAATTCTAACAATAACAAGAACTCCATCGACAACGAGAAGAGTGCGTTCGAGAAATTTGAATCTGAAGTCAAGAATGCCATCTTTGGAGTGCTCTTTGTACTTCTCAAAGAGGAAGAGATGAGCATCTGGGTGTCGCTTATCATCTCCATCATCGAGTTCTTCCAAATCCTCATCTTCCCATTCCACTCTCAGGTACACTACCTTCACAATTCCCAAATTATTCATATTTTTCGTCGTTGTAATTAGATTAACTCTGTCTGGAACTCTGAGACGATCGCCGAGGGCATCGAGAGATTCATTGAATTCTTCCACCTGGTCTACTACTTCAAGAACACCAACTGGAACGTGTACATAATCATGTTCTACGTTGGACTGTCTATTGTCGTATTGGTCATCTTGGATATTTTCTACGTGTCGTATTCGTTCAGTAAGAAGAAGTTCGCTTTCGTCTGGCCGCTGCATGCGCTACGTTCGCTTTGCTCGCTCTTTGTGACCATTCTTTTCTTGCCGTTGCTGGATTACTTCATGTCAGTGCTGGGTTGTATCTACGACCTCAACGGCAACTATGTCCACCACATCTTCACCGAAATGGTCTGCTGGCAAGGCATTTACATTGTACATGCAGTCCTCTCGATCATTATCAGCGTCGTCTTCGTTGTGATCTCCTTAACGGTCTCGATCACTTACTTCGAGTGTAGAAGCACGTCAAGCGACCCAACAGCAAGGTAATCTCTATTAATCCACTTCAATTCTGAATTAACCGTTCTGTAGAGTGAATGCCCGAGCTAACTTCCTGTTCAACTTCTACGAGATGGTCATGATTATCAGTTTCACCTTCATGAACGGCGACCAGTATCAATACATCCTGCTGGCGTTGATTTTGGGAGGAAGCACAATTCTTTTCGTGAAATTCCACTTTAACTCGCCTTACTACAACGAAATCATCGCAAAGCTCTGGTCGGCGCTCATGTCGATTAACCTTTGGACAGCCATGATGCTCGTCTTCTCCAAGATCATGGAAAACACTCTCTTCGAGGGTAGCATCATCGCTTGGATGATCGGAATTCCATTCATCGTCCTGATCGTCATCACGAACAGAGACCACAGAATTGACCTCCTCCTCATCAACGTCAACAAATTCCAGAACGGCCAAGAGATCCAAAACCAAATCCGCTACATCCTCAAGCTCATCTCCTGGCAAGGTACCCCCTTTCTACCTCCTTCATTTCATTAATCCTTTTTTCCCTTTAGCCACCAACAGAAACGCTGCTATCTTACTCGACGGTTACATCGAAATCCATAAGCAAACTTGCAACAAGGACGACTGCCCACTCAAGCAGAAGGCCGTGAAGAACAACCGACTCACAAAGGGTCTGATTGGCAACGAGGACAACCTTAGCGAGAAATACGCGCTGTTGATCCAACTCCTCTACAAGATGTACCTCTACGGCATTAAGAAATTCCCCAACAACACCTCGCTGAGAATTTCCTACTCCTTCTTCCTCCTGGAGAAGATGCACAGCAAGCAGCAAGCCCTCCAAGAGCTCAGTCAAGCCGAACAGAACAAGCCTCCTTTCGATGAGCAATTCATCATCTACCGCTACAAGAAAATCATCGAAGACGAGATCGCTGAAAGCCAAAACGAAGGCACTGGCGGCTTGGACGTCGTCAGCGAAATCGCTTTCCAAAACCATCTTCGTCAATGCCAGGCCAACATTGAAAAGTCAGCTCTTCAGCACATGGAGTTCTGGTCTCAACTCAGTGAAGATAACCCAGATCTCGGAAAGCTGAACGATATTGGTTCGAATATCAATACCTCAGTTGCTCATGTAGAGGAGCACTGGAACAAGCTTCTCAAGATCAATAGGAACATGCCTCGAGCGATGAGAATGTACGGCAAGTTCTTGATCGAAATCATCAACGATAAGGAAACCGGAGAAGAGTTGCTCGATCAAGCAAGAAACATGATGAACTTGAACTCGAATAAGAAAGCCATCAATATGGTGAACATGAATAACAACGACGACTTCTCCAATGAGGCCACGCCAACCATTTTCATCTCCGGCGAGCAGGAAAAGTTCGCTTTTATCACCGGTATCAATCTGGCGGCAGCGTCGCTCTTCGGATACAACAAGACCGAGCTGATCAACAGAAAGGTCAATGTCCTCATGCCTCAAGTTTACTCGAAATACCACGACTCGTTTATCGAGAACTACATGAACAACAACGAGAGTAAGCTGGCGAACACAAACAAAGAGAAGCTGGTCTTCGGAAAGAATAAATCGAACTACATCTTCCCTGTTTATATCACCATCAAGGCAGTGCCTTCGATTCTCCAAGGCATCCAGTTCATCGCTACTTTCAGAATCGAGAAGAACTTCAAGAACGCTGCTTACGTGCTCACCCATCCTGATGGAAGCATTGATTCGATCTCTTCATCTTGTATCAACCTTTTGAAGGTCGATCTTAAGATGATCATGCAGAAGAAGAGCAATATTGCTGATTTCGTCCCCAACATTCTGAAGGAGCGCCAGGCTCTCTTTGGTAACACCACAGGCAACGCCAAGTCATTTGCGACCGTCACCTTCAACTTTCCTAAGGACTCCGAATACCTGATTGACAATGAGGCCCAAGCTCAACTCAATTGCTACCTGTTTGACGTCGTTTTCCTCTCTGGACGAGAAAATGCTGGTATGCAATTCCGATTCGAGAAGGTTATTGATAAGAACACCACCATGATGACCGGAGACAGAAGAGCCAAGATCATTAACTTCCAGTTCAGATATGAGAAAAACATGCCAAAAATTATCGGAGAGTACGTTGAAGGCTCTAGCTCTGACATCAACAGCGCCAACGTGGATCATTCAGAATTCGACGGAGAGATGGCAAACTCGGCCCTCAGATCCAACCTCGGTGACGGCGAGCTCGGTGCCTCGGCATTCGCCGATGCCGAAGCCTCTGCAAGGAAGAGTCCAGTCGCCGGTCAGAAAGCATTACAGCAACCTGACCCTGAAGTCAAGAAAGTTGACTACGGCGCGGGAATCAAAACACTTCGTTTGGTGAATGGTAAAGCGACAGATATCCTGGAAATCAAAGACTCTGAAGAAGCAGAAGAAGGCGAGGAAGGCGGTGAAGGATCGAACCTTTCGAGCCGCTCTGGAGCCCAACAGATCAACAAGAACAAGCAGGAAGAAGAGGGCGGAGAGGAAATCTCACAGAAAGAGTTCAACACGACCTTCAAGTCTAGAAAAGCACTGAATCAAGTTATTAACGACAAGAGACCACCAGCGTCCATTCGTAACCTGAAATGGGTGGCAAATACACTCATTTTGGTGCTTGTTGCGCTCGCTGCTATTGACTACGGTATCACTGTCAGAGAATTCAACGATATTAGAGATAACTTGAGTTTGATCACTCTCTCCAACAAGAAAATCGCTGAGCTTCAAAACATCGTGGGCAGATGCAGAGACCTTTATCTTCTCAACCTGGGCATCTCTCCGAATGGAACGACTGAAGAGGAATTAAAGAGCTCGATAGAAGCTTCAACTAACAACGTGAAAGCGATCGTCGATACTCTGCAATTGAATACCTTGCCACTGTCTGCTGAACACAATGCCTTGCTCCAAACGAACACAATAGCGATGTCATTGCTAGTAACAGGCTCTCAGACCAGCACGACTATGTTCAACTTGGATCAAGCAACTCTGCAGGTTATTTCAAGAGCTTTGAACGTGATGAACTCCAACCTGACCTCAATCACTGAGAGTAACACTGACTTGTATTTCGTCACATACAACAACTTCAACGATTTTTACATCGGATTAAGAAGGTCATCTGAACTCTACGTCATCGAGCTGATCGATAGAACCATCACTAAGGAAGAAATCTTCATGGTGCTGCTTATTATCTCTGCCGTCGCTCTCATTGTCGCGCTGATTGTGCTCTTCCCTGTACTTCGACAAGTCAACAAAACTCGAGAAGAGGTTCTTAGTCTGTTCTTGGATATTCCTGAGAAAACCGTGAAAGGCTTGTACACTAAATGCGAGAACTTCATATCGAATCTGCAAGTTGGTGAAGACGACGATATGGTGTCTGAGTTAGAAGACGATAGCTTTGAAAAGAACAATGAAGAGGTTGAAGCTGCGGACTATCAGCCAAGAAAGAAGAGAAAGAGGTTTAAAAACAGTGGAAAGAGCCAGAGACAGTTTTTCCTGCGATTCCTCTTTACTGCTTGCTGTATCGAAGCCTACTTCATTGCCGACTACTTCCTTTCAGCCAACCTCCTCAACCAAGTCAACTCCATTGTCGATGAGTACAACTCTACCTCTGTTGCTGAGTCTTTCTATTCTTTCGTCAACAACGCCGAGAGGTAATACGATCTCTTTGAATTTCCTTTCTAATCTCCTCACTTTAGACAAATGATGATCGATAACAAGTATCCAATTCTTAAACAAGACGCTCAGGCAGTCTCTGTTGACAATATCAAGAGAATGTACTACCTTGACTCTGAGATTCATCAGGTAACTACCAGAACCAATGACTTTTGACTCATTTTTGGTAACTTTCACAGGAACACTCAGTCAACATTCAGATCCACGCGCAATCATACATTGACTATTTCAACCACATTATGATGAACAACCCTTGCGATTTGCTCACAAGTTATGTTGCTACCAACAGTTGTACGAATTTCGCTGACGGAGCTGTCTTCCAGGTAATTTTTCTACTCTTTGCCCCAGCCGCTAATTCAATCAATCTATTAGGGTATGGCCGTCGATCTCACAAGACACTTTGAAAACTTGCGATACCTGCTCATTCTTTACGTGAATAACTACAACGACCCACTCTTAGCCTTCCCTGACGCGACCGTCGATTATACAACTGTATATACTCCCGCAAACTTCGGAAATAATCAGCAGAAGAATAATTGGCTGAATATTCTGAAGACTACTCAAGCTGTTGAAGTTGGTAAGCTCTTTTTATAATCAACTGGGATCTCTAATTCTCGTTTAATAGACAACACCCAGACCATTTACATCCAGAATACGTTTAGGCTACTCATGGCACAGTTCGAGGCAGGAATGAATTCAATCTTCGACAAATATATAACCAACAGAATCATTCTCTTCGTGTTCTTCTACGTAGTGTTGCTTGGAGCTTACTTGGTGTTGTGGTTACCACTCGTCAGCAAACTCAATAAAGACGTAAATTTCCCTTTGTGATTGACGGAATAACTTATCTTTTCGCTAATTAGATTTGGAGAACCAAGTCCATGCTCACTATGATACCTCTGAACGTGGTAGCAAAGATCAAGAGCGTGAAAGCTTTCTTGAAGAAGTTCTGGAACGAGAGGAATATAGCAAATTATTAGAAGCCGGGCTTCCAATAATCCTTTAAAAATTTTCATTAAGCCTAAAATTTTACTTTCATTGTTTCTCTCCTCTTCTTCACAAAAAAATACATAGAACTCTCTGAATATGTAGTTAAAGAGTGCTATCCCTTTATAAATAATGCAGAATTCTTGCTCTTAGAATTTCCTTTTGATCTTTTTTGCTTACTAAGTAAAAATATGTGGGTTTGCTAACTTCACAGAGAGGTTTTAAAAATCTGAATAAAAATAAAATAAAATATAGAGTTTGCGAATCCAATACCCCTCAGATGAGGAAGCGTATTGAGTACACAAAACATGTTTTATTTATCAATGCACATAAAAAAGAAGAATACATTATTTTTTTAAAAAAAACTAACAAATGCAGGCAGCTGTTGTTGGTATGTAATTAGACAAAATTACTCTTAGTATTTTCTACGAGGACCGAAGGATTTGCATTCGATCTGGAAGAATCATGGAGGTTAGTGGAGCTATTGAAGCTCATTTCGGTCGATGTGAAGAAAAAGTTGGGGAAGTACGGCTGGATTTTAGCCGGGTTGATTGGGTCTAATTTCGGAAGTTTATGGTGTTTTCCAAACTTCGCCTTGACAAATTTGCTTTGTCTTGGTTTAGAGTCTGAGGTCGTAAGACCGATTGAGTCTCTTGTGGGAGCAGCTGTTATCTGAAGCGTCGAATCAGTGTTTCTTGAGTCAGTTTGCTTGAGACGGAATCGGAAAGAATTGTTTCCCTCGTTCAACGAAGCCATCGTCACGCGACGTTCAGTGAGGCTTTGGAATTCTTTAGGAGGAGTCGCTTGGTAGCTCGATCTCCTGAGCGAATCGGTACTTGGGTTGAATCTGAGTAATGGAGATGCTGTCTGGGTTATTGTAAGCAATAATTTCTTGGATTGTCCACCGAGCTTTGACTGAGAGCTCTTCCGGCTCAGGACACCTTGCGAAAGCGCAAAAGGGTCTTGATCGCTAGAAATTTCACGGCTTTTCTCAATGATTTCGTTGTTGGTTGACTTATGTAAAGTAGATCCTTAAGTTAGTTCGTTAAGTATCAAGACAAATAATAATAAGTACTTTTTGATGGGCGGGATGTCTGTGCGGTTCTTATTCCAAGCGACGCTGCCATTGCCGAGACGTAATTATCTCTTGTATTTATATTTTGCTTAGGACTTCGGCGGAACTGGGTTCCAACTAGTTAGGGGTTTTAAACAAAAATAGCCAATTAATCCACTTACTTGAATTGATTCTTGAGATCACTTGGGCGTTTTTAATGAGTTTCTTCTTATAATCAGACACGTCGACCTGATATAACCGAGAGATACCAGGATGTACTTCTTTCTCATGAGAAAGTTGAGCCGATAGCTTTTCTTTGAGGTACTGCTCCTTTCTTTCTTCGTAATTTTTACGAATTGCATCTCTTTCGCTTTCAAAATAATCTTCGTTTTCGGCACCAGCAGAAAGCTCGAAGTTTTTTGTTTTCTTCCTGGGAGAATTCCGTTGATAGGGTTCCTCAAGAATTTTCAACGATTTCTGTGAGCTCGTATGATTCAAGCGTCCAAGATTGCTTTTCGTATTGTTTCCTCTGAAAAACCTCTGGCTCGTCACTCCGTTCTTCTTATGTACCATCTCTGCAGTAAGCTCATTCAATTGACTCTCGACTTCTTGTCGTGAGAGTGACGGTTTTAAATTATCTTCTTTTTGAGCAGATTTGTTTTCTTTAAGTTTCAGTTGCTTTTCTTGAGAAAGTTGGCTCAGCTTGGGGTGTAAATATCCTTTTTGTTTGCACAATTGCACAGCTCTGTTCTCCTGATACTGCTTATAGTTCTCGGAAAAAACCATTTTTGGCTTCGGACGCTCAAGGGGATTTTCATTGGCTTCAATCGCTAAGAAAGCTGAAAGCAACTCAGCATAGAAAGTGAAAATTTTCTCAGTTCGTTCGAGATAAATTCTGGAGCTCCGGTCAAACAATACGCTGATGTTATCAAGAGCCATTTCTGAAGCTTAAAAGAAATGAGTGTGGGAGTAGATACGTGTAAATACTTTTATCAACTGGATTAGTTGGATTAGAAGCCGCTTTTTGTACAAGGAGATAGTCTTTGATCTCTTCTTCTTTAAGAAAACAGCGAATTAATATGTCCTTTTGGTTGTAAAATCAGTGAATTGATTCATTATGTGCGTAGTAATACCGAATGAATGATATCTTCAAAAAATCTGTAGTCTGCTTCACTATTTTTAAACAGTCCCAAGAATATTTTCTTTATTGTGTCACTGTCATTCATTTCAGCAGCAAGCAATAAGTAAGGATCTGCTCGTTGATCAGCTGGTATCGAGGAGATCCTCTCCACTGGGCTAGGTAAGAGAGCGTCGATTGTATTAGTCGTGTTGGTCTTAGCGATCTCCAAGTTGGCCGGTAGCATCCTGATTTGTTTCGGCGATCGTATATCTTTAAGATAGCCTATCATTCTCTCGTCCACTTTCTCGATTTCTTTGATAGTTCTTATCGAGGTTTCTGGTAGTTGAGAGAGCGTTGCATCGACAATTTGATGGAATCTGAGAGTAGAAAAGCCATATTTATCAAGGAATTGCTGCAGATGATCGGCTTACCTAAACATCATTTCTGATAGGTCCAGATACAATCGAAACATCACTTTCTGAAAGGTATTATTCAGCTTGGTCAGCGTATCCATGGATATTGTATCTGTGCGATTTGATTTAATTTCTTCAACTTGGTTGGAACCCAATTCTTTCTTCACTTCCTGAGGTTGGGCATTAGAATCATCTGTATATATTATAGCTGTTACCTCGGGACATCCTTCATTGGCAGTATTAGTCTCGTCCAGAAGACCCTTGTTATTTGATTTAATCTCATTTAACTCTTTCTCCAGCTCATCCAAACGATTCAATTTTCTATTTTTCTGCAATGCCCAAGGCAGATCAATAACCATCAAGCTATAGAAAATATTACGCTATCCGAGAGGTTTTCATAGAGAGTCCGTAGACTTTTTTCCTGAAACGTCATGCTCTTAAACTTCTCAATCAGCCTTTCAACTAATTGCGCTGGTCCTTCTTCATGATTCTCATAAAATTCATTGATAGCTCGGATAATTTGATTTTTCTCTTCTGCTGGAGGCAACTCAAAAGACTTTTTTGATATATTATCGTCTTCATCAGCAGCACTGGACTTCTTTTTCCCCACAAAAAAACTCAGCGGAGTTAATCCACTAGAAGAATAAGGCGAAACTGACTGTCTCGACCGCCCGAGCACGATTGATGGAATCTCAAGATGTAAGCGCTTAGGTTTCATTTCAACTCCAGAATTAGGTTTTATATTCAGCAATGAAGATGTTTTCGAACTCAACTCGAGCTTTTCGTCGGGCTTCTCTTCTTTCTTTTTCTCACTTGGTTCTAAAAAAGCCCTGAGATATATATTTCAAGAGACATAAGCCAAATCAATCATGAGATCTTTTTCTTTACCCAAGCAAACTCTCAAGTATATTGATGTAGATAATGATGTATTTTGACTCAGCTTTCTTTTCAATCATAAGATTGTGCCAGTTATCCAGAGCGACCAATTTCTCATTCAATTCTTGGTTTTTGACCCGACAGTCCTTGAAAAACGATTATAACTACTGCATTGCTTTGCAAATTAGCATACGTCGAGTTTAACCAGCGCCTCAGACATTTTCGTTTTCGAGCTTTCTAATTCTGCAAAATTTTTCATGGCTTTGCTCTTGATTTCTGAGAGTAACTCCGTTGAAGCCTTCTTGCTGCTCTCAATGTGCTCAATAACTTCATTCAGTTCTCTCTCTATTAGTTTCTGTAAAGAGCAAGCAATTCATGCATAAGCATCAACTGTAAAAGTTAAGCCTCTTACATCCTGAATTATCGCAGTATCTTTAGTAATGTCCAATCTTCCAAATCTCTTCGTTGCATGGTCAAGAAGGTCCACATCATCAGAAAATTTTTGCGATAAAACCGACTATAATGAACAAAATAATGGCAGCTGATGATGAGATCGAAAAAGAAATGCGTTACATTTGTTGCTTTCAATTCAGCTATTTTTTCCTTAAGAGAGTCAGTTTGCTCTTCCTCTATAATAATTCTCGTTTCTAGCTGCTCGCACATATCTTCAAGCTGCTTTGCATGCTTCACAAGAGTCTCAATGTCACTGTCATTTAAATAGGGCGAAATTTGATAGAATTGAGGCTTATGCTGGTTCGTCAGCCGAGCGATGTGCGTCATTTTTTGATAGTCCAGCTCGGCACGGGCTCGAATCCGCTCAACAGCTTCTGCATCCCATGGATTGCTATCCATCTCAATAAACTCTGCCTTCTCTTGGAGTTGCTGGATCAATTCAGCTTTCTGCTTGTTCGCATTTTGAAATTCATTAAACAATCTGTTCAACTACGCATCTTAGATAAAATTGACTATTTGCTATGTGTTACTGTTGCCTCCGAGGATTCCCCTGACTCTTGATCAAGCGACAATGAGAGCGACGGCAGAGATAATAAGCAGCACCATGAAGATTTCTTCCTTAG